>Ga0160176_122513_pt1 | contig 69711 bp, 81 predicted proteins | sample met4sta_FD_108564 | JGI IMG/M metagenome (GOLD analysis project Ga0160176, IMG submission 108564) | Synthetic bacterial communities of pure cultures from sediment of Lake Washington, USA, under low oxygen conditions - MT... | ecosystem: Engineered > Modeled > Simulated communities (microbial... >...
CATCCTGAAACTTATCGTTTTATGGAAAAAGTCAGAAAGCATTACCAAATCGATATTGAATTATTGACGCCGGACCGCGATGTACTGGATAGCTTCGTTAAAAAGAAAGGCCTGTTCAGTTTCTATGAGGACGGACACCAGGAATGTTGCGGTATCCGCAAGGTTGAACCGTTAAAGCGCAAACTGGCTCATTTAGACGCCTGGATTACCGGTCAACGCAAAGATCAAAGCCTGGATACCCGGCAAGATATTCCTGAAGTGCAGATAGACACGGCATTTTCTACCGCCGAGCATCGACTGGTTAAATTTAATCCCTTGCTCAACTGGAGTTCGGCGCAAGTCTGGGATTATATTGAAGCCTATCAGGTGCCTTACAACGAGTTGCACGAAAAAGGCTTTATCAGTATCGGTTGCGAACCCTGCACCCGAGCGGTGCTGCCCAATCAGCATGAAAGGTCGGGGCGTTGGTGGTGGGAGGCGGGGGCGAAAAAAGAATGCGGGTTACATGCGGGTAATTTGAAAAAGTAATTGCGGGCGACCGGATGGTCGCCCTTATGTCTTTTCAGCATGGGCTAAAATTTGTTATCTGGAAAAAGGCGGATAGCGTCTCATGGCTGAATTGGATGTTGTCAAAACACCTTCTATTATTTTGCCGAAACGGTAGGTGCTTTGATTTATAAGGTCAGGGGGAAACTCGTGATTCCCGGTCCGGATAACTCAGCTAGTCCAGATCGTTCAGATACAAATCTTCAATCAGCTTTCTTTCTTCTTGCGTAAGTAAAATCGGGGAATATTTTTTTTCGGAGCGGCGTTGTTCGGAAAGCAGTTGTTGCCGTCGCTCAATTGCGCGTCTTTCATCGCTGCGTCTGCTCATATCGCGACGATTCGATTTTGGCCAGGCCAGATAATGATTTTTTATATTTTCCACCCACTCCGGCGATCCGAATGGATAGGGAATCTTGCGCCTGTCAGTCATGCGCCGGGTCATGGATGACCTGCGCGGGTTGCGTCGAAAATCATAGAGGTTCATGTTTCGATTCCTCCCCGACAATTTATGGGGGTGTGTTCAAGGCAATGAGCATAAAACGAAAAGCTATTATCTGGTCTTTGATGGATTCAGTCTATAAGCTTTTATGCTTAGCGTGGGCTTGATGGTACTTCTGTCCAAACGCTCAAGTGAGTTTGATATTGTTAATATATGAAATCCGTTCGACCGCCAACAGCGCCTCATCATTAAAGCAATAAACGATGATAAAACGCCATAGGCGGTAAAGCCTGGTTATTGTCCGTCGTCGAATTCTGTTGGCGAGGGGCTTGGTATTGGCTCTGCTTCGGTAATTACTTCCTGTGCGGTGCCGTTTTCAGCATCTTCCACCCATGCAGTTGTCTCCGGTTTATCCATATCGGCAACCCAGTCGCGCCAGATCGAGATCAGTACCGCCATTAGCGTAGGCCCTAAAAACAAGCCCAGTAGACCGAAGTTTTCCAGTCCGCCGAAAATGCCGAGCAGTGTCCAGATGAACGGCAGTTTAACTGCGCCGCCGATTAGTCTGGGACGTACGTAATTGTCAGCCAGCAGGATAACCACTACGCCGAACACAAACAGCGAGCTTCCCGCCGCCATGTGTCCTTCTGCGATCAGTACCAACGAGCAGGCGCCGAAAATCAGTTTGGCCGCGAACGGAATCATCGCAAAAACACCGGTCAACGCACCCAGCATGGCCGGATGACTTAATCCGGCCAACGCATAGCCCACGCCCAGCAGCAAGCCTTCGCCCAGGCCGACCAGCACCAAGCCGTTGACCGTGGCGCGCACCGCCGCTGTGGCGTGAATGGCGTAACGGACGCCGGTTTCGCCAAACAGTTTTCGGTTAGTCGCCAGCACATATTGACTCAGCCCCGTGCCGTGCTGATAAACAAAGAACAATACCACCAGTGTCAGTAAAAAACCGAAGAAACGGTGCAAAAGTTGGCTGGCGAAGTCCTTGGTATAAGTAATGGCGCTTCCGGTTCCCAGCCAGTGCAAAGATTCATTGGCGACGACCGGATTGCCCAAGGCATTCATCCAGGTGTCTTTTGCCCAGTTACCTATCATGGGTATGGTTTCCAGCCAGACAGGCGGCGGGATGCCGACATTTTGAGCTTCAGTCAGAATTTGTCCGAGCGATTGCGCCTCATTCAGCAACCGGCTCAAACCATAACCCAAGGGTACAAGAATCAGTGCGCCGATCAGCAGAGTCAGCAGCAAAGCCCCCCAAGTGACTTTGCCATGTATTTCATTGGAGGCTAGCAGCCGTTGATAAATCGGCCAAGTGGTGATGGCAAGCACCACAGCCCAAACCAGCAAAGCCAGAAAGCTGTGTAAAACCCAACTACCCAGCAACAGTAAAATAAAACCGCCGATAAGACGCGCTTTGACTTCCATAGTATTTGTCATAATTTATAGTTCGGTCGACTGCACGGATGCAGGGGGTAGGGCAATACAGGAGCAATTGCCGACGACTGCACGGATGCAGGAGGTAGAGCAATGCAGGAGCAATTGCCGAGGCTTAAAAAAAGAATTCACAGTAAACGAAATCCTCGTAGAGTGTAGGTTGAGTTACCGCTACCGCCTAACCCAACCTACGTTGCTGACGCCCTTCGCATAGCAGGGTAATCAGGATATAAATCAACATTAATGCACTGGCCAATAGCCACGGCTGCCAGGCGATAATCATCAGCAACTGTTCGTGAGCAAAATACAAGCCGATGCCAAGTCCGATATAACCGAGCACGCGTTTGACGTTGTAATTCACCGGATAATATTTTCGCCCCAACAGATACGAGAGGATAGCCATGCTGCCGTAACAGGCCAGCGTCGCCCAAGCCGAACCGACATAACCGAATAGCGGTATCCACCAGATATTGAGCATGATAGTCAACGCCGCTCCGGCTAAAGATACCGAAGCGCCCATCAAGGTACGATCGGTTAATTTATACCAGATGGACAGGTTAATATAAATACCCAGACATAGATTAGCCAGCAGCAGAATCGGCACGACTTCAAGGCCGGCGCGGAATTCGTCGCCGACAAAGTACTTAAAGAAATCGATAAATAAGGTTACCAGCAGGAAGATGAACACGCAGAAAATGACAAAAAACTTGAGCACCACTGCGTAAACCTGGCGGGCATCGCTTTTGCCGGCGTAAGCAAAGAAAAACGGCTCGGCCGCATAACGGAAGGCCTGAATGAACAGCGACATCAGAATTGACAGTTTATAACAGGCGCTGTAAATGCCCAGCATCTTCATGTTGGTCAGGGCATCGTAAGGCAGCAGGTACTTTAGCAGGACGCGGTCGAGCATTTCGTTGATGATTCCGGCGAAACCGATGACCACCATCGGCAACGAATAGCGAACCATGCGGCCGAATAATGCCCGGTCAAATCCCCAGGCAAGGCCAGCTAATTGAGGCGCAAGCAGCAAAAATTTAAAGCCGCTGGCCAATAGATTGGCGATAAAAATATAGCCTATGCCTATGGCGGGGTTGTAGATCGGCGCTATCCATGACTCGGGGTTGGCCGCGTAGAGCTTGGGGCAATAGATGATGAAAAACAGGCTTAGCAGCACGGTTATCCCTATTTCGAATATCTTGATGCCGGCGAAGCGGAAGGCCCTGTTTTCCGCCCTCAGCCGGGCAAATGGAATGGCGGCAATCGCATCCAGGATTAAAATCAGGCTAAAGCACAGTACATATTCAGGGTGATTGGCGTAGTTCAGCGCCGCCGAAAGCTGTGTGTTGATCAGCAGTATCAATGCAAAAAAGCCCAGATTGACCAGTACTACGAATATCAGTGCTGTGGAATAGGCGAGATCGGGGCCGGTGCGCTCCTTATCGCGAAACCGAAAATAGCCGGTTTCAAATCCGAACAACAGCAATACGGAAAAAAATCCGGCGTAGGCATAAAATTCCGACACCACCCCGTATTCCGCTGCGGTGAAGTAATAGGTGTACAGCGGCACCAACAGATAGTTGAGGAATCGGCCGAAAATACTGCTGAGGCCGTAGACCGCAGTCTGAGATGCAAGTTTTCTTATAATGCTCATGGCGCGGAATTATACATGAACTCGGCAGTTGCTCCTGCATAACCCACATGGATGTGGGGAATACAGATATTGAAGGCGCAAATATTTGCTCATGTGGTCGTCGGCGCACCGTTACGCTGCTCTTGCATAATCGACAGGGATGCGAGGAACTCTAGCAATACCGTTCATCCTAAAAACTTGCAGTAAGCCCATGAAAATAAAGAAATCAGTATATTGTTATTTACCCTTTGGGTGATTGATGGCTTACAGTTTTGGTATCTATTGGAAAACTTTTGTGCTTTTTGTGCCGCCTACTTTTGGTTTTCGTTTTTCCAGGTTCATGGAGAAATTCGGGCTCGTCATCATGATTCAGTCTTTATTCCTGGTATAAAACCACATCTGATAAATACTGATCAAAATTTGCAGGCCCATCGAAATTCCCATTAACGCACCGCTGGCAACCACCACGTAGGCGAATGAAGGAATGGATTTGGTAATAAACCACGACAGGACATCCAATAACATCGCGGCAAAAGGGATGACGACCGCAACTCTTTTTACGATCACATTAATATCGCAAAGCAGGAAAATCTTGCCGATAAAAAACAAAATAAACGCAATGCCGAATAAATGGATATGAGAAACCCTGATTAAACGCGGGTATGATGCGCCTCCGCTATGGGCCACTTCGGATACGCCTGCGTAATGGGTTAAATCGGGCAGGGAAGGATTGATAGCGGGCGTATGGCACTTAATGCAGTCGCGATTTAATATCGGGGCGATTTTTTGGTCGTAATCGGGTTCGTCGGCACCGTCTTGTATCCATTCTAAAATGACTTCCTTATCGTTTTTATATTTCAGGTTAGGTTCCATGATGCCGTTAATGGCCGAGCCCAAGCGCGTTTGGTCATTTGAACCGTGATAATTAATGGTTACATCGGCAATGGACAGCCCGGCCACGCCGTCATGACCCTGATGGGAGTAATACAGATTGCCCAAGGCAACCAGATAGCCGAGCCCTATGGTAAGCAAAAAGACGGTATTTAAAATGCGTTCGCTGACGGAAATATCGCGAAAGCGGGTATAAGATTCGGACATAGCGGTTCTTGAAGAGTGATGATGAGCAGAGTGGGAAGGGTTGATTTCAGGATAAATAACGTCCGATAATTATATTGATTGTAGCGTTGCAATTATTTGATGTAAAAGTTTAATGATCAGTAAACGGGAGTATTGCCAAATTGACAAACTTCCTTTCCATTACCATTGTTGCTCGCGAGTGGTTATAATTAATATATATATAAGTTGATCGGAGAGGCGCGGTTAATCCCTATCTTTCCTTGGCACACTGCTCCCGTATTGCCCCGATTCCTGCATAATTCACATGTATGCGACTGGATGGACAGATTTGGGACTCGTCATTTTGCCCCTTGGGCTACAATTTCAACCGAAAAAGAGATGCAATTATTTTGATATTAATACTGAAGGCAGAATGCTTGAATAGTCCCGAAATGAAAGAGCCGGGAGTTCGTTTTGAGGTTAATGTCCGGCAAAGCTTCCGCTTCTGCTCACGCCCCTTACCTACATCCTTGTAGGCAATGAGAATACATAAACGAGCGCTTTCACGATTACTGCTGCTTTATGTTTTGGGCGGATGTGTCGTAATCGGAATAGCGGTTACCACGCTGGTAAAAAAAGAGGTGCAGACCTCTAAATATCAGGCGCGTTACCTGTCGACAATAAGCAAGCAATTGAGTTCTGAGCTCAAGCCGGGGCATAGTTCGGCGATACGTTATCCTGATCACGGCCCTTACGACCAGCGCTTGGGCTACACGCTGTTGTCGGACGAGATAGCGCGCCTGGAGAAGTCAGGTTATAGCGTGACCACGCAGGCCTCTATTTCGCCGATGATGAGCCGGTTGGTCGATGATTACGGATTGTTTCCCATTTATCAAGAGAAAACCCGGGCCGGGCTTCGCATTGTCGATCAAGTCAACCGAACTATATTCAGCGCTGTTTATCCCACTCATGGTTATCCCAATTTCAATGCCATCCCGCCGCTAGTATTGAACACCTTGCTGTTTATAGAAAACCGGGAGTTGCTTGACGAAAATCACAGAAATATTAATCCGGCGGTGGAATGGGATCGCTTGGGCTTTGCCGCATTACAAATGATGGCGCGAAAACTGGGCGCGGACATCAACGTGCCGGGCGGCAGCACCTTGGCTACGCAGTTGGAAAAGTACCGGCATTCGCCGGACGGCTATACCGAATCAATGGTCGAAAAGCTTCGCCAAATGGGCAGCGCATCGATACGCGCCTATTTACTGGGGCCGGATACGCGTGAAATGAGACGACAAATCGCGCTCGCCTATTTAAATTCCATGCCGCTTGCCGCGACTGCGAAATTAGGCGAGGTGCATGGTTTGGGTGATGGCTTGTCGGCTTGGTTCGGCGCCGATTTTAACGCGGTTAACCAACTGCTCAGCCCGACTGCCATGGATGGCGGAAGTGTCGCAGTCGGTACGACTGCATGGATGCAGGAGGTAGAGCAACGCAAGGAGCAGTTGCCGAGGGAACCGACGCGACAGAAAACGCTGAATTCAACCGAACGGGTAACCCCGCAACAGGCGCTAGCCTATCGGCAGGTGCTGAGTATCCTGTTGTCGCAAAGACGGCCTTCCTATCTATTGGGGCCCGGTTACGACGCACTGCAAAATCTTACCGACAGTTATTTGCGCGTGTTGGCGGAACAGGGCGTTATTTCAGCGTCGCTGCGGGATGCGGCCTTGCAGGTGTCTACAGTGCGTTTGCCTAAGTCGGATCAAATGCCGGTCAAATTTATGGCCGAACAAAAGACCCAGAATGTGTTGCGCACCCGTCTTGCCAAGACGTTGGGCGTAAAGTCCAACTATGAGCTGGACCGTCTGGATTTAACCGTTAAAACCACGCTTGATTACGGCACCCAACAAGCGGTTACCCATGCATTGCGCCAGTTGAGCGAGCCTGATAAGGCCCGCGCCGCAGGCATAGTGGGCTTTAGGATGCTGAATGAAAATATCGACCTGGCTCCGATAGTCTATAGCCTGATGTTGTTCGAGCGCGGTGAAAAAGGCAATCTGTTGCGCATCCAGACCGATAATTACGACCAGCCGCTCGATATTAACGAAGGCATACGGCTGGATTTGGGCTCAACCGCCAAGCTGCGGACGATGGTGCATTACCTGGAGCTGGTTACCGAGATTTATCAGCAATATAAAGACCTGCCGACGCAGGAACTGGGCCGGATTGAATTGCACCCGCGCGATTATTTATCGGCCTGGGTTATTGCCCAGTTGCGTGCGAATCGACAAATAAATCTGGAGGATTTGCTTAACCAGGCCTTGGATCGGCGCTACTCGGCCAGTCCTTACGAGAATTTTTATACCGGCGGCGGCGTGCATAGTTTTAATAATTTCACCCCGGATGAAAATTTTAAAATCATGTCGGTGCGCGATGCGTTGCGCGATTCGGTCAATCTGGTGTTCGTTCGGTTAATGCGCGACCTGGTCTATCATCATCTTTATAAACCGGAAGGCATAGCGCGATGGCTGGAAATCCCTGATGATCCTCGGCGTATGGAATATCTGGAACGTTTTGCGGATAAGGAAGGCCTAGTTTATTTAAGACGTTTTTACGACAAGTATCACGGCAAGCCGACCGACGAAATCATGGAATTGCTGACCCAGAGAGTCTTTGCCAAGCCGTCGCGCCTGACCATGCTTTACCAGGCGGTTTACCCGGACGCAGATACTCATGCGCTTAGCGGTTATTTGAATGCCCATTTATCCGCCACGGCCTTGGACGCCGAGGATATTGAGCAGCTTCACCAGAAGTATTCGCCCGCGAATTTCGATTTGCAGGATCAGGGCTATATCACCAAAGTTCATCCGCTGGAATTGTGGCTGGCCGGTTATCTGGTTCAACATCCCGATGCCACGCGCGCTGAAGTTATCGCCGCCAGTACCGAGCAGCGGCAGAATGTCTACCGGTGGCTGTTTAAAAGCAGCCGGAAAAACGCCCAGCAACGGCGGATCATGACCTTGCTGGAGGATGAGGCTTTTAAGCAGATTCATACCGCATGGGATCGATTGGGTTATCCGTTCGGATCGTTAACGCCTTCTTACGCGACCTCCATCGGCGCATCGGGCGATCGCCCTGCGGCATTGGCGGAACTGATGGGTATTTTACGTAATGACGGCATGCGATTGCCGACAGTCCGGTTCGACAGCCTGCATTATGCCCAGGCGACACCTTATGAAACAGTGCTGGACAAATTGCCCGAGCAAGGCCAGCAGGTACTTGCACCCGAAGTGGCGAAAGCGGCGCGTGGCGCGCTGATCGGCGTGGTCGAGGCGGGAACGGCAGGACGTCTCCGAGGCATATACAAAAGCGCCGACGGCAAACCGTTGTCGGTCGGCGGTAAAACCGGAACCGGGGATCATCGTCGGGAAATATGGGGAGCGGGGGGGCGCTTGATCGACTCGATATTCATCAGCCGTGCCGCCACTTTTACCTTTTTCCTCGGGGACCGGTTTTTTGGTGTGATTACCGCCTATGTGGCGGGGCCGGATGCCGAGAAGTATCACTTTACCAGCTCATTGCCGGTACAAATAATCAAGTTTCTGGAGCCCACGCTGGCGCCTTTGGTGAATAAAACAGCGGGTGGCGATGCTTCCGGATTGCTGGTGAATTTAAAAACGGCCGAGACAGGAAAGAGTAATGATCCGGCTTTCGTATCCCCGCCTTAATGGGTATTGCAATCCTTGATCGGCAGGGTTAACGGCATTGCACTCGCTACATCTCTCACACCATTGGCTATGTAACCGATGGTGATTCAAGGCCTGCGAGGCTTTAACAAGTCGGCCGGGCCTAAATGAATGCCCACTTTCGTAATATGCTGAAACACGACAACCCCCGTTTTATGTAGTCCCGACATCTGCCCGGTAATCAAAAAAAATCAACAAAATAAGCTTTATCTTGAACAGGGTTTCTGCCGCCCTGGAAAGTTATTTCCCCCAGCAATTCGCAACAGAGTCAGTGCCTGTTACAGTTTTGGTGTCTGTTGTCTGGGTATGCGCAATGCCAAGCGTGCCGCATTTTGCATCTGCAAATGGGCTTAGTGGGGCGGCAGTAATCGTGTAACCCGTGGCACTCGGGGTGCCTGATATGGCAATGGTGTAATAACCATCAGGCGAGGTGGCGGTAGTGCCGGTGCTAAGGCCTATTTGTGCAAGTGTGCCATAGGTAGTGTTGTTAGCCCTGTATTTTTCCTGCGCTAATTGCGCATTCAAAAGCGCCGCCTTGGCATCAGAACGTTTTCCTCGGGTTACATAGTCCGAATAAGCAGGGACAGCAATAGCGGCAAGAATCCCGATTATAGCCACTACAATCATCAATTCCATTAACGTAAAACCGGAAGACCGTTTGAATGTGTTCATTGTTTCGCCTTTTTAAAGTTATGTTATTGAGCAAATATAGCATAGCCAACATATTGCGAAGGTAAATTGAATAACGCTTGGATTTTGCAGACAAAATGTAGATTAGCTAACGGATTAAAAACAATAGTAATCTATAATCAAGCAACATAAAAAGGTGGATAGACATGAACAGACAAAAAAACGTCGGATTTACCCTGCTTGAGACAATGATAGTCGTTGCCATAATTGGCATAGTCGCAGCTATAGCCGTGCCTTCATTTCAAAGTATGCTTGAGATTAATCGTTTAAAACAAGCGGTTGAATCGTTTCAGTCGGATATGCAATTTGCACGAACTGAAGCGATCAAACAAAGCACAAGTATCATAGCTTCACGCACAACAGGTGATGCGGGCGCATGGTGCTATGGATTGGCAAGAGATATTCCCACAACCAGAACAAGTTGCGATTGCACGGTAACCGATACAACATCTGCCAGCTATTGCGATATAAAAATCGTTTCAGGTGTCGACTTTAGTTCCGTCAATATGGACTCCGCCAGTGGTAATAGCACTTTTGATTTTAGACGCGGAACCATAGGCAATAATGGCGTAACGTTCAGCACCGCCAATTATGCGGCCCGGGTTGTTTTTAGTGCGGTAGGGCGAGTAAGAATTTGTTTGCCCTCTACAGTAGCCAATCCCATGCCGACAGGCAAAATAGGTTTGCCTGGTAAACCAAATTGCACTGAATAGCCTCGTACAGAGAATTGACGATGAAAAAACAAACCGGTTTCACACTCATAGAAATGATGATTGCCTTAGTGCTGGGGCTTATTGTGCTCGGGGCAACGATCAATATCTATATCGCTACGGTAGGTAGCAGTTCCAACCTTATAAAATCAGCGCGGCTGAATCATGATTTGGAGTCTGTAATGACTTTGATGCTCAACGACATCAAGCGAGCGGGTTATTGGAGTGGGGCAACTGTGGCAGCCGATTCCAGAACTAACCCGTTTACTGCTGCGACCACCAACATACAGATCCCCGCTAATACCTGCGTTCTTTACAGTTATGACGCGGACGGCGACGGCATAGTTGATAGCAATGAATATTATGGATTTCAGTTTACAAACAACAGCATTCAAATGCGCAAGACAGGTACGACTACGGCTACTTGTACCGATGGAACATGGGAAGAGTTTATCGACGGCAACCAACTGACCATTACCAGCTTACAATTTAATTTTGTGCCTGTTACCGGTGTTTTACCGGCTACATCACGCTGCTTAAATGTCACCAATAGCAGCACGGCGGCCAATGCGCCGACTCCTCCGGCAACCCCCCAGGTAATCTGCGCTGCGAATCCTCCTACCTTTCCCCTCGCTACTGGAGACAATCTGGCCGAAAAGCGCTTGGTGAATATCCAGCTTACAGGTCGAGTAACGAGTGACGCCACAGTCACAAAGACGCTCAATGGTACGGTAGAAGTTAGAAATAATCGCCTCTACATAAATTAGAAGCAATCGCCTCAACATATAAAACCCTAAACAACTGGTGCTCAGAATGAAAGCAAAATTACTCACCCATAAACAACAGGGGGCGGCTACATTATTCACGGCGCTGGTGCTACTGATCAGTATTACGTTGGTTCTCCTGTTAACATCAAAAACAGTGCTGGTAGAGACTCAAATCACTGCGGATAACTATCGTACCAGTCAGGCGGCAGCGGCGGCCAGCGCTGCGATGGATCAGGCAGTCGCTTATTTTAATGCCGGTGGTCTGGATCAGCATAACAATACAACCCCCGCTACTTTGACCGCCGACGGACTGGTCGATTACATTGGCCCCGGAAACAATTTTTATAACGGGGCGTTAAATGTAACCGCCGCATCTGAACCTTCCGCCACAAGCTGCTCAATGCCTGCCACCACGGCATTTCCTTTAGCATTGACTTCAGGCGCTCAGACCACCTACGCGCAGTTTTATTTCAATAACACCGACGACAATGCCTGCGACTGTCGATCGACGCTCACCGAGAATGTCGATGGCGACACTGATGGCGACTGCTTGGGGACGGCGGGAACTAACATGACCCGCGCCTTGGTAACGGCCAAAGGCTGGAGCGACGATTGCACCGCAGTACGAACCATCACCCAGTGCGTGGGCACTTTTGATATTTTCGATGCAGGTAGCGGACCGCAGCAACCTTTTATCAGTAGAGCAGGTGTCGGCGTGTTTGGTAACGCCAAAATCATCAATCGTTATAACAACAGCAGTATTTGGAGTGGTGGGGCTGATGCAGTGCATGGAGCGAGTTATGGCACCTATCTACGTCCCTCCGGCACGGAATCGGCTGATTACACTACGGCACAACTGGATAGTTCTTGCGAGGCATCGCCATGCAACGATGCCAGTAATCCCGGACCAAACGACCAGATGGTATCCAATCGTAACGCCGGTAACGGCATTGACGTGATTACCAACGACCCCACTTTAGCAAGCAAAACGTCAAGCACGGCCGCGGCCAATATGACATCTACCGCGAACAATCAATTTTTTGATATGTTTTTTGCTCACACCAAGGCTGAAATCAAAAACGCAGCGAATGATGCCGGTCAAATGCTTTCCGGTACAAGCCCTGTCGGCTTGACTGGTTTGATTTGGGAAGAGGGTAACCTGGCTTTGCACAACGGCGATGTGGTGGGAAGCCCCACTAATCCGGCCATTTTGATCGTCAATGGTGATTTGGATTTAACCGGCGGCCCCATTTATGGCGTGATCTACGTAACCGGACAGCTAACAATAACCGGTAATCCGGTAGTTAAAGGTTCCATTGTTGCAGAAAATAGCGCACTGCCCCCTAATGGTGCGGGTACATTAACACTGGTTTATAAACCGTGGAGTAGCGACGGTAATCAAGCGCCGCCGTTTTCGCCCGGTACTGGGGCTGTAATTGCCGGCTCGTGGAAAGACTGGTAACCAAAATCAGAGGATATGACGATGAAATTAAAAAATAGCGCAGGTATTGGCCTGATTGAAGTATTGGTGACCACGGTTGTGGTCGCTGTCGGTTTATTGGCCGTCGCCGCGCTGCAAGGCGATTTAATAGGGGGGAGCCGCACCAATAAAACCCGAGCAGAAGCCCAAGCGCTTGCCAACACCAAAATAGAGCAGCTGCGCGATACCATAGTAAAAGCGGGTACAACCGGCTATACCGCATTGGCGTCATCGGCCTCCAACGAAAGCATTGCCGGTGTGACTGAAACGTTTAGCCGTAGCTGGGTGGTGACTAATCAAACCAATCCGACGAGTAAACAAGTCAGCGTAACGGTCAGTTGGGGCGACGGTAGCGCCGCGAATCAAGTTGTGGGACAAAGCGTTATTGCTTTTGACGGCGTGGGCAACTCGGTGCTGGCCGCCGAGGGCGCAGGAGCCGCCGCTAGTCAAGTGAGCGGGCCAAGCACCAATGCCGAATCGTCCGATGATATAACCGAGAATATTAATCTAACAACCGCCGGGACGACGGGTAGCGTAGTAACCGTTAATGGCAAAACTTATATTGTCCAAAACGACCGGTACAAAGCTTCGCGCGCCGCCACTTGCGACAGCTATACCCCCGCTTTGGCCGCGTTCGAAAATAGTTTGTACACACGAAGGGTCGACCACGATGGCATCACCGGCAATGAAGCGATTGAGCTTTATGAAAAAGTCACTGTCGGCGTGACGGACTATTGTATCGCCAAAATTCGTTATAACGGTGGCGTCATTATCCCGATCAGGGGCGTCGTCCATTCCGGTGCGACCTCGGGTAATGGTAATAATCAGACGCTGTTGGATGTCAATCTGTTTACCTTTAATACCTCGGAATCCGGTACCTATTGTGTTTTCAATCCAGGCGTCGGCGCTAAAAGCGCGCCCTATGTATGTTATGTCGGTGGCAATTGCACGGGTTTTTCCGGTACTGTTTCGACTGACGTGACGGCATGTCCGGGTTCCATATCGGCGACCAAAGTCGGCCCCGGTGGCTGGCGTGGCAAGGTGGGTTTGCTGGGCGTTGCCGCTAACGGTAATAATGTCTGTTTTGCTGAAGAAATTGCCGGAACAGCGGCTGCGGTAGACACTGCGCGCAATTATTACACCCGAATTAATTCGATTAATGAAGGCATTAACAAGCCTTATAACTGCCATGATTTTTTAATTATCAATGGACAAAACACAAACGCACAAGTTCACAGCGAATGCGTTACCCAAGCCAATGCGATTGGCGGTTTACTCTTGGCGTCAAAAAATATTCAACGTACTATCACGTCAGGGACTACTGTTTTTGATCCGGTCATTGATGCTACTTACTGCGCTATTACCGGGACAACCTATACCATCACCGGGACTATAGCCAATGCCGCCAGCGCACCGGCGGTTACGGTGACAGACTTGGTATCGACCAATAACTGTACGGCTACCGCTACGTCGTATAGCTGCCGGATTACCTCGGCGGCAACTTCGGTAACGATGAGTGGCACTTACAATAACGAAACAGTCACTTGCGCCTTGACGCCGGTGTCATCGTCAGGCTGTACTTTGACGTTTACTGCGTCGGCTAACCCGACGTATACCATCAATGGCGCCATTAGCGGAACTGCAACGGCTGCTAATGCCGTTACAGTGAGTATGTCCAATGGCGGCATCTGTGCAAACCATAACGATGGCACCTACACTTGCACTATTACCACATCAGCCACTACTGCCAGCGCTACGCTTACCGCAACGATTTCGACCGGTGGAACCGTAACATCAAATACGGCGCAAACGATAGCCTTGCCCGGAACGACACAAACGCTGACAGGCACCGCGTTTAGTGCGAGCATGGCAACTACCTACACGGTTGGCGGAACTATCAGCGTTGGCAATAATGTCGCTGTAACGACAGTGACGGTAGCGGTTGATACCGGCACCGGGACCTGTGCCTTGACCGGAACCCATCACGAAAATACAACCGATACTTATAGTTGTACGGTAGCTGCCGGCGTAGCCCCGGCCACGAATCATTTATCTATTGCCATTAGTCCCGCTTGTTCTACTGGCGGCAGTAGCAAGAAATATGAATTATCCGATGGCACAACAACAACGTTAGGCACGGGAGGTTTGGTTATTGATTTAGGTACCGTGTCGGGGAATATTTCAAAAAATATTACGCTTACAAAATCCAGTATAGGTTGTTAAGGCTGAATGGGGATGTGACGGCTTGGTCGTACGGTGGATTGCCTGTTGGGCAAAGCCACCGTCGCCTGCTTTTCGTTGGTGGGCTCATGATTATACGAGCCAAGCCAGGTGGGTAGAAAAGCGCTGCTCACTATTCCGCTATCAAATGAGGGTCAATGTAAAATGAGCCAAAATGTTAACAATGAATTTAATGTCCTTCGACAAGCTTAGGACGAACGGCTTTAAAATCAACGTGGTCGCTTGCGTAGATGCTTATGAATAGGGACATGCGACCCCAAGGACGGGGGGTAGAGCGATGCACGGAGCGGTTGCCGAGAGTGTCAACCAAAAGTAGGCGCTTTAAGTGATACAGAAGCAATTTCCGAAATTCACCAGATTAAGCTATTTATCGTTGGCAACCGCCACAGAACACAGTTGAGCGATTGGCTATCCTGATTTCTGTTAAAGGCTGATTACAGCCGACACACGGCAATCCCGCACGACCATAAACCTTAAGTTGCTGCTGAAAATAACCGGGTTTTCCGGCTTCATTGACAAAATCCCTCAGTGTTGTACCGCCTTGCTGAATGGCTTGCTGTAAAACCACACGAATACATTCAGCCAGTTTTTGATAACGGGCTAAAGAAACTTTGCCCGCTTGTCGCGTAGGTTGTATGCCGGCCATAAACAAGGCTTCATTGGCATAAATGTTTCCAACTCCTACAACGATATGACTGTCCATAATGAACGACTTTACCGCTATTTTGCGGTTTCTGGACAATGAGTAAAGCAGCTCGCCGTTGAAATCGGGTAGCAGTGGTTCAGGGCCTAAATTTTTGAGCAATTGATGTTCTTCAGCAGGTTCCGTGGTCCATAACACCGCGCCAAATCGGCGGGGATCATTAAAACGCAGTATCGTCCCATCATTAAAAATAAAATCAATATGGTCGTGTTTGCCGACTGTCTGGTCTGTAGACATAATCCGTAAACTGCCGGACATGCCTAGATGTAAAAGCATCGTGCCGGAAGTGGTGGAAAAAAGCAGATATTTTGCTCTTCTGGACACTGATTGAATGCTGAGCCCTGTTAAAGTTTGACTGAGTGTTTCAGGCACAGGCCAGCGCAGTTTGGGCTGGCGGATGATTACCTGTTTAATGATTTGCCCTTCGATATGAGGCGCGATGCCTCGGCAGGTGGTTTCAACTTCGGGTAATTCAGGCATGAGGTAGGTTTTTAATCAGGGCTGCGTTTTAGTTGGTGTTATAAAGTTTAACATGGATATGGTTGTAAATTTCAGGGCGTTCCGTCCCATGTTGAGGGCTAACATATTTGTAATTGGTCATTAAACCGCACTCACTATCAATGATGCATCGGTTGATATTCTGTTTTTTATAAAATGGGTTAAGTAAGTTGTGTAACTAATTAGTTTTAAAGTAAGAGTGTCTTGCAACTTAGCCTTTTCAGTCGTTAAAAATAGATTATAATCAGTCTGCACTTAGTTGGTTGTTTTACTATAAAAATATTTCATTCTTTATTTTTGAAGAATCGCCATTTGGATCGCTATTAACCGAGGGTGGCGCTAAGTTTATTTTTCACAATATTCATTTACTACAAGAAGAAAACGGTATGAGCAGTGTTTGGGTGATAGGCAATCATGTGAAGGTTCAGGGTATGTCCAATGATTTTAAAATACTTTCTTATAACTTTATTTTTGGTGGCAGTGTTGAAATGATTTTGGAATCACCTGAAGGCAGTAGGATTTTCTTAAGGCGTAGAAAATCGCAAGTCTCCGATATTGAGGATGAGTATAATTTTGACGCCGGTTCTAACGATGAGAATTACAGCTATTAGTGTGGGTTGTGGCGGATTTTTAGTCAGTAAACAACGGGCAACAAGTAAGTTGGGATGACGAAGGAACCACAAAGCTGTCTCCGAAGGGATGGGGTTCGTATCCTATGTGTCGGGTCCTGATTCCTTTTTGAAGAAACGCAGCTTGACGATACGGTAGCGGACAAGTTCGTCGTGTAAGGCGCAAAAAAAAAGCGCCTTACTGAGGTTTAATGCGGCAGAAGCCCTTAATCCACCGGCTGTTTTAGACTTGCCAAATCAATAACGAAACGATACTTTACATCACTTTTCAACACGCGCTCGTAGGCTTCGTTAATCTGTTGGATAGGGATGATTTCGATGTCTGAAGTAATGGCGTTTTCAGCGCAAAAATCGAGCATTTCCTGAGTTTCCTTCAAACCGCCAATCAAAGAACCGACAATACGGCGACGCTTGAAAATCAAGTTTCCGACAGCGGGTGACGGATGCGGGTGATCAGGCAAGCCCACCAGGCATAAAGTACCATCACGCTTCAATAATGCCGTGTAAACATCCAGATTATGCGGTGCAGCCACGGTGTTAAGGATAAAGTCAAAACTGGCAAGATGCTTTTGCATTTCATCCTGATTTTTGGATACCACCACTTCATCGGCTCCGAGCCGTTTGGCATCTTCTGCCTTGTCTGGCGAAGTGGTAAAAAGTACGACGTGTGCGCCAAACGCATGGGCGAATTTTATCCCCATATGGCCAAGTCCGCCTAAACCAACGATGCCGACTTTGTCCCCCTTGCCTACCTTCCAGTGCCTTAACGGGGAATAAGTGGTAATGCCCGCACATAACAAGGGGGCTACGGCCGCCGGATCCAGTTTATCCGAAACATGTAGCACAAAATCCTGATTGACGACGATCTGTCTGGAATAGCCACCGTAGTTTGTACCGCCGGTATGCTTATCGGGACTGTTATAAGTGAACACTGCATTGTTACAAAATTGCTCCAGATTATCGTGGCAATCCGGGCATGTCCGGCAGGAATCGACCAGGCAACCCACACCAACGGTATCTCCGAGTTTAAAGCCGGTTACCTCATTACCCACTTTTGTCACTTTGCCGACAATTTCATGGCCGGGCACCATGGGAAACACCGAGCTACCCCACTCGTTGCGCACTTGATGAATGTCAGAGTGACATACCCCGCAGAAGAGAATCTCAATCTGGACATCGGTTGGCGTAAGATCACGTCGTTCAAAACTAAACGGTACCAGTGGAGAGTTGTGATTATGGGCAGCATAACCAATAGTCTTTTGCATAATAGGCTCCTGGAATGTGAAACAGCGACCAATAGTTACTATTCAGCAGCTATTAGCAGTTTAAATGTAATTGTCTTTTATGGAGTGTCCTGTTCCATGCCGGTGGGCAGCTAAAACAATAGTTGATCTCTATATTTAGATACCTTTAAGAAACCATTAATGAAACGCTTTTAAGATAGAATCTGCTCGCTTGAAGCTGTCGAGAATAAACGGACTAATAAAAGTTCAACTCGAAACAATTTAAGTCATCATATTACCGGATTAATATCATGAGGCGTCACCACATTTTCAATCGGACTCATCAAGAAGTATATAGGAAAGTTGCTATTCATGAAGCTGGACATGCTGCGGCTATTTACCTAGGCAACAAACAAAAAAGACTGCCTCCGGTTTTTTTTCAGATTTTTATAACTCCGGTGAATGATGACATTCAATCATCCCGGTTTTTAAATAAGCCTAATACTAAATATATTGTAAACATAGACGGTGGCCGCTTAATTCATACGCTACCCTCCTCAATTAAAGAAGCAACAGACGGGTTTTCTCCAGCCCAGGTAATTGCTTATCGATGCGCTTTTGAAGCGGATATGATTAACATACTGGTCGGATCTTTGGCTGAAGCAAAATATATTATGCACCGAGGCGTAGAGCTTATTAACCCTCGTCTGGTACATTTAAATACCGAATATTACTTTAATGGTACTTCCGAATTAGAGAGTATCAATGAGTATCTTGAATGCTTTCTTGAAAATTCAGCGCTTAGGAAACAAAAAATCACAGAGCTATTTTTTGCGGCACTCAGTTTCGTTAATGAAAGATCAAATTGGCATGCAATTACTGCCTTGGCGGACTATATTGTAAGTGCGGATAAAAGTGTCATGGAATGTAATGAGATTATCAGCGTTCTGGAGGCCGCTAATATAAGCCCGGTTTTTTTACAAAACGATACATCGATGTTGTCATAATAAAGTCCATGTCAATTATGAATCGTGTCTTATTCTACAGATAGGGCAGATATGTTGACCATCCGGCGTGCAAAGCCAACCATTTTCAACGGCATCGGTAACGTCGCCCTCTATCCATGCGCGACTTTCAGTAATACGTCGGCCGGTAGATTCATTTTCCCTGTAAGCACGGCGAAACTCTACCGTTTTTAGCCCCCGCTGGTTGCAGATGTCGCAAAAGATAATTTTTCGTATGCTCATAGCGTTTTTAAAATGAGTCAGGAATCGAATTAATCGCCACTAACGAACCGCCCATTTTGGTGAGTTGAGCGGCTCATTCTTTTGCGCCAAATAATGCGGGTTAGTGTGAGTAATTATTAGAAGTGCTTTTAAAATATCAGTATTCGAACTAAGTATACAACCCGTATGAACACTTATCTGTAATAGGCCCTGTTGGTGTTCGTTAGTTAAATATAATTAAATCGACAACTTAAAAGTAAGCGGGCATTGGAAATGCCATCAAAGGAAGCGGAAGCTGTCGCGTCTGGTGATGCAGGAAGCCCGAGAATCGGTAACAGTGGGCTGGTTGAATATATCGCCGCACGAAAGCCTCATTAGTCTGAGAGTAAACGCCACTGCAACAGCAAAAGAAAAGGTCAGCGGGTCATTGGTTCGTGAGCGCTCCACAAATTGAGGAACGAGGGTCGGTTCAACACCGATTTTTTATGCCTAAAATTCAGCCAAGCTGTAACGCCGCGCGATTTTTGGCGAAGTTTTGCGCGATTTTTGGCGTTAATATTTCTCAAAAAATACGGCGGTTTCCGTTAATAACGGCTATCAATTAACGCCCTTATCAAAGGCGTAGAAATGCTACCAAACTGGGATCGAAACTTTAACACCACCCAAGAAAATACTCAGATCATAAAGACATAAAAAGTCGAATTTGTGTGCATTAGGGAAACCCACTGAGTCAAGGGATCGCCTCGCTGCAAAAGCGCCTGACCGGCTCGTCCTTAATAACAGGCAGAACGACCGAGGTTAAACCGCGTACATCACAAGGTTCACCGCTATGATCGACAAACCACCGCCCCGACCTAACTGCATCGAAACACAGAACATTCAGTGCGTCCTGACGCCGAGCGCGATATTTAGGCCGTAAAAAATGCGATATTTGCCAAGAAACCAAATATCGCATTATGTAAGTAATTATCAGTAAAAGAAATAAGTCGCCGTCACCAAACAATTAACCCAATTGAACTAGGATCGGAACCCGCAATCTCAGTCAGCTTTTGCTCATACTTTTCCTGCTGGGTTTTAACATGGCCTAACACCGCCTTTCCTACAGACCAGATCTGTAGTTTAGTATGAATACGTCTAGCCCAAACGCCTTCTACATCCGCGCACCAGAATTTATATTCGTCACCGCTATCAGGTAATAACGATTCAGTAACCAGTCCATTCAGATTATGCTGGTCATCACGAGTAGTAGGATAGAAATGAGGCTGACCAAGCGCCTCATGAGTAATGCCCGATATAACAGCTATTCCAACTGCCTCTTTAATTTCTGCCGTTTTGTCGAGTTGATTTTTAGCAAACAATTCAGAAACAGTAACCACAGGATACATAGCTGGAGTCGAGAACACCACACCATCATAGTTATCACCGATATTAGCATGATCAGTCTCTACATAATTTGCTAATAATTCTTCAGCCATAACGATATTTACAACAATACCGTCTTCAATAATAGCAACTCTCATTACGCAACCCACCTTACTTCTAACAAACCAGGAGCACCTTTTTTACCGGCCTTACTGGTTGTAATTACGCCAGCTCCACCACCGCCAACCCCAAATCCAACTCCGTCCGTTTCTGCGGCAATCAGGCTAGTTCCCAACCCAGCTATACCAAATGGCAAGCTACCGCCATTAGAGCCCGTAATCACAGGAACTGACGATATAACCGACGCAGCAGCACTGGGTTGCTGATATATGATTTCATGAGGCAATGCCAAGATCGACGCAGAAACAGTACCTTGAGCGGAGCAAACAGCCTGTGAATTAACCGTAGTACCGACACCACCAATGCCGCCCGTGCAGGAATACACGGTACCATTTATTGTAATCTGGGTAGTGCCACCGTCACTACCATTGGTAGGAACAGCGGTTCCTCCCAGTCCAAAAGCCCCGATTAATACGGCATATGCTGTATTTGGCGAAAGACCTGAAATTAAAAACCGTACCGCAGCACCTGTCCCGCCGCCTCCAGCGACGCATGTACCATTTGCGCCACCGCCTCCGGCACCGCCGCCAACCAGTGTAAATTCAAATACCGTAGCCGAAGTGATATTAGCTGGAGTTGTGAAATTACCGCTCGACGTAATCGCAACAAAATTTAGCTGCTTAGCCGCTTTTATAACTCCAAAGAATTGCGCATTATTAGCAGCATCCAGTACGCCGCCATATCCCTCGATTGTATTAGCCAACTCTTCCTGAACCGAGTTGGCCCACGCCGCATTAAATGCCGTAGCGGCAATCACTAGCGCTTTATTACCATCCCGGAAGCCGTGTTTACCCGCTCCAAACAGATCGGTAAACTTAGTGGTAGTATCTATTCTATGCACGATGTCCCCTTATAAATACGCGAATAACACGCTCGTATGAGCGGGTTTAAATTTATTGATACGGCATTCCAGCGCCTCATCGCCCCAGCTTTGCAGAGCGCTGTTGCAATCGCTGTTGCAGTCCATATAAAAAACCCCGCCAGTTGATGCCGGAAGATTCAACTGCCACGCAAACAAATCCGCCTCACTATTCAGCGCCGCATTACAATCGCTGTTGCAGGTCATAAGCGCGAATTCGTCAATTGTCGTACCTGGATAACCCATTGAGTCGGCAATACCGATAAAATACGCGCGGCTTTGTCCGCCGGTCATAGTTAACTTAGACACCAATGCAGACCGGCGCTGCTCAATAGTCTGATCGATAGTGACGCAGGGATCAGGCAGGCCCGCAACACGCTCCCACTCCGGCAGCATTTCAGTTGTCGTACGCGGATCGGCTTCGTTGATCAGATCCTCGCAACGCAGATCGATGCGCGCGAATTCATCCGCCCAGGCCAACAATAACAACGCCAGGGTACTGGATTGCGATTTAGCCCAAGCTAAGCCGCGCGGCAATAGTGCCTGTAACTGGCTCTGGTAATCACCAGCTGTCATAGCCATGTGATTACCCCCAGCGTAGTCATATAACCGGTTGCATTCATCACATCGGCAACCGGTGCAGTCATGGTGTAATTAGTTTCGCCAGCGGCCGCGCTGATGGCCGCGCGTTGGTGCGATAACAGCAGCGTTCCGCCGGGTATTGACTCGCGACTAATCAGATCGGCCAGTTCAGCCGTCACCGCCGCTTTCACGGCTGCGGTATTAGGGACTACAGCAATAGAGTAATTTAATGGAGCAGCGATCGGAGCAGCAACCGTTACCGATGCGGTTACAGGTCTCAGGTTATCAATATAGGACTGAACGGTAACCACCTCACCAGCATCAGGAATCGGACTGGCGTCGTTATCGCGTACAAACCTGACAGTTACCGACCCCGGACCTAACTCCTGCGGATAAACCCACGCACGGGTAACACCTGCCACTTCCAGCGCCCACGCCTCATAATCATGTTTCGCTCCGCCATGTGGCGATTGCTGGATACGGGCAATAAATCGCGCTCTTAATGAGTCATCCAGTTCGGCATCAGAACCGCCTGACAATACTCCGGCCGTAGCCGTGGCGGTTACCCCTCCAATAGGCGTAGTCAGCATTAATGCATACCCGGCGACGGCATTGCCCACCTGTCCGGTCTCAACCGCAGTGACAGCCACAACAGCAGTTCCGGCCGCAATAACCACATCGGCATCGACGGTATATAAAACACCATCCGCGCGTTGCAGCTCGGTCAGCGCCGGAATGGTTACACCATTGGTTCCGGTTAACGTAACGGAACCGGTGGCAAAGCTCGCTGGGATACGGTAGACCTTCCAGATCCCCGCCCAACGCTCCAGATATTCCGCTTCAGCTGTATCATAGATTATTTGCGTAGCCAGCCAGGAAATGAACCCATACAAACCGTGAACGGCTGCCGAATGAACCCTCGACAACACATTAAGATTCGAGCGCCGCAACGTTGCATCCGTACCCGGCAGACGTGATTGGATGTCCGCAAATGCGCGGACAATTAAATCGGATAATGTCGGTCTGCTAAATGCCATTTTCTATGCGCTCCAAAACGATTCAAATCTAAATTGCTTAACCGACTGACCGGGCCGGGTAATCGCTACCAGCAAACCTAAAATACCCATGCGGGGATTGCTGGCCACGACTTCGACCGACTCAGCCACACCATCATCAACCATCCACTTCAGGGCTTCGTCGGCGTATTGTTTAGCGCGGATCAGAACTACTGTTAATTGTTTCTCGCGGCTCAACAACCACAGCCGTGAGCCGAACTGATCATTGTTGATATCAGCGAACTGGTCCGCCCACCAGCCGCGACGATCATTCGATCCGTCCGGAATAACATCATCCGCATTAGCGCGGCGGTCGGTGAATAAACTCAGAATTACTGACGTTTCCAGGCCGTCGTCCTCAACCAGCCCCAGTGAATTAATCACGTAATCGGCACCCTGATCGAAACCGATAAACACCGTTTTTATATCGCTCATACCGGCACACCTGTTTGCGCCGCCCCAGCAGTTACCCCACCGTGCTTATGCGTTTTCAACGAGATCCCATCGGCAATCACATCACCGCCCGTCACAATCACCTCAGGGCAGTTAACAATATTAATAGGGTGAGCTGCGCCTTTAATGACAATGCCGGTTCGTTTTAAGATGATTGTATGCCCGAGATCGTCATAAAGCCCACCCTCACCAGGCTCCAGCCCTTTTGGCCGATAGCGCCGATCATCAGCCGAAATAACTATTCCATGATCTCGATTACCCCCGACAAAAATTACCGCCACTTCGGCACCTTCAAGAGGCACGGCGGTATGCCCGTAATTCTGAAAGCGCTCTATCTCACGTACTTCGCCTGACAACAGCTTGACCTGTACGCCTTGCATTTTCAATGTATCATTAACCAGCGCCAACACGCCGCGCGCAACCATCAGATTAACGCGTCTAGCCAGCGGAGCAGTCACCTTATTGATTGCCCTGATAATCATTGCTCGAACTCCCATTCAGGCTGGGTTATTTTTCGCTCTTTACTGCCTTGTTTCTTGCGCATTTTCTTGTCCAGACGGGTCTGTTTAACGCCCTCGATCGTGTCGAACGCATGAGGCAACGCCAGCTGCACGGTAGTCAATGTACCTGAGTCATTCTCCGAGTAACTGACCGATGCAATCAGCATATCCATATCCGCATACAGCAACGGCGAATACAAATGTGTGATCGCGTTTGGCATCCATAAATTCCCGCCAACGTCCCAACCCTGCACGGTAACAGTGGCACGAGCACCACGTCCGGCCCGAACATTCCGCTCCCATTCGGCACGCTGTTTCAGCGTGGCATTGCTGCCCTGGTCCTCGGCTATGATAATCAGCGGCCGGTACCGGGTTATAGAACTATCCTGAACGCCGCCGCTTAGCTGCGCCACAGTTTCGCCATAATTCTCGTCATCGCCTTGCGCCTGGCCTTTCACGATATAATCGCTATACCTATCCTTCCAGCTGAACGTGGCCTCAGCAGTCAGAATATTCTCACCTTCCGTCAATCCGGCCGGAGCTCGAACAGTACCGGCGCGAGTAATCAGCAGATTACCCAGACCGTCCGACATCAGCAGTACTGCGCGCATCCTAGCTGCGCGTTCCAGCGTTTCAAACACGCTCTCGCCCTCCTGGATACTGAAAGAGCCAAATGCCTCTCCGGTATCGGTATTAGTAATCACCCTGATACCAAAAGGCGCACACAAATCAGCGGCGATCTGCTCCAGCTTTTTATTGCTCCACTGCCCACTCTTATATATAGCCGAGCAATCGACCAGATCCGCAGTGCGATCGCGCCCGGTGACACTGATGCTATGCGCCTGTTTATCGTAACGCGGACCGGTATCGTCTACATATCCGGTAATCACTACCGCACCGTTAACCAACACCTCGCACGCTTGGCCAGGCTTAATCTGCATAGCCTGTTGGCCATCGGTTGTATTCCAGCGATCGGTAATCGACAAATCAAACGTACCGGCAATTTGCTCAATGCCGCGCTCGACCTTGACCGACTGCCAGCCGCCGAAATAATTACCGTTAACCCGCAATTCAACTGTCATGGCGTTAATATCTCAATAGAGCGTCCACCGGGTACAAAACCAGGGTGACGGATATGGTTACGGGCAACAATGTTGTCGAACTGGTCGATATTGCCATACAGACCGTACGCTACGACCAGCACGGGCAGCGTCGTCGGAACCGCATAGCTGACCGTCCGGGATAAATCGGCGGCGCGAGCGGTAATGTCCTGAATCACCGCAATACGCAACTTGGTCAATGCCATATAAACAGCATCAGGCGCAGTTTCCGCCAACGCTTCCAACTTGTCGGCTATCTCATCGCGCAATACAATCGCCTCGCCATAACTGGCCGGGGTAATTTGGGCCGATACCCTGGCCGCTTCAATCACTGCCGCCCGCTGTACTAAGGTGCTAACAGCGGCTTGATTAACCGCTTGCTGCTGTCTGCTGGGCGTAACCAATGGATTAATAACGGCCGGAATACCCGCTTGACCGATATAGATAGGCGTACCGGCTTTATTAATATAAGGCGCACCGCCCACAGAATTAGGCACGGGTTTAGCATTGCTGCCGAAACTGAATAGCGATCGCAATGATGACAGCGCGCTAAACGGGTTCGAGGCGATACCTGATAACGATTTGATTTGGCCGATCAGTCCGCCCGCCAAATTGGCAGGAAAACGTATCAAGTTCGAAACGGTGCTGGACATGCTAAACAGCTGCTGGGTAAACTCAGGTAACAGGCCGCCAGACATTAGGCCGTTGGCGGCTTGCATGACGCTGTTCAGCGAATCATTGATCGTAGTCAGCGCCTCGGTAGGCACAAAGTCCTGAAGCCCGTCCACATTGAAATCGTCAAAAAAACCCTTTTCCGCTTCGACTTGCGCCTCATCGGCAGCAGTCTCAACCGCGGCGGCAGTATCGGTGCGCGGGGCTGGGTTAACAGCCTCGCCAGACTCAGTAAACGTCAGCGAGAAACGAGCCATGCCACCCTCGGCGGTAGACTCGGAAACGCGGGCAGGCGAACTAACCACAACCTGCATACGGCCGCGATACGGATGCACCAGCTCGCCGGAACCGTACGCTTCCAACGCGGCAATCAGACGGTCGCGGCCGTCCATATAATTATCACCGACGATACAGGCCTCAAACGTAAATTCGCGCGCCTTACGGCCCAAATCCTCAGCCAGCGGAAGATCGCGCTGCGGGAACTCATGCACCACGTTGCGGCGGCCGACCTGACCGTCGGTAGAAATATAGCTGAACGGAACGCCACGAAACGACGCAGGTAACAGCTTATCGCGCCATGTTTGGGGAGCGGCTTCGGCCATTATCGAGTTCCTGCCATAGTGGGACCCGCATCGACGTTAATCGTTTGGCGCGGATCGTTGGATTTCATTGATGCGACTTTAACCGGCGTGGGTGAGTCGATCTTGATATGCAGCTCGCCGCCGGTATCGATTTTCGATTTATGTAACATATCGTAAATAGCCGTTCCTAATGTGGCGCTTTCCTGACCCGTGACCGCCTGGATCGTAGAGTCGATCAATTCCTTGGCGACACCGCCTATTGCTTGGCCTATTTCCCAACCGGAAAAAGCTGCTCCGGCAGCCCCCAGCGCCGTAGCCGCTTTACCCATCCCGCTGCTCCGGGCTGGCGGTTCATTACCTGTATTACCGACCGGAGCGCCTCCCGCTCCGGCTCTATTACTCGGACCGCCGCCCATCCTTTCGCCGACTGAAAGCATACCCGCGGGCCAGTTGGTGACTAATACGCTTTGCACTGCCGCCGATCTTGCAGCCCCGGCCAGTGATTGCGCCTCGCCTGCCAGACGGGTTTTCCGATTTGAATTAAAACGGCTCAGCAGGTATAAGCCGCCTGCCGCCACCGCACCCTTGGCGACGTCCCCCATGTGCTCGCTGACATATCCTGCCGCATTACCAGCGACCGTGGTACCTTGTTGCGCCTTTTCGGATAAGGCCAGCTTCTGTATTTGAATTTCTGACGCCATGATTTTACCAAAACTGGCGGTCTTGATTTCTGCCAGATCCGCGCCGATCCTATCACCTTGAGCGGCCTGCTCGGCGACGCCCATCTGTTTGCGGATCTCACCAGAGTCATTCATCATTTGCAGCCAAAACTTTTTGGCTTCCTGATCCCTGATCCCGGCTTTTTCCAGCTTGAATATATCGTTAAGGCCTTTCGCTTTCATGACTTCGGCCAGCTTCAACAGGCCTTCGACACCAAACTGACCGCCGGGGCCATATTTTTTTACATTGATGCCAACCTTGCCCAGATCTTTAGCATAAGTGGCAATATGTCCAACCCCCTGCTGGATCAGGGTTGCCACTTGCGATGGCTCAGTCGCCGGGGCCGATTTCATGATGGATTGGGTCAGTGCGCCGGTGAAATTCCAGCCTTTCATACCGTTAACGCCGACGCCTTTTAACGCATTCAGATAAACGGGGGCCAGCTGGGCCATGGACGCCGTCTCGAAACGGCCTTCATTGCCGTGGTAATAGGCCATGTTATGCGCGGCTTTCATGTCTTTGGCGGATATATTGAACTTGCTCTGCAAGTCAAAATCCATATTGGCGATTTGCTCGACCGTGGAACGCATCACCGTGGCGGATCTGGCCGCTTCGGCAATGGAGTCCTTGATTTCCTCGAACTTCATGCCTGCCCTGGCATAAGCTTTTTCGCCTTGAACGACAGCATCGGGAAGTTGCAGGGCATCCGGAGCGGAATCCATCGCGATCTTCCGTAATTCAGCCACCTGCTTGATGCTCATCCCTGCGTTCTGTTTCATTTCCAGTAGATCGCGCTCAAAATTCAAATTAGTGTTTAGTGTCCGGCGAATCGTTTCAAGGCCGCCCGCTGCCGCGAATAACTTGGTCGCGGTAGAAAATCCGCCAAAATCCTGCCTTAATGCCTTAACCTCATTTGACATCCGCCCCAATCCTCTGGAGGCGGTGCTGGTAAAGCGTTGCGTTGCGGCGGTTGCATTGCGGGCAAAGCGCTGCATGTCGGCAGTCGCTCCACTGGTAAAGCGCCGCATGTCGGCGGCGGCCTGGGTGCCGTTAATGCGCAGGCTTAAACGCAATTCATTACTCATTATTCAATCCCTCCGCATTAATCGTTGTTTTTAATATCGGCCGCCGACATTGCCAGCAGCCATAGCCATTGCCCGGTGGTTAGCTCAAAGGCTGGGATACCAAAGCAGTGATAAGCCTTACTAGCGTTTCGGAATTTAAAGCGCTCAAATTCACTGTCTCTGGCGTTTTTTTTTTAGCGTGTCAAACAAGGCCTCGAATTCAGCCTCGGCCATGTTGTACCCGGCCATCGGTGAATACTCTTTCTCGAACTCCAGGTATTGCTTGATCAGATACGCCTTGTCTTCACGATCCAGCGATTTGCGCAGCAATAAAACTGATTCCGTGACTGGATCCCCGCTGCCGGGCATCACCAATGCCCGGAACAACAGCTGAATGGTTTTCTCGTCTTCGAACAGGTCGGAATTGGCGAGATTTACATCGTCGATCTTGCGCGCCTTGAAAAAATCGATGACAGCCAGCCCGGCTTCCAGATAGTCGTTCTCGGACAGCAGGCGCAAACCTAAGTCAACGCCGTTCAGCGTTACGGTTTTAATGACGGATTTGCCCGCTCTCAGCCTTTCCAATAAGTTCATCAGACCTCCTTACAATCCATCGCGCCAAAAGCCACCTTGACCTCGCCATCCGACAGGGACAGCGCGTCAAGGCAAACCATGCCGGACAAGACAAAGCTCTTGCCGGTATCGGTATCGAATGAACCTGATCCCGCAGTAATCGCCTCTATTTCGGCCAGCGAGGTGTTAGCGTCATGGATGATGGTGCATTCCACGCCCGCCGATTCCGTGATTTCCTTATAACCGGCGGTGCCATGATCGGCGGGCACCATTTCCCTTTTCACCCGACCAAACTTCAATGTCGCGCCGGATTTTGTCGAAAGCCGTTTCCCGTTAGCGGTGATAAAAACCCGTCCTGTAACTTGTGCCATACAGCCCCCTTATAGAATGAATTGAACAGCCGCCGCGAACACATCAAACTGGTTGACGGTGTTCGGCGGGATGATCGCGTTGACGCGGTTAACGTCTGACGTTGAGCGCACCACAATCAGATCCTTGATGAACTGGTCGATGTCTTCCAGCAGACCCACTTTTTCCAGTTCCATCGCCTCAGCGATCAAGGTGTTCCGGATCAGCTTCGGCGTGGCGATCGGTTGTCCCGGCTGGATCTTACCCAGCACATCGTCACCGGCCAGCTTGTGCCGTGGATAGTCGCGTAGCACCGCAAACCTGAATGCATAGCGCATGTAATCCACTGTCCACTTGGTGTTTACCTTCAGCAGGCTCACATCCTCCATGCCAAAGCTGTTTTGCTGGTAGCTGGTAACGACGTATTCGATCATCGCCGCACCGGACTGGTCGAAGATGATGGTGCTGATGCCGTCATGCAGCAGCAGGTTGCGCTCAGGATCGGTAAAGCGATCGGCCTCGGCCGGCGCCATGACGTCCGGCAGGCGAATCGAGCGGAATGGAACCGCCGGATCATTAGCGCCGGAAAATTCCACCGCAGCGCCGAATTGCGCGGATATAACCCACGGCAAAGTAGGAGACTTGTTAAGCCCGCTGAAGGTGCTGTGCGCACTGTTGCGTGCTGCGCCATAGGCTGCCAGCGATGCATAGGTGCCGTTTTTGTGCGCGAACACATGGCCGGTACGCATATCCATGCCGCCCCAACGGCTTTGCAGCTCGTTTTCCAGCAGTGTGATATTGGCCGTGTCTTGCCAGCCGCACAGAATGGTATAGGGGTTCATCGTAGACATTGCGACAATCGCCGCCGTCACATCCGGGTTTCCTGATCCGGTCGCGCCGGTCGCAAACGCCACCGACAGCCCTTTGGGCAGGAATTCGCCGCTGTAATAATTGACGCGAAAATCAATGTCGTTACCTTCGACGCCTTTATGTCTCGCCGTTGCAGTAACCACACCCAATGCGCTGGTAGCTGTAACCGCACCATCCAGATCGGCATTGATCGCCGCCGCGACAGCGGTCGCAATATCGGTAACGGTTGCTGCCGCCAAAACGCCGACCGTCAATCTCCGTCCTCCGATGTAAAGATATAGGGTGCCTGATTCGGTTGGCGAGCCGGTAAAAGTGATAATTTTAGTAGCTGCAACGCCTGCGACCAGATCATCCAGGGCCAGTGCATAGCACTCGGTGTACGGATTGACTTTCATTATGGCTTCGATCTGCTGCGCCAGCATGGAGCCTCGGCCGTAGTAATTAACGCCGTCTTCCTTGCGGCTGACGCGGGTCAAAATGCCCGCCGCCACTATGCCTGTACTCAGACGTTGGCCTAGCACCAGCATCTTGTGACTCATCACCGGCAGGCCGCGTACGGCCTTGGTGTGGTCGATCTCGATATAAGCGCCGGGCACCCGCCAATCGAGCGGGATCGTTAAAAATGGAATGTTATCTGGCATGGCTTAACCCTTGGTTTTTGGTTTGGATTGCTTGACGATATCGGCAGCCTGTTCTTGCTCGACGGCGGCTTCTTCAATGTCTGAGACTTGTTCCTTCACTGCAACGACTTCTTCAATGCCTGAGGCTTGTTCCTGCACGGCGGCGATTTCTTCAATGTCGCCGTCCTGAAAACGTCTGAACCAGTAGCTGTTGGCGACAACGACTTCACCCTCTGCCGCTAATAACTGGCCGTCTGGCTTTCGTAGCTTGATGCCGCTGGCCGGCTTGATTCTTATTTGATCGCCTAATTTCATCGGGTAACTCCTATTGCGGTAATGTGGTTGTGTCGGTCAGTTCCGGCCTGCTGGTCGTATAATCCGGCGGTTCCTGCACCCATTTCACATGCTCGACCTGCGCATGGTGCGGATCGGCGTCATAGTCGGCGTGGAAAGTGACAAAAGCGTCCAAGGTCGTTAAGTCGATCCCCGCCTGCATCACCGTGGTTTCCAGCTGCAAGCTGCCGACCGTTAAGCCTTGCTCCCGCCAGGCGGGTGCCTTGGCAAAATCAAAGCTTTTGGCATACCAGGCCGCACCGGTGGTTCTGTGTCCGTCCAGGAACGCGATCAAGGCGTCCCGCATCTGGTACAGGCCGATGGTCTGGCCGTCGCCATGCCGGGCGGCATCGTTGCCACGCGAATTGTTGGCGATGCATACCAGGTCAAAGCGCAGCTTCTCCTTTTGGTCGGCAATCGTCCCGGTACCGGCCACGACATAAACCGCCGGGGCCATCGCCGCGAACTTGCGGATCAGCGTTTCGGGCTTGTCGTCCGGCATCGCTGCGACTTCCCGCAGCTTGGCGAAGATAGGCGACGCCTTGACTGCATCGATCAGCTCAAATTCCAGTTCAGAAAGCATTGCCGCGCCCAAAAACAGAAGCGCTGGATTCAAACTGCGCGCTGTCGCTGGCAACCGCCGCCACCGCGCCGGACGTATCCGGCCCTAGGCTGATAGTGCCCTTGGCAACCTGCGTCAGATACTTGATCGCGGCGTCGTAGCGGGTCTGCACCTGCTCGATCACCCGATCTTCATACAGGTAATAACGGGCGATATCGCAGGCAATGCGCACCAGGTTAGCCGGTACGGTCGCCAGCGGCAGCTTGTATCCCGTTAAATAACTGTTAATCTCCGCCTCCGCGTCCGCGATGGCCTGATTCATCACCGTGGTGTTGATCGTGCCGGAGGGCGGGGTTGAGCGGTCAGTGAGCTGGATAATCTCCCGCTCACTGAAACGATCGGTCAGGTTTTGTTGGGTGCAGTAGCTCATCTCACCACGGCTTTTTGCCGACTCCCGTGTATGGCCGCGCCAAGCCTTCTTCGAGCAGCGTTTTCGATACGGGCACGCCGTCCGAATAAATCTCCGCATCCAGCCTGAAATATTTGTCCCGGCCAATGATCTGCATCTCCACCTTATGAGCGGGTGAGGTCAAATCGATCAGCCGTGACCTGGCCTTTTGGGCCAATAGCTTCATGTCTGGACGCGGATCTTTAATTTCCGGCGTATCAATGCCGTTGATCCTGACCGGAACCTTGCTACACACTGCCGCCAACTCGCAGGGCAGGTTGATGGTCAGCGTGTCACCGTCATGGACGGACAACACGGCAATAGTCAGCAAGGCCGTAATCAGCATTACTTATCCGCCTGCTTTTCTTTAGCAGTGGCAGCCTTGCCAGGCTTGTCCGCCAACACTTCAACAAACAGCATCGGCTCATCCAGCAGACGCTCTAATTCGTCGGCGGTAAAGCGGTCATCGGGGTGCTCGGTAGGCGTGGATGAATGCGCGATGCCGCAGCGTCTAAAACCTTCTCTTTTCGATGTAATACGAAGCATGATTGATTACCCTAGTGCCGGAATGACTTTGATTTCTACGTTGTTGTACCAGGGGTTAGTCGCCCCATTAGCCAACTGTTGCACACCGATGACGGCGCGGGCCGCTGCCTCATTGCTGGGGCCAACCAGCAAATGGGTCGGCATCACGTTCATGCTGCTTCCATCCGGTCTGCGCTGTGTTCCCATCGCCGTTTTTGCTGCTACAAAAGCGGCTGCGTCCAGAGTTGCTTTGCTGCCATAAGCCAGCTGATGAAAGCCCAAGCCGACGTTATAGCGAGCATCCGCACCGTAGATAAACTGGCGTTTCATGACTACGTTCTCATCGGTATCCTTATCCAGCGCCGCAAAACGCACTTCCTGACGTTGTTGCATCACCAGCGGTTTCATGTAAGTGCGCGACAAATCCATCAGGAACCACGGCGCACTGGAGCCGCCACCGGTATTGCTGTAGGCGATTTCATTACCCGACGCGTCATAGCCGACATGGTCGGTATCGAAAAAATACTGGCCATCCAGACCGAGCGTTGCGAATGCCGCTAACAGTACCTGCCAAACCAGCGAATCCTTATGCTGCGCGGCGACTTCGCCCTGCATGGAAAACCGGTTGCGGTAGATACCCAATGCATCATCTTCGATATCATCGCGGTCTACGCCGATGGTGTTTTCAAAATGCTTGTTGACCAGCTGGTAATTGGTCGCTTCCAGATTATTGATGATCCGGTCGCCAATCCACTCGCGCATGCCGGGCAGGTCTTTCATCCAGGCATAGTTTTCGATCTTGGTCTTGGATTGAACTTCCATCGCCACCAGATTCCATTGCGACGCAACAGCGCCTATTCCGGCTAAGAATGCGGCCTGAAAGCCTTGTGATAATGCCCTTAAGGCACTGGGTGTAATTTGCATGTGTATTCCCCGTTAAATAATTAGTGATTACAAGCCAAGTCCGATCTGAACCCAGACGCCTGCCGTTTCGACCGCGACGATATGGCCAGCGCGTGAACGCGATCCGGCACCATCGGTTTTGGCGACCGTTTGATCGTCTACGATGTAGCAAGCCGCGCCGACATCGGCCTGGGCGATCGCATCGCCTGCCGCCGAATTGGCGAACAGGAACTTGCCGCGTTTGACTCGCGCCTTGATCGCGCCGGCTGCACCGGCTGAGTTGTCGGCCGTCTCTTCAAAACGGCCGATGGCAACTAGGCCCGTTGCGGCTGTTCCTGGAGCGGCATAACCGGCGTTTAATACCGCCATACCGCCCTGGTAACAGGTTGTTGCTGCCTTGACGGGATACTCTTCAATATCGCCAAGGCGTTCTTTGGTATTTCTTGCTGCTGATAAAGGCATTATTTAGCTCCCCGTTGTTGGATCATTTGTTCGTGACTGAGGCATAATTGATCGGCGACCACTATCTCTTCCGCCGACAGTGCGGCGATACTGGTGCCGTCGTCTACAGGTTTCTTGCCGCCGGATTGCATGCGGGTTAAGGCGGCGATAGGTTGGGCGGATTCCAGATAGGAGGACAATGCGCCCAGGTCTTTTTTGCCCATGTCGGTCAGCCAGGCCTTTGCGGGCTCGCCGATGATGCGACCGTCGGCCACGCCTTGCTCGATCAGCTTTTCCACGCGGTCATCGATCGCACCGATGGATAAGGCCGCCAATTGGCCGCGCAGTTCATTAACGACAGCAATCGGGGCGTATTGAGTGGGATCGACGACGGAGGCGGTACCGACTTGCACGGACAATGCCGCAATCTCGGCGTTTTTGGCGGACAGTACATCCAGCAAGCTGGTTGCCGCAGCGTCCGGGCTTAAGATCAATGCCTTGGCCTTGTCCAGTTCCGCCAGGATGTCGGTATCTGTCGCCAAGGTCGGCAGGTTAAACAGCCATAACAGCCGTTCTCTTAATTCTTCATCCATAGCGGACTCCGTTGGGTTGGTTAAAGGGGCAGATGCCAGCAGACTGGCGGCAGCGACGGTTACGGCTTGCATGCCGTCAATCGCGGGGCTATTGGTTAAAGCAACATTGATAATATCCAGCACTACGCCGGTTTTAGGGTCATAGCTAAACACCGGAGAGACATAGCGAATTTCATCAGCGGCAATATGAGCTGACGCGGCGGCGGTATATTTCGGGCTGACTGCAAATAGACCGGGATGTGCGGCCGGAGGCTCACGCCACTCCAGCGTTTGCGGACCTATCCAGGCGGCAGCGATAACTGGCTGACCGTTTTGCGCTGTCAATAATGATTGATGCTCATAATCGACAACGATATCGTTCTTTCGTTGCGAGACGATGCCGATCAAGCGCCTGGCCGAATCGGCATCCAACCGCCAAGGGCCTTTGCCGCGTAATGCGCCGCGCGGCGCGTCAAAAGTACCGGCAGGAAATAATTGCATTGAGCCGTCACTGGAACCGCCGAGCGCGAACGTACAGGCGGCGATACCGACTTGGGCAGGTGGATGATTAGAGTTAATGGATGTTTTTTTGCTCATGGGTTACATGATAGGCAACCGGGAGCGGGGCAGGAACGTGAAGCGGTTCGTAACGGGGTTTTAGGTTATGCAGTCGGTTTTCTGTGTTTTACATGCTGGCTAGTGATTCATAATAGCCATAAAACTCAATTTAACGGGCATTTAACGGGGGTGAAATCTAAAATACATAGATTGGCGTAGGTTAATTGTATAAAGCGCTTTAAATCGCTTTATTTTAGTTTTGCAGGTATTGGGTGAGACTGTCGAGAATGTCGCTACGGTCTTCTGAGGAAATGCCCAGGAACGGACGAGCCGGAATGTCGCCCCATAAGAACGGGAATTCAGCCTTGGTGCCGCCGAACTGCTGCATCGCGGCATATTCCATGGGGCTGCCGATTAACAGCGCGTCTGCGCCCTGGAGTTGATAATCGATGGTATCGCCCAGGGTGCCTTCATCAGTCAACGGGCGGCTTCCCCGTTTTCGATCCAGCATGCTCGGCGGGTTTGGAGCCCATTGCTGACCGTCGGGGCCGGTGGTAGAGGCAAAACGCTGTTTGGTGGATTCGGTCAGGATCTCGCCAATCTCACGCAGGGCAGGGGACAGGTTGCCGGTCCTGGCAAGCAGCCGGTTTAGTTCGGCGGAGATCTGGTTAGTGTCTATTTCGACGTTAATCATGGGCGTCCAATAGCTCAAATACGATATCGTTGTCCTGATCGGCCAGCGGCTCGCTGTGGTCGTTTTTGTCAGTCAGTATTTCCTCGGGAATCTGCTCGAATGCCTGGCATGACAAATCGCCAAAGTAATTTTTGCAGGCTATGCAGCGCGTACTGATCATGGTTTTATCCTCTCAAATAGTGCCAGCAAATCGGCTGGAACGCCGTCTGTGCCGCGTAACCTATAGCTGGCGAACCACTCGGCAAAATATTCGTTCCTGTTTGTTCGCCCGTATTCGGAAACGCTATTGGCTTTATTGAAAACAAAATGAACCTGCTCCCCGACCGTTTTAAAATGCCTAAAGTGCCCGAGTTCATGAGTTATCCGGGATTTCAGCACTTCCGGCACAGTGTCATACATTGAAGACGTAGACCAAGGGCGGGCCGTTTCATTGGCTTTTATCTTTTGCTTAATAGCATAAACGCGGTTATTAACCGAGTTAAGCCGGGCCATGATGGTGGACTGTTTGTATTTTACATTCCCCAGGTAGTTAGCGCGCAAATCTTCGGCAAAGTTCTCCAGATCGACCAGCTGTTCCTCATAGCTCATTAGCTTGTGGTTCTCGATGGTGCGTACATGCGACAGATTCAATGATATGGCGTTATTGCTCGGCGAATACAACGCTCCGGCTCTTGACCCGCTTGATCTGTAGGTGGTCAGTTTGTCCAGGCTAAAGCCGCCGAAAGCGCTTTCCTCTTCGACCGCCTGCACTACCGCATTGAATTCGGCAGGTTTCAATCCTTTAAGGCTGACCTCGCCAACGCCGGCCGCCTTGATTCTGTCCTCGGCTTCGGCCAAATTCGGCGTGGACACAAACTCCAGCGGCTTGGGCTTGATGCTGCCCACATCCTCTTTGAACGCTTTGCCCAGCTTGGGCGGAAGGCTTTTGGCCTTAGCGTCGATAAAGCCGTTTTGCTGCACGACCGATGCGCCCGGCGCATAGTCCCAGCCGTAATCGACGCCTTTGGGCAGGGTATGGATCTCGCCATTGCGGTCGATCTTTTCATAGGTGCCGTCATCCGGCGCGGGGTGTCCATGGTAATCGCTGGCCGGTACCGCCGCGATCCGGCAGCGGCAGCCCCAGCCGTTTGGCGGGAAATGCGTCTGCCAGAACGGGTCGTCATAGCGCAGCACCGTGCCCGACCAGCTTTGATGCAGCGGGCGCGGGTGGGATACCGTGTCATTGTGGATATATTTCCAGTACGGACGGCTTTGCAGCAAGTCGGGATGGGTCAATTGCGAGTACCGGCCTGCCGCGTAGCTGGTGGACAGGTTGGTGCGGTAGATCACCCGCGTGCGCCAGTCGCGCCCGGCCTTAGTGTCGGAGCCCGTCCAACCTTCCCAGCCATGCTGCTGTACGATGCCGTCAAAATTCTTTCTGAACCATTGGATGCTCTTACCCTCGGCGATCGCTTTATCGACAGCCCCTCGCAGATCGTTCAGCAGATCAGCCTTGGCCGCTCCCGCCACCACGAAGGCGCGATCATGCGCCGCGCCGATGATATCGTCGTAATGCTCGGTCGGAAGGTTCAGCTTTTTCCGGAAAAAATCGACCTGTTCCTGGAACGTCAGATTGAACTTGCCATCACCGCGCGCGTTAAATGCGGCTTGGGTTGGGGATAGTTTTAACGGCATGATTTATCAATACCGAATTTTTTTCTCTTAGCCTCAAAATGCTCTTTTGTGAAACAAGGCCAAAAAAACATCTGTTCCCAGGTGTATAAAAACTCGTCTAAAAATGAATCAGCCGCGTTTGATACAGCGGTTAGAAACACGAAAAAAATCGCTAATGGCCACGCAATAACCAAGGATAGTGCGTAGCCCACTCGATTTTTATATATCAATCGCTTAACTCTTTTTCCGATTACCATTTTATTTTTCCTCGCTCACATCAAACCGCCCCGACAGATCCGACGCCGCAAACGCCAGCGCCATGACGCAGGTCAAGCTGCTGCTGTCTAGATCCCCGTAACTCTCAAGCAGCTGGTCGCGCAAGGCTTCCAGCGATTCAGCTTTAGCGGCCAGCGCGGCCACCTGATCGACCATCGCCTTCAGCGAAGCGCCGGCCTCGTCGGCCAGCTGCTCGGTCAAGGATGTGACTGGCGTGGGGTCTGCATCAGTCTGAGCCGGCAAACCGGATAAGGCAGCCAGCGCTGTTGCGGCTTTTAGCGCTATCGGTTCTGGTTGGGTGGCGGGTGCGCCCAGGATTTCCTCGTTTTCTTCCGGCTCCGGTATTTTCAGCTTCAGGTTCACATAACGCTTCGGTATCCTCGCCCCGACGGCCGCCAGCTTGGGCAGGGCTTCGGCATACAGGGCCAGATCGTCCGGCTCCTGCGTGTCGCTGACAAAACTCGGGCAGCGGTTGTCGGCAAACAGGCCGTTGAGCATGGCGATCGGGTAGACCAGATGACTGCTCAAAGTCTGATCCAGCTGGGTGGCATCGTCATCGCGGATGTCCAACCTGACTTCATTATGCACATCGCCCAGGCTGCGGTTGCCGTTGGCCCCGGTGGAGCTGGTCAGCGTACCGCCCAGGATGGCCTTGCTCTGGCAGGCCTCGCACCAGTCGATCATGACCTTGAACGATTCGGCGCTGCCCGATGCCATGACCTGCTGCAATTCCAGCTTCATCGATTCGGGAATAATGCCGGCGGCATTGTGGCCGATGCTCAGCACGGTGCGCATCAGGTCGGCTTTTTCCTTGTCGCTGGCGCCTTGGGCATACTTGCCGACGCGGATCGGCAGACCGTAAATCTCCAAAAACTCGGCCAGGTCGCGCACCGAATAGTTCTTGTACAGGTACGGCCAAACCAAGGCTCTAAACAGCCCAGTTCTAGCGATATAACCTGCGCGTGACTTATGCATGTGCACAATCCAGCCGAACGGCTGCAACGGTACGCCATAGGCGGTGCCGGAATCACGCAGGTGCAGCGTATTGCGGTCATCGGGCGGGCAGGTGAACCAGCTCGGCTCACGGTGCTCGACCTGTCCCGGAACCCATAGGCCTTGCTTGTTGCGTGACCAGCCCAGCTCGATGCAGGAATATCCGTGACCGATCGCATCCAGAGCGTCCATTCTGATGCTACCTATGTCCAGATCGTCGCGGATCAGGTTCTCTAAAATCTTGGTGTTCTTTTTCTCGGCGTCGGTGGCGTCGCGTGGTGGGGCCAGCGCCCAGTCGAGTTTCTTGACCGCCATTTCCCTCTTGTGCATTTCGGAGTCGATATGGGTGTCCTTTTCGCGCATATCCATGTACAGCTCGGCCTGGGCGGTCATGCTGCCCTGCTCGGCTTCCATCAGGATGCTGGCGAGCCTGGCCGGTGTCAGGCCTCGGGTCGGATGCTCGGCAAACTCTCGGTGCAGAATTGCCGTCTTAGGCGAGTCAGTCTGTCTTTCCTTAACATCGGCCGGGGTTAATTTGGTTTTAAACCAGTCCATCAATGCCATTACCAGCCTCCTTTGTGTGCGGGTGTCAGTTCGTCGTCACGATCCCTGCGCTCTTGCTTGCTGGGGACGGGGTTATATTCGATGATGTGCGCGTCTTGCAGGCTGGCAAAATAGGCCAGGGCTTTCGAGATCGCGCTGTCGCCGTGGCGTTGGTTGCTGCCGGTTTCGGTCTTGGCCTTAGGCAGCCTGATAATGCCGTTAACGACCTGCAAGGCCCGCAAGTCGTTCAGCTGGTCGTTATCCGCCGGGATGGTCAACTTGGCGTCTTCAAAAGCCGCCTTAAACTTGCTCATGTTTTCCAGATACCAGCTTTCAGACAATTTGATCTCCCTGATCCGGCCTGAACCGTAGCGGTGCCGCGCCTGCTCGGCCAGATACATGCCGTTGCCGCCCGCATCCAGCGCCCCGCCGACCAGTTTAGGCAGCCGATCGACGATGTAAAACAGCACCTGTTCCTGCTGCTTGAAGGGGATATTGCGCAGCTCGACCGAAAACGGCACGGTCCGGTCCAGGTTCTGCTCGATGGTCATCGGGTCTATTACCGTCAAATCGCCCAGCCGCCCAAAGTCCTCACCGAAGGCATGCTGCAAATTCTGATCCAGCTTGCTTAACTCCGGCAGCAGGTACTCCTCGCACCAGTCCTTGATCTCTGCCTGGCGCAGATGCTCCGGCCATTCGTTAAAACTGTTGTCTTTGCTCAGCCTGATAACGGGGTAACGCTGATCCATCCGCGCCTCGATCAGCACCCGGCTCAAGGCCGCGCCGCCGGACTGGCTGGGGATACAAAAATATTCCTCGTCCGCCGCTTCTTTGCTGGGGGCGTTGGCGATGGTCTTGTTGCGCCAGGCAAACTCTGCCTCCGGGCTCCATTTCTGGCCGGTGACGTAGCAGATGCGCTGAAATACGCCATCTTTCAGCGCGTCATCCAGGGTGATACGGTGGATGCTATAAGGCTTGCGGCCTGCGCGCGCATCTTCCACATAGTGGTTGTATTCATTATCGACGCTGTTATGGGTGCTGATAATGCGCACCCGCGCGCCCCACATCGTCAACGCCATCGCGGCCTTTAACAGCTCGTGCAGCGAATCGTGGAACGCCGCCTCGTCAATGACTACGTCGCCCTGCATGCCGCGCAGGTTGGACGGGCGCGACGATAGCGCGGCAATCTTGAAGCCGGAGTTCGGGAAGCGGATGGTATAGGTCAGGATCTCCTTGCTGCCGTCCTCATCCTTGAACATCGACTCGGACACGGTGCCCGCCATCTGGTTGAACGCCTTGGCGAACAGTGCGCAGGCGGCGATGTATTCCAGCGCCATTTCCTGCCGACTGCCTACGTAAAAGACATTACGGCCGCCGCGCCGTTTCGGCTTGGAGGCCGTAATGACGTTACAGGCCGCTTCTGCCCAAGTCAGGCCGGTACGGCGCGACTTTTCGGCGATCTTTACTTCGGATTCGTCTTCAAACCAGCGCGCCTGGTAGCCCAGCAGAACGGGCTCGTTCTCGGGGAAATAGTCGGCGGTTTGCAGTTCCTGTAGGTCGTCGTCCATCACTTGCCTATCAGGATGCGTATAATGGAGGCTTCCAGCTCGGCGCTGATGCCGTCGTTCTTGAGTTCCTGGGTCAGCTCTTCGGCGGCCTCTTCGCGGGCCTGCTTGCGGATCTCGGCCTCGAACTCCCGCTTCCACTTGGCGCTGCCGATCGCCGACCGGTTTAGATCTGCGATCGCGCGCACCAGCTTGGGCACGGCGGACATACGGCCAGCGGCGTCCAATTCGGAAAGCGCCTCAAACATATCCATCAGCTGATCCATCGCCACCATTTCGGTGGCTTCCATCAGCGCCGACTTTTCGTCATCGCTGGCACCGCGCAGGGCTTTGGCAATTTCCATGCGCTCGCGGGCCTTGCCCATCGATTTTTCCATCTTGGCTTGCAGGTCCGAGCCGTGCCGCCAGACGGCGGTCTTGCTGATCTCGAAGCCCTGATCTTTTAGCCAGGCGGCCAGGCCGACATAATCGCTAAACGCCTGGTCGATCAGGCGCGAGTTCAACGCCTCCAGCACAGCGGCGGGTAACAGCTCGACGGCGGAACGCGGTGCCACTAGATTGGCTCCGGTCTGGCAACGCCAGGCACCGTGGACAAACCCTGCTGCACGTCGCCGCCTCTTGCGGTCAGCGTGGCGAACCAGACGCCATCCGGCTGCTTGGCGAGCACCAGGCCCTGCTCATGCAACCATTGCAGATCCGAGCGTAGCTGGTCGGTCGATGCGACCTGGCCGTGTGCAGCCAGCACGTTTTTTAAGTCCAGCTCATGCAGCGTGTAGGCGCTGGCGGCGTTCAACAGCTGCAAAATAGTCAGCCGCCGGTGGGCGGTCATAAAGGCGTTGTAGTCCATCTCGTTTCCTCTTAGTGGTTATTGTTGCGCCAGAAGGTGTCCATTCTGTCTGTCATCTTTTCCACGCGGATAAGCGTTGCATCTAGCGCTGATATGGTGCTGTTTATGCCGGATACTGCATCCGATACCTTGCGGATTTCATCATAAACTTTGGCAAGATGGTCGTGGGTCGGCTGCTTGGTCATCTCCGTTTCCACGCGTGTCAGCCGGTCGGTGTGCGTGTCCAGACGCTCATCGATCCGCGTTTCCAGTTGGCTGATGCGCAGATTCGTCCGGTCATTGCGCCGATCCAGATACAGCCAGATTCCGAACACCGCCATCGCTATCTTGTAAATCACATCCAGCCATTCTCCAAACATCCCTATATTCATCGGTACAACCTATCTTTACGTTCGTTTTCGCGTTTGCAGTCCACACACAGCGTCACGCCTGGTATGCTCTTTCGGCGCTGTTCCGGGATCTCATTGCCGCAGGATTCACACCATTCCGCCGATACGGCGTCAGGGGCGATGGCCGTTTTCTGCTGGTGTTGCAGCAGAGACAGATCCTGATGGAACTGCTCGGCATGATCGACCAGCTCGTCATCGTTCATGTGCTCGCCTGAATTATGCAACACGGCTAGTCCTTTCATTGTCCCGTCTCCCTGGTCGATTTAATAATCAGCTCCAAATCCTCGGCATACTGCCGTTGCAGCCGGTTGCGCGTGGCGATAAGCTCATAGGTGCCGTCGCTCAAACATTGCAAATCGGCCGATTTAATCGCTGGAAGAATCGGCCGCACCGGTAATGGAAGCGCCATCTGAATGATTTGCGGAGGATTGCTCGCCGGACAGCCGGTCAGACCAGTCGTTATCAAGATCAGAGCGAGCAGCAAGGTGTTCTGGTTGGGTTTCATCGACAGTCTCCGCGCGGTGTTTTTGGTGTAATTGTTCAATGGACGTATCCAGCGCTCGCCGTATTTTGCCACTGGCTTCGGCTTGCGTGGCGCGCAGCTCCTGCCGTTTGGCTTCGGCCTTATGCGCTATGGCCTGGCTTCGGTAAAACCATGCCGTTAAGCCCAGCGCCAGTATGATTGCGGCTATGACTATCAATGCGGTCATACATACCACCAATAAATCAATGCGCTACCGGACAACACGACGGAGCCAATGATGACCGGCGATTTTATGAATCCAGCCGCCTTTTCCAGCAGCGCGGCCTTATCAGGCAAACCCACTTTTTCCGTGGTGGCGACCGTTAAATATCCGTTGATAGTGCCGCCCAATAACGACAGGCCGCTGGCGATCGCGTTAATGTCATCGGGAGCCAGCGGAACCGGCATGAACGTCACCAGCAGATACAGGATCGCCAGTATCGCAGTAGAGAGCAGCTGACGGTTTTTCCAGGTTGCCGGGTCGGCCAGCGATTCACCGGCGCGCAGCGCTCGGCATAACAAAATAAGTTTATCCATGGTTTAGCTCCTTGATGAATTTCATAAACTGCCGGTGCGATATGCCGCTAATCAGCAGGTCGAACACCGCCTCGCGGCCATCCCGCTTGAGCGCGTTAAGCTCTGCGTCAAAGGCGTCCAGGACAAGCGGATTAGCGAGCCCGGCGGCTACGTAATAGCCCCGTTGGCTTTGGCTAAACAGCACCAGCGCATACAGTGCATTAATGCGGGTTTTTAATTGTTCTACTCTGTTCATGGCGACTCACCTGTACCGCTCCCAGCGGTACCGGCACTTCCGCCATCCATGGCAGTCGCGAATAAGTCGCGCTCGGCGGCGCGCCGGGTAATCAATCCGTTTAGTTTCTGTTTCTTGCCGTCCACGGTGCCGTATATCCAGCGGTCAAACTCGGCGGCGGCACCGGAAAAATCCCCGGCTTTCAGTTTTTGTCTAAGGGTTGATTCGGCGTAATTGGCCTGGCCGATGTTGAATACCAGGCTGCACAGCGCATCGAACTGGTTCTGCGTAAATTCGACCGGAGTCACGGAATTGATGAACAGCGCAGTCTGGCTGGCATCTTGGGTGAGTAGTGTTTCGGCCTGTTTTTGGTTGATATACAGCAGCGACCTGGCTTCATTGGTGAGGGTCTTGCGCTTTCCGCATTCGGCGATGATGCGGGTTAACGCCTCGGGCGATATGTTCTTGAACAGCCCGGCGTCGAATTTTGGCAGTAGCACATGGCCCCAGCCGATGGTCAGGCGGTTGGCTGGGCATAGGTACGCCTGCAATTTCAGCTTTTCGCTGGTTTTGATCAGGTCTAAGCCTGCTTTGCCGATGGTCGGTTGGGTGTTTTTATTCATGGGGCTAGTGTAAGCACTGGCCCCGATGCAGCGGATAAGAGGGGGTTCGTAACGCCCTCTTAACAAAGAAGGTGGTAGTTAGTTGAAGATGTCTAGCTGTCGGTCAAACGCGACCGCATTGCAGATTTTGTTGACCTGGCGCTGGGTCATGCCGTATTTCAGCGCGATGGCCGCCTGCGTCTGTCCCTCGGCAAAATCATGGAGGATCTGCTGGTTACGGATAGCGCGGATTGCCTTAGCCGCCCTGGGTATTGAAACGATCTCGTCGCCGTAGATCGAGCACAGCTTGCCGAACGCTATCATGCCCAGCAATTCAGCGAGTTTGTGGCCGTGGTTCGGATTTTTGGGGATGCGCACATGCACGCCGGGAAAATTCAGCAGCAGCACCAGCGCGGTCTGTTGCCCGCAATGGCTGGATATCTGCTGTAATCGATCGGGGATTAATGCGGGCGGCAAATCGAATAGATGAGCATTCATGGCAGGGCGTATTGAAAGTTTATAATATGAATCATTGTAAACTCAAAGTTTATTAAGTCATAAAAAAACCCGCCGGAGCGGGTTTGGTTGGGATCTATACTTAGTTAATAAACAGGCATGGCAATAACGCCCTTTTTTTCGTCAAACCAGACATTAACTGATTTGCCTTTTTTTTCGCTAACGTACTGCTCAAGCTTGCCGTTAATGGCGTCCGATAAAGCCAATGCGCCTATTGATCCCTCTGCGGCGCGGAAGCGCTCGGTTTTGATATGCTTGCCCTGATAAAAAACCATCGCTTTCATGAATTCGCAGGGCTTTTCGCATTCAAGTGTTGATATGGGGCCATCCGTTTCTGTGAAGACTTGAAAGGTTCCGTCGCGGGAACCCGAGAACTTAAACATCATCAACTGCTCGGCCACTTGTCCGTTGTTGGCTTCTTCCGCACTGATGGCCCGAGCGTAGCCATATTGATTACCGTCTTTCATGGCATAGTTATGATCCAAAAGCGGAGACTGATTTACCGTTTCCGCCTGCGGAATTGATTCGGCCTGCACTTGCTGTTCCTGCGGCACGTTTTCTTTAGACGGTTGCAAGGCGATGGCGGCAATTCCGCACCATACGATCATCGAGGCGATAAATCCGCCTCCCCATTGAATGATTTTTGATTGTCCAATGTGGCGCATAAAAACAACCCAAACCGCATAGAACACCACGAATAACGCTATAGAGCCATATACCCAGTCCACTGCCTTCTCCTAAGTTAAAAACGGGTAATCTTAGCCGTAAGACTGCATTATCGCTCGATTTATTTTTATGTTGCCGCTGTCTTGGTCTAAGGTGATAACCATTGAGTAGGCATAAAAAAACCCGGACTAAGCCGGGTTTGGTTGAGTATGCGAATCGTTTTTGGTGTCTATTTACGTTATGCACCAACAGGTCTAATCGACGGTTCGATGCCCCTGTCTCGCTTATCCGATTTATTCAGACTGCCGTCTCTATTAAATTTGTACAAATTGCATGACGAAATTCGAATAGCCTTTGTGGTAACTTCAACAATTCTTTGTTGGCTTTCCTCGCCAAGGCTATTTTTTAAAATTACGCGTTGCCCAAGGACTGGGTTATTAAATAGCTGTTTCATTTAAAGCCTCTGTAATAAGCATAACGAGTCGGTCAAGGCGAACCGCCGCCCTAAGCGCGGTTCGCGGTTGGTGTTTTTCAAAGTTATTCATTCTTTTTGGCTTCCTCTGTCGGCGGTTGCCTTACCGTGGCGTTATACACCACGAGCCCACTTATTTAGCAGTTCGTAAGCGGTCTTGTGCTTTTGTTCATGCTCGCGAATTGCCGAATAAATATCGTTCGGCTGTGAGGATTCAATTTTTAATCGAAATTCGTTTGCCTCATTCAAGGCGTCTTCAATATTTTTTGGCATAATGTATAACTCTCTGGTCAAATGTGACGCGCTTTAGCAGCAGCGCGTTGTTCATAATTCATCGTGCGCGCCCTTTGCCACGGCGTTATACATCTTCAATGTAGTGCTTAAGCGCGGCCTTAAAGTGCTCGGTCGGGTCGCCATAACCAAACCCAATATAAGCGCCTACCACGTCATTTAATGCTGCCCAGTTTGTGGCCCTAGATTCAAGGCCTTTAAGCAGAGACTCAAGCTTACGTTTTTCGGCCTTATGTTTTTTGTCTAATGTCATCGCAATTGTTTTCCCTCCCATATCATGTTCTTTCATGCTGTTTTCCTTGCCTCTCTAAGTTGGTTTTCAAGTTTTTGGATCTCCGGCAGCAGGGCCTCATCACCTCCTGCCTCGTACAGGGTCTTAACGCCATTCAGCTGGCTGGTCAGTTTCTGCATCAGCTGGCCTTTTTGGGCGTCTTTGTTGGCTGTCGTGGGCTGGTAGTCGTTATAGCGTTGCTCATGCAGCCAGCCCTGGGCCATCTTGCGTACCTGGCCGGGCTGGATCTGCTTTGAGGCTTCCTTTCTGGCCGCGTCGATGATGAACTGATAAAACTCGTCTGTCGGATCGACCAGCTGGCCCCAGCGCATCGCCGCTTCATTGCGGCCCTGCTTGTGGTTGTACGTGCCCCAGAATTTATCGAAGTAATAAGACTGCCGTGAATCCAGGGCGCGGTAATAATCCATGCCCTGGCGTGGCTGGCTGGGTTCGGCATTGCCGTAGCCCTTGGTAGTCAGCCAGTCCCATAAGCCCTCTGCATAATCCAGAGCCGCCTGCCGCTTGTCATGGGTCGGCAGGCTGCGGGCGATAACGGCTTGGACAAAGCGCTTTTTGCTCATTCGTCATCTTCCTCATCGCCTCGCTTTAATGTCGTGCCAACAAGCGACTTTAAAGCGCCCGTGGCATCGTTTTCGGATGCCTCGGGCTTTTCGGTGACGTTATCTATCGGCAAGGCGTTCAGCGCCTCTTCATAGGTTTCATAATACAGTACTTCGATGGACTCGTTATGCTTTTTGATGTGGGCGATAAAGGCTCCCGGTGTGCTGAAATACGGATGGGCATAGTAAAATCTTTCGTGCCATCGGCGCTCTTTACAAAACCTGGCCCCGAACACCTTTTTTTCCCTAGCGATGGTCTTGGCAGACGGCCCCTTGCTTTTCAGGCAAAAAAACTTCCTCGCAATGTCGCCTATCTTGTCCAGGTCGCTCTCCTTGCCGTGCCACATGTCTTTTCCTTTGATCCGGCCATTGACATAAACGGTGATCACCGGCTTCATTTTATCGCGCTGGATAACGGCAGTGATCAGGTAGCCGTCGCAGCGTAAATAGACGCTACCATACACGCCTGATAGGCTGTTCTTTACTTCTTCCCATTGTTGTTTGGTTTGTTTCATCGTTTACCCCTTCGCCATTTCTACGGCGATATAAGCAGCTTCCCAACCGCTAAAAAAATACCAGATACCCCCGCCGTCTTTATATGCTTGGTACGTAGTCCATGCTAAAAACCCGACCATAAAAAACACCTTCATACCTTGATCCTCGTCATCTGTCCGCAATGCTGGCACTTGCAGCGGGTTCGTGTTTCCAGCGTCTTTTTAATGCCCTGGAGTCGTTTGTACTCTTCCGCCCAGCGGGATTCCTCGCGCCCCATACGACTGAGCATCATCACCGGGTTCAGCTTCTCGCCGCAGTCTCCGCACTCTACGGTGCTTAATTGCACATCGACTAAGATTGCCCTATGAGCGCAGGATTCCACGAGTCTCTTGCTTCTAACATCTGAGATATTTATCACCTTGGCAAGCATTAGCTTTGTCTCTATTGGCGTCATTGGCTTTCCTCCTCGCGCTTTTTCGCATCTTTGACCAAGGCGGCAATAATCCCCGCTAGCTCTGTACCACTACAAAACTCCAGCGCGTCTTTCTTGTACATGCGCTTTGCCATGCTGGCCGCATACGCCCAAGGCCTGCCTGCATCGGCCAGCAGCGCCTCGATCTTGCTCAGCTGCTTGGCATTACCGGCCTTGGTGTCGAGATTGTGCGGACGGCCTTTGTGTTTGCTGGCTTTGAAGCCGACTTTTTTCAGGTGATCAAGCACTTTTGCGCGTGTTTTTTCCGTTAATTCGCTGGCGCTGTTAACACCGGCTACCTGTTTCAGCATGGCGCGATAGGTATCGTCATCCATGCCCAGCTGTTTTTTAGCGATGTGGATCATCGCCAGTTCGCTGTTTTTGTTCTTAGCCATGCGTGGCCCCCTTGTGCTGTTGGCTTGACCGTCTAAACTCGGCCATCCGGGTTTTGTAATATTCCCGCTCGTTGGCTTCGGCTTCCAGCGCCTGCGCCCGTTGCATCAAGCGGTGGTAGGTGTCGCCGGTTGTGCCCGCCGCCTTCCGGTGGCAGGCTGCGGCTTTGCTGCGTAGCTCTTCGATGGTCATAGCGCCTCCCCTCCGCGTCTGCGGATAACGGAACGCGCCGCAATGCGTCGACGCATGTTGTCCAGCTGGCGCTCCTCCGGGTCATAGCGTCCGGTAATGAACGCCATAGCCAGAAGGGGATCAAGCCCTATGATCGGCTTTTCGACCTTTTCCGATTGCGTCCATAGGATCTTGTCGATAGGGTTAAGCGCCACCCATGCCTACACCGCATGCCAGTCGTAAATCAGCGTGCCGCCACGCCCCCGCTTAATAGGGGTAGGGAATTTCAGATGCGGATAGTTGCCGACGATATCGACGATCTTACCCAGGCTGATTTCCAGCCTGGCACAAATATCTTTGCGGGTGACTTCCTCGACCAGTGGCGGGTTTAAATCAAGCACCCGGTCAAGCAGCTGCTCCGGCGTTTCTCTTTGCGCTGCCTGCATCTCACACCCCCGCCAGATCAATCGGCATCTGTTCTAACTTGCCTTGTTTGTTGCGCTCATAGATCCGCAGGTAAGACTTGGTGCTGACCACCTGCATCGAATCGCGCAACGCCTGCATGGCCTGTTGCCATTCCTCATCATCGATATCCAGCTGCATCAATGTGTAGATCCGGCCCAGGCTGATCTTACCTTCGCGGTCGGTCTGGAAAGCGTGCTCGACCAAGGCTTTGATCTCGATGCGGCTGCCTTCCGTCCACCGATGGATGCACGAATCGACCAGCACCTTGGCGGCTTGCAGGCGCTCGTCGAAAATCTTAACGTCGGCCTGCGACAGCTTGACCTGATAGCGCCCGTCATAGCTGCTCAGGGTGATATTGCCCTTGATGCCGCCCAGCTTGACCTGGTATTTCTCGGCCGCCAACTCGGCGAATGCCTGAATGTCGCCGAACACATCGGCCTTGAAGTCGCCCAGCAGGCCGCGCAGGTCGTTGGCCTTGCTGACTATCTCCATCACCAGGTCATTGCGGGTCTTGTCGATGTCGCTGACCAGATCCGCAGGCACCAGATGGCCGCTGCCGTTTTGAAAATAGCCATCGGGGATATTGCTCTCTCTTAAGTTGTTCATGTTCAATCCGTTTTTTTATAAGGTTGCAGGGTGCGGATGCCGCACCCCTTTGTTGTTATTCACCAGTGCCGTATGACTAACGGCAGGGCCGCCACTACTATGAACAGCAGTAACAGCCCGTCCATCAGTGCATTTCCAGCATCGGCTTTAGCCTGTGCCAGATGACCTTGACCCCATCGACACCGGCTGCGTAAGTCCGGTACATCTTGCCGTCCTTGTCGCTGTGCTGGCCGATATAGACCGATTCCAGCTGCCGGGTGGCGATCGTCGCCTTAACGGTGATCGCCGGGTTGTCGCCGAACTGGCCGGTGACGATCTCAAAGCCTATGTCCTTGAGCTTGTTAGCGACCTGGGCGACCAGCTGAACCGGCGCGGGCTTGAGGGGCGTGTTAATCAGCTCGTAGCTTTTCATGGTGCCGATGGCTGATGAATCGGGAGCTGTAGCCTTATTTTGCTCTATCATTTTCTCTCTCCTCGGTGTTCACAAGTCTGGCAGGCATCCCACCAGGCTTGCTTGGATTGGCCCCCGAAAGGGCGTGTAGATGTCGATCGGTTGTTGCACTCCTCGCGCTCGATGGTTCGGCCTGCGTAGGGGCAGGACACCACATTGATATACAGCTTGGCGAACTTCTCCAGAATCCCTTTCGGGTTCGGATAATGCCCAGTGCAAACCATGCGCACCGCGCTGTCCTTGATGCCCAGCGCATCGGCCAGCACCTGGGTGCCGATCTCGTCGCGCTTGGCCTTGAAAGCCGTTAATAGCTCATCCATCAGCCCCTGCCTTAACGACGATCTTGCCGCTGTTCGGGTCGAATACCTGTCCGGTTTTCGCCCTGACGATAGGAGCCTTCGGCCCCAAGTTCTCCCTGACTGTGTAGCGATAGCTGCCGTTGCTGGTCGATTTTCCGTCATCGACCCGCTCAGCCTCCATCACTCCCGCATCGACTAGTTTGTTCAGCCACTTGCGCAGATTGGCGACGGGGTTTTTCTCGACGCCGGTGCAGATCGTGGTCTGTATTTCAACTATGGTCATGCTTCTGTTTTTGCGCAGTACCCACCAGGCGCGGGCGCGTAGTCCGCCGGTTCTGGTGCGTGGTGCTCTTTGCCCTTGTCGCATTAGTTCTCTCCTACTAATGTGACAGTTATTTAGAGCCTTTACGCAATGCCTTCATGGCATCTTCGCAAAGCATCATGCCCTTGACGTCATCCGCCGTTAGTGCGGTCTTGCCCATCGCTGTGGCGAAGTCCTCCAGCGTCCGGCAGGCGTTGGACAGCAATCTGTAGCGGCCTCTGGATTGGGTCAGCGCCAGCTGTGCCACTCCGGCATCGATCTCAACCTCGCACAACTCGCCCAGATACATGATGCAATCGGCCAGTGTTGCCGGGGTAAACTCCACCACCGCGCTGATCCGAGTTGAGATGTGAGCCAGCTTATGCTCGCCGAATCGGTGCTTCTCGCTGGTATGGCAAACCAGTACCAACACACTGCCGACCTGCTCGCAGGTGCGGCGCAAGAACTCGATGCACTCGGCTTTTTTGTTCAGGCCGTGCTGAGCCTCGTCCAAGATGACCATCGGTTTGCGATCGGAAAATGCTTTATTGATGGCCTGTTGCTGCCTGAACATGGTTCCGCCGCTGCAATTCAGCTCATGAGCCAGCAGCTCGCGCAAATAGGTTACGGTCATACCGGGCATGCCCTCTATATAGATGGCGTTGCGGTCAGCGCCGACATGATCCATAGCGCGGCTTTTTCCGCTGCCGGGCTCGCCGTTGACGTTGATGATGCGGCCCTCCTTGGGGGCCTGGCCCTCGACCGCTGCCAGCATGGTCATGAACTGGTTGTAATTACTGGTTTTTACAAAATGTGCTTTCATTGTTATTATTCCTTTCGGTTGGTTGTAAAAATCCGACTGTTACCAGTCAGATGGGGGGTAGGGCGGGGCTAGCCGCCCTTATTCTTTGCTTCCAGAAGCTTCTGGATCATTTCGGTGGTTTCCTGCCGGGTCATGGTCTTTTCTTCTGGTTCCTGCCTGTTAAATCCGCCCTCTATAACCGGGCTTTTTAATGGTTCATCTGCTTCCCTTGGTATCGGTTGAACTCGTACCAATGGCTCGATGACTTCCTGCGGTATGGCTGGGATGCGTTCCAGCACTTCACCGTCAATGATGCCGTAGCGTTCAGCGCGGGCCGCCTCGGCCTTTTCAAGCGCGAGCTTTTCAATGCCGTCGATGCGTTGGTCTTTCAGCTTCTCAACAAACGATTTTTGAAAGCCATCGACCTTGTTGCCATCCCATACCGCCACGCAAATAAACCGACCTTGTAGGTCGCTGATCCAGACGTGATCGGCATGGTGCATGTCATAAGCCACGCGCACCTTGGTCTTCTCGGGCAGTTCAACCAGTTTTTGATTGAAGTAGATGTTATTGATCCAGGTTACTTCGCCTCGCCTTGGCATCCGTTCTACAAAAGGTCGGTACAGGTTAAGTGTCTCGTCCTCAGTTAGCGGGCAGGACCAACTCTCGTCAAAGTTGGCGAAATACACCTCGGCGGGGGGCTTCCCACCCAAGCTGCTGTGCTTATGCTCGTTGTTGTAAGTATCAAAACGCTCCTCGCAGGCGGCCATAAATGCTTGCCATGACGGTACAAAAGTCGGCACTTCTCCCTTGCGCTTGGCGCTGTTAATCGCCGCTGTAACCTTGCGCAATGCGCCGTCATCCATGCCCGTGCCTTGAAAGGTCGGGAACGTCTTGGCTACCGCAATCGCGGTAATGTCCCAAAGCCCCTCGATCAAGCCGCGCCCTTGCGGATTTCCGGGTATGCCGGTTTGGTGCCGAACCCCAAGCCTTGCCAACATTCCGCCCGCTGGGCAGTCGATGGTTTTTGCGGTCTGGCCGGAACCGTTATCCGAGTAATAAATTAACGGTTTGCCATGTTTCAGCATGGCTTGGCCTAGCGCCTCTGATACGGCGATCTGGTTTTCCGACAGGCTGAACGCCCAGCCCACAATGAAGCGGCTAGCCGCGTCGATAATCACCGTGACCTCCGGCGCAAACGCCCGTCCTGTCTCTGGGTGGCGTACCTTGGCTTTAAAAGTATGCCCATCGCCGACCCATACCTCGTTGCTCGATCCAGACCAGTCCCTGCGCACAAATGACTTGAGCGCCGCCATTTCCGAACCCGTGCAGCGGCCCGTCTCCCTGATGATAGGGGGCACTGTCGAAAGCAGTCGGTTAACCGTGTGATAGCTGGGAAACTCGTCCAGCGACAGACTCTGTTCGAGCCAGTTCTTTTTGAACTCCGCATGGGCCTCGGTCAGCTTCGGCTTTTGCGGCTTGCGGTAGCAGGACAAGAACAGATGGAACCACCACACGCTTTGCCAGTCGATCTTGATCCGGGTCTTGGACGGTAAACAGTGGCCGGTTTTGTTCTTCAGTTGCCGCCATTTGCCAACGGTGCTGGCAGAGACCTTGCCGATCCTGTTTGCGTTCAGCTTGTCATTGCAGTGCTGAATCGCATACGCCAGGTCGGGCGCTAAGCTGCCTGCGGCATAGCCGTGTGTTAAATACTCGCAAGCCGCCTCGACAGATCCGGGATAGCTTTCGACAAACTGTAAAATGACTTGCCGGGAGCCGTCTTTTAGGCGCTGTCGGTCGTCGATCCGTGATTCATCTGTGCTTGATAGTCCGCCGCCACTCGCATGTGCCAGATCACTACCAGTCGCCCCCTTGCGGTCAGCTGCCAGCACTCGTTTTTTAGGGTCAGTTGCTGGTGTCTGATCAGTTTCATTCGCTCCAGCACCTTGAGTTGCAGGAACTGCCTCAGTTCTTCCTCCTCCAGCAGTGCCGGGGCATAATAAAGTGGCGCTGCCTGTATTTTTGCCCAGTCTTCCCGCTTTTGATGCCCCCATAGTGGCAGTCTTAATCCCGGTTTTGTTACCGCTTCCATCATGAATTTGACCTGGAACATCGTTAATTTCGTTTCCAGATCCATGATTTCGTTGATCTGCCCCTGGCTCATTTCCTCGGCTATTGCTGGCAGTTGAAGCTGGCGAACTTTCTCCGCTGGTTTGGTGTTGTCCATGATTAACTCCTAAGTTAAATCGGTGTGAAAAAATGGCTTGCTGGATGTCTTTGGGTAAATTTTTCAAGGCGTATAAGCGTTTTTTGTTTTTCCCTGATCCGTTTTCTTCGGTGTATTCCCACCCGCCTTTCTTTGCGGATACTTCGACAGTCCGCTTTGATTTCCCAAGCGCCATCCTTATTTCTTCAAGCGTGGTTGGCCTTTTTATATTGTTCATACGCTGCTCCTAGCCCTTATTGGGTTATGCTTCAGCTCTTTTTTTCTTCGATGCTACCGTCTTCGCTGCCAGTTCTTGCGGCTTCGGCGGCCTTGGCTTGAGCGTTGGCGGTTCTTCGGGTAGACTCTAACGCTCGAAAGCCTTGCGGCTTGCGGGTGCCGTCTTCGTTATAGCGGCTTGGCCAGATCACTTTCGGGTGTACGCCAATGGCATCGGCGATACGCTGCTCGGCAATAGGAAAGCTTGATGTCAGTGCCTTTGACAATGTGCCACCGGCTTTTAAGCCGTGCTCTTCGGCTAATGAGGCAAGGGTATAACCGGCTTTGTTTAAAGCGGCTTTAATATCGGCAGGGTGCCAGTCTTGCGCGGGTGCTTCCGCAGCAACACTGGCATTTTTTTGGTCCTTGTCGTTCATGTCTTGTATATCCTGTCTAGTTAGTAACGAATGAATAGATTAGGATGAAATTTGATACTTGTCAAGACATGATAAGTATTAAATTTCATTTCGCACCGAATGAAATTAGATATTACTATGAAAGCAAATAATTATTATAAATATCATATAGTTAATGGTGCGCAATGTTTCGCATCGTATTTTTCAGGAGTTGCGCACCGGTGCGCAATCGGTGCGCAATGAAAATAAATGAAAGACTTCATCTATTAAGGATGGAATTAGATTTGACTCAACCTGAGGCAGCGGCCAAATTTCATATTCCGTTACCATCTTGGAAGAATTATGAAAAAGGCCCTAGCGAACCGGGATCTGGTGCTTTAACGGGAATGGTGGAGGCTGGAGTCAACATCAACTGGGTGCTGACGGGCGAAGGGGACATGCTGCTGCACGGCGGGTTTAGTCGGCAGGATACGGAAGAAAAGACCATGACGCGGCAGGAAACTCTGGAGATGATCAATCGGCTTAAGGAAGAAAGTGGCGGGGTGCTGAATGGAGACAAGGTACAGCGTCCGCAACGGTCTGGACTGGATATATTTGATGTTGAAGAGAGAAAACCTGCCTACCTAGGGCATTCACAACAGGCTTGTAACGATAGGATGGGGATGAGTGCGGCTAACCTGGGCGATTTCGCCCTAGTGCCGTTTTATGATGTGGAAGCTTCGGCGGGGAATGGCAGTCTTGTCGATCAAGAGCTGCAAAAAAGTGAAATGGCGTTTAGAAAGGATTGGTTGAGTCAAAGAGGCCTGCAAATCAGCAAATGCGTACTGATCAAGGCGAGGGGGGACAGCATGGAGCCGACTATTTTTCACGGTGACATACTTTTAGTAGACACCAGCATCGAATCTATTAAAGACGATGCCATATATATAGTCCAATCGGATCATCACCTGATCGTCAAACGCATCCAGCAGTCCCTGGATGGCTCATTGACTATCATTAGCGATAACGAGAGATATAAAGAGCAAACAATCAGCCCTGAACAGGCCAAAGAAATAAAAATCGCTGGTCGTGTCCGATGGTACGGCCACGAAATTTGAATGGGTGTTATTTCGGCAAAAATTTAACGCCAAATATCTTGCAAATTTTTCTGTTATTTTGAATTTGATGCCAAATATCCCGCAAAACTAAAAAAACGCAAAATACCTTTGAACCCTTGTTCCGTCTGGTTCCGCGTCATTCCGCCTTATCCCGGCTCCGCCTCCAAATATCCCGCTTCTTCACAAAGCATTGCGGTTATTGTGCATCAGCTAAATATTGATGCTATTGAGTAAATGCGGTTATAAACGGATTACATTTAAGAGAAAACAAAAAAGGCCTTACAAAGATAAATCTGTAAGGCCTTGATATTAGTGGTGGGACGTCAGGGATTCGAACCCTGGACCCATGGATTAAGAGTCCACTGCTCTACCAACTGAGCTAACATCCCAATATTTATCTGGTAATTCTAAAGGATTTCTTGAGTAAATCCAAGAACAAAATACCTCGGCTTTACTCACAGAGCCAATTTTTCAAGGTTTTTACTTTATTTTACCCAGCGCTTGGGATAATTCCTGACTGAATTCGCTAAGTACTTTGTTCAGCGCTTTGACAGCAGCCGGGTAGGACGGGTCATTTAATGGATGCTCAATTTTGGAGCGACCATGGCTTAACAGGGTATGGCTTTTTTCATTCATTATCGCCCAGTTGGCTTCAAAGTCTACGGTCTGCTCCGGGCGGGTATCGAACCTGATAATGTCTACTATGATGCGATAATCGATCGTTCCGTATGCGCTCCAGGGATAGGCTCTAATCAGGTCGCCTGTTTGCAGCGTCGCCAGATTGTGGGTTAGCACCTGTGCGACGTTATCTTTTAAAGGCGATGCCCATTGATGAAACTCGGCGATTTTTACGCTGTTATCCGGTAACCGGGTGACAATTTGCTTTCGCTCAAGTAAGGTCGGTATGGAGACGGGGCCTACGCCGATCTGGCGTTTTTTTTCCGCTGTCGTCGTTGATGATGGCGGCGGTTCGCTCAGCGGTTCCAATACATAAAATTGGGTGGGCGGAGTCGATATGCATGCCGAGAGCAGGGTAACAGTCGATAGTGCTATTAACCATTTTGAGAGTCGATTTGCCATTTTACTGATCTTTTTTGCCGCGAATTAATGAGTTGGGGTTTTGTTCCAGATAGTCGGTTAGTTGCTTGACCGAGCTTGCTGCTTGGGTAAGCTCCTGTAGCAATTGCTCCAGTTCGTAGTGGGTGGTGGAACCGGGTTCCATAATGCTTAACACTTGGTGTGCCGAAGCCATGGTTTTGTCGGCGGTATCCAGGGTGCCTTGGGCGGTGACCAGCATGCCGGTTGCCGCTTTTGACGTACCTTGTAAGGATTGCAGGGTTTTATTGGCTTCGGCCGTCAAGTCTTCCAGCGGCAATTTGGCTACTTTATCCATGATAATGTTCGCGGAATGGGTAAATTGATCCAGGGAGCTGGCGGTGGTGGGGAATTCAGGATAAACGCTTTTATTGTCGCTTAACACAATCTTGCTTTTCGGGTGAAAATCAAGATCAACCAACAGTTGTCCGGTCAGCAGGCTGCCGGTTTGCAATTGTGCGCGCAGGCCTTTGTTGATCAGTTGGGCCATAACATCCTTATCGCTGATGTTGTTGTCGTTATTGATTTCCTTGATGCGGTCCGGTTCCAGTTCCACGGTGACCGGAATGTGAATTTCAGCGGTCTTCTTGTCCAATTCCAGATTGATCTCGGTGACCTTGCCGATCGGAATGCCGCGTATTTGCACCGGCGCGCCTACGGTCAAGCCGCGCACCGAGCCGTTAAAATACATGACGTATTTTAAGGTGTTTTGATAAACAATCTGGGTCGATAGAGTATAGGTATCGTACAGTGGAAAAAGGCTGTATTCAGGCTGGATATTTTCAATGGTGTCTTCGGCAGCGGCGCGAAAGGCGATGCCGCCGCTTAATAAGGAAATCAAGGGCCCGGTCCTGACTTTAAAACCGTCGGCGCCGGCGGATAAATCGATGCCGCTGTCTATCCAGAAGCGGGTGTTTTTTCTGACGAACTGGTCGTAGGGTTTGTTGATAAAAATGGTTAAGCGTATGGCATTGGCTTCGTCAGATAACTTGTGGCTGAGGACTTCGCCTACGGTTATGCCATGGAAATTGATCGGCGTTCCCGGTTTCATAGAACCCAGATTATTGGTTTCCAGAATGAAGTGCGTACCGTCGGCGTTGTTTTTTAACAAGGGCGGGGTGGTCAGTCCGGTAAAATGGTTTTCTTTGGAACCGTCGCCTGGTTTGATGGCGATATAAGGCCCGGAGAGCAGTGTGCCCAGCCCGGAAATTCCACCCAGACCCACCTGGGGTCGCACCACCCAGAAACTGGTGTTCTGGTTCAAATAACCGGCCGCAGTGCTGTTCATTTGCGCGGTAATCACAATGGTTTTTAAATCGTCACTGATGGAGATAGCCGTGACTTTGCCGATTTCCACATTCAGGTATTTAATCTTGGTCTTATCCACTTCCAGGCCTTCAGCGGTAGGGAAGCTGATCGTGATAACCGGGCCTTTTTCATTGTAGGATTTGGCGATTAGCCAGCCGCTGACCAGCAAGGCGATTAAGGGTAAAAACCACACCAGCGGCAATTCGGTTTTTTTATTGATGGTTACTTCCGAGGCATCAGGGTCGATAAAGTCATTCATGTTAGCGCTGGTTATCCCATATTAATCGTGGATCGAAATTTTTGGCGGCAAGCATGGTCAATACCACCACCGCAGCAAAGGCCGTTGCCGCAGGTCCTGCGATAACCTGGGCCACACTGCCCATGTCAACCAAAGACACAAGAATTGAAATCATAAAAATATCCAGCATCGACCAGCGGCCTACAAAAGCGATAATGCGGTATAGGATAGTCCATTTCTTGGCATGGGACTGCCAGCGATAATGAACGTTGAGCAATAACAGGCTGATGCCCAACAATTTTAACAAAGGAACCAAAATACTGGCGACCAGAACCAGCATGGCTATGGGCACCATGTTACCGTTAATTAACGCAATAATGCCGCCGATAATGGTGTGCGGCTCGCCGACGCCCAAGCGGGTGACGGTCATGATCGGAAAAATATTGGCAGGGATATACAAACAGAAGGCACTCAACAGCAATGCGGCGGTGCGTTGAAAGCTATTGGGCAGCCGTGGATGCAAGAGGCCGCCGCATAATGGGCAAGATCTGTTTTTGTCAGCCCGTTTCGATAAACAGCCGCAATCATGACAACGGATAAAACCCTGAGCCAGAGCGGTCTTTTTGGCTTTCATAGCAGAGAATGGAACGCAGATGACGCGGATTGAGCAGATAAACACTGATTAAAAACACATAACAGACTTGATTTTGCTTTGAGGGAATCCGTTTGAATTCGCCCACTCCGCGTTCTATTGAGGTTAGGGTGAATAGTTATGTTATCTGTTCTTATCATATTAATCTGCGTCATCTGCGGTCTATTTCTTTTTTCTCAAATACCCGATTTGCCGCCAGAATAGAACCTTATCCAGACTGCTCGCCAGCATGCCGGTTACGATCAGCAAGGCCACGAATGCGTAAAGCCCAAAACCGAATTTAAGTTCAGATGTGGCGGCAAGTTTAACGCAGGCGACAATAACTCCCAGCATATAAACTTCCAGCATCGCCCATTCATCCATGTGTTGCAACCAGCGCATCCAGCGCGCCAGATGCCGGTTCGGCTTTTTAAAATAAAGATGTGCGCTGATCAGCAAGGATAAAACAATGTTCAGCAGCGGAAACAAAATGCTGGATAAAAACACCAGCACCGCAACGCCCCACAGGTGTTCATCAAATAACGCAACCACGCCCGACCACAACGTACCGTCCTTAGCGCCGCCCAGCATTTTAATGCCGATCAGCGGCATCAAATTGGCAGGGAAAATCAAGATCAATCCGGCAATAGACAGCGCAAAAGTGCGTTCGATGCTTTGTTTGCGGGGCCGTTGCAGCAGGTAACCGCAACGGGGGCAGTGCGCCTTGTCGCCGATCACTGGCTCAGCGGGGTTGAGCAATAAATCACACTCGGGGCAGGCGGTGAAGTTTGTTGGGGTCATTTTGTGGGGCTAATGTCTATTTGTGGTCGCTATTATCCTCGCTGATACGGCTATTGTCATTCGATCGTGTGGCGATTAGTGTAATCGTTTTAGAGTTCCGGGCATAAACAGCATGGTCGACCTTTCGCATATCGTGTTTGAGCCTTCTGTAGCCAACAATTTCCATTCCCCGGTTGCAATAGCGCGGAACTGTCGATAAAGTTCTACTAACTATTTCAATTTGATTCCATGTATCCACCAGGAGGTATGCACATGAAAATCCATTTTTACGGTCTGGGTTTGTTAGCCGTATTGTTTTGTTTGTCGGCATCGGCGGCCGAGCTTAATCGGGCGTCTGTAGAACAGCGACTTGCCAAGGCGGAAAAAGGTCACCCCGCGCAGTTGCGCCGGAAAGATCTTACCGGACTGGATTTATCCGGACTGGATTTCAGGAACGCCGACCTGTGGGGTGCGGATTTGCGCAACGCCAACTTAAGCAACAGCGACTTATCCGGCCTGAACCTGGATTTAACGGTGATGACAAAAATCAATCTTTCCGGGGCCAACCTGTCCAACGCCAGCATTTTTGGCGTACATATGGGTGGCGCTAACTTGAGCAACGCCAATCTCACCGGCAGCCGGTTTATTGCCAATTTGGATCGCTCCAACCTTAGCCATGCCAATCTGTCCCACGCCAATTGGGGCGTCGATATGAAGAATCAGCCCATGGGTTTAATGCGGGTCAGCTTGAATAATGTCAATTTATCGGGTGCCGATCTGTCCGATGCCAACCTTAATCGCGCGTTGATGCGCCATGCCAATCTTTCAGGAAGCGTGCTGAAAAACACGGTGTTATTCGGCGTTGATCTTTCCGGGGCCGATTTAACCGATGCCGACTTGTCGGGAGCGGATTTATCCGAAAGCAAATTGGAAGATGCCGATTTTACCGGCGCAAATCTGGCAGGCACCCGGTTTCGCGGCATTAAGGATAAATCGGTTTTGAAAGGATTGATTTCCAGTAAAAATCTTGAAGCGGCTATTTTTGAGTGATTGAATAGATGTGAGACGCAAAAAGGGCGATCGCTCGATCGATCGGTCGCTCGCTCTTACACGATTTATCCATTCTTATGTTGCCGCCTCAATAACTCAGCAAAATCTTCCGCCGGTACCGGTTTACTGGTGAAATATCCCTGATAGGCATCGCAGCCTTTCTTTCGTAAAAAGTCTAACTGTTCTTGTGTTTCTACACCTTCCGCCAGGACTTTAAAGCCCAGAATATGGCCCATCGCAATAATAGTGGCGGTGATTTCCATATCATCTTGAAGATGCGGAATATCGTCGATAAAGCTTTTATCGATTTTCAGCACGTCTAAAGGGAAGCGTTTGAGATAGGCGAGCGACGAATAACCGGTACCGAAGTCGTCAATGGCAAGACGAATACCCTGAGCACGCAGGTTATTGAGCACTTCCACCGCTTTATCCTGATTATCCATTAACCCGCTTTCGGTCATCTCCAATTCCAATTGTCCGGCCGGAAAACCGGTTTCAGCCAGTACTTCCGCGACCAGCGCGTTAATGTCGCAACGACGAAACTGTTGCGGCGATACATTGACCGCCAGGGTTAGCGGCAAAAAACCGTCTGCCAGCCAGCATTGACCTTGGCGACAGGTTTCACGCAGCACCCATTCGCCAATGGCGATAATCAGGCCGGTTTCTTCGGCAATGGGAATAAAATTAATCGGCGGGATAAGCCCTTCGGTTGGGCTTTGCCAGCGTACCAGCGCTTCGGCGCCGACGATCCGGCCGCTGGCAATATCTATCTGCGGTTGGTAGAAAACGCGTAATTCCTGCCGTTCAATGCCCCGGCGCAAGCGCCCTTCCAGCGCGATACGCTTGCGAACGGCAATGGTCAGCTCTTCGGAGAAATAGGCGAAGCAGCCGCGCCCGGCCTGTTTGGCCTCATACATGGCGGTATCGGCCTGTTCCATCAGGAGTTCCGGGTTATCGCCATGTTGCGGATACAGACTGATGCCAATGCTGGCGCCAATCTGTACCTCACGACCCGGCTCATGGTCGGCTTCGTTGCTGCGGGGCAATTGAAACGGTCTGCTTAAATCGGCGACTATTTCTTCCGCCACCCGTGCGGCATCTTCCGGATGCGCAATATCTTCCAACAGTACGATAAATTCATCGCCGCCCAGGCGCGCCACCATGTCCACGTCGCGCAGCCGCGACTGAATGCGGTCTGCGACTTGTTGCAGTAACTCATCCCCGGCAGTATGCCCCAGACTGTCATTAACGGCTTTAAAACGATCCAAATCGAGCATTAACAATGCCAGTTGCTTGCCGTCGCGCCGCTCCACATCAATGCCATGCTTCAGGCGTTCCAGCAGAAAGCGGCGGTTAGGCAGTTGCGTTAACGAATCCTGCGTTGCCAGTTGGTTGAGTTCGTCTTGCAGCCGGGCGCTGACCAGCGTAACCATAATAAGCAGCCGGGCAGTGCCGGTAATGAACAGCCACATCAAAAAAACTCGGTCCGGTTGCTCCGGGGACAGTAGGTAGCTGCTTATAGCTGTCGGCCTCATGATGAGGGTGATCAGGCGGATAACATGAATAACGGCCTCAGCACCCAGAAAGCCAATCAGGAGATTGGTTTCCATGGACAGCGTAACACTGCGTTGACGCACGATGTCGCGAATTGTAAATAAGCCTATCAGTATGATAAATGTCGACATGGTTATCTGCCGCGCTGATACGGATGGCCAGACTTCCATGAATAGGTTGAGCAACGTCGCAGCCGGCAGGACGAACAAGGCAACTAACGACCAATGCCGTCGAAGCCCAAAAAAGCCGCGGATGCCTATCCAGACACAAACACCACCGGTAAGGATCAGTGAGTTGGCAATGACAATCGACACGATGTCGGGAATAACGTCCCGCAGACAGATACCCAGAAACCCGGTAAAAAATGCCATGCAGGCGGCAAGCCACCAGCCCGGCCCGGCAAGATTAGGGTGCCGACGAACCGTTATCGCAAAAGCAATGGCGAAAACCGCGTCGACGATGAGATAAGCCGTTAAGATTGTTAATAAATCAAACTTCATCGATAAAATTATTTTCTAATATGCTTGATTTAGAGGCGTTATTTAGTGTGATTTTTTAAACGCTCTAAAAACCTGTGCGTGGCTCGAAGCGAAGCGGCGCGGAATTAAAATGATAAATCTCCGGGGTGCGAGCATCGGCGATTTTTTCGCCGCGTAAATACACATCCGTTTGCAGCGTTAATGGGTATTTTAGCAAGGCATGGGTATGAGGGCAGCTATAAAGCCGCTTCTGCATTAACCGGCCAGGCATCCGGTTGCGTCCACTCGGTTTCGTCAGTCACCGCGAGCACGGCCTGATTGCGTCCCTGCTTCTTGGCGCGATACAGGGCCTCGTCTGCGGCCTTTATCAACATATCAGGCGACAGCTTTTGCTCCGGAACAATAGCCGCTACACCGATGCTGGCGGTTACCCATCCGAATCCGGACATTTCGTGCGGCAATGCCAGCGATTGCAGTGCCTCGCAGATTTTCCAGGCCATGTTGAGCGCGATGGCACCGTCGGTGGTCGGCGCAATGAAGACGAATTCCTCGCCGCCATAGCGAGCTACCAGATCGCCGGTACGGCAGATGTTGGCAGACAAAACCTCGGCAATAATGCGCAGGCATTCGTCTCCTTTTTGATGACCGTAGTGATCGTTATATTTTTTGAACCAATCAACATCAAGTACCGCCAATGCCAGAGGCTGGCCCAAGCGTGCCGCACGACTCCACTCACTGAGCAGCTTTGTATCGAAACGGCGGCGGTTGGCGATACCGGTTAACTCATCAGTGGTACTCAACGCTTCGAGTTTGCGATTAAGTAGTTGCAGTTCGTCGGTACGTTCCGCCACGCGAATTTCCAGTAGGTGTTCGGATGATTTCAGGTTTTCAACCAGGCGTTGTTGCGCTTCCAACGCCTCTCTTTGGGCTTTTTCTTTTTCCCTGCGAATCACGTTAAACCGATCAGCCAGTGCAATAGCCAGCAGTAGCATTTCCAGGGCCGAACCAAACTGCAAAGCGTTCATGGTGAGGATATCGACAGGGAACACCCCCAAGGCCGCCAAAATGCCGATGATGCCGCCAAAACAAAATATGGCGAAAGCCCCCACAAAGAAGTAGGCGCTACGCTGGCGTTTGAAAGCGCAGTACAGGCCAATGCCTATAATCAGTATCAGCATAATGCCGTAAAATTGCACGGCCGGTTCGATAAAGGTTTGGGGCGAAACGACGAACCCGATCGGCAAAAGCAGGAAACAACCCACGAAATATTTTAGCAGTCGGTCGAATTTCGGAATGACTTTCTCCGTGTTCAGCATCTTCCGCATAAAAATCAGCATGGCCGCGAGCGTGAGCGCATAGCCGGTGGCCGTGGATATGGTCGACCACAGCGGCGAATTAAGCCACAGAAATTCTTTGACCAGCCCGTTTTGCGCGGCCATGGAGAAGGCCATGCAGGTGACGAAGTTGACATACAGCAGATAGATGACATCACGTAGCGCGATGAACAGCAGCAGGTTGAATAAAATCATCGCAGACGCCATGCCGAAATACCATGCCTGCCCGATATAGTCGTTGCGCTCGTGCGCATGAAAAGCCCCCGGCTCCCACAATCGGGCAGGCACAAGTATGGAACTCATGGAATCAAGCCTCAGGTAATACACTTGGTCGGAGTGTGCCGGCAGGGTCACGGGAAAAACAAAGAATCGATTCTTATAGGGGCGGGTTGTAAAGGGCATGAGGCTACCCGTGACCAGGGGCTGATAGGCGCCATCCGCGACCGGTTGATAAAACTGAACATTGGCAAGGCGCGCGTAGCCGATTTCTAACATCCGCTCAAGGGGGCGGTCGCCGGCGTTGCGTAAAGTCAGGCGCAACCAGTAGGCAGAATGGGTATAACCATAATTAAGCGCCGCTGCCGATGCTGGCGCGGTTTTGAAGCGGCTAGCCGTGCCGGGCTCTTGCACGTCATTCAGCGTCAATGCCAGATTGGGATCTTCAAGAACGGCGAAATATTCGGTTAGTGACACCGGGGGCGGAGCGAGTTGGCTTGCATCCAGTATCTTGTCCGCTGCAAAGACATTGGCTGTCAGCAAGGATAATCCAAGCAGGATAGGAAAAATTAAGCGCCTGTGCCTCTTGTTCATTGGATCGTTATTGCGTAGGGCCGACAGCTAGACAGAGAACCTGGTGTCGACAGCCCTTTCGGTTTTGAATTCGATTGCTTCCAACACGTATAAATCTTGGTATTCACTAAATTCGTCATAAGTTATATCTAGCATTAAATGTGCTTCGACCAAGAGCTGCAATCGAATGGTGGTCAGGCGTTATTTCCAGTCGTTATGATAAGTCGATTGCTGTCATTATGTTTGTGACTGATTTCTTAAATGCGCTAAAAACCGGTACGTAATCCCAAATAAAACGCCGCACCATTGAAATTAAAGTCGTTAAGCTCGGGAGTGCGTTCATCGGTGATGTTTTCGCCGCGCAAATACACATCCGTTTTCGACGTCAGCTGATATTTTAGCAAGGCGTTGACGCGAGGGGCGGAATGGGCCCTGAGGGTATTGGCGACATCAAACCAGTAACCGCTACGAACCGTTAACTCCACCCGTAATTTTAACGGTTGCAGCAATTGTACTTCGTTCCAGAACACGCTCTGGTGCTCGGGTCGCCCCGGTACGCGCAACTGTGTCACCGGATTTTTAGTCGTCATATAGCTGTAATTTAAACCGCTTTCCCAGACACTCGTCCAGCGGTGTTGCGATTGCATTTCCGCGCCCCATACATTGGCTTCCTGTATGTTACCCGCTCTGGTTACACCGGTTCTTGCATCCAACTGCATGGTGATCATTTGTTGATAATTTTGATAATAACCGCTCACCTTGACTTCGCTCGCGGGCAAGGGCCGCCAGCGCCAGCCGATTTCGCCGCCGGCATTATGTTCTCCCTGCAACGCCTTATTGCCGAACACGGGGTGCATGAGTTCGCTGACACCGGGCTGACGATAACCGGTGCCGCCGTTTGCCCAAACGCTCATGTTTTGCGGTAATGACCGGTTTGCGCCCAGCGAAAATACTTGATGATCGCCATAAGTGTCGCCGTGATCGGAACGCGCATCGGCGCTCCATTGCCAAGCGCCCATGATCAATTCCCCGCGCACGTTGGGACTGACCACCGTTTGTGTCACCGGCAAATTCAGCGCATGCTGCTGTTGGGTATTAACCCCCCAGACCAACAACGCCTGATTCCGGCTATCTGCGCTCAGCGGCAAGCGATGGGTGTTTTTCCAGTCCAGCATGAATAACTGACTGGTCAGCGAAAACGGCCTGATCGCGGTCGATGCCATTTTTTTGCCGATCCTGGGTAAAGCCGAATTGCAGCGAGCTGTTCCAATACGATGCCAGATCATATTGACCGCGCAACTGCGCCACCCAGGTCTCATCCGAGAATCGACCTCGCTTATCGTCCACCCAGCCTGTTGTGCGTCTTGGCAAAACCAAACCGGGGCCGTCGATGTCTTCATCGGTGCGTACAAAATAGACGGATGCATCCAGGCCGCCCCGGTTGAATTCTTTAGACCAGTTACCCGAGGCATGGGTCATGCCGAAATCATCGCGCTCTGCGCCGTTTTGTGCCTGACTGATGCCGTTAAAAACATCGCTACGCCCGACAACGGCCGAAAAATCACCGGCCTTGGTCGTCAATCCAGTACCGGTAGCGCCACGTACAGTATCATAACTCCCCCCTTCAACGTGCAAGAAACTATCCTTCGCCTGTAGTTGTCGGGTTCGCAAATGAATGGCTCCGCCGAGTGTACGACTGCCGTGCCGTTCACCGCCCGAGCCTCTCGTCACCGTTACCCGGTCTAAAGCATCCAGCGAATAATGGCTCAACGAGTAAAACCCGGCAAAATTGGCAAATAAGGGGACGCCGTCCAACGTAATCAGGCCTTGCCCGCCACTGGCGCCGCGTAAACTGATGCCGGTCATCATTTGCCCGCTGCCTTGAGCGAGCGTTAAGCCGGATTGGCTTCGTAACACACCGTTAAGATTAGACATCTCGGTGGCCTGTAACGCATTTCTGTCCAATTGATTACGCATGCGCGGTTGTTCGATTAATTCCGGATAAACCAAGTCATCGTAAACAGTCATGGGGGTTAATGAAACCTTGTCGTTGCCTGCTATTGCGCCGGTCGATAGGCACAGTAAAAAACCGTTCAGCACCACGGCAGATGCCGGATATTTTCTGCCGGGCGAGGTTTTTTGACGGTGTTTAAAATAGCGATGGGTTGCGAGCATGTGTTTATTCCGGCATTTAACGTGTGTTACAGCGCTTGCTGCTGTTTGGCCGCTATGAGCATGCGTGCCAGTGTGCGCAGCCCGTCGGATGAAATATCCAGGCCGAACGGCGCGCCTAGTCTTTCAAGTTCGTAAATCACGTCGGTCGCCGCTATAAAAGTGACATAGCGTAGGCCTTGTATGCCGGGCAATTCGTTGGCGACGGTTTTCAATACCGGCGCCAGGCGTCCCCACGTATCGGTAAAAAAGACCCGCACCGGATCGCTGTTCGCATCGTGTTCTTTTAAGCCGGCCTGAAAAGCCTCTCGGGAATCCATCAGGATTTGCATCAGGGTTTCTCGTAGTTCCGGTGATTTTGTGTCATCGGCCGCCTGTTTAATGGCTGAACTCAGAAAGGTATCCCATTGCTGCCAAGCGGATTGCCATTGTTTTTGTTCGGCCTCGCTAAAGGCGGCAACAGGTTTTACAACAGCCCTTTTGACCGGGGCATTGAGTTCAAGCTTAATGCCGATGCCATTATCTCCGGCATTGATGCTGCTGAATCTGAGTGATTTGAGTATTTCCTTAGCTTCCGCCGCATTATCCTTGGGTAAAAAATGCGCCAGCGTTTGCTCAATCTTGCCACGGGATTCGTTTAAATCGATTTTTACTGCGGCGAGCTTGGGCTCGGCAAAGCGTTTGATCAGATCCTGAAGTTTGGTGATGGTCAGATGATGGCCTTCACGATCATAGGCGGTCGCGCTGGTGATCGGAAAACTCAGCACGGAATGCCCGGAATCGAGCGTCGGTTGCTGAAAAGTTTCCAATACCCCTGCCCATTCGAGAACCGTCAAACATTGTCCGCCCAAGCCGGTTCCGAATCGCGCCTGAACTTCGTTTAACAGCTGGATTTGGCCGTTTTTGCCGTTAATGTCGGGATTGGAAAGTCTTAAATAGCTGCATCCCTGACGGTCATTCCACAGCTCGGCGGTATTGTCTTTGCCGGTATACAACTGGGAGATGAGCGCTTTTTTAATAAGGCTGTAATCAATTTGCAAGGGAATGCTGAGTTGATCGGCTGTGCTGTTTTCAGCAAATAGCAGCAATAGGGCAAAAATGGTCGCTATGAAACTTTTATACATAAATTTTCTCCAGTAGTCGGGTTACATTATGCCAATGGTTAAGACATTTTCACCACGAAGACACGAAGTTTTATATTTTTCTTCGTGTTCTCGGCAATTGCTTCTGCATTGCTCTACCTCCTGAGTCCTTGCAGTCGTTCGTGGTGTTTTTTGTGACGTACGTAACATCAGCAATCAAGGTAAATCTATTTTGCCTCAGCAATGGCTTGCGGAATAACAGCCGCTGTCGTTACAGGCTCCGGCTGCTTTTCCGGACTATATTTGGGGCGTGTAAACTGACGACCCATGAATATATCATTACTGACGATCGATATATTCTCCAGCCAACGGGAAGAGAGTTGGCAAGCTTCGGAATAGGGCGGGTCGTTGCATAGTTCGACAGTCCCGTCAGCCAGTGTATTGAAATGCATGCCCGGCAACGGCCGCACACGCATACCCGGCAACGGCGCGCTGTAATCCATGATGCTCGGTTCATTGAAATTGAGCAGATCGAGCAACAGCTTGGGCACTTGATAAAGCGGCAGGCTGCCGATCTTAAGCGGCCCGCGTTTGCCGTCGATAATCAGCATCGGCGTGCTCACATAGGCTTTGAACATGGTCGGTGTAAACTCCCTGCGATTGGCTGTCAGCACACCGGATTCGACATAGCCTGCAAAATTCTCGCCTAAAAAAGGCAGGTGATCGCCGAACACCACGATAATGCCTTCGGGGTCCCGTTTGCGCATTTCATTGATAAATACCATCAATTCCCGCGATTTATAATAAACCGTGTTGGCGTAGGCCGATACCTCTTCGATTGGGGACGGCGAACTGATTTTATTGGGTCGGCTTTCACTTAACGGATAATTCCAGTGCCCGAAATAAGTCACGATATAATCCAGAACCGGTTGCTTGGCATCCATCGACCCGGATATTTTCTCCAATACTTGGCGGTATAGCGTGCTGTCGGACATAAATTCCCGATTCATGTCGTCCTGGACAAAATCCTCCAGCGACCAGTAAGTTTGGAAGCCCATGCGTTTGTAAGCATTAACGCGGTTCCAGAACACCGGTACGTTCGGATGCGAGGCGATGGTGCGGTAGCCCTTATCGGCAAGAAGATGAGGCAAGCAAGGCACATCGTTAAGTAACTGGCGTTCGAACTTGACCGCATCCTTTACCGCCGGAAAACCGCATAACACTTCAAATTCGGAATTGGCGGTAAAGCCGCCGAATACGGGGGACAGCGCATGGGAGTATTCCGCGCTTTTCCACAGCTCGCGAAACTCGGGCGAAAGAGGGTTTTGCTTGTACTTGGCTTTTTTCAGCACACTCGGGTCCCAGAAGGACTCCAGTAATACGATGTGGATGTTGCGCGGCGTAAACGCTTTAGTGACGGGCTCTTTTTTTTGTGCGACTGGAAGTGTTGCAGCGGGCAGGGAACCTGTGAGACCGGCGGCCAGTAATTTATCGGCTGCTTCCTGAGCCATGTCGGCGTCAGGAATTACCTCGGCTGCGGCAAAATAACGCGCGCTTTCCAATAACGAGTAAAGCGTTGCGCCGCGCCACACATAATTGGAACGTTGATCCCATACCGAGTTGCCGAAGTATCCGTCCAGAGGGTCCAGTATGATGAAGGGTTTGTAAGCTACGGTGAGGCCGAGCAAGATGACGGCCAAGCTGGCCAGATAGGCGCTCCAATGGCGCATGCTGAAATTGAACAGCAGCAGGCTGGCAATCGCCGCCAGCGGTATGGCGGCGGCAAAAAATCGCCAGCCATCGAGTATTAAAAGCAGCGATTGCAGGGCAAAAACGTCATCCGGCATAATCGGCCCGCCAAAAAAATGATATTTTTACCGCGTTACCCACATACAACAAGCCCATCAACAGGGCATGAATCACCAGAAAAATCCATACCCGCTTCGATAAGGCATAAAGCACGTAAGCGACAACCAGTTGCAGCAGGTAATCGTAAGGCACCGATGCCGCCAATATTTGCACATCGAATTTGAAGGTACTGATCAGGTAATACAACACATAAAGCAGCGTCGTAGAAAGTAGCGGTAATAGCTTTAGTCGCATTAAGTTAAAGGACGTGAATCTGTTTGGGTGAGTGAAGTTCATTTTATCATAGAATTTAGCCCATCTTGTTGAACGGCGGCGTAAAGCCATGTCGGACTAGGGGTAGCGTGCCCCGAC
>Ga0160176_115240_pt1 | contig 50946 bp, 52 predicted proteins | sample met4sta_FD_108564 | JGI IMG/M metagenome (GOLD analysis project Ga0160176, IMG submission 108564) | Synthetic bacterial communities of pure cultures from sediment of Lake Washington, USA, under low oxygen conditions - MT... | ecosystem: Engineered > Modeled > Simulated communities (microbial... >...
GGCTGTCCAATGCGCATCTAAATGCGCATTAAATAATGGCTCGCATGTAATGACTGTGTGAATGTGTGATTTTTGGAAACAATATGACTGAAATAACCCTGTACGAATTTGTAAAACATAACGCATTGCTGATTGGCTTGGCTGTTGGCTCTGGTGTCGCTTTGTTGTGGCCGATGCTTAGTCGTGGCGCCAGCGGCGTGGCAAATTTATCAGCCGCTGAAGCGGTATTGGTGTTGAATCGTAGCAAGCCATTGATACTGGATGTACGTGATGCAACGGAATTTGCCAGCGGGCATATTCAGGGTGCAAAAAATATCCCTGTGACTGAGTTGGCGAATCGCTTAAAAGAAATTGAAAAATTTAAAGACAAACCAGTGCTGGTGCATTGCCAACGCGGCACGCGTGCTAACACTGCTTGTAAGATTCTAAAAGCACAGCAATTTAGCCAGTTAAATAACCTGCAAGGTGGGTTAACTGCTTGGGTGGAAGCCAAGTTGCCGTTGGTAAAAAGCTAGGCGTTAATCTTGCAATGGACAGTCTCGATACGCAAAATACAAATATGCAAGATTCAGCCACGCCAAATGTCTTGATGTATGCAACGGGCAGTTGTCCATATTGCATTAATGCAGAACGGCTTTTGACGGAAAAAGGCGTTAAGATCAAGAAGATTCGGGTTGATTTGCAGCCGGAATTACGACATGAAATGACGCAAAAAACAGGTCGCCGTACGGTGCCGCAGATTTATATCAATCAACAGCATATCGGTGGATATGACGATTTGCGGGCATTGGATGTGGCGGGGGAATTAGATTCATTGCTCAATATTTAAGCTGGGTATTGAGTTAAATATTCAGAGCTTAGAAAAGCTTGCCTCAATAATGTGATGAACAAAAAGCAATTAAAAGTTAAAATGCTTTTAGGTACAAATTAGATTTAACTATTTTTTCAACTTTAAGTAAGCATAATCGTTTTAGGAAAACAACATGGCGGAAACAAACAGCGCAACAAACCAAGCTACCGAACAAGACACACAGCCTGGTTTTGCAATCGAGAAGTTATATGTAAAAGATGCATCGTTAGAAATACCTAATGCACCACAGATTTTTACTGATCGCACACAGCCTCAAGTGAATGTAGAGTTGGGCAATGCCGCACAAAAGCTAGAAGAAGGCATTTATGAAACAGCAATTAAAGTGACGGTAACAGCTAAAGTTGGCGATAAAGTGGCTTTTTTGGTTGAGGTAACACAAGCCGGTATTTTTGCAGTGCGTAATATTCCAGAAGAGAATCTAGAAATGGTTTTAGGCGTTACTTGCCCTAATATTCTGTTCCCATACGCGCGCGAAGTGGTGTCTGATTTAGTCACTCGTGCAGGTTTTGCGCCAGTATTGTTAAATCCGATTAATTTTGAAGCTTTGTTTATGCAACAAAAACAACAGCAAGCTGAAAGTGCTGCAAAAGCGAATTAATTAGCGATTAAGACCTTAGTGATTAAGACAATGAACGATAGGAAAATGTTAAGCCTTACTCAAATCCCAGTGATATTGATTGGCTTGATGTTTTCTTTTAACGCGTTTGCGCTGGATTTTCGTTCTGTTGCCAGCACAAAGGCTATTTTGTACGATGCGCCATCTGTTGAGGCCAGCAAGTTATACATTTTAGGGCAAGGTTATCCAGTCGAAGTGATTGTAAATTTAGGCGAATGGATAAAGGTGCGTGATGCATTAGGCGGCTTAAGTTGGATAGAGGGTAAGCAATTAAGTAATAAGCGCATGGTGTTGGTCATTGCTAAAACCGATATTAAGTCCACCGAAGATGCAAGCTCTGGTTTGGTTGCCACGGTCGAGAAGGATGTGGTGCTGGAGTTGTTACCTTCAGAGACTAAAGCGGGATGGGTTAAAGTTAAACATCGCGACGGGGCAACTGGTTATGTACCAAATAGCGTGCTTTGGGGTTCAAATTAACAAGTGTTCTAATTAACAGGCGCTCAAATTAATAAGCGGTTTTTGATTAATCAAACGGTTTAAATGGCATATCGTCTAAAAGTAATCGTTCAAACAAATAAGTCGTTCAAATCAATCGGCAGTTTAAACTAATGAGTATTCAATAAATGGCTAAAATTGCAGTGTTGGGTGCAGGTGCTTGGGGTACGGCTCTTGCGATACAAATTAGTCATCAACATAAAGTTTCTCTGTGGGCGCGCAATAGCGGTCACGTGTCTGGTATGCGCAATGCACGCGCTAATCCTATGTATCTGGGGGATTTTAAATTCAATGATAATTTGCAGGTCGAAGATGACTTAAGTGTTGCGATTGATGGTGCAGATCTTATTTTATCCGTTGTGCCAACTGCTGGTTTTAGGTCGATTTTAAAAGAAATCAAAGCATTAAAATCCAATCAGCCAATTATTTGGGCACACAAAGGTTTAGAGCCACAGTCGGCAAAGTTACCGCATGAAGTGGCATTGGAAGAGTTGAGTCATCAGCAAAAGTGGGGGGCTTTGTCAGGCCCAAGTTTTGCGGCAGAATTGGTGCGCGGCTTACCAACAGCAGTGACGTTGGCGGCTAATGATGCTGATTTTGCGATCAGTGCCGCCAATTTGATTCATGGTAGTAATTTTCGTGTTTACAACAGCACTGATGTTGTGGGCGTGTCCGTTGGCGGTGCGGTTAAAAATGTGATGGCGATTGCCGCAGGCATTAGTGATGGCATGGGTTTTGGCAATAATGCGCGCGCAGCTATGATTACACGTGGCCTTGCCGAAATTACCCGCTTTGGCGTGGCATTGGGTGCAAAAGTCGAAACCTTTATGGGTTTAGCCGGTGCGGGCGATTTGATTCTAACCTGTACAGGCCAATATTCCAGAAATCGCGAAGTGGGTTTACAACTGGCCAGCGGTAAAAGTTTAGAGGACATTCTGCAAGGTTTAGGCCATGTGGCTGAAGGTGTGAATACCGCGCGTGAAGTCATGCGCCGTGCAGGTGAAATGGGCATTGATATGCCAATCACTTTTGAAGTAAATCAAGCGTTAACACATGGAAAATCGGCACGCGATGCAGTAATGACGTTATTAGGACGTGGGCAAAAGGCGGAAGGCTTTTAGTTTATTCGTTGTCTAGGTTTTGAAAGCCGTTTAAAGCGATTTTCTTAAACGCCGCCCTCGAATCTAATTTGTCGCCAGGCTTCGTAGAGCAATATGGCCGCTGAGTTGGATAGGTTTAAACTTCTACTTTCTGGCAACATTGGCAACCGTAATCGATGTTCTGAAGTAAATCCAGCGCGAATTTCTTCTGGCAAGCCACGCGTTTCTGGGCCAAATACAAATACATCACCTGCTTCGAAATCCACTTTTGCGTAGTTTTGACTGCCTTTAGTGGTAATCGCAAATAGCCGTCTACCTTGCATCTCTATGCTGAATTCAGCCCAGTTTTTATGCACTTTTAGATTGGCATACTCGTGATAATCCAAACCCGCACGCTTTAATTGTTTGTCTTCCAACTTAAAGCCTAATGGCTCGATTAGGTGTAAGTCCGCGCCGGTATTGGCGCATAAGCGAATAATATTGCCGGTGTTGGGTGGAATTTCTGGTTCAAAAAGGGCGATGGTAAACATGGTTTCAGTTCTTAATGTGGTAGCGTGCGTGCAATCACCCAGCATTCTACATGTGTTGCGCCTGCTTGTTTTAAGGTTTTAGCCAACTCGTTTAAGCTTGCGCCTGTGGTCATCACATCATCTACAATTGCGATGCGTTTGCCGGTTAAATCTTTATTTATTTTAAACGCACCTTTGATATTCTTAACGCGTTGTTTCAACGGCAAGCTGGCTTGCGGTGGCGTAAGCGTTTTGCGTATAGCGTTTTTGTAATCCAGTTTTGATATCTTACTTTTGCATAACAGGCTGTCTAAAACTTTAGCGATTTCAAGCGCCTGGTTAAAGCCGCGTTCTTTTAAACGTGTGGGGTGCATGGGCATCGGAATGATTAAGTCGATCGCGTCAACGTTATTTATTAAGCGTATTTTTTCATTAAGTAATTGCCCAAACGCATGGCTCAGGCTCAACGATGTACCATATTTATAGCGTTGTATCATGGTGTCAATTGGATAAGCATATATAAAAACGGCATGGGTCGCATTGAAATCTGGCGGTGAGCTGATGCAACTGCCACACAGGTTTCCATCTGAAATTAAGCCGCATTGCAGACAGCTATTGGCAGGCGCCCAAGTTAAGTCGTTTAAGCAGCCACTGCATAATCCATGTTTTTGCGTTCGATTCGTGGCACATAAAAAGCAGTGTGGTTTTAAAAAAATTGAAGCGATTGACTTAATATTTAACAAGTGACTATTTTTTAGCCAATTGTTTATTGTTTGCTTCATATTGTCTTTACAGCTTATAATTTGGGTTAAATAGTGTCAATAACTCTAATAAAAATAGCCACATAACCTCAGTAATCTCAAGGGAAATGCACCATGCTTGAAACAGTCAAAAACCAAAGCCAAAACTCTGTGAATGAATCTATTATACTGAATGAGTCCGTTATAAATACAGATGGGCTAAAACGTAGCGCCTGCGAAGCAGTAACGGTTAATCGCTGGAGTGTGGATGAAATTGTGGCTTTGTTTGAGCTGCCATTTAGCGATTTGATCAATCAGGCACAAACCATCCACCGCGCAAATTTTGACCCTAATGCAGTGCAGGTCAGCACACTTTTATCTATTAAAACCGGTGGCTGTTCTGAAGATTGCGGCTATTGCCCACAAGCGGCGCGTTACCATACGGACGTTGAAGCTGAACCTTTGATGAAACTGGATGAAGTACTGGCTGCCGCACAAGAGGCGAAAGACAATGGTGCGAGCCGTTTCTGTATGGGTGCAGCTTGGCGTGGCCCAAAACAGCGCGATCTTGAGCCAGTGCTGAAAATGATTCAAGAAGTGAAAGCCATGGGCTTAGAAACTTGCGCCACTTTAGGTATGTTAAAAGAAGGTCAGGCTGAGCAGTTAAAAGATGCTGGCTTGGATTACTACAATCATAATTTAGACACGGCGCCAGAATTTTATGGTGATGTGATTACGACACGTACTTATCAAGATAGATTAGACACGCTTGGCCGCGTGCGTAGCGCGGACATTAATGTCTGCAGTGGTGGCATCATCGGTATGGGCGAATCACGCAATCAACGCGCTGGCTTGTTGGCCCAATTGGCAAATATGGAGCGCCCGCCTGAAAGTGTGCCCATTAATTTGTTGACGCAAGTAGAAGGAACGCCATTGCATGGCACAGAGGAGTTGGATCCGCTGGAATTTGTGCGCACGATTGCGGCTGCTCGCATCACTATGCCGAATAGTTTTGTGCGTTTATCCGCAGGCCGCCAAAGCATGCACGAAGGTATTCAGGCACTCTGTTTTATTGCGGGTGCGAATAGTATTTTTTATGGTGAAAAATTATTAACGACAGGTAACCCGGAAGCGGCAACGGATAAAAAATTATTCGCCAAACTGGGCATTAATAAAATCTAAGCCGTAGATTTAAACTAATCTTACCCTTATTCAAGAAATGTTAACTGCATTGAAAGATGAATTAAGCTTGGAATTAAGTCTTTTTTCGGGCTTAAGAAATGAGCTGATCCAGCGCAAGGCTGATGGCTTATTACGCCAGCGCCGATTGCTGGACTCACCGCAAGCTGAGCATATCGTTGCCAACGATAAACATTTTTTATCCTTTTGCAGCAATGATTATCTGGGTTTGGCCAATCATCCCAAATTAATTGCTGCAATGCAAAAAGCGGCAGGTGATTCCGGTGTCGGCAGTGGCGCGTCTAATTTAATCACCGGCCATCATCGTTATCACGATGCACTAGAAAAAAAATTGGCACAATTTGTCGAAATGCCAGCTGCATTATTGTTTTCGACAGGTTACATGGCGAATATTGGCGTGATTGGTGCATTAATGGGGCGACATGACGCGATTTTTGCCGATAAATTAAACCATGCTTGTTTAAATGAAGGTGCGTATTTATCACGTGCAGCGTTCCATCGTTTTCCACATAATGATGTGGTAGCGCTGGAGAAGTTACTAAAAGAAAGCACTGCGAAGCATAAACTGATTGCCGCCGATGCAGTGTTTAGTATGGATGGCGATATTGCACCATTGGCTGAGTATCTGGCGTTATGTGAAAAATATGATGCCTATCTTTATATAGATGATGCGCACGGTTTTGGCGTATTGGGCAAAAATGGTAAAGGCAGTTTAAGTCACTTAAATTTAAAATCGCCACGCATTATCATGATGGCAACTCTGGGTAAAGCAGCTGGTGTTGCTGGTGCGTTTGTGGCTGGCGAGCAGGTGGTGATTGATTACCTGATTCAAAAAGCCAATAGTTACGTTTACTCAACGCCAGCACCGCCAGCACTTTCTGCAACATTGTCAGCATCAGTTGAACTGATTGAAGATGGTGATGACTTACGTGTGCATTTAAATGCCCTAATTGCGACACTTAAAGCAAATTTAAGCCTAAAAAATTGGCAATTATTGCCATCATATACAGCAGTTCAACCCTTAATCGTTGGCAGTAACCACGCGGCTTTAGCTTTAAGTGAGCACTTGCAAGCGCTTGGGATTTTGGTGCCAGCGATTCGCCCGCCGACGGTGCCGGTAAATACTGCACGACTACGCATTTCGTTATCGGCGGCACATTCTGTTGACGATGTGTTACGGTTAGCGAATGCGATTAACGATGCAGAACAGGCGATGACTGAAAGTATTCAAACAGTATGAGCGCGCATGTTGAAATAATTGGGCAAGGCCAACCACTGGTGATGTTGCACGGTTGGGGCATGCATAGCGGTGTTTGGCAGCCGTTGATTAAAAGATTGTCTACGCAATATATGCTGTATTTGGTCGATTTGCCTGGCATGGGTAATAGCCGCCCGATTGAGCCGTATCATTTACACACATTGGCAGATGAAGTCGCGCAAGTAATCCCGGGTGTTTCGGATGTGCTGGGCTGGTCACTGGGTGGATTGATTGCAGAACGTATTGCCTTAAATCAGCCTGACCGTATTCGACGTTTAGTCTTAGTCGGCTCAACTCCTTGTTTTGTGAATAAGGCTGATTGGGATGCGGGCATAGACTCCGCTAATTTTGAGTCGTTTGCAAACGCAGTTAACAGCGATTACAAAGCGACCATATTGCAATTTTTAACCTTGCAATGCATGAAGTCAGATGACGCACGCAGTACACTTAAACAATTGCGCGCCAGCTTTGAAACACGGCCTACGCCTACACAAACCACGCTACAGCGCGCGTTGCAGGTTTTATTGGATACGGACCTGCGCGATGAGGTGGGCAGTATTCGCAAACCCACGTTGCTGATTCATGGTGATCGCGACACATTAGCACCTGTACAGGCTGCGCATTGGATGATGCAGCATCTTCCGCATGGGTTTTTACGTGTTATTTCAGGTAGTGCACATGCGCCATTCCTGTCACATTCAGAACAATTTATCACAGCACTCAATCAATTTTTAGAGCCTTAATGCAAGAATTAAATCCGCAAGACGATTATTGGATGGATAAAGCGCGAGTACGCGCGTCGTTTGACCGTGCAGCGCAGACATATGACGCCGCAGCCATCCTGCAGAAGCTGGTTCGTACCGAAATGCTCAGTCGATTAGACTTGGTTAAAATTAAGCCGAAAGTGATACTGGACGCAGGGTGTGGCACTGGGCATGGCAGTTTTGCATTACAAAAAAAGTTTAGTCGCGCACAAGTAATATCGCTGGATATTGCGCTTGGTATGCTACAAAAAACGCATCAGCAACAGCCCGTACTTAAAAAATGGCTAAGCAAATTATTAAGACAAAAAAACTTAGTTTGTGCAGATATTGAGCGATTGCCAATAGCCAATGGTAGTTTGGGCATGGTGTGGTCGAATCTGGCTTTGCAGTGGTGCAATGATTTAGACGCCGCATTTAGCGAAGTTAGTCGAACATTACAGCCAAATGGCTTATTTATGTTTAGTACGTTTGGGCCGGACACTTTAAAAGAGCTGCGCGTAGCTAGTAGCAATGGCCATACTCATGTTAGCCGTTTTATCGATATGCATGATATTGGTGATGCCCTAACTCGCGCGGGTTTCAGCGCGCCAGTGCTGGATGTAGAGCGCTATACACTCACTTATGATGATGTAAAAAGTGTCATGAAAGACTTAAAGTCCATTGGTGCGCACAACGCAACTGAAGGTCGTGCACGCGGCTTGCAAGGACGCGGATTTCTACAGCAGTTAACACAACAATATGAGCAATTTCGCCAAAGTTTAGAGGAGGGTGGAAAACTTCCGGCTACGTTTGAAGTGGTGTATGGACACGCCTGGAAGGCCGATATTAAGCCTGATTTAGGCCTTGGCGTTTCGCCGATTACTTTTAAAACCTATAAATAAATGTCGCATCAATGAAACAAGCATTTTTTATCACAGGCACTGATACGGGCGTAGGAAAAACCTATATTGCCTGCAAGTTGATTCAACAATATGTCGCGCAAGACTACAAAGTCATCGGCATGAAACCGGTGGCGGCGGGTTGCGAATTGGTTGATGGTGAGTGGGTGAATGATGATGTGTTGCAGCTAGAAGCCGTCAGCAATGTTAAAGCTCCACGTGTGTTAACGAACCCTTATAGTTTTAACGAGCCGATTGCACCGCATATTGCCGCTGAGTTGGCTGGAAAATCCATTGAAATAGCCGTCATTAAACAAGCTTTCGATGCGCTAAGTGAACTAGCCGATATTGTAATCGTAGAAGGCGCGGGTGGTTTTTTAGTACCACTTAATGAGACAGACAGCATGGCCGATTTGGCGAACCAGCTAAATATCCCTATAATATTGGTCGTCGGCATGAAATTGGGCTGCATAAACCATGCGTTGCTCACGGCAGAAGCGATTAATGCCAGAAGCGTAAATTTGGCGGGTTGGGTTGCAAATCCAATAGAGCCAAAAATGCAGTATTACAACAATAATGTGGCGACAATTGCGAAAAAACTACATTTAGTTAAACAATTTAATCTATAAATTGATTCGTCTTATATAAGTTTAATGAATTAATTCAGATAGATATCTCTTATTAGTGTTGATTTTCAGCACTAATCGCTTTTCGTTAGCCCGTATGGGCTATTGTTGCAAAGTACCCACCTCCCTATGATTAGAACTGTCAAATTTAGGTATCAACTTTTAGCAGGTTTAGTTTTAATTTTAATAGGGGAATTAATATGAAAAAGATTTTAATCGCACTAGGTTTTGCGTTGTCAGCGTCAATGGCAAGTGCAACTGTTGTAGGTAATCTGGAAGTTTACAATGAGGCCGCAGTTGTTATTACTCCATCTGACGGTGGCTGGGGCCCAATTGATATTATTGCAGAAGGTGGCTACTTATCTGGTACTTCAGGTACTTTAAGAGCTTTAACTGACGGTATCTTCACTGCTACCTATTTAGGTCAAGTTGCTTCACTTGGTAACTTTTATCTTGGTGGCTCACAATTGAATGGTACTAGTAACGGTGGTGCTCTTGGCGGCACTGATAGTATGGCTGTTTTAGCTGGTCAAGATGTTAACTTTGGCTTCGGTGAGGATGGATTAGGAAGCATTTTTTACAATGGTGACGTTAATCAAGAACACAGAGGTATCTTGTTCTTTGCGAACACATTTGGTCTAACAGATGCTAACGGTCAATTATTTGATTTCTTAATCGGATACAACGATACAGCAACAGTTAATGCTGACTACGATGACTATGTTGTTGGCGTGGTAAACACAGTTCCAGTTCCAGCTGCATTGCCATTAATGGCTTCAGCCTTAGGTGCTTTCGCTGTTGCACGTCGTCGTAACAAAGCAAAAGCAGCTTAATTAGTCATATTAGCTAATTGTTTTGCAAAAAAAGCCTCCAAATGGAGGCTTTTTTATTTTGTACCGATAGTTTTAAAACGAGCTTTAATCATAAAGCTGATTGATAGCAATATAATCAATGACTGTTTGTGGCATTAAATAGCGTGGAATTTGTTTTAGTTTAAAAGCGGATCTGATTGCAGTAGACGAAATGCTCAGTGCCGTTATTGTTTGCATATGAATAAACCCTGCATTTTGATCGCTTAAGTCACTTACGTTTTCAGTGTAATGGTTTTGTAAAAGTAATGTTAACTCATTAGCTAGTGGCGGTTGATTTGTGACGGTAATTGGAGGTCTTTGTACCAATATAATGTGGCAGTAATCTAAAATTTCTTGCCAGCGATGCCACGTATTGAGTCGGGTGAATGCGTCACTTCCCATGATTAAACACAATGCGACTTCAGGGCCGATTTTAGATCGTAATGAGATTAAAGTATCAATGGTATAAGAGGCGCCTTCTCGCTGTAATTCGCGTTCATCTAATTTAAATGATGGATTATCTGCAATAGCCAGTTTAACCATTTCTGCGCGATGAAAAGCAGAAACGCTAGGCGCATCTTTATGCGGCGGATTTGCAGCAGGAATGAAACGGACTTCTTTTAAGTTCAGCGCATCCGTGAGTTCTTGTGCCAAACGTAAATGGCCAAAATGAATTGGATTAAATGTACCGCCCAAGACACCAATAAGTTGCATTTTTCTTAATGGATGAGGCTAGGCGCGTGTTTGCCCATTGCCTAATACAATATATTTAAGCGATGTTAAACCTTCTAAGCCGACAGGGCCGCGCGCATGTAGCTTATCGGTTGAAATGCCGATTTCTGCACCTAAACCATACTCAAAACCATCCGCGAATCTAGTTGAAGCGTTGACCATGACAGAGCTGGAGTCTACCTCGCGTAAGAAGCGTCTGGCTTTGGTGTAGTTCTCAGTCACGATCACTTCGGTATGTTGGCTGGAGTGCTGGTTAATATGCGCAATAGCTTCGTCTAAGCCGTCTACTACTTTGCAGGAGATAATCGCAGCTAAATACTCTGTATAAAAATCTTCTTCAGTAGCTGGCTTTGCCTGTGGCACAAGTGCGAGTGTTTCAGCACAACCACGAATCTCAATGCCGTTAGCCGTTAACATCGCCGCCAATTTTGGCAGCATTGATGCAGAAACACTACGCGCAATCAATAGTGATTCAGCCGTGTTGCAAGTGCCTAAACGTTGCGCTTTGCTATTTTCTAAAATCGGCAGGGCTTTAGCAAGATCGGCCTCGTCATCAATATATACATGACAATTACCATCTAAATGTTTGATAACTGGTATGCGAGCATCATTTGAAATGCGCTCGATTAAGCCTTTCCCGCCGCGTGGCACAATGACATCCACGTATTGCTTCATGGTGATTAATTCACCTACAGCCGCACGGTCTGTGGTTTCTATCACTTGCACGGCCGACTTTGGCAGTCCAGTCTTCTCCAGACCTTCATGTACTAGTTTCGCCAGTGCTTGATTACAATGAATAGCTTCAGAACCGCCCCGCAAAATACAGGCATTGCCGGATTTAATGCAAAGTCCGGCAGCGTCTACTGTCACATTTGGTCGCGCTTCATAAATAATACCAATTACACCCAATGGCACACGCATTTGGCCTATTTGTATGCCACTTGGGCGGTATTTAAAATTACTCATCTCGCCAATTGGGTCGGCTAAGTTAGCTATTTGTTGTAAACCTTCTGCCATGGTCAAGATGGATTTTTCAGATAGCGTCAGTCTATCTAACATCGCATCATCTAAGCCATTGGCGCGCGCAGCGGCTAAATCCTGTTGATTTGCAGTGATTAGTGCAGATTTTTCGCGCAATATAGCACTGGCGATATGTAGAAGTGCCTGGTTTTTAGTATTGGTGTCAGCAGCAGCCATCAGGCGTGATGCGGCACGTGCGCTAATGCCAACCGTTTGCATGTAATTTTTAATGTCCATAGCAGGCATTATACGTTTTTGCTATGTAATAGACTACAGGGCGCTGCCTAGGCTAAATCTTTGCTTCGCCAGCTGTGACAACGTAATTAGCGTCCGCGTACTTTGGCAAGGCCAAAGCAAAGTCTGGAAAGCTCTAGCCAAGCATCACCTTGCATCATGCCTTTGGCGGTTTTATCAATATCGCACAGCTTTTGCAATGCCGCTTCAAGCTGACGCAGGCTGAGGCGGCTTAATGCACGCTTGACCAAGTTTTGTCTATCACCATAAATCCGCGCATTGGTCATGGCAGTCATGATATTTTCATTGCGTGCTTCTGCTTGTTTAATACGCACTAGTGGTCGTAACACCCACATCAGTGGATTCATCACAGCGACTACTTGCTCGCCTTCATCCTGCAAGCCTTGCAGGATGGCAGTTACACGCGCTGCATCGCCGGTCAGCACAGCATCTCCCAACTGAAAGGCGTCAAAGCGTGATACGTTTAGTACAGCTTCGCGTATTGCATCATGGCTAATTTCGCCAGCAGGATACAGCAACGCCAGTTTTTGAATTTCCTGATGCGCTGCCAGCAAGTTGCCTTCTACCTGATGCGCAATAAAAGCCAGTGAAATAGCGTCGGTTGATTGATTTTGCAGTGCCAACCTGGCTGCAAGCCATTGTGGCAAGTGGGTTGGTGAGATTTCTTTTAAATCAATCACCACACCAGCTTTTTGCAATGCGCCGAACCAAGCGCTATTTTTCGCATCACGCTCTAGTATTGGCAACACAATAATCGTAGTGGTATCGGGAATCAAGTTAGCGCACAGCTCAGCCAATGCTTTGCCGCCTTCTACACCAGGTTTGCCATTCGGGATATGAATTTCTAAAATACGAAGCGCGGAAAATAAAGATAAAGCCTGTGCGAATTGGTTGATTTGTTGCCAATTGAAATTGCGCTCTACGATATAGCTATTACGTTCATCGGCACCGGCTTTACGTGCTGCATGTCGTATACTGTCTAAACACTCACTTAATGCCAGCGGCTCATCACCCACTAATACATACAGTGGTGCCAGAGTTTTAAGCAAATGCTGTTTAAGCTGATTTGAATCTAACTGCACTGTTATTGATTATTGAACATTATTTTTTAAGTGCAGATAACCTGCGGATTAAATTACTTAATACATCTGCCTGCATGTTTTCATTTAAGCGCTTTTCTTCGCCCTGCTTGGCGAGCAAGTTTGCATCGCTATAGGAGAAATCACGTCGCGCTTCGATCGTTTGCACCGGACTCCAAAGCTCCGCACCTGCTTTTTTTGTGCGGTAATGCACGCGATAAAACAATTCAAACTCATTCACCAGACCACGTCCACTTAATGACAAAATACGCTTTTCCCTTTCTTCGCCCATCAGATCAAGCAAAAGGTCTGCATTTTCACTGGAACTTAACACCTTAATATCGTTAGTTTTTAATGACTTAAGCAAATTTTTTGAAATCGTTAACGAGCTACCTTGAATAAATATACTGCTAAAAGCCATACTTGCTGAACCGCGCAGTTGAAAGCCACAAGCGACAAGGCTGGTAAGCAAACACAAGCAAAACAGCATGCGTAAAGTTTTAAAAGCACTGGTATTAAATGCATTAAGGCTTGATAGATTCAAGTTTTATCCAATCACAACGTTGACTAGTTTATTCGGCACAACAATGATTTTACGCACAGTTTGACCATCTACCAAAAATTTTGTGATGCAAGGCTGTGTGATGGCTAATTGCTCAATCGCTTCCTTCGCCAATTGTTTAGAAACCACCATATTGCCGCGCAACTTTCCGTTCACTTGTAGCACCAGCTCCACTTCATCCTGCACCATGGCGGTTTTATCGGCAATCGGCCAGCCCGCTTCTAAAATATGGCTGTTAGGCTTAAGCTCTACCCATAAAGCCTGGCAAATATGCGGTACGATAGGTGAAAGTAATAACGCTACATTCTGTAAAACTTCCTGGCGAACGCTTCTTGTTATAGCATCCGTACCTTCAATTTTGGCAAGCGCATTCATCAATTCCATCACCGATGAAATGGCCGTATTGAAGCTGTGGCGGCGACCATAATCGTCGGCTACTTTTTCAATGGTTGAGTGTAGTTGTAAGCGGATATTTTTGAGTTCAACAGTCAAGTCGCCAGATGTATAGGCCGCGATCACGCCTGATTCAACATGTTCATATACCGCTTTCCACAGTCTGCGTAAAAAGCGGTTCGCCCCTTCAACGCCGCTATCAGCCCATTCTAAAGATTGCTCAGGCGGTGCGGCAAACATCATAAACAAGCGTGCGGTATCGGCACCATAAGTATCAATCAAGGCTTGCGGATCTACCGTATTGCCTTTGGATTTACTCATCTTAGTACCATCTTTTAATACCATGCCTTGCGTGAGCAAGTTGGTAAATGGCTCATCATTTCTAATCAAGCCAACATCGCGCATCAGTTTGTTAAAGAAGCGTGCGTAAAGTAAATGCAAAATAGCGTGCTCAATACCACCTACGTACTGGTCGACTGGCAACCAATAGTTTGCGCGTTCATCGACCATTGCCGTGTTGCTATCAAAGCTGGCATAGCGTGCAAAATACCATGAGGACTCAAAGAAAGTATCTAATGTATCGGTTTCGCGTGTGGCTTTACCGCCGCAAGTAGGGCAGGTGGTTTCGTAAAAATTCGGATCTTTTTTAATCGGCGAACCAACGCCATCCATCACCACATTTTCGGGTAGCGCAACGGGTAATTGTTCAGCAGGTACTGGCACTTCGCCACATTTTTCGCAGTGAACAATTGGAATCGGACAGCCCCAGTAACGCTGGCGTGAAATTCCCCAATCGCGCAAACGGAATTGGGTGCGTTTTTTACCTAGATTTTTAGCGTTAAGTGCCGATGATATAGCGTCTGAAGATGCTTCAAAGTTCAAACCGTTAAATTGAGCAGAGTTAAATAAAACACCATGTTCTGTCATCGGTAGAACATCGTTATCTGATTGTTGAATCACCACTTTAATGGGTAAGTTGTATTTATTCGCAAACTCAAAATCACGCTCATCATGTGCTGGCACCGCCATTACGGCACCTTCACCATAACTCGCCAATACGTAGTTAGCCACCCAAACCGGCAATTGCTCGCCATTTAATGGATGCGTGACAAACAGTCCTGTATCCATGCCTTTTTTCTCAGCCGTGGCAACATCCGCTTCTGCCACACTGCCACGTTTGCATTCGGCGATAAAATCAGCCAATGCAGGATTATTTTGAGCAGCTAAAGTCGCCAGTGCGTGTTCAGCAGCTACAGCCACATAAGTCGCGCCCATCAAGGTATCTGGGCGGGTGGTGTAAACTTTCAAATTACCACTTTGTAACTTATCATTTACCTCAATAATCGGAAACTCTACTTCGCAACCATAGCTTTTGCCAATCCAGTTACGTTGCATTGTCTTAACTTGCTCAGGCCAACCATCCAGTTTATCCAAATCGTTTAGCAACTCTTCAGCGTAAGCAGTGATTTTCATAAAATACTGTGGAATATCGCGCTTTTCTACCAGCGCGCCACTGCGCCAACCGCGGCCATCAATCACTTGCTCATTGGCTAGCACCGTGCCATCGACAGGATCCCAATTGACGGTAGAGGTTTTTTTGTAAATCAAACCTTTTTTAAATAGTTCAGTAAAAAGCCATTGTTCCCATTTGTAGTATTCTGGTTTGCAAGTCGCAATCTCGCGCCCCCAATCCACGCCTAAACCCAGCTGCTTCAGCTGTGTTTTCATGTGCTCAATATTTTCATACGTCCATTTTGCAGGCGCAGTATTATTTTTTATCGCCGCATTTTCCGCAGGCAAGCCAAACGCATCCCAGCCCATTGGCTGCATCACATTAAAGCCTTTCATTTTATGAAAACGGCTTAGTACATCACCAATGGTGTAATTGCGTACATGACCCATGTGCAAACGGCCACTTGGATATGGAAACATGGATAAGCAATAGTATTTTGGTTTGTCAGATTTTTCAGACGCAGCAAATGATTGATTTTGTTCCCAATAAGTTTGGGCGGCTTGTTCGATTTCTTTAAAAGGGTATTGCTGTTGCATGGCCTGATTTTCTTAAGGTGGTTGTCTTAAATAGGAATGTCGAAATTATACTTGAAGGCATGCGCTTTCGCATTGCCTGTGATGTTTAATGCTGCTTGTGCATGGATTATTGCAAGACTTAACTAGGAAATTGGCAGAGAATCTACCCAATTAGATTAAGTAATTGAATTTTTAGCTTAATTCTCCTATTTTCAAACATTAATCGGAAAATTAAGCTAAGGCAGATGATTACTTCTGAATCGGAAGTTTAGTTTCAAGACGATCTTCCAATTCGCCAATATAGGCAGAAAGTGAATTGCCTGATACATCAATTGCGTGATGAATATCCACGCTTAATACGTCTAATTTATTTAATAAATCAGATTTAGATTCTGCTTGAATGGCCGCCTGTTTTTGTATTTCTGCATCCATAAATTGACGCAATTCGGTAAAACGAGAGGCTTCCGCTTTATCTGCCAGTTCGCGGTTATTTTGTAATTCTTTGGCATGGCGGCGCGCTTCAAACAAAACCGATGTTTGCAAATAAACGATAAAGACAAGAAACAGCGCGGTCAGCAAAGCAATCATGCCCAGCATCACCAAGCCAAGCGGCGCATTGACATCAGCAACACCTAAGTTAAGCGTTGTTGGCGCCATAATCGTTGTCCAGTTGAGTATCATAAAGACTAAAAACAATCCCAATACGCCGAATAAAACTAATGCGCGAACTTTCATTTTGATATGTCCTTCTTTTTGTTGAAATAGAAGCTTAAAACCGAATGTCTCTTGCTTAAAATGCAGCTAGTTAACAATATAATTTACCAAAGTTTAGTCCAAAACCAACAAAAATGGTTATGCAATTTATATTAATTAACACCTTGTGCAGTAATAGTTAATCTATTTTTATGCGCCAAAACCAGATTGGAATTGCTTGATCTCATGCAGGTATTTAAAAAAATCTTAAATTTAACTTGCAGAATCGATTGAAATTTAGATTTTTCCTGCATGCGAAATAGCAGATTCTGGCAGGCCAAATACTTTATCAAACGCCCACGTGAAAGCCACTGCATAGACAAAGAAAACAGCCAATATGCCCATTTCGGCATAGAAGGCATTCAGTAGCGAAATGTTTAGCCAATAAGCCATTAGCGGCACCAACATCGTCACCAAACCACCTTCAAAACCAATGCCATGCGCCAAGCGACGCCAGACTGAGCGACCTTTAATTGCTTGACGCGATTCCCAACGCTCAAAAATTGCATTGAAAACGTAATTCCACGCCAATGCAATCGTTGACATAATGACTGCTAGATACAATGCAGATGAGGCTGACGTGTCGAATGCAAGCCCGATTATTGGGCTTGTGATTGCAACTGCGCCGATTTCATAAAAAATAGCTTGAACGACTCTGCGGGTAATGGGTTTCATGTAAGGGTATTTTGAAGTTAATATTAAAAAACTAGATCTTTTAATGGAATGAATGGTTAGACCAATCCTCAATTCAACCTCTGACCGGAACTCCATACATCGCAATAATTCGCTCGTCTTGCTCCTTCTGTGAAAATGACTCCCACTCAATGCCATTGACGTCAGACACGCTTGTGAAACCTTGGGTCGCATCATCCTCAAAGCCAAGGTGTCGAAGCTGGCCTGCGCGCTCAGGAATTTGATTGATAGAGAAGTTCAACAAGTCTGTTCTCCACATTGCATATTTTCCTTCCACTATTGCGGCTGGTACTTGGCCCAAGCGCTCGGTATAGTCGGCAATCGACTCCTTAATATCCTGAACTGCAATGGCTATGTGGAAGCGCTTCATCGTGAAATTCCTTATCATCAATTTAAAGTTATTAAATTTGAGCAAGTGGGTAGGCGAGTGTAGCCTTGATGAAGTAAAGTAAAGTGAAGTCAAGGATGCAGTGATTCATTTCCCTCGATTGCATTTCATTTCATCGAAACTAGGCTTGCTTGTTTGAGTGAATTGTTAACCACAATCACAGAAGTTTAGTCCCGATTGGAACTGATTGATCGGGCACGCATAGTACGACCTCACCACGCTCATTATGAAAACCAGTTATCAAGCATTCAGACATCAATGGTCCAATTTGTTTTTTCGGGAAATTGACAACCGCGACTACCAGCTTGCCGATAAGCTCTTCCGGACGATAGAGAGCAGTAATCTGTGCGCTGGATTTTTTTATTCCAAGCTCTTCCCCGAAGTCTACATGCAGGACGTAGGCAGACTTCTTAGCTTCTTGGAGCGCGATGGCATTTACGACACGACCAACGCGCAGCTCCACTTTGATGAAGTCATCCCAAGCGATAGTTTGCATTAGTTCTTCCATACACACTAATCTGAATCAGTCTACTTAAGTGCCGCAAAAATATTATTCTTAATCGTTTCCATCTCACCAATGCCATTTACAAACACATGCTTAGGGGCGCCTTGTAAGCCACTATTTGCCCAATCGACGTAGTATTTAACCAATGGTTTGGTTTGGCTATGGTAGACATTTAAGCGCGTTTTGACGGTTTCTTCTTTATCATCTTCGCGTTGCACTAAATCTTCGCCAGTTACGTCATCTTTGCCAGCCACTTTTGGAGGATTGAATTTAACATGATAAGTGCGGCCAGAAGCCGGGTGGCTACGGCGGCCACTCATGCGCTCTACGATTGCTTCATCTGGCACGTCGATTTCAACCACGTAATCAATGCCAACGCCTGCTTGTTTCATTGCTTCGGCTTGCGGAATTGTGCGTGGAAAGCCGTCGAATAAAAAGCCATTTGCACAGTCGGCTTCTTTAATGCGCTCACTCACCAAGCCGATAATCACTGCATCTGGCACTAATCCGCCGCTATCCATAAAACTTTTAGCTTCTAAACCCAATGGCGTGCCAGCTTTAACTGCTGCGCGCAACATATCGCCAGTGGAAATTTGTGGAATATTGAATTTTTCGCGTAAGTGAGTGGCTTGTGTGCCTTTGCCTGCGCCGGGTGCGCCAAGTAAGATGATTCGCATGGGTTTTCTCTAGCTTTAAGTTAAGGAGTTTTGGGAATAAGTGATTATATCAAACAAGCGAATTGCCAAGATAGTTGCTGATAGTGACAAATTCGGCAACGCTTAGATTTTCGGCGCGTAATTGCGGGTTAATGTTGAGGGCAGCAAACCCTGCGTCATCCAGCAAGCCTTTCAGCGTATTGCGTAATGTTTTGCGGCGCTGTCCAAATGCTGCCAATACTACTTTGGCGAATAGCTTGGTATCTTTAGCCACAAAGGGCAATGTGGCATGCGGCACGCAGCGTACAAAAGCGGACTCCACTTTTGGCGCTGGTTCAAATGCCTCTGGCGGTACGGTAATTAAATATTCCATGGCCAGATAATATTGCAGCATGACCGAAAGTCGTCCGTATGCTGGTGTAGAAGGCTGCGCTACCATGCGCTCGACCACTTCTTTTTGCAGCATAAAGTGCATGTCGGTAATGTGGCTGACGTTATCCAGTAAGTGAAACAAAATTGGTGTGGAAATGTTGTAAGGCAGGTTGCCCGTTACTCTCAAATTGCTACCCAAGTTTGAGAAGTCAAATTTAAGTGCATCGACATTATTGATGGTGAGCGTATTTTTTGCGTAAGCGGATTTTGCATATTCTGCCTGCATCCAAGACACGATATCGCGATCAATCTCTACCACATGCAAACGCTCAATTTTTGCCAAAAGTGGCTTGGTTAATGCACCAAGGCCCGGGCCAATTTCTACGATGGTTTGATTGACTTGTGGGTTGATTGCTTCAATTAAGCTGCGGATGATTGCTTGGTCAGTTAAGAAATTTTGACCGAATCTTTTTTTTGCAACATGTTTCATTATTGTTGATTACTCACTAATTCAATGGCCAGTTTAATCGCACTTAACATGCTGCCGATATCAATATCACCCGTGCCTGCCAAATCCAGGGCAGTGCCGTGATCGACTGATGTGCGGATGATTGGCAAACCCAATGTGACATTGACGCCTTCGCCAAAACTAGCATGTTTTAGCACCGGCAATCCTTGGTCGTGATACATGGCAAGCACCGCGTCGGCTTTGCTTAAATGGTGCTTGGCGAACAAGGTATCTGCGGGTAGCGCGCCAATCAGTTGCATACCTTCGTCACGTAATTGGTCTAATACGGGGTTAATAATGTCAATTTCTTCACGGCCTAAATAGCCATCCTCGCCTGCATGCGGGTTAAGTCCAGCAACTAAAATACGTGGATTTGCCAATCCAAATTTAGTCACTAAATCGTGGTGCAAAATACGAATCGTCGTTTCTAAACTTTTTTTAGTAATGGCGGTAGGTACATTTTTTAGTGCTAAGTGGATAGTTGCCAGCGCAACTCTTAAGCCACCGCCAACCAGCATCATCACCACTTGCGGTGTTTTTGTGTAATCGGCTAGAAATTCGGTATGCCCAGTAAAAGGAATACCAGCATCGTTAATTACGCCTTTATGCACAGGCGCGGTAACGATGGCATCAAACGCGCCGCTTAATGTTCCATCCAAAGCGCAAGTTAGCGTATTCAATACATATTGGCTATTAAGCGCGTTTAATGTGCCCGCTTTAACGGTTGTTTCTGTGGGGATATGCAGTATTTTAAGTGTATTTTTGCGATGGTAGTGTGCGTTTTGCGCTATTTCATATGGCTCAATATCCAGTTGAATATTGAGTTGCTGTGCGCGATTTTTTAATACGTCAGTATCGCCAATCACGGTAATATCAGCAGCAATATCCAGTTGCGACAGAAGCACGCAAATGTCCGGGCCAATACCAGCAGGTTCGCCAGAGGTGATTGCGATACGAGGTAATGAATTACTCAAAGCAATAGTGCATTCAAATAACTGTATTAGAATTTATCTTCTAAATGTAGCTCAACAAATGCACGATCGCGCAATTCTCTTACCCAGTCTTGGTAAGCCTCATCCGATTTCCGTGCACGAATTTCCTGACGTGCTTTTAATCTAGTCGCTTCCTTGCTCATGTCCTGTTTGCGACGTTCTAACACTTGAATAATATGCCAGCCAAAAGGCGTTTGCACCGGCGCACTGAACTCGCCAATTCCTAATTCATTCATGGCCTTTTCAAATTGCGGCACGGTATCGCCAGGGTTAACCCAACCTAAATCACCGCCGTTACTGGCACTGCCATCTTCAGAATATTGGCGCGCCATTTCTTCAAATTTAACGCCATTATCTAAACGCTCTTTAATAGAGTCCATTTTTTGTTTAGCGTCTTTTTCAGAAACCACTTCGCTTAACTTGATTAATATATGGCGCGCATGGGTTTGGTCAACCACTAAAGTAGAAACGCCACCGCGACGATTGGTAAGTTTCAGGATATGAAATCCGTTTGGGCTACGAATGGGTTTTGAAACTTCGCCCACTTGCATCGGTTTTAGAGCATCCAAAAATAAAGCAGGAATTTGTGCAGCAGTTTTCCAACCCATTTGACCGCCTTCCAAAGCATTCGGAGTGTCAGAGAAACTGGCCGACACTTGTGCAAACGGTTTTCCATCAGACAGCTCTTTTAAGACAGTCTCTGTTTTTGTACGTGCTTTTTCTAAATCCTCAGGTGAACTGTCTTCTGGTGTGCGGATTAAAATATGTGAAATTTCAAATTCATCTTGGTCGTCACCTCGATTCGCTTGCGTGGTTAAGAAGTTATCAATTTCACCATCTGAAACGGTTAACTTATTATCGACATCGCGCTCACGTAAACGTGAAATGGTAATTTCGTTACGAATATCTTCACGGAATTGCCGCATTGATAAGCCGTCATTTTCCAGCGCCTCTTTAAACTCGGCAACATCCATTTTATTCTGCGCGGCAATGCGCTCAATGGTTTTGTCTAGCATAGTGTCATCCACTTTTAGGCCAGTTTGTGCCGCTAATTGCAATTGCAGGCTATCGACAATCAAACGTTCTAGAATTTGCTTTTCCAGCACTTCTTGAGCAGGTAATGGCGTGCCTTGTTTTTCTAGTTGCGCAGAAACGGTTTTAATGCGATTGGCCAGTTCTTGCTCGGTAATCACGCTTTGATCGACAACTGCGATAATGCGATCCATTTTGACGGGAGCGGCACTATTAGTAGCCGCCAACGTGATGGAAGAGGATAAAAATAGCATTAAAAACAATAAGTTAAAGATAGCAGTCATTTTATTCATTAATTTCATTGGTTATAGTTCTGTTGCCTGTAAATATTAGGAAGCTCGCCTGAACTTAAGTAGCCAGGAATATCACGACGTAGCAAATTAAGTGGGTTTGAACCAATAGAAGCCAGGCCGCCTAATTCGAGTTGAAAGAATAGACCATAGTTTGCGTCAGCAGTTGCAGTTTCTACACGTTGAATGACAGTACGTGCTTGCCAACAGCCGGCGTCATATTCAATGCCAGCCAAACTTTCAATCAACGCTTTTTCGCGTACGGAGTAGTTAAAGCGACCAACGCCATACCAGCCGCGGCTTAAAGGCCATTGCCCGGAAACGTTGATTTGCTCTAAAAACTGTTGGGTATAACGATAGCCGACATTCATTAACTTGCCGGGTTCCGGGTTGTATCTGGCGAGTATGTTAGATCGGACGATGCCTGCACCATCTGTGTTGTATTGCCAAAAAGTGTCCAGATTCCATTTATTTGATAGTCTGGCAGTCATTGCGGCGATGATGTCAGAGGAGTTGTTGGTGGGCTGAGCCGTGCCTGGTAATACCACTTTTTGATTGTCGAAATAATAGCGTTGCCCGATAGTGGCGGCGAAGCGCTCAATTCCGGTATCTTTATCAATCATGCGCGAGGTAACCGCTAAACTTAATTGGTTGGCGTTATTAACCCTATCGTTACCTGTGAACTGGTTTTCAGTAAATAGGCTAGAGAGGTTTAAATCTGCCAGCGCTGAATCGAATACTGGTAATAAATCTTGCTCTTTATTGGGAATGTATACATAAAACAGGCGCGGCTCGATGGTTTGCGTATATCTGTTTTTAACGACCTTAGTGTCACGCTCAAAATACAAGCCGCTGTCTAAACTAAAAATAGGCAAAGTACGGTTTGCCGAGTTGTTGCTAACCGTGTTGCCATTGATATTGAAGTTATTATCATTGAGGCGATAGCTGGTGGAGTGAATGCCGATCTTAGGTGTGATAAATCCATACGATTGCGTAAATGGCACGCTAATACTTGGGTAAAGCGTTAAACGACTACCCGTAGCCGCGATAGGCGCATTGTCATTGCGGTCAAAGTAGGTCCATTCGCTGTAAAAATTGGTATCAAAATACTTCCACTCTTTATCGGCAGTCAACGTTAGTTGCGGTAGGCGTTGATATGGATAGTTGGTTTCATCTAAGGTTTGATATTTTTGTGCCAATCCATTGAATTGCCAAACATCCCCCACATAATTTACAAAGCCTTGTTGTGGCAGATTAACACGGCTGGTGCTGACAATACGTGTGGACATCTCGGAAAAATATTCGTTATCAGAAACTTTTTCAATATTATATCCAGCCGACCATCTGTCACTTAATTGATGATTGTGGGCAAAATTTGCATAGTAGCGGCGACTTCCACTTAAGCTGTCATTGTCTAAATATTCAACACTGTTAATGCCAGAAAAATCTTCATTTAAATATCTAAACTCACCTTGTAATTGCATGCCACGTTTACTTAGATAGCGTGTGGCGACTGTGGCATCCATATCTGGCGCAATATTAATGTAATAAGGGATGAGCGTTTCAAAACCACTGCGGCTGGTGGTGCCAACAGAGGGTGCTAAAAAACCGGATTTACGTTCGTTGTTAAACGAAAAAGTTAACCAAGGCGAGTAAAGCAACGGCACACCTTTAAATTCTACATAAGCACCTTTAGCACTACCCGATTGTGTGTAATCATCCAACGAAATTTCTTTGGCCTTAATATACCAATCATCTACGCCTGCTTCGCATGTAGTGTAACGCGCGCCCAACAGCCGTTTTTTATCCTGGCCTTCAAATAAAATCGCTTCGGCATCGCCGCGCGAAGAGTTGAATTTAGGGTCAATAGACGCTTGGCCAATCGGCGCGGGAGTTTCGCGGTAACTGTCTTGATACAGTCTTGGGTCGTCAGTTAAGGTGCTTTGCGCATTGAGTAATTTTGATTGTGTATAAACACTGGGGCTGTTGTGTAAGGAAGTTTGTGGTGCGGTATTGCTGTATGTTTTATTCAGGGTGATGGAAGCATCTTTCATTTCGCCGATGCTTTCACTTAAGCGCATTTTAAGTGCAGGGCCTTTGATCAGGCTGTCAGGTAGTTCTATGCGTGCATTGCCATTTACCTGCAATTCATCATTCTGCACATCATACTCAATCGTATCGCCGTATATTTTTTGATCGCCTTTGCTAATCAAGGCGTTACCACTAGCACGCATTTTTCTATCTAAATACATGTCTAGAACGTCACCTTCAATTTCAATGGCATCAGGCAGCGCGGTTGGTAAAATCGTTTCTGGTGCCTGCGATAATTCTTTACTTAACGTTTCTGCAGTCGCCACAGTGCCGTAGCCAGAGATGAATAACGTGGCCAATAGCGCGGATAAATGCTTTGCGTGATAAATAATTGAACGAGTATATTGCAATGATGATTTCTAAGAGATTAGACCTAATTAATGGACAAATATGGTTTAAGTTAAACTTGCGCCTATTATTTTACAGATGAATGATAAAATCGTATATAACTGGTTTCACCTACTGTATTTAAAACGTGATAAAGCCACTCGTGCATATTAATCAAAAAATACAAATTAGCAAAAACTAACAACATGATTAACGGACTGATTGAAAAGGCTTGGCCTTGGATAGACAATGGATAATAGACAACTAGAATTAACCGTTTGGCTTAATGCTACGCTCAAACAAGCTTTTACTTTAACCACTGCATCGGCCGATGCCAGTTTTAGACGTTATTTTAGAGTGCATTTAGTTGATGCTTATCTGGGACATCATAGCTTGATTGCCATGGATGCTCCGCCGCCGCAGGAGGATTGCGCGCCCTTTGTGAAGATAGCCAAGTTGCTGCTGGATGCTGGTTTGAATGCGCCACAAATTCTGGCGCAAGATTTAACCAATGGATTTTTACTGTTAAGCGATTTGGGTGATACAACTTATTTGTCGCAATTAAATGCACACCGTAATGAGTTGAATCATACGCAATTGTTATACGGCGACGCTACCGATGCGTTAATTAAAATGCAGTTGCACAGTCAGGCGGGCGTTCTGCCAAATTACGATGATGCCTTGTTAACGCGTGAAATGCAGCTTTTTCCAGATTGGTATGTGTCAAAACATTTGGGCGTTAGTCTTAATGCCGAACAACAGGCGGTTTTGAGCAATACGTTTAATGTGCTGAATGAAAATATCCTGGCGCAAGGCCAGGTGATTGTGCATCGCGACTATCACTCGCGCAACTTAATGGTGACTGTGGCGAATAATCCTGGCGTATTGGATTTCCAAGATGCGGTTTATGGTGCAATTACTTATGATCTGGTGTCGCTGTTAAAGGATGCTTATATCGAATGGGATGAAGAGCAGATCATTGATTGGGCGGTGCGTTATTGGCAGCCAGCTAAAAAAGCCGGATTGCCTGTGCCAGACGATTTTAGTGAGTTTTATCGCGATTTTGAATGGATAGGCGCACAGCGACACATTAAAGTATTAGGTATATTTGCGCGCTTAAGTCATCGTGATGGCAAGGATGGCTATTTAAAAGATATGCCGCTGGTGATGCGCTACTTGCGCAAAGTATGCGAGCGCTATGTGGAACTGCGCCCAATGCTGCGCTTGTTGAATCAGTTAGAAAACGTAAAACAGCAAGAAGGTTTTACGTTTTAGCTGAAAGCAGAATTAGTGAAACGAGCTTAATGAATATCAGTTTAACGAAAGCCAATACGCACCAATGAAAGCGATGATTTTAGCCGCCGGGCGTGGTGAGCGCATGCGCCCACTGACCGATCACACGCCCAAACCCTTATTACAGGTGGGCGGGAAAGCTTTAATCACTTGGCATTTGGAAAACTTGGCTAAAGCAGGCTTTAAAGAAGTTGTCATCAATCATGCACATTTAGGCCACCAGATTGAAGCGGCGCTTGGCGATGGAAGCCAGTGGGGCTTGCACATTGAATATAGCCCGGAAGTTATTGCGCTGGAAACGGCGGGCGGCATTGCTAATGCGCTACCTTTGCTGACGGAGTTCGGCACAAAAGTAGAGCCGTTTCTAGTAGTAAATGGCGATATTTTTACCGAGGTTGATTTTGCAGCTATAAGACTGCCGCAGAGTATGCTGGCACATTTAGTGTTAATTGATAATCCACCGCAACACCCACAAGGCGATTTTACGATTGAGAATGGCCTGTTAGCTAACACTGGATTGCATATGCACACATTTTCTGGAGTAGGTGTTTATCATCCCAGTTTATTTGCAGCTATTCAGCGTGGCGAAGCAGCAAAATTAGCGCCATTATTGCGTGGAGCGATTGGTGAGAGTAAGGCAAGTGCTGAATATTATCAGGGTATTTGGCACGATATTGGAACGCCCGGACGATTAAGTGCTCTTAATGAAACACTACTAACAGATGCTATTACAAAACATTTAGAATAAATGATGACGGTTAATTTAAAAGAGTTTCAGCATCGCCGCGCGCTTCTCTTGAGGCAAATGGGGGCTGGCATTGCCATTATTCCTACCGCGGCTGAGGCGATTCGCAACCGCGATAGTCATTATCCATACCGATTTGATAGTTATTTTTACTATTTAACGGGATTTGCCGAGCCAGAATCTGTATTGATTTTAATTGGCGGTGATGTGACTAAAAATGAACCGCCGAAATCGATTCTATTTTGCCGCGATAAAGATATTGAGCGCGAAATCTGGGATGGTTTTAGGTATGGGCCAGAGGCTGCGCAAACGCAATTCGGTTTCGATGAGGCTTATACAATTCAACAACTAGATGTATTAATGCCTGAGTTGATTGGTAATCAGGCGCAATTATTCTACAGCTTAGGCGCTGATCAACATTGGGATGCACGCGTCACGGGCTGGCTGAATATCGTCAAAAATAAAGCGCGCATGGGCATTAGTGCGCCGCAATCTATTTTAGATGTGCGCCAGTTAATTGATACGCAACGTTTAATCAAAACCCCTTTTGAAATTGATTTAATGCGCCGAAGCGCCAATATTGCAGCATCTGCGCATAACCGCGCCATGCGTTTTGTAGCAGACAATTTGGCAAAGGCAACTCTGATGGAATATGCAGTAGAAGCGGAATTTCTGCATGAGTTCTATCGCCATGGTGCGCAGGCGCCTGCTTACACCAGCATCGTTGCTGGCGGCGCAAATGCCTGCACGTTACATTACAACGCCAATAATGCAGAACTAAAAAAAGGTGATCTATTATTAATCGATGCAGGTTGTGAATTGGACGGCTATGCCAGCGATATTACGCGTACATTTCCTGTCAGCGGCAAATTTAGTGCACCGCAACGCGATTTATATGAACTGGTATTAAATGCGCAATTAGCCGCAATCGAAGCTGTAAATCCAGGCAATCATTGGAACACGCCGCATGAAGTGGCTTTAAACGTTTTAGTGCAGGGTTTGATTGATTTTAAATTATGCAAAGGCAGTCTTGAGGAAGTGCTGGAAAGCGGCAGTTATCGTCAGTTCTATATGCACCGTACTGGCCATTGGCTAGGCTTGGATGTGCATGACGCTGGTGAATACAAAGACAATAAAGGCGACTGGGCGATTTTAGAGGCTGGTCATACTTTAACGGTTGAGCCAGGTTGTTATGTGCGCCCAGCGGAAAATGTACCGGAACATTTTTGGAATATCGGTATCCGCATAGAAGATGATGTGCTAGTCACGGCCTCTGGTAATGAAGTGCTCACAAAAAATGCCATTAAAACTGTGGCGGATATTGAAGCACATATGGCTCATGGCGCGCCAGAAATGCGTTTAGCAAGTTAATGAATTTGACACATCCAATTATTGTTGGTGGTGGCCCAGTAGGCGCTGTGCTGGCACTTTCTCTGCAGAAAAAAGGCGTACCCTTTACGATGCTGGAAGCGCGCGCAAAGGGCGCGTCACATAGTGACACACGTGCGCTGGCGTTGTCCTATGGCAGTCGATTAATTCTCGAAAAGTTGAATGTTTGGGAGGCGGTCGCACAAAAAGCTACCGCAATTCATACCATACATATCTCACAACGCGGCGGTTTTGGTCGCACCAAGTTGAATGCGGCCGACCACAACATGCCCGCTTTAGGTTATGTGTTGCCTTATGGGCTATTAACACAGGCATTGGATGCGGCTTTAAATGAGGCGTTAGGAAGCGGCCAGCAAACCAGTCAAATATTATATGAGGCGATTGCCGATGACATTGGCACTACCGAGTTTGAGGCTAATGTCCGATTTACACAGACAGAAGAAACCAGTCTGGCCATGAGTCCGTTAGTGGTAGTGGCCGATGGTGGCCGTAATTTCGGCGATATAGCCGGCGTAGAAAAAGAAACCAAAGAGTATGGGCATGATGCGCTAGTGAGCAAAGTAAAGGCAGAGTTGCCACACAATAATATTGCTTATGAGCGTTTTACACCAACTGGCCCGATGGCGTTATTACCCAATGGAGCGCGCGACTTTTCTTTGGTGTGGACCGGCGAAAAATCAAAAATTGATGCTTTGTTGGCATTGGATGACGCGACTTTTTTAAAGCAATTGCATGCTGCATTTGGTGATCGTGTTGGGCAGTTTTTAAGTATTGAAAAGCGCATGAGTTTTCCGCTTAAATTAAGCCGATTAAAGTCGACCGCGAATTCACATTTAGTCATTATCGGTAATGCCGCGCAGACCATGCATCCTGTGGCTGGGCAAGGGTTTAATGTCGGTTTGCGCGATGCAAAAGCCCTGGCTGATATGGTGATAAATACGCCAGAAGCGCAATGGGGTAAGACGGAAATGCTGCAAAATTATAGTCAATTACGCAGTCGCGATACGCGTGGCGGATTGTTGTTTACCGATGTGCTGGTTAATCTATTTTCTAATGATGTTGTTGGTCTCTCTGGTATGAGAGGCTTTGGGTTGGGCGCGTTGGAATTATTGCAGCCCGCCAAGAATCTATTAATTGGCAAAATGAGTTATGGTAAATAATGCCGGTTTTGATTGTTTATTGAAAGCAATGCATGATTAAGAAAATCAATGCAGATGTGGTTGTGATTGGCGCTGGTTTGGTGGGGCTTGCAGCTGCCATTGCATTGACTTTGCAGCACCGGAATGTGGTGCTGATATCAAATTGCAAACCAGCCATGCTGTCACAGCCAGAGTCAGCAGCTTGGGATGAACGAGTTTATGCGCTAACGCCAGCTGTAGAAAGCTGGTTAACGTCTTTAGATGTTTGGGGCAAGGTAGACACAGCCCGCGTAAGTGCGATTGACGCGATGCATGTTTGGGGCGCCGATAGCGAGTTATTATTAAAAGCAGAAGATGCTAATCTCGCTAAATTGGGCTTGATAATCGAAAACCAAAACTTAATGGCTGCTTTGTGGCAAAAAGTGGACGCATTGGGTGTGACCGTTATCACAGACGCAGAATGTACCGACATAGAATATACGCAAGCTGATGTTCAATTGTCTTTAGAAAATAAAGCCAGTAAAGACGCATTCAAGCTTGCTGCAAAATTGATTGTTGCGGCAGATGGTATCCATTCTTGGGTACGGAAAAAGTTGAATGTTGGTGTTGCCCATAAAAACTATCAACAGACCGCCATTGTTGCCAATTTTTTAGCTGAAGAGCCGCACAAAAATATCGCAAGGCAGTGGTTTAACAAGCACGACACTTTGGCTTTATTACCTTTGCCTGAAGGGATGGTGTCAATGGTCTGGTCGCTACCGACGCAACAGGCTGCGCAGTTGTTATTGTTATCAGCGGCCACCTTAAGTGTCAGTGTTCAGGCACAATCTAAAGGGATGTTGGGTGATTTAAAGTTAATTGGACAGGTAAAAAGTTTTGAACTGCATCAACAAACCGCGTTACGATTTATTGATAAGCGTGTTGTTTTTGTGGGTGATGCTGCCCATCAAATTCATCCAATGGCAGGACAAGGTGTGAATCTAGGTTTTAGGGATGTAATGAAGCTGGCGGCGTTATCAGATAAACTACATACAATGCAGGATATTGGCGACACGGGTTTTTTGCGTCAATATGAGCGCGCTAGAAAAGCTGATGTTGTAGCAATGAATTACTTAACTGCTGGTTTAGATTATTTATTTGCCAGTGAGCAAACGTTCTTCAGAAAATTGACTCTACTAGGTTTACAACAGATTAATCGGCAATCCACTATTAAGAAAGTCTTAATACAACAAGCGGTGAGTTAGTCTCATTTGTTTAGTTAACAGTAAAATTTAGTCATTTTGAAAGATTTCATGAAATTAAAATTAATGCAATTTAAACAACCAAAACTCGGGCAAGTGCTTGTTTCATCCATTCTAGCTTTATCAACTTTGGCTTTAAGTCAGCTCGCGGTTGCGGATGAAGCCAGTCTTAAAAAAGCCATTGAAGCGGCTTATCCTAAATTTAAGGTAGAAAGCATTGTTAAAACGCCTTATGCCGGTTTGTATGAAGTTTTTATGGGTGGGCAGATTATCTATGCCGATGAGAAATTAACATTTCTAATCGCTGAAGGTCGATTGGTTGATCCTAAATCTAAAAAAGACGTGACAGGCGAACGCTTGGAAGAGCTGACGAAAGTGGATTTTAATAGTCTGCCGCTAGAGCAAGCCATTAAAGTGGTCAAAGGCAATGGTAGCCGTAAATTAGTGGTATTCTCCGATGTGGATTGTCCTTATTGCAAGCAGTTAGAGCGTAAGGAGTTAACCAATATTACCGATGTAACAATTTACACATTCCTATATCCAATTGAACAACTGCACCCTGATGCGGCCAATAAATCGAAAAGTATCTGGTGCGCACCTAACCGAGTTAAAGCTTGGAATGACTGGATTTTGAATAGTAAATTACCAGCTACAGCAGGTGATTGTGAAGTGCCGCTTGAGCGAGTGGGTGAGCTGGCAAGAAAAACGGGCGTGGTCAGTACGCCAACATTAATTTTTGCAGATGGTAAACGAGTTCTAGGCGCGCAACCGTATAAAGAAATTGAGAAATACTTACAGGCAGCTTCAGCAACAAAGAAATAAGGTAAGTAATTAAACTCCTATAATAAAAAAGCCACATGAGAGTGGCTTTTTTATTATAGGTAACTGATTAATTAATGCTTAACCAACAACTTCGCCCATTTTAAATATCGGCATATACATTGCAATTACTAAGCCACCAATCAGCGTGCCCAGCACCACCATAATCACTGGTTCCATCAGGCTGGAAATTGAAGCGACTGCGTCGTCCACTTCGCCCTCATAAAAATCCGCTACCTTGCTTAACATAGCATCTAATGCGCCAGATTCTTCACCAATCGCTGTCATCTGTAGCACCATGTTTGGAAATACCTGTGCATTCTGCATGGCAACCGTCAGACTGGTACCCGTGCTAATCTCACTTTGAATTTTTTTAGTGGCATCGTAATACACGCGATTTCCAGCGGCCCCAGCCACTGAGTCCAAAGCCTCTACTAAGGGTACGCCAGCAGAAAACATGGTAGATAAGGTACGTGCAAAACGCGCAATGGTTGCTTTCCGGATGAGTTCACCAAAAATAGGCATTTTTAGCAGTAACCTATCCATGGTCGCTTGCATTTTTTCTGAACGTTTCCAGGTGTAGAAGAAAAACCATATTGCGAAACCTAGGGAACCAAAAATTGCCCACCACCATTCAACGAAAATATCGGAGATTGCCATGACAGCTAAAGTCGGTCCAGGTAAATCGGCACCAAAACCACTGAACAGTTCTTTAAAAGCCGGGATGACAAAAATCATAATGATTGAAGTAATGATGAAGGCAACGACTAAGATGGAAATCGGGTAGGTTAACGCTGATTTAATCTTGCTTTTAATCGCCTGGATTTTCTCTTTATATGTCGCAAGGCGATCGAGTAAGGTGTCTAAAATACCCGCTTGTTCACCAGCACCAATTAAATTACAAAATAAATTATCAAAATAAAGTGGGTACTTGCGGAAAGATGCGCTCAAACTGCTACCTGTTTCTACATCGGCTTTAATATCGCCGAGTAGTTTTGATACAGCCGGATTGCTATGACCTTTTCCTACAATATCAAATGATTGCAATAGCGGTACGCCTGCTTTCATCATGGTGGCAAGTTGGCGTGTAAATAGCGTGATGTCTTTATCCGTGATTTTACCTTTGCTGGCAAAGGCACTTTGTTTTTTTACTTTCGTGACCGTAATGCCTTGGCGGCGCAAAGTCGCATTCACAAACGATTCACCGGCAGCACGTATTTCGCCTTTGACGATTTTACCTTTTTTGTCTTTGCCTTCCCAAAGGTAGGTGTTTTGCTTACTCGCAGTTACGGCCATATTGCATCCTTATTCGATTTGGCATTCTTTTAATAACGGTTTTTATTGATATTTTTTTGATTAAAATATTTATTCATTCGTACATGCTTCCACTTCGGCAATTGAAGTTAAGCCTTGCATGACTTTTAAAATACCTGATCGGCGCAGATCATTTACACCTTCCAATTTGGCCTGGTCAGCAATGTCATGCGCAGTACCATGTTTCATGATAATGCGGCTAATGGCATCGGTCACTGGCATCACTTGATAAATCCCCACTCGGCCCTTATAGCCTTCGTTACACATTTCACAGCCGCCTTCTTTAGGGCCGTAAAGCTGCCACTTTTCGTTGAAATCTTCTTCGATAAAGCCTACCTCAAGCAATGCTTCTTTAGGTACATCAACCGGCACTTTACAGTTTTTGCATAACCTACGAGCCAAACGCTGTGCCGTAATAAGTGAAACGGCAGAAGCAATATTAAACGGCGCAACACCCATATTTAATAATCGGGTAAGCGTGGATGGTGCATCATTCGTATGTAAGGTAGAAAGTACCATATGACCAGTTGATGCTGCTTTAATGGCCATGTCGGCTGTTTCCAGATCGCGAATTTCACCAATCATGATAATGTCAGGATCCTGCCGTAAAAATGATTTCAATGCTGCAGCGAAGGTCAGGCCTTGTTTGTCATTCACGTTAACCTGATTAATACCCGCTAGTGGAATCTCGCATGGATCTTCTGCTGTGGCAATATTCACACCGGGATTATTTAAGATGTTCAGACAGGTGTAGAGGGAAACAGTTTTCCCTGAGCCTGTAGGGCCTGTCACTAAAACCAAGCCATAAGGCCGGCTAACAGCACTTAAAAGCCGTTCTTTTTGAATCGGCTCATAACCTAGTGCTTCAATACCAAGCGTGGCGCTTGATGGGTCTAAAATACGCATGACGATTTTCTCACCATGAATCAATGGCAAGGTACTCACCCGAAAATCAATTGTTCGCGTTTTAGATAGTACTAATTTCATACGGCCATCTTGCGGGATACGTTTCTCAGAAATATCCATGCTGGAAATCACTTTAATACGCGAGGCCAGCTTATCTTTAATGGCTAAAGGCGGCTGCGTAATGTCTTTTAAAATGCCATCAACACGATAACGCACGCGGTAGAATTTTTCATACGGCTCAAAATGCAAGTCCGATGCACCCATATTAATCGCGTCGATTAGCATTTTGTTTAAGAACTTAACAACCGGTGCGTCATCAACTTCTTGCGTATTTTCGGTTTCCTGCTCTAAATCCTCACCACCCATGTCCAAATCAAAATCACCATCCATATCCAGTGATTTCATGCTGGTGTCTTTTGATTCAACAATCTTATCTATCCAGCGGCCTAATTTGTCATCTTCAACCACCACGGGTGACAAAGTCATGCCCATTTGGAATTGCACGCTGTCTAAAGAGTGCAGATTAGTCGGATCTGAAATGCCAACAAATAAAACATTGTTGCGATTTTGCAAAGCAATCACGCGATTGGCTTGCATCAGTTTTATATCGATGGATTTGGGCGGTAGATAGTCCGGATTAAACGCGTCTAGATTGAAATAAGGAAAACCAAATGCGCGCGATGAAACTTCAGCTATTTTTTCGGCGGATATTCTTTTGCCGGCAATAATCTGGGTAATAAATGGTACGCGTAATGTATTGGCTTGCGTTTGCGCTAAAGTCGCTTCGGTTTCCGAGAGCAATTGTTCTTGCACTAACATGCGTGCTAAACCACTTAACTTGATTGTTGTTGCCGCTGCTGCCATTGTTTGTTACTCACTTGCGTTAAATTTTGAATTGAACATTTAATCTAGTTTTTAATGTGTACTATTTAAATTATTGTAGTTAAACAATATTTTAATGTCCACAATAATGCACTTTTACTTTTTTTTTGTAAAGTTAATGCATGATACAGCCACTCAGTTTTTGAAAATTCAATTTATTTGCAACATTCGGATACTGCTGATAAACCCCAAATTAGCATTATGCTTGACAATTTACAATTTGTAACATATAAAGCGCAAAGGTGTTTGTATTCGTGCTTTGAGTGGTCTGCTTTAATTGTATTTACTGCAAATGTTTAAGTGACTGCGGCCTCTGTCTTGAGACAAACTTTTTGGGGCGCCCCCCTTTGTATTATGTAAGGATGTAGAAATGGCATTAGGTACCGTAAAATGGTTTAACGATTCTAAAGGCTTCGGCTTTATTACGCCGGATGATGGAGGTGACGATTTATTCGCACACTTCTCGGCAATTGTTGAAGCTGGCTATAAAAGTCTTAAAGAAGGTCAACGTGTGAGCTTCGAAGTGACTGATGGCCCAAAAGGTAAACAAGCTTCAAATATTCAAAAGGCATAAGTTTTTTAAGTATTTCGCTCCAGTTCAAAATTAAAATGGCTCGCATATTGCGAGCCATTTTTTTGTGCTGAACCGATTTTTTCGTGTTAAAGAAATGACGTTATTTACATCTGTTGGATAATCTCATCGCCAAATTCAGCTGTACTTACTTGTGTCGCACCTTCCATTTGGCTTGAAAAATCACCAGTAACACGCTTGGCTTGAATCGCCTTACCCACAGCCGTTAAGATTAAATCAGCTGCCTCTGCCCAACCCATGTGACGTAGCATCATTTCTGCCGACAATATGATAGAACTTGGATTGGCTAAATTTTTACCTGCAATTTTAGGTGCCGTGCCATGCGTTGCTTCAAACATCGCAACGGTATCGCTTAAGTTGGCACCTGGTGCAATACCAATGCCGCCTACTTGCGCTGCCAATGCATCACTCATGTAATCACCATTTAAGTTAAGCGCAGCAACCACGTCATAATCACTTGGGTGCAACAAAATTTCCTGCAAGAAAGCGTCTGCAATACAGTCTTTAATGACGATGCCATTGGGTAATTTAAGCCATGGGCCGCCATCGATCTCCACGCCGCCAAACTCTTCTTTGGCTAACTCGTAGCCCCAATCCCTAAAGCCGCCTTCGGTAAATTTCATGATATTACCTTTGTGGGTAATGGTGACCGACTTGCGGTTATTATCAATTGCGTATTGAATCGCTTTACGAATCAATCGTTTACTGCCATTGATAGAAACAGGCTTAATGCCAATAGCTGAATTTTCCGGGAAGCGAATTTTTTTACGCATGCCCATATCGCTTAAAAATTGAATGACTTTTGCGACTTCATCTGAACCTGCTGCCCACTCAATGCCCGCATAAATGTCTTCTGTATTTTCACGGAAAATCACCATATCGGTTTTTTCAGGATGTTTGACAGGGCTCGGTACGCCTGTGAAATATTGCACTGGGCGTAAGCATACATATAAATCAAGCTCTTGGCGCAACGTGACATTGAGTGAACGAATGCCGCCGCCTACTGGTGTGGTAAGCGGGCCTTTGATTGAAATCACATAGTCACGCACAGTTTGCAAAGTTTCAGCTGGCAGCCAGTTGTCTTTGCCTTCTTTATCTGGACCATAAGTTTTAACAGCTTTTTCGCCGGCATAGACTTCCATCCATGCAATTTTTCGCGCGCCGCTGTAAGCTTTGTTTACCGCAGCATCTACCACTTTTTGCATAGGTGGTGTAATGTCTGCGCCTATACCATCGCCTTCGATAAATGGGATAATAGGATGGTTGGGTACGTTAAGTGTGTTATCGGCATTTACCGTGATTTTATCGCCCGCAGGAACGATTATTTTTGAGTCGACTGCTTTTGAAGCCATTGATATTTCCTAATTATTAAGATAACTCTACTGATGCTTATATTATTTAATAAGCCTTTTAATGTGGTGTGCCAATTTAGTCCACACGAATTGCCCGATGGAAAAATAGGGCATCCCACGTTAAAAGACTTTATCGATATTCCTAATGTTTATGCTGCCGGTCGATTAGATACCGATTCTGAAGGTTTGCTTATTTTAACCGATGATGGCGTATTACAACATCAATTAAGTCATCCGAGGCACAAAGAAATCAAAACTTATTGGGCGCAAGTTGAAGGCTCACCACAAGAGTCGGACTTAAAAACTCTCAGATTAGGTATTGATTTGGGTGATTTTGTGACAAAACCAGCTGAAATACGCCTGATTGAAGAGCCTGAAAATTTATGGCCGCGTACTCCTCCTATTCGCGAGCGTAAAGCGATTCCAACCAGTTGGCTGGAAATTAAAATATCGGAAGGCAAAAATCGCCAAGTACGCCGTATGACGGCAAAAATGGGTTTTCCAACCCTGCGCTTGATTCGTTATGCGATAGGGCAGTATACGATTGAAAACTTAGAAAATGGGCAGTTTAAACGGGTTAAGTAAAGAGAATTAGATAAAGCTATCGTATGAAACCAATCATTATTTTTCAGTTTATTGCACATGAAGGCCCTGGTTATTTGGGCGATTTTTTAGATGCGCAACAGATTAAATGGCAACTGGTCAAAGTGGATGAAAACGAGCCATTGCCTACATCCATACTGGCCTACAGTGGTATGGTTTTGATGGGCGGCCCCATGAGTGTGAATGATGACTTGCCTTGGATTGCGCCACTATTGGATTTAATTCGTGAGGCCGACATTAACGAAATTCCATTGCTGGGACATTGTTTGGGTGGGCAGTTGATTAGCAAAGCATTTGGTGCTGTCGTCAGCAAAAATCCCGTGAAAGAGATTGGCTGGGGTGAGGTGGCAGTTAGTAAAAATGGAGTTGCAAAGCAGTGGTTTGGAGATATTGAAGTTTTTAATAGTTTTCATTGGCATGGCGAAACGTTTAGTTTGCCACAGGGGGCAACGCACTTGCTTTTCAGTCCATATTGTGTGAATCAGGCATACGCACTTGGCAAGCATTTGGTTTTGCAGTGTCATATAGAAATGACTTCTGCGATGGTGAAACAATGGTGTGAAGTTGGTGCGGATGAATTGGCGGAGGCAAAACATAGCCCCGCAGTACAGCAAGCTCAAATCATGCAGCACAGTTTACCAATACATTGTTTTTTTCTGAACAAAATGGCTGAGCAGTTGTACACGCAGTGGATAAAGGGTTTGCGACTAAGCTAAGAGGGTTGGGCTAATTATCATTAGGTTAAAACGTACTTGAATCTGCTTGAGTTTTTTCAGTCAGCCATCACAAACATACGGTGACGGCTGTTTACTCGTACGTATAGTAGACATAGTTAAACATGTTAAAATAATCGTTACATTCAACTTAGATAAATTCACTATGTCTGGCAATACATTCGGCACTCTTTTTACCCTAACAAGCTTTGGTGAGTCGCACGGGGCGGCGATTGGTGGCGTGGTGGATGGCTGTCCGCCTGGCTTAAGCTTGTGTGCGGAAGATTTACAGCTGGATTTAGACAGGCGTAAGCCGGGTACTTCACGTCATGTGACACAACGCCAAGAGGCGGATGCAGTAGAAATATTATCTGGCGTTTTTGAAGGAAAAACCACGGGTGCACCCATTGGCTTGCTGATTCGCAATACCGATCAGCGCAGTCAAGATTACAGCAAAATCATGGATACTTTTCGTCCAGGCCATGCCGATTACACGTACAGCCAAAAGTATGGCGTGCGCGATTATCGTGGCGGAGGACGCAGCAGTGCGCGCGAAACGGCAGTGCGCGTAGCGGCTGGCGCGATCGCAAAAAAATGGTTACGCGAGCGCTTTGGTGTAACGGTACGCGGCTATATGAGCCAATTAGGCGAGATTGATATTCCATTTGAAAGCTGGGATGGCGTGAATGATAATCCGTTCTTTTCTCCCAATCAGAATATTTTGCCAAAATTAGAAGCCTATCTAGATAGTATTCGTGCTGAACGTGATTCAGTCGGTGCCCGCATTACAGTACTTGCAGAAGGTGTGCCGGTGGGTTGGGGCGAACCAGTATTTGACCGCTTGGATGCGGATATTGCGCATGCCATGATGAGTATTAACGCAGTAAAAGGCATCGAAATCGGTGCGGGTTTTGATGCGATTAGTCAGCGCGGTAGTGTGCACAGCGATGAAATGACGCCACAAGGTTTTGTGACCAATCATGCAGGCGGTATCTTGGGTGGTATTTCTACAGGACAAGAGATTCGCGTTAATATTGCCTTAAAACCGACCTCCAGTATTCCGCAAGAACGCCGTTCTATCGATAAAAATGGCAATGCAGTGACTATGCAAACCACAGGTCGCCATGACCCGTGCGTTGGTGTGCGTGCGACACCAATTGCTGAAGCCATGTTGGCATTGGTGTTGATGGATCATGCTTTGCGTCATCGCGCACAAAATGCGGATGTCGTTTCATCTGTGCCTAAGATTTAAGACATCCGAAATGTAATAAACCCAAACATGAGTGAATCTGAAATTTAAGTTCGTATTCATTCATGATTGGGCTATACCCCTCAATTAAATAATCACTAGATTAACAACTGGACTGAGACTTTGAGCCGCGCCTTACACGTTAATCTTTCCCGTTTCTACTTCATTTACTATTTCTTCGTAGGTGCATTTGTACCTTATTGGGGTTTGTATTTGCAGTCGGAGCAATTCTCGGCAGCTGATATTGGCATCCTGATGTCGCTGTTTCAAATCAGTCGTATCTTTGCACCCAATTTTTGGGGCTGGTTGGCAGACCATACGGGTAAACGCGTGACGTGGATAAAACTCACTGCGTTTTTGGGCTTATGCGGTTTTGTGGCGGTATTCTGGGCGCATAGTTTCTTCTGGCTGTTTTTCGTTATGGCTTCATTGAGTTTATTCACCAGTTCAACTTTACCGCTTTCAGAATCGTTAACATTAGCACATTTGGCCACTACCAACGGCCATTACAGCCGTATTCGCATGTGGGGTTCGCTTGGATTTATTGTCGCTGCGGTGATATTGGGGTTTTTAATCGATGCTTACGGCATTAAAAGTTTGTTATGGTTTTTGTTAGGCGTGCAAATCACTTTGTTTTTACTCACATTTAAATTGCCAGAGCCGATTATCAAGCCACACGCGCACGATACTTTTTCCATTTGGCAAATTATCAAGCAACCGCCTGTGATTGCCTTGTTGATAGGCTGTTCAATGATGGTTACCGCGCACGGCGTTTTGTACAATTTTTATTCCATTTATCTGGCAGAGCATGGTTACAGCAAAGGCATGATTGGTTTATTGTGGGCTGTCGGGGTAGTGTGTGAAATTATGATTTTCATGCTGATGCCGAAGTTAATGCAACGTTTTAGCTTAAAAAACATCCTACTCACCAGTCTTGCGTTGGGGGTAATCCGGTTCAGCCTGATAGGCACCGCTGTCGATAATTTGGTGTTACTAATTATTGCGCAAAGTTTACATGCCGCCACTTTTGGCAGTTTTCATGCTGCGTCGGTAGAGGTGATTACACAGTTTTTTAATGGTCGTCATCAAGCAAAAGGACAGGCGCTCTATAATAGTGTTGCGTATGGTGTAGGTGGTACGATTGGCGGCCTTGCGGGCGGATATGCTTTGCAATTTTTGGGTGGTGAGAAAACGTTTTTATTAGCGGCGATGTTTCCGTTAGCAGGCTTTGTCGTGATTGCACTGGGATTGAAATTGGCGCAAACTCATGCGCGTGCTGGTATGTTTGGATAGAAAAATTGAAGGAACATGATGTTTAATTTGAATAGGTTTGACTTAGTTATATATAAAGCGCTGCTGGTTTTGGCTGTAGGTGTTTTCTGCAAAAGCGCATTCGCCGATACGCAGGTCAATGTGGTTGGCTTGTTCAGCAACAAAGCTGTTGTGACCATTAACGGCGGTAGTCCGCAAAGTTTGAGCGCGGGTCAAACCAAAAGCTGTGTTAAGTTGATTTCTGCAGATAGCGAATCCGCGACTTTTATGATTGAGGGCAAACGCCAAGTGCTTAAAATGGGACAGGCAGCATCGGTTGCGGCTAGCAGCGGTTCTGAAATCAACTCGCCTGTGAGTTTGTATGCAGATAGTCGCGGGCATTTTTATGGCAACTTAAGTATTAATGGCGCATCACTTAAATATGTTGTGGATACAGGTGCAACCTCCGTTGCCATGAACAGTGGCGATGCAAAATTTGCCAAAATAGATTATGAAAAAGGAGAAAAAATCACACTATCTACCGCGAATGGTGAGGTTGGCGCATATCTGGTTAAACTCAACACATTAAAAATCGGGTCAATTATTCTGAATAATGTGGAAGCTGTTGTAGCTGAAGGAGGCTCTCCACCGTATGTGTTATTAGGCATGTCAGCTTTGAATCGTGTAGAAATGAAGCGTGATAATTCGGTGATGACTTTGACTAAAAAATATTAAATTCAACTAGTTAAGTAGAGCGCTGACAAATAAAAAACGGGCAATTAAGCCCGTTTTTTATGTATTTCTTTAGTTATTTAATTCGCTTATCGTTTTCAATCAATGCATAAGCGCTATGGTTGTGAATACTCTCAAAATTTTAGTTTCGGCCGCTCGCTATTGCTCACTTAACCTAACGGTTAGCCTGCACTGAAATTTTGCCAATTAGGCTCTTTTGATTCGTTTATCATTTTCAATCAAAGCATATGCACTATGATTGTGGATACTCTCAAAATTTTCAGATTCCACAGTGTATTTATCAATGCGCTTTTCATTATTTAATTGCGTGGCAACATCACGCACCATGTCCTCAACGAACTTGGGATTATCATAGGCGCGCTCAGTCACATGTTTTTCATCAGGGCGTTTAAGCAAGCCATACAACTCGCATGAAGCTTGCTTTTCAACCATGCTGATAATGTCTTCAATCCAGATAAAGTCGTTAACCAGTGCGGTCACGGTGACATGGCTGCGTTGATTGTGTGCACCATAATCCGATATTTTTTTGCTGCATGGGCAAAGGCTGGTTACTGGCACCAATACCTTAACCGTAATATCAAATTTGCCATCTTTAATTTCGCCAATAAAAGTCACATCGTAATCCAGCAAACTTTTAACGCCAGAAACTGGTGCAGATTTGTTCACAAAATAGGGAAAGCGCATTTCTACATAACCAGAATTCGCTTCAAGCCGTTTCACCATTTCACGCACAATGCTTTCAAACGATTCGACTGAGATCGCGTGTTCATTAGTATTTAAAATCTCCACAAAGCGCGACATGTGCGTGCCTTTGAAATTGTGCGGCAAGTGCACATACATATCAAATACAGCGACAGTGCTTTGTTCACCACCGGTTTTATCTTTGACAACAACCGGGTGGCGAATGGATTTAATGCCCACTTTGTTAATGTCTAAGCGGCGCACATCTGGCATGTTTTGTGTGTCTTCGATGATTGTGCTAGCAACGTCTGGTAAAGGTATATTCATTGTTAAGTGGTACTCCAAATTGGCGCAGCGTTAAATGACAACGCTAATATTGAACATAAATTCGACATTAAGTTTACTCGCTTGCGCAAATGAGTAAACGATTTTTAATTAAATTTAGTGATATGGCTGATATTGTGATGAAACCGATTAAATCAATAGATTTAACACAATAAAAAGCTTAACTTTTAATATTGAGCTTTAATTGAACGGCATTAATAATGCCTGCGGCATCCAAGCCACATTCTGCCAGCATGGTTTCATGCACGCCGTGCTCAATAAATTTATCCGGTAAACCTAGGCATAGCGTTGGATTATGCAGATGCATGGTTTGCATTGCCTCTAATACCGCTGCGCCAGCACCGCCCATGAGTGCATTTTCTTCTATCGTGACAATTAAGTCGTGCGTATCGGCTAATTGCTGAATTAATGCAGTATCAAGCGGTTTCACAAAACGCATATTGGCAACCGTTGCATCTAATGTTTCTGCTGCCTGCAGGCTGGGTGCTAACATGCTGCCAAAGCTGAGAATGGCGACTCTTTTACCTTGGTTAATATTAGCGTTTGCTGTTCGTGCTATTTCACCTTTGCCAATCGGCAAAGAGCTTAACGTATTATCAATCTTGGTATTTTGCCCTGCGCCGCGCGGATAGCGGACTGCGGCTACACCGTTATACTGATAACCGGTCGTGAGCATTTGTCGACATTCGTTTTCATTGCTGGGCGCCATAATCACGATATTGGGAATACAGCGTAGAAAACTTAAGTCAAATGTACCAGCGTGTGTTGGGCCATCTGCGCCAACCAATCCAGCGCGGTCAATTGCAAAAAGCACGTTTAGATTTTGCAAAGCAATATCATGAATCAATTGATCATAAGCGCGCTGCAAAAATGTACTGTAAATCGCAACCACGGGTTTAAGCCCATCGCAAGCCAGACCTGCGGCAAAAGTCAGTGCATGCTGCTCAGCAATACCCACATCAAAATAACGAGCTGGGTATTTTTCGGCGAAAGCGTTTAGTCCGCTACCATCACACATGGCTGGCGTAATGGCGACTAATTGGCTGTCTGCATCTGCCATATCCACCAACCAATCACCAAATATTTGTGTATAGGTTTTTGATTGGGAAGTACTCGTTGAAACACCATTGCAAGGGTCAAACTTACTCACGCCGTGATATTTGTTCGGATTGTCTTCGGCTGGTTCAAAACCTTTGCCTTTTTGTGTGACCACATGCAGAAACTGCATGCCTTTAAGCTCACGAATGTTGGCAAGCGTGTCTAGCAACACTGGCAAATCATGGCCATCAATCGGGCCAATGTAATTAAAGCCAAACTCTTCAAACAGCGTGCCTGGCGTTACCATGCCCTTGGCGTGCTCTTCAGCACGTTTTGCAAATTCTTTTACTGGCGGCGGCATTACACCAAGCACCTTTTTGCCGCTTTGACGCACGCGATCATAAAGACGGCCAGATAATAATCGTGCTAAATAATTGTTCAATGCACCGACATTATTAGAAATACTCATGTCGTTATCATTCAGAATAACCAACAGGTTCGCATCCATATCGCCAGCATTGTTAAGCGCCTCAAATGCCATACCTGCCGTCATGGCGCCATCGCCAATAATCGCCACGCTGCGACGATCCAGGCCTGCATGTCTGGCGGCAATCGCCATGCCTAACGCGGCTGAGATTGATGTGCTGGAATGTCCTGTACCAAAAGTATCATATTGACTTTCGCTGCGGCGCGGAAAGCCAGCAATGCCGTTAGGTTTGCGCAGATTCGCCATTGCTTCGCGGCGACCAGTGAGTATTTTGTGGGGATAGGTTTGATGACCGACATCCCAAACCAAACGATCATCCGGCGTATTAAACACATAATGCAGCGCAATAGTTAGTTCTACCACACCCAAATTAGAAGCTAAATGACCGCCTGTTTTAGCTACACTTTCTACTAAAAACGTGCGCAGTTGGCTGGCCAAAGTTGCCAATTCGTCACGCTTTAGCTTGCGCAAATCTTCTGGTGATTGAATGGAATCTAACAGGTTAAACATGATGGAATGACGAAAGTGACCTGTAGTTAAAAACTACGATGCATAATGAAGTGAGCTAATTGTCTTAATAAATCGGCCTCGCGACCATAATAAGACAACGCGGCCATGGCGTTTGCATGCAATTCTGAAGCCAGTTGCTTGGCAGCAGACAAACCTAAAATAGTCACATATGTGGATTTATTGTGCTGCGCATCTTTGCCCGCAGTTTTGCCTAAAGTTTGCGTATCTGCTTCGGCATCTAAAATATCATCGACTACTTGAAAAGCTAAGCCAATCGCCTTGGCAAAATGGTCAATCGCTTTTATTTTGTCCTCATTCGCATTATGGCTACTATATGCACCTAATAGCGCTGCTGCACGAATCAGCGCACCAGTTTTATGGATATGCATTTGTTCCAGCTCTTCGCGCGTAAGCGGTATGCCAATACTTTCTAAATCAATGGCTTGTCCACCTGCCATACCGCGTGAACCGCTGGCAAGTGCCAATACATGCAGCATTTGCAGTTTTTGCGTGGCGTTTTTAAGTAATTTGTCCTGTGAAATCAGTTGAAATGCCAAACTTTGTAACGCATCACCGACTAGCAATGCAATGGCATCACCATATTTTTTATGTGTAGAAAGTTTGCCACGACGCAGTTCATCGTCATCCATACAAGGCATGTCATCATGCACCAGTGAAAATGCATGGATTAATTCTACAGAAGCGGCAGGTAAATCAATCGTAGCTAATTCCGCACCACAAAACTCGCCAGCAGCATAAGCCAATAGCGCACGAACACGTTTGCCGCCACCCAAAACAGAGTAGCGCATGGCTTCATGCAATTTTGTCGGCAATGTATCTGCACTTGGAATGTGCGCATCCAATACATTTTCCATGCGCGCCTGCAGATCGGCCGTCCAAGCCTCAAACGCCTCTTTTTGCTCTGCTTTTTGATCCTGCTTTTGATCTAAGTTAAGTTCGGTCATGGCTTTATCAGTCGTCGCTGGGTTAATCGTCAGTGGGCAGAAATGCAGCCAATTTCTGTGCATCGGTTAACACGCGTACCTGCTGTTCAACACTGTTTAAAGATTGCTGGCAGATTTGCAGTAATTCGGCGCCGCGTTTGTAGGCGTTAAAAGAATCATCTAGCGCTAAATTGCCCAATTCCATTTGGTTAACAATCGCTTCAAGTTCAACAATCGCCTGTTCAAAGCTGATGTCGTTATTGGATGTGCTAGTGGGTTTAGATTGCTTCATTTTTAATTATAATCGTCGGTGAATCTTTGCTTTTAATTTTAAACTGCCTGATTCTGGACGGGTTCCGGGAGGTAATCCACGCATTGATTTAATGTGCGATTTTAACAAATCTAACGATTGTTGCGGAATTAAATGCACACTTATTTACAATTAGTCTAAAGGTTAACCGATTTAAGTCACTCAATTGTTGGGCAGCTTTTTAAAAAGTTAACCCTTTAAAATGCTTAATAAAAACTGCTTAATATCCTCTATCTCTTGTGCACAAAGCGAATGCTCCATCGCGTATTCGTGCCAATCTATTCGATAGTTTTGCGCTTGTAATAAGTTTAGTGATGCTTGGCATGTTTCCAGGGAAATTACCGCATCGTCACTACCAAGTGCCATAAAAATAGGCGTTTGTTGATTCACATCAGTTTTTTCTGTGGCTAAACTATCCCTTAAAGGCAAATAGGTCGATAGTGCTAATACGCCAGCCAGCTTTTCTGTGTAACGAAGCGCAGTATGTAAAGCAATAGCTCCGCCTTGCGAAAAACCAGCCAATACAATCCGTTCTGTGGGTATGCCGCGGCTGATTTCCTGCGCAATCAATTGTTCAATTTGCAATTGGCTTTCTTTAATGCCAATTGCATCTTCGCGGCTAATGGGCGTTAAGCCATACACATCGTACCAGGCGCGCATTTCATAGCCGTTGTTTCGCGTTACTTTGCGGTAGGGCGCGTGCGGCAATATAAAGCGCACATGCGGCAAATTAAGCATTTTTACCACAGGCACAAAATCATTGCCATCTGCACCCAGCCCATGCAGCCAAATGACACTTGCGTTAATCGGATCATTCGGCGCTATTTCTATTGGTTTTTCAGTCATTTTACTTAATACCGTTTTTACTTTTCAGAAGTTTGTTAATCATTATAAATCTGCCTGTTCAGCACACATTTTATCCGCTATGCTAACGTTTATATAGGTTGTAAAAAATATATTAAAATCAATCAATTAAACATCATGTTTAAAATATTAAATTTTTATCAGCACTTTTAAAACAACATGGCGTGCGTTTTGTACTCGGTTTAGGCATTATTGTACTTAATGTTGCTAAATCATGTTGTCCGTATAGATAATTTAAACGCTGTTTTAAAGCAAATGAGAATATGGGTATGCAGATAAAAATATTAGGATGCAGCGGAGGAATTGGCGCTGGAATGCGCACCACGTCGCTATTGGTGGATAATGATGTGCTAATCGATGCGGGCACTGGTGTGGGGGATTTGCCGCTAGAAGCACTATTAAAGATTGACCATATCTTTGTCACACACACGCATTTAGATCATATCGTGTCTATTCCATTGCTGCTGGATACCGTGATGGGTTTGCGCGCTGAACCTATTACCGTACATGCCACACTCGAAGTAATTAATATCCTAAAACAGCATGTTTTTAATTGGCTGATTTGGCCCAATTTTAATTTAATACCCGATCCTGCAACGCCGTTTTTACGCTACAACGAAATTTTTGTTGGCAATGGGGTGAAAATTAACAGTAAAACCATTACGGCAGTACCAGCGAATCATGTGATTCCCGCTGTTGGTTATCAAATTGATAGTGGGAAAAATAGTCTGGTATTTACTGGCGATACCGCAGGCAGTACCAATTTCTGGCATGATGTAAACCAGATTGGTAACTTAAAAGTATTGATTATAGAAACCGCATTTAGTAATGCTGAGGCAGAGTTGGCTGTGCTTTCTAAGCATTTATGCCCTGCAACCTTGGCAGAAGAGTTAGTGCATTTGCAAAGTCATCCAGCGGTTTATATTACGCATCTTAAGCCTGGTGAAGATGCCACGATCATGCAAGAAATTGCGGCAAACCCAAAAACACAACACTGTAAAGCCTTGCTGCATCAACAGATATTTAATCTATAAATACTTGTTTTATAAATTAAGTATTTATAAAGAAGTTAATTGAAAAAATGAATTAAAAAAACCTATGACTCAAATTAATAACCCGTCGTCTAATCAGGGTGCAAGCCCTCAATCTACAGCTCCTAACGCCATAAGCAAAACCACGCTATTACGTTTTGAACCAATCGCACGGCTATCACCCAACCGTTTGGATGAACTTGCACCGTTGTGTATTGTAGAGCAAGTGAGTAAGGACTTGGATCCCACGCGCATGAATGCAAGCATGCAAGCTTTGTATTTGCTAAAAGGCGATTTAGGCATTCGCTATGAAAATGGTCAGAAATTAATTCTGCGTGCAGGCACCGATGCCGCCAAACATCCGTTGGATGCCGAGCGTTTGAAAATTAAAGATACTATTGCATTAACGTCCATAGATATTATGCGTATCGATTTAGATTTGCTGGATATTATGATGACATGGGATCAGTTATCTGGATACCCGCCTGCACAAACTAAATCCAGACCAAATGCTACACAACACAACTGGCAACCGGATGATGATAGTTTTCATGCGTTTAAAGTACACAATGGCGTATTTAGCCGATTGCCACCCGCCAATATCGAGGCCATGTTCAAACGCATGACGACAGTTGATGTGGCCGCAGGCCAAACCATCATTACACAAGGGCAAGAAGGCGATTATTACTATCTCATTCAGCAAGGCACTGCCGAGGTAAGCCGCATAACGGATATTAGTCAGCCACCAGTTATATTGGCAGAGATTTCAACTGGAGCAGGTTTTGGCGAAGAAGCGTTGGCGTCTGATAATAAGCGTAATGCAACCGTCACCATGAGAACCAGCGGTCAATTATTACGTTTAAATAAAGTAGATTTTATCGAGCTATTGAAAGCGCCGATTGTAAACAGCATCAGCAGGCAAGCTGCTGAAGAAAAAGTGCTGAATCAAGGCGCAATATGGATAGACGTGCGATTTGCATCCGAATACAAACATGAGCATATTGAAGGCGCAATCAATGCACCATTGCATGAGCTGCGTACTTTTGCAGAAAGTTTAGATAAAGCCAAAGAATATATTGTGTATTGCCAAACAGGCCGTCGCAGCAGTGCGGCCGCATTTATATTTGCGCAGTGTGGGTTAAAGGCGGAAGTGTTAGAAGGTGGAACAAAACGACATTAATTCGATTGTTACATAAGTGAGTATATGCAATTGTTGCAGGCATTAAAAAGCCCTTCAATCGAAGGGCTTTTTTACTTCTAAAAATTAGATACAACCTTTAGGTGCATATTTTGCAACGTTAGCACCACCTGTTAATGTACAACCCCATTCACCTTCGTTTGCGCGAGTTAATACTACTGTACTACCAGTAATTTGTGCAGGTTCATTTGCTAATGTACATGTTAGAACACCAGCAGCATATGTTAATGTGCAGTTTGCAGTCGAAGTATTGTCACCAAGGTTTGCGCCAGCACCAAATGCAGGGGTTTCGCCTTCGTTTAGTAATACTTCAATTTTAGTTTTTAAACCAGAAACCTCAGCTAAAGCAGCAGTCACTTTCGATTTTGCAGTATAGTCAGAATAAGCTGGAATCGCAATTGCAGCCAAAATACCGATAATTGCTACCACAATCATTAACTCGATTAAGGTAAAACCTTTTTGTACTTGTTTCATGTTCATATAAATCCCCTTTAATAAATTTTAAGTTGCTTACACCGAATAATAAAACACTGCGTTAGTAATTGTTACCAGTGCTTGAAAAGGTATTAGCAACTGCTGTGCCAATTAAAGGATTTTCTTGTTAACTATATGATTTGTATATGATAAGTAATTTTAAGTTGTAATTTTGCAGATATTTGATAAGTTTAAGTCCAATATTTAGTTAAGCTTTAAGAAATGCGGTGTGACAAAAAGTGTCAGTATTTGTCAAATTCGTCACTTGCTTTAATTGAATTATTGGCGATTTATAGTGTTAGCGCAGTGTACTAGAAGCACATCACTAAAGCTTAGTGAATAACATCATCCATATTAATGATGAAAACGAGATGTAATAAAAAGGGATTGTAAGTTCAACTTACAATCCCTTGTGTGTGGCTCAATTAAGATATTTAGATTACCAAAATTTCCACCACGGTTTTTTTGTTGCGCCAGCTTCCTGGCCAGTTACTTTGAGTTTTCAAGTACCTTTTTTAAGTTAGCTAAGCCACCATCGAAAACACCTGTAATGAAGTTTACGGCTGTTGCGTCATCTTGGCCAGCTGGAATTGGTGGGTTTAGCTTGTAAGTGCGGTAAAAGCGACCAACCCATGTCACTGTACTTTCGCCAGCGCCTGGGCCTGCAGTTACTTGCATAAATGCGTTGTAATCAGCAACTGGAGCCACGCCGCTTACAATCTCATATCTTAATTTCATGTCAGCGTCGTCTGCACTACGTAGTTTTTCTACAATCTCACCGCCGCCTTTTAAGTTAAGCGTTCTAAATGTTGCAAGTGTGCCGGTGTCATCTTTCTTTTGCTCGGTTTTAACACTTTCGATTGCTGGATGCCATTTTTGCATATTGCCGAAATCTTTTACCATTGCCCAGACTTTTGCGGGAGCAGCTTTAATAACGACGGTTTTTTCTACTTTTTGTGGTGATGGGCCGTGGGCGGCAGCATTAAATGATAATGTTGCAAGTGCTAATAATGTTAAAAACTTTTTCATGCATGGTCTCCGTTGAATGACAATAAATAAACTTAAACTAGGATAGCGCGATATTATAAATCACTTGATTGAATAAGCCTACGTTTAGCTTTAACGCGAAATCGTGTAAGGCGTTGACGCAAATTTTAAAACTGTGTCTTTAATTATTGGGGCAATATTGAGTTGTGTTTATTATTGCTTGGGTAATATAAATTGTACCTATCTTGGTTTGGTCAGCACAAACTGACCAAATGCCCGGCTTTTATCGCCTGTTTTAATGTTTGATTTAACCGTGTTGGTTGCTGCATCAATCACGCTCAATTGATTCTCACCCCAACTGGTGACTAAAACCTGATTGTTAATAGCGTCAAAGCTAATACCTTCCGGTGTCATGCCGACATCAATAGTTGCAATGCGCTTCTGCGTGACTAAATCAATTACCGAAACAGTGTCATCTTGCGTGTTGGATACATACAGCGTTTTATTGTTTGGATTAAGCACTGCACAATAAGGATGCTCGCCTACTTTTATGGTGTTTTGCGTTGTTTGATTAGTGTCGGTATCAATAATCGAAACGGTATTGTCATACACGTTCACGCTATATAAGTGTTTGTTATCAGGGCTAAGCGTTAAGCCAAATGGATGTTTGCCCACTTTAATCTGTTTAATAATGGCCAGTGTTTTGGTATCAATGACTGCAATCTCATTAGTATCGCGTTCCGCAACATACAGCGTTTTACTGTCTACGCTAACGATTAACCCAGCAGGTGCTTTTGCGACAATCAATTCGCGCTGCACATTAAAGTCGCCAGTATCAATGGCTAAAATTCGGTCGCTGTACCAATCTGCCACATATAAAGTTTTGCTATCCGGTGCAATGGCTATGCCGACAGGTGAGCCTTTAATGGCAATTGTTTCAATCACGGTATTGTTATCCGTATTAATCACGGAAATACTTTGGCTTTCTACATTGGTAATAAAAGCACGGCTTAATTTGGATGATATCGCTACGCCAACAGGCGCTTTGCCAACGGCAATTGTTTTAATAACTTCAGATTTGGCCAAATCAACCACAGAAACGGTGTTATCGCCTTGGTTAGTAATATAGGCAAAGCTGCTGCCATGATTAGCCGACGCGCAGGCGGCTAATGTGCCTATAAATGACAGCAATAGAAAAAACCGCGTAATAAAATTTAAATTTTGCATAAAGATAAGATGAATTGAGGGTTAA
>Ga0160176_122952_pt1 | contig 45347 bp, 40 predicted proteins | sample met4sta_FD_108564 | JGI IMG/M metagenome (GOLD analysis project Ga0160176, IMG submission 108564) | Synthetic bacterial communities of pure cultures from sediment of Lake Washington, USA, under low oxygen conditions - MT... | ecosystem: Engineered > Modeled > Simulated communities (microbial... >...
AATGTGGACAGTTGGTGCTTACCACCCACTTACAAAACACCTAAACTTGGTTGCTGAGTACTCACAATCTAAACGTGATGTTGATTTAGCTGGTGCAGGCAGTGTAGATGCTAAAGCAAAAACAATTTCTTTAGGCGCTATCTTATTCTTCTAGTTTAATGCAGGCTTAGCCTGTTTAAGTTAGATTAATAAAGTAAAAACGGCAACTTAGGTTGCCGTTTTTATTTGCTCTTTCAATACATTTAGCTTATCAATTAAAACCAGAAATCAACTTACAATCTTTATCATGCAATCCAATACGTTCAGTCAACTGATTCAAACGAGCCAAACTAAGCTAAATACGCTTCTAGATTTAACAGCATCTGAGGCTAAATTTGAAGCACAACTCTTACTGCTACATGTATTGAATAAAGATCGTGCATGGCTAATTACGCATGAAAATGATGTGGCACAAAGCAATATTAATGAGGCATTTCAAGCACTATTAAATCGTCGCTTAAACGGCGAGCCGATTGCTTATATTTTAGGTTACCGTGAATTTTACGGCTTACATTTAAAAGTCACGCCTGATACCTTAATTCCAAGACCAGATACTGAAACGCTGGTAGAGGCTGCACTCAGTAAAATTCCTTTGCATACATCGCAAACACAAAACATACATCAGAAAAAAACTATTCTAGACCTTGGTACTGGCACTGGCGCAGTTGCATTAGCCATTGCCAAAAACCGTCCGCTGGCAAACGTTATTGCGGTTGATATCAGCCAAGCCGCATTAAATGTCGCCACTGAAAATGCCAAAAGCTTAAATATCAGCAATGTGCAATTTATATTAAGTGATTGGTTAAGTGCACTAAATGGCCAAAGATTCGATTTAATCGTGAGCAATCCGCCTTATATTGAAGGCAGTGACGCACACTTACAGCAAGGTGATTTACGTTTTGAGCCGCTTTCTGCGCTTGCTTCTGGTTGTGATGGTTTAGATGATATTCGTCAAATCATTAACCATGCGCCGCAACATTTAAATGCTGGCGGCTGGTTAATGCTGGAACATGGCTATAACCAGGTAGGGCATGTTGCGTCATTATTAAAGCAAGCAGGTTTTAATGAAGTTAGCCATGTACTGGATTTAAGTGGAGTCAATCGCGTCACAATTGGCCAGATATAACACGCTCTACTAGCACTAAACACTCGCTTAATGGGGTATTGGCTGCTACTTAACACATAGTATAATTACGACATGGTTAAAAATAACTCTGCAGGCACTCATATTACTAACACCAGTATTACTGATACCAGTTCTATTGGAATAGTCGCCGCTCAAACTGCATATTTTAATGAACCGTTGCAATTAAAAAGCGGCGAGATTTTGCCGCAGTTTCATCTGGCTTACGAAACTTACGGCACGTTAAACGTCGATAAAAGTAACGCAGTGATGATTTGCCACGCACTTTCCGGCAACCATCATGTGGCAGGTAGATATGCAGAGACAGATAAAAATGCCGGCTGGTGGGATAATCTGGTTGGCCCCAACAAACCCTTAGACACCAATAAATTTTTTGTCATTGGGCTGAACAATTTAGGCGGCTGTCACGGTAGCAGCGGACCTTCCAGCATTAATCCCACAACCAATAAACCTTTTGGCGCAGACTTCCCGATTGTCACCGTGGAAGACTGGGTCGTTTCACAAACGCGCCTGTTGGATTATCTAGGCATTAAAACGCTAGCCGCTATTATCGGCGGCAGTTTAGGCGGCATGCAAGCCTTGCAATGGTCAATTGCTTACCCAGAACGCGTTAAGCACGCACTTGTAATCGCATCTGCACCTAATTTAACCGCACAAAATATTGCCTTTAATGAAGTTGCTCGTCAGGCTATTATGACCGACCCAGAATTTTATGCTGGCGATTATTACGCACATCACACTGTGCCAAAACGTGGTTTACGCATTGCGCGTATGCTTGGGCACATCACGTATTTAAGTGACGATGCAATGGGTGAAAAATTCGGCCGCAAACTTAAAGACACACTGAAATACGGCTTTGATGTGGAGTTTGAGATGGAATCATACCTGCGTTATCAAGGCGATAAGTTTGCCGGTGAGTTTGATGCCAATACCTACTTGCGCATGACGCGTGCGTTGGATTACTACGACCCTGCGCTTGAATATGATGGCGACTTGAGTGCAGCACTCAAAAATGTAAAAGCACAATTTTTGGTTGTCTCGTTTACCAGCGATTGGCGTTTCTCACCCGCCCGCTCTCGTGAAATTGTGAAGGCTTTACTGGATAACGAGCTGACAGTCAGTTACGCGGAAGTCACTGCTGCACATGGACACGATGCCTTCCTAATGCGAGACACGCATTACCATGCCATTTTACGTGCCTATTTACAAAATATTGAGGTGTAAACATGGCAAATACCATTCAAAATAATGTAAATACTACAAATTTCAATTTAAAATACCGCCAAGATTTTGCGATTATTGCTGGCTGGATTGGTTTTGGCTCAAAGGTGCTGGATTTAGGTTGTGGCGATGGCACATTATTACAATTTTTACGTAGCAGTTTAGAAACCAAGGGATACGGTGTTGAGAAAGATGATGCCAATTGGCTAGCATGCATCCAAAATGGTACTAATGTGATTCAAATGGACTTGGAAGCTGGTTTATCGGGCTTTGAAGACCAGTCATTTGATACAGTCATTCTCTCGCAAACCTTGCAGGCCATGCATAATACAGAAGAAATCGTACAGGAAATGCTGCGTGTGGGGCATGAGATTATTGTCACTTTTCCTAATTTTGGTTACTGGCGTAACCGTATGCAGATCACCAATGGCAGCATGCCAGTCTCAAAAACTTTACCTTATCAATGGTATGACACGCCCAACGTACACCTTTGCACGATTAATGACTTTGATCAATTTTGTAAAGATCACAAAATTACCGTAATAGAACGTAAAGTGATTACCGAGGGTCAAGAAATAAACTTTATGCCTAATTTATTGGGTAATTTGGCGATGTATCGATTAAAAAAAGGTTAAGTTAAATTAACCTTCAACCATTATTTACCAGCCGTAACCTAAGCTAAACAAGAGCGTTTTATCTAACTTTTCCCCGTTTTCAACAGGCTGGCTGTTGTAATCCAGATTAATTTGCGTAGAAGCATTCAAGTTTTTTGCAATAGGAACACGCAAACCTGTTTTGGAAAAAATCAAAGTGTTGCCAGTTTTTTCCAGTCCAAATAACACTTCATGCTGATGGAAAAACTGTATATCACCAGACATTGGCTTTTGATCGTATCGTAATGCCCAGCGCCCACTGGCGTAATTTTCGTCTCTGGCAACATCATAATCCACATTAATGTAGTTAATACCGCCCTCAATCGCTAAGTTCAGATCATCCTGCTCATAAATTTGATAACCGCTACCAACACCAGTAGCAGACCGCAAGTTAATGTCTCTGAAACGGTCATTTTCTAATGTTGCATTCGTGTATAAATACCATTTCTTCGTTAAAAATTTATCGTATTTCACATAGCCGCGACTGTTGTATTCTGTATCAACATTACTACTTTTGGCTCGATTCACCACACCACCAACTGTGAATCGGTTTTTCTTGGTCCGAGCAATCGCCTCGCCATCTGCACGTATCAAACTGGTATCCGTATTGCCTTGTGTAATTGCGCCGCCCAAATTGATGTTGCCTGACCAAACCACACCAATACCTGAAACTTCCGGACCGGGATTAATATAAGTTAACTCAGCTAAATCGATATCTGAATTGCCAATTTTTGCATGCCCCGATGCTGACTTTTCAATCACGCCGGTCAAACTGGATTCATCAGCCAAGTAAACTTGAACGGGCTCTTGGGAGTTTAAGCTGCTGATTTCAGACCATGTGATGCTGATATCGCCAGCATAACTGGTATTAATAATCAGCTTATCTGTTTCTTTTTTAACAATAGTTCCTGTTAATACATCGCCATTTTTTAGCCGTATCTCATCTGCCGATGCATTATAGCTAAATATTAATGTGCTTAAAATAATGGGGGCTGAAACAATGGATGACAGTGGCTTTGCAAAACGCATGCACACTCCTTTTTCTAAAATGAGTTTTTGTATCAGGTAAGCTAGAACCAGACAAATACGAAAATTGAAGGCAAACAATTGAACTATATATAAAACTGATGCATTTACTGTCAAAAAGTTTCAAAAAAATAATAACACGCAATAAGCCACTTACCGCCAATCAATGTGATATTGTTAGCACCTAAATTGCTTAAACTATCTAAGTTCATCATCATTTAAATGACTCAATCCCTCAAAAATACACTCTTTAATAAACGCATGCTGATCTGCATTTTTACTGGATTCAGCTCCGGTTTACCGCTGTTTATTTTAATCAGCTTATTACCTGCGTGGCTAAGATCAGAAGGCGTAGACTTAAAATCCATTGGTTTGTTTGCGCTTATCAGCCTGCCGTTTACATGGAAGTTTCTTTGGGCGCCGTTATTCGATCGCTATATTCCTCCGCTAGGTCGCAGACGTGGCTGGATGCTTATCTCACAAGTGCTATTGCTTGTATCTATACCTTTATTTGGCGCGTTTAATCCAAAATTAGATATATGGACTATCGCTTACCTTGCCACTACTGTTGCATTTTTTAGCGCTTGTCAGGATATTGCAGTGGATGCTTACAGGCGTGAAATACTGCCTGATATTGAATTAGGCATGGGTAATGTGATTCATGTGAACGCGTATAAAATCGCGGGCTTGGTGCCGGGTTCCGTATCGCTGATATTGGCTGATCATCTCACTTGGCAAAGTGTATTTTTCATCACAGCACTGTTTATGTTGCCCGGTATTTTCATGACAATCTTAGTCAAAGAACCGCTACTAAAACTGGGTACACCGAGAACATTAAGAGCTGCTGTTGTTGAGCCTTTTTACGAATTTATTAACCGCAATGGTTTAAAAACTGCATTATTGATCTTGGCGTTTATTTTCTTGTACAAACTGGGTGACAGTATGGCAACTGCATTAGCGACACCCTTTTATCTGGATATGGGTTTTAGTAAAACCGAGATTGGTTTAATCGCCAAAAATGCAGGCTTGTGGCCCAGTGTGATTGGTGGCCTGTTGGGCGGCATATGGATGTTTAAATTGGGCATTAACCGCGCATTATGGTTATTTGGCATAGTGCAAATGGTTGCCATTTTAGGTTTTGCTTACTTAGCAACGGTAGGCCATAGCTTGTTATGGCTGGGTATCATCATTGGTGTGGAAGCGTTTGGCGTTGGCCTTGGTACTGCTGCATTTGTTGCCTATATTGCGCAAACCACGCACCCACTTTACACCGCCACACAATTTGCACTATTCACCAGTCTGGCGGCCGTGCCACGTACTTTTGCCAATGCGGCAACTGGTTATATGGTCGAAAATCTTGGCTGGTTCAATTTTTTCATTGCCTGCTTTATGCTGGCGATTCCGGGTATGTTATTACTCATTAAAATCGCACCCTGGAATGAAAAAAATAACGAAGGTAATACAGGCATTATTCTAAACAAGCCTATTTAAGCCAAATTTACCTGGTCATTATTCTGCATAATCAATGATTAACGGTGCATGATCGCTGAACTTTTGCGCTTTATAAATGGATACTTGTGTCGCCTTTAGCGCAAATTCTGGCGTGGCGACTTGATAATCCAGTCGCCAACCCACATTCTTCTCATAAGCCGCACCACGATTACTCCACCACGTATAACACTCTTCAGTCGTATTAGGATGTAGTATACGATACACATCCACCCAGCCCACACGTCCAAATAAATCCGTCAACCAAGCACGCTCTTCCGGTAAGAAACCTGAATTCTTTTTATTGCCTTTGTAATTCTTCAAATCGATTTCCTGATGTGCAATATTCCAATCACCACATACCACCACATCGCGCCCGCTATTTTTCAAAGCTTCCAGATGCGGCATAATGCGCGCAAGCACGCTAAATTTAAATGCTTGACGCTCTTCGCCACTGGAACCGCTGGGCAAATATAAAGAAATGACACTCAAGTTTCCGAAACTGGCTTCAATATAACGGCCTTCGCTATCGATATCCGCAATGCCTAATCCTTCCACCACATTATCTGGTTTGGTTTTACAGTAAATGCCAACGCCGCTGTAACCTTTTTTCTCAGCATAGTGAAAATAGCCCAAATAACCCGCCGGTGCCAGCATTTCTGCGGTCATATCCGCTGCTTGTGCTTTTACTTCCTGTAAGCAAATCACATCGGCTTGCTGTGTTTGCAGCCAAGCAAAAAAACCCTTGTTGGCCGCTGAGCGGATTCCGTTCAGATTCGCAGTTATAATGCGCATTATTGACTTTCCCAAATGAATAAATGATGACTAACAACCAACACCAGACCAGCCCGAAAAACCTAAGCCAGAATTTAAGCCAAGAGTTTATCGCTTTTTCAATTCAAAAGCAGGTATTAAAATTTGGTGAATTTAAAACCAAAGCCGGCCGTTTAAGCCCTTATTTTTTTAATGCCGGCTTGTTTAATGACGGCGAAAGCTTATTAAAACTAGGCGAATTCTACTACGAGAGTATACAAAAATCCGGCATACAGTTTGATATGCTGTATGGGCCAGCCTATAAAGGCATCACTTTAGCTGCGGCAATTGCCATCGCTTTTGCCAAAAATGGTCACAATCTGCCCTATACTTACAATCGTAAAGAAGCCAAAGACCACGGCGAGGGCGGTGTCATTGTTGGCAGCCCGTTAAAAGGTCGTGTTTTAATCATCGATGACGTGATTTCAGCAGGCACGTCGGTGCGCGAATCGGTGGATTTAATTACACAGCATGGCGCAACTCCTTGTGGCGTAGCCATTGCACTGGATCGCCAGGAAAAGGGCTTGAGCAACTTATCAGCCGTGCAAGAGGTGCAAAAGCAGCATCATTTACCCGTTTGCGCCATCGCAAATTTAACCGATTTACTACAGTTCATTGAACACAAAAATGATATGGCACAGCATTTGCTTAATGTTCAAGCGTATCGCCAACAATATGGCGTAACTTGATGATTAATTAAAATGACTGAATAAAATGGTGCGAAAAATTACCTTTATTTTGCTGTTAAGTACAGGCTTTAGCCTATTATCTTTTTCTGCCATAGCGGATACCAATAAAATCGTGAAATGGGTCGATAGTGATGGTATTACCCATTATGGCGACAAATTACCCTCTCAAGAAGCGGGTCGCAACAATACTGAAATGCGCAATAACGGCATTGTGATTAAGCAGAATATTAGGGTCGACAAAAAAACCGAAATTCTAGACCAACAAAAAGAGCAGGAGAAATTAGCACAAGAGCGTGCTGACAAAGTCTTGCTCGCGTCTTATACCAAGCCGGAAGAAATTGATTTAGCTTGCGAGCGCAATCTGCAAATGGATCATGCGGCTTTACAGTCACTCGCACAAAATAAACAAAATGCAGCAAACAGAGTTGCACATAACAAAAAAATGGCTCAAGCCTTTCAGGCAAAAGATAACCCTATTCCTGATAATCTGGCTGAAAAGTTAAAGCAATCGCAATTTGAATTAAGCCGCATTAATAAGCAAATCGCACAACGCAAACAAAACATAGAGGCGACGCGCAAACGTTATGCTGAAGAAAAAAATCGATTTATTGCACTTAAGCAACAAACTTTAGAGCAACCAGCTTTAGCAGCCGGCTTTTAATCCAAATAAACCAGTGATGGCGGCTAATCTGAACGCACAATAGCAAAAATTGCTGTAAAAATCAGGTTAAGTATCACAAACTAAAACACGACAACTTAACCCGATATTACGACTTAATATTTCACAACCTAATATTTCACAACTTGGTTCAGCAGTACAATTTAATTAGCCGTCAGCTTTTTCTTTAAAATTTCATTCACTTGCGCTGGATTTGCCTTGCCTTTACTGGCTTTCATGGCTTGACCAATGAGTGCGTTAAATGCTTTTTCCTTACCCGCTTTAAATTCTTCAACCATGGCTTGATTAGCTACCAGCACTTCATCAATAATTGCTTCAATCGCTCCGCTGTCAGATTCCTGCTTCAATCCTTTGGCTGCAATAATGGCATCCACGTCACTTTCTGCTGAACTCTTGTCGCTTATCCACATGATTTCAAATACTTGTTTTGCAGCATTATTTGAAATGGTATTGTCTGCAACGCGCTTTAATAACTGCGCAAGCTGTGCTGGTGCGATTGGTGAATCATGAATAGTTCTATCTTCTGCATTCAGCTTTGCTGATACGGCACCCATCACCCAGTTTGCAACTGGCTTGGCTTCTGCGCCGGCATTTACCGTTGCAGTAAAGAAATCTGCAATATCACGGCTTGCCGTCAGTGCTGCAGCATCGTAAGCACTTAAGCCATAATCCGCTTCAAATCTGGTTTTCATTGCTTGTGGCAACTCTGGCATTGTCGCTTGCACACGCGCTTTATCAGCAGCAGTTACTTCTAACGGCAACAAATCAGGGTCTGGAAAATAGCGGTAATCGTTCGCTTCTTCTTTAGAGCGCATGGCTCTTGTTTCGCCCGTATCCGGGTTAAATAATACCGTCGCTTGTTGAATCGTGCCGCCATCTTCCAGCGTTTCAATTTGCCAGCGCGTTTCGTACTCAATCGCTTGCGTCATAAACTTGAATGAGTTGAGATTCTTAATCTCGCGCCGCGTGCCGAATTTCTCTTGTCCTTTTGGGCGCACCGATACGTTTACATCACAACGAAAGCTACCTTCTTGCATGTTACCGTCACAAATATCAATCCACTGCACCAGTTCGTGCAGTTTCTTGGCATAAGCCACCGCTTCCGCTGCGCTGCGCATATCCGGTTCGGTCACAATTTCCAGCAATGGCGTTCCTGCACGGTTTAAGTCAATGCCACTCATGCCTTCGACTGCACCATGCAACGACTTGCCTGCATCTTCCTCCAGATGCGCGCGCGTGATGTTGATCACTTTTTCATAAGCGGCATTTTTGCCATTAGCTGGCACTTGTATCGTCACCGCACCTTTGCCAACCACAGGTAGCTCAAACTGACTAATCTGGTAACCTTTGGGCAAATCCGGGTAAAAGTAATTTTTGCGACTAAATACAGACCTTGGCGCGATTTCAGCATTGATGGCTAGGCCAAACTTAATGGCACATTCCACCGCTTGTTTATTTAAAACCGGCAATACTCCCGGCAAAGCAATACTGACTTCATCCGCTTGCGTGTTTGGTTCTGCACCATATTTAATCGATGCACCACTAAAAATCTTAGTATTGGTTTTCAGTTGGGTGTGGGTTTCCAACCCAATAACGACTTCCCATTCCATTATTTGTTGCCCTCAAAAGCCGTTAAGTCTGGTGTTCTGGTGTGCCAATCAGTCACTTGTTGATAAGCATGCGCCACGTCTAACATGCGCGCTTCATCAAAATAATTACCCATTAATTGCAAGCCTACAGGTAAAGATTTTCCATCAGCACTTGGACTGAAACCCGCTGGAATACTCATGCCCGGCAAACCTGCCAAATTTGTGGCAATGGTGTAAACGTCTTGCAAATACATAGCCACAGGATCGTCGGCCTTCTCGCCCGCTTTAAATGCGGTTGAAGGTGCGGTGGGGCCCATAATCACGTCACACTGTTTAAAAGCTTGTGTAAAGTCATCGGCAATTAAGCGGCGAATTTGTTGAGCTTTTAAATAATAGGCATCGTAATAACCGGCACTTAATACATAAGTACCAATTAAAATACGGCGTTTTACTTCCGCACCAAAGCCTTCTGCGCGGCTTTTCATGTACATATCCATTAAATCGTCATATTCCGCCGCACGGTGACCATAGCGCACACCATCGTAACGCGATAAGTTAGAGCTGGCTTCGGCTGGCGCAAGTACATAATAAACCGGAATGGATAATTGGCTGTTTGGCAGCGAAATATTCACTGTTTCTGCGCCTAGTTTGCGATATTCAGCAATCGCCTCCTGCACGACTTTAGCCACATTGGCGTCCAAGCCATCGGCAAAATACTCTTTAGGTAAACCGATACGCAAACCTTTAAGCGGCTGCTCACCTTGCATATTATTTAAGCCACGCGTGTAGTCCTCTTTAGGGCGATTCAAACTGGTGGAATCGCGCTCATCAAAGCCTGTCATCACATTCATCATTAAAGCGCAATCTTCTGCACTTTTTGCCATCGGGCCAGCTTGGTCCAAACTAGAGGCAAACGCAATCATGCCGTAACGTGAAACCAAACCGTAAGTGGGTTTTAAGCCAGTAAAACCACACAAGCTTGCGGGCTGACGGATTGAGCCGCCAGTATCGGTGCCAGTTGCTGCCGCACATAAACGTGCAGCTACAGCAGCAGCAGAACCGCCTGAACTGCCACCCGGCACACGGTCAAAATCCCAGGGATTTTTTACGCCGCCAAAATAACTGGTTTCATTAGAAGAACCCATGGCGAATTCATCCATATTGGTTTTACCCAAGTTAACCGCACCCGCGGTGTCAAATTGTGTAATCACATGCGCATCGTAAGGTGCAATAAAATCCGCCAACATTTTAGAACCACAGGTGGTTTGCCAGCCTTTGGCACAAAAAATATCTTTCTGGGCGAATGGAATACCGGTTAATGGCTCAGCGGTGCCGTTTGCAATGCGCACATCAGCTGCGCTTGCCTGAGCCAACGTTTTATCCGAATCCAACGCAATATAAGCATTAATAACGGGATTGTATTGCGCGATACGATTTAAAAACATCTGTGTTAATTCCACGCTGGAGATTTCTTTGCTAGCCAACATTTGGCTTAGTTTTTTTAAACTACTATTTATCATTTTATTTAGTCTATTCGATCACTTTTGGTACGAGATACAAGCCGTTATCAGTCGCCTTTTCAGTTGAGCCATTACCCAGAACAGGTGCATTGGCTTGAAACTCCTCACGCTGATTGGTTTTAGTCACGATATCTTCTCTTAAGCGCTGCACCACATCTTGCGAATGCGACATCGGCGTGATGCCTGTGGTATCAACCGCCTGCATCTGCTCAATTAAGCCTAAAATACCTGTGAGTTTTGTGAGTGTTTGATTGGCTTCTTGTTCGCTAATTTCTAAGCGTGCCAAATGCGCAATCCGTTTAATATCGGTGATGTTAAGAGCCATGACAACTGTTCAATTTGAAAATTTAGGGAATTATTTTAAATATCATTTATAAAGTTTTGACGTTTGTTTGTCACAAACTGCCATAATAAACTTCAATTACAGCTTAATTTTAGCTGTAATTTACGTTATTATACCTTGATTTCAAAGCATGCTTTAAGTTGCATAGGCGACTGGTACGCCACGATCCAAAAACACAGGACAAACAATATGTTAGGTTTTATAAACAGCTATTTTTCAAATGATTTAGCCATCGATTTAGGTACTGCAAACACTTTAATCTACGCACGCGGCAGAGGCATCGTACTAAATGAGCCGTCTGTTGTGGCGATTCGTACTGAAGGTGGTCCAAACGGCAAAAAAGTATTGCTGGCAGTCGGTTCAGACGCCAAAGGCATGCTTGGTCGTGCACCAGCGAACATTCAGGCGATTCGCCCGATGAAAGATGGTGTGATTGCCGACTTCACCATTACTGAGCAAATGCTCAAATATTTCATCCGCAAAGCACATGAATCACGCTGGCTTTCACCCAGCCCACGTATTATTATTTGCGTTCCAGTCGGCTCTACTCAAGTAGAACGCCGCGCCATTAAAGAATCTGCCGAACGTGCAGGCGCTAAGCAAGTATTTTTAATTGAAGAGCCAATGGCAGCTGCGATTGGTGCTGACATGCCAGTAGCCGAAGCGACAGGCTCAATGGTGGTGGATATTGGTGGTGGCACAACGGAAGTTGGCGTGATTTCTTTAGGCGGCATTGTGTACGCTAAATCGGAACGCGTTGGCGGCGATAAATTTGATCAAGCGATTATTGACTACATTCGCCGCAATTATGGCATGCAAATTTCCGAACCAACCGCTGAAGCGATTAAGAAAAGAATCGGCTCTGCTTTCCCAGGTTCTGAAGTACTGGAAATGGAAGTGACTGGTCGTAATCTGGCTGAAGGCTTACCGCGCAAATTTACGATTTCCAGCAATGAGATTTTAGAAGCATTAACCGAGCCGCTTAATTCAATTGTTGGCGCAGTAAAAGGCGCATTAGAGCAAACACCACCTGAACTAGGTGCCGATATTGCCGAAAAAGGTATGGTACTTACTGGTGGCGGCGCATTGTTGCGTGATCTGGATCGCTTGCTGGTAGAAGAAACGGGCTTACCTGTGATTGTGGCAGAAGATCCACTGACTTGCGTTGCACGTGGCTGTGGCCGAGCATTGGAAGAAATGGATAAATTAGGCAACGTATTTGCGAATGAGTAATTTATCGTCATTAATCAACTACTCGTGCTGGTATGCTTAAAGGCGTTCATCAAAAGTTAGATCCCCAACAAACCCCAGCTTTTTTCGTCCGCGGTGCCAGTGCATTTTCACGCACGGTATTTTTTTGCGCGCTGTCTATTAGCCTGATGGCAATTGACGCGCGCTTAAATTATCTTTCACAGGTACGTCAGGGGTTCATTGCAGCACTGCATCCTCTGGAAATGGCCGCCAATGCGCCAAGCAACTGGATACGCGATGTGAGCAATTACTTTTCCGCACACAACCAGATGGTGCAAGAAAACTACGCACTCAAGCAACAGGCATTTGAGCATCAAGTCAGATTACAGCGATTAAATACCGTTGAAGCTGAGAATGCACATTTGCGTAGCCTTCTGAATGGCGACATCCCTATTCAACCTAAAGCTGTTTTGGGTGAGATTTCACACACAGGACGTGATCCGTTTAGTCGGGTCGTGGTCATTAATCGAGGTAGCCAGCACACAATTAAAGCTGGTCAGGCAGTGGTTGACTCCAAAGGCGTGCTTGGTCAGGTAACACGCGTGTTTCCATTTAGTAGCGAAGTCACACTGATTACCGATAAAGCGCTGTCTATCCCAATTCAGATTGAACGCAATCAATTGCGCGCCATTGCATTCGGCGAAGGCAACAACAAGCTGGATATTCCTTATTTGCCCACCAATGTAGATATTAAAGTAGGCGACACACTGGTGACTTCGGGTATCGATGGTATTTATCCTGCAGGTTTAGCGGTGGCAAAAGTCACGCAGATATTGCAAGATCCAGACTCACCTTTTGCCAAAATCATTAGTACGCCAGTAGCCGAAGTCAGTAACCACTTACAGTTACTGGTTTTAGAGCTACCGATGACTAAAGAAGCATTGCCGATTGCAAGTACGCCAACTAGCGCCAAAACACCAGATGCAGCAAAAGTGAAAGCGGGCGCAGCTGTGCCGACACCAACTAAACGCAACAACCCTATCCAGCCGAATAGGATAATTGCACCTACTGACAATATTAAACCCAACAATAAGGTTAAGCCCAATGCGCCCGACTAATATTGTTGTTGTTTACCTTACCTTATTAATTGCATTAGTGTGCCAACTTTTTCCGTGGGTTGGACAAGGCATTATTTTTCGCCCTGATTTCATGTTAATCGTCACGCTGTATTGGGTGTTGCGCGCTCCTCATTTATGCAATATTGGCACGGCTTGGTTTGTAGGCATATTAGTTGATTTGGCAACGGGCAGTTTACTGGGCCAGCATGCGTTAAGCTTTACTTTGGTGGCTTTTATGGGCTTAAGTTTCCAGCGCAGATTGGTACTATTTAACCCATTGCAACTTGCTGGTTATGTGTTTGCATTACTGGTTATCGAGCGCCTAGTCATGCTGTTGCTGAAACTGTTTGAAGGTAACGACAATCCTGGCTTGCACTATTTTTGGCCGGTTATCTCAGGCTTATTGTTGTGGCAGTTGATGATATTGCTATTTGGCGCATTAACGCGCCCTAAATCTTGATGTTTTTTTGCGCTACATATGGCTTACAGTAACGAACTTAAAAACCATCACAATGAGCTGCATAATTTTAGGTTACGCTTAACAGTTCTGGGATTATTCGCGCTGATTGCTTTTAGCATTCTGGCTGCGCGATTTTATTTTTTACAGATTAATCGCTACGATCATTACCAAACACTGGCAGAAAACAATCGTATTTCAGTCGTACCCATTGCGCCCAATCGCGGCTTAATCACTGACAGGAATGGTGTTGTTTTAGCCCATAATTTCTTTGTCTATACGCTAGAAATCACGCCTTCAAAAATAAAGGATCTAGACGCAACTATTGCAGAATTGGCGCAGTTAGTGGAAGTGAGCAGCGTAGACCTGAAACGTTTTAAAAAACTTAAAGCGCAAAGCCATGTTTTTGAAAGTGTGCCATTACGCACACACTTGAATGAGGGAGAAGCCGCCAGATTCGCGGCCAATCGCTACCGCTTCCCCGGCGTTGAAATTAAATCACGTCTATTCCGCCATTACCCTCAGGGCAAAATGGGCGCACACATGATCGGTTATATCGGTCGCATTAATGATAAGGATCAGCTGAAATTAGCTGAACGTGGAGTTCTGTCTAATTACAAAGGCTCCGATCACATCGGCAAAAGCGGTATAGAGCAATCTTATGAAGCAGAGCTACATGGCACCACTGGTTTCCAGCAAGTAGAAATCGATGCGGACGGCAAGGCTGTGCGCGTACTTTCCAGCACCGCACCCGTTTCTGGGAACGATTTAGTATTGGCAGCCGATATTAAATTGCAGGAGATTGCAGAAACGGCTTTTGGTGAACATCGCGGTGCATTAGTTGCCATCCAGCCCAATACCGGTGAAGTGTTGGCGTTTGTGAGCATGCCTACATTTGACCCCAATTTGTTTGTGGACGGCATTGATGTTGAAAACTGGAAATTACTCAACGAATCATTGGATAAACCGCTGATTAATCGGCCTTTACGCGGCATTTATCCGCCAGGTTCAACTTTCAAACCTTTTGTTGCTTTGGCAGGCCTTGAAGCAGACAAACGCCAACCGCCATTTAGTATTAATGACAATGGTTATTTTACGCTGCCAAATAGCACACACCGCTATCGTGACTGGAAGCCGAGCGGCCATGGCGTTGTGGATATGCAACGTGCCATAACCATTTCCTGTGATACCTTTTTTTATGGCTTGGCGATGGAGCTGGGGATTGAAAAACTGACCGACTTTGTCAGACATTTTGGTTTTGGTCGGAAAAGCGGTATCGATATTGCTGGCGAAGTCGATGGTTTACTACCTACACCAGAATGGAAACAACGGCGTTTTAAACAGCCTTGGTACAAAGGTGAAACGGTTATCGTGGGAATTGGTCAAGGTTATACGCTGGCAACGCCCATGCAACTGGCACAGGCGACTGCTATTTTAGCCAACAAAGGCGTGGCCATGCGCCCGCATTTAGTTTCAGCGATCACCAATACTAAAACGAAAGTCCGCGCAGAAGTTGTTCATGCGATTAACGATAAGATTGTGTTAAAAGACGAGAATTTAGAAATTGTCAGACAAGGCATGGTTGACGTCACACTACCTGGCGGCACGGCTGTGGCTGTTGGTGCAAATGCGGGTTACAGCATTGCCGCAAAAACGGGTACTGCACAAGTCATTGGCATTAAACAAAATGAAAGATATAACGAAAAATTAATGAATGAACGGCATCTCGACCATGCCTTGTTTATCGCCTATGCCCCAGCAGAAAATCCAACCATTGCCGTGGCGGTGATCGTTGAAAACGGCAGGCATGGCGGCTCTACCGCTGGGCCAATAGCGCGAAAAGTAATGGACTATTATTTATTGGGCAAATTACCCGCTGTTGAAGCGCCTAAAGATGCCCAGCCTATCACTAGTGCAAATAGCACTAATTCGCTCACTGCAAATCCACTGCAAATTCCAGAGGAAGAAGAGCATCATGACTGAGATTAGCATTAAAGGTTTGTATGTTTAGCAAACTAATACAAGGCATTTTTAAGCATATCGATTCGTTCTTAATCAGTTGCCTGTTATTCACATTGCTAGTTGGTTTATTTGTGCTGTATAGCGCATCCGGCCAGAGCTTTAATCGTGTGAGCGCGCAGCTTATTAACATTGGCGTGGCACTGGTTGCCATGTGGTTTGCTGCCAACATTCAGCCACAATTACTAGAGCGCGTTGCAGTGCCCGCTTATATTCTAGGCGTTTTATTATTAATTGGCGTTGCTTTATTTGGCGATATTAGTCACGGTGCACGGCGCTGGTTAAACTTAGGCTTTACTACAATTCAGCCTTCTGAAATCATGCGGATTGCCGCACCAATGATGCTGGCCTGGTTTTTTGCAAGACGCGAAGCCAGTCCGCGTATTAGAGATTTTATTATTGCCGCCGCGTTATTGGCGACACCTGTTATATTAATTATGAAGCAGCCCGATTTAGGCACTTCACTGATGATTACCGCCTCTGGTTTTTATGTATTGTTTTTGGCAGGGTTAAGCTGGAAATTCCTGCTTGGTGGTGCCGTTAGTATTGGTGCGATGGCGCCCGTTTTTTGGTCAATGCTGCACGATTATCAACGCCGCAGAATCGAAATTTTAATTGACCCCACGCAAGATCCGTTAGGCGCAGGCTATCACACCATACAAGCAACCATTGCACTCGGCTCAGGCGGCGTAACAGGTAAAGGCTGGCTTAATGGCACACAATCACAACTGGATTTTCTGCCAGAGCGCACAACTGATTTTATTTTTGCAGTATTTGGCGAAGAGTTTGGCTTAATCGGGAACTTATTGCTGTTAATTCTATTCAGTTTAATCATCGTACGCGGCATAGTCATCGCTGGTCAGGCGCAAAGTACTTTTAGCCGACTACTAGCAGGTAGCATTACGTTCACATTTTTTACCTACGCATTTGTCAACATCGGTATGGTTAGTGGCATATTGCCTGTGGTTGGTGTGCCGTTACCTTTGATAAGCTATGGCGGTACATCAATGGTGTCGCTATTTGCCTGCTTTGGTATTTTAATGAGTATACGTACGCATAAAAAATTGGTTGCCTCTGGCTAAATAATTAAAGAATAGATATTTAAGGACAGCTATTAATGAAAAAAAACGCACTGTTAATTCTGCTATGTACGGCTTTTTTGGTTGCATGTGGCGGGTCAAAAACAGTTAAACCTTCGGCACCATCCCCTGCAAACAAACCAACGACAAGCTCACAAACCACACCACAACCAAGTGGTGGCGGCTACTATCTGGATGATGGTCCTGGTGACAATCCACCCAAAGATATTGATAGCATTCCAAATGCAATACCTAAAAATGAACCATACCTTGCGCGCGCCAATAAACCTTATAAAGCATTAGGCACAACTTACAAGCCCATGACAAGCTGGCAGCCCTACAAAGAGCAAGGCGTAGCATCATGGTATGGTAAGCGCTACCACGGCCAAAAAACATCGAGTGGAGAGGTATATGACATGTATAGCATGTCCGCTGCACACACCACTTTACCATTGCCAAGTTACGCCAAAGTGACAAATCCTGCCAATGGCCGCTTTGTGATTGTGCGTGTGAATGACAGAGGCCCATTTAAAGGCAATCGCATTATTGATTTGTCTTATGCTGCAGCTTATCAATTACGTTTTGCATCTGCAGGCAGCACATTGGTAGAAGTTGAAGCGATAGACCCGAAAAATGCGGCAAGTTACACGCAAGCGACACCTATAACTGCATCTCCTGTTCAGTTAAACCCAGAGCAGCCAAAACCAGCTAGCACTCAAACAACCGATATCGCAACAAGTGCATCTGTTAGCAGCACATCAGTCACCAATACAACCCCTGTGATAATTCAATACTTTGTGCAGGCTGGTGCATTTAAGAATGAAGCAAATGCTGAGTTACTCACCAAAAGAATTCAGTCATTGGAAATTGCACCAAATACAGGTATTAACAGCGTGTATAATAACGGTCTTTATCGCCTGAAACTAGGCCCTTACGATAACAAATCTGATGCTGATTCGGTCGCTGCTAAAGTTCGTAAGCAGCTTAATTTGTCCGCTATTATTGTCAATCAGTAGATTCTATTAATAAGCCTATCAATATAAATCTACTTAACACTTAGAAAACATTTAACTCAGAAACTAATTAATCCAAACCATGCGTATTTCATTATATTTATCACTTTTCAGCATTTTATTTTTTTCAAGCACAGCCGGGCTTGCCGCACAAATTGCGCCCCCTCCGACCTTGGCTGTAAAAGCGTACTTACTGCAAGATTTTAATAGCGGTACGATCATTGCATCGCACGAAAAAGATGCACGGGTTGAGCCAGCATCGTTGACCAAAATCATGACAGCATATGTTGTGTTTAGCGCTATTCAGCAAGGACATTTAAAATTAGATCAAACATTGCCAGTCTCAGAAAAAGCCTGGAAAGTGGAAGGTTCTAAAATGTTTATTGAACCGAATAAACCGGTGACAGTAGATGAGCTTTTACATGGCACGATTATTCAATCGGGTAATGACTCATCGATTGCGTTGGCTGAAGGTGTTGCCGGTGCGGAGGAGCAATTTGCCGACATGATGAATAAACAAGCGGCAAAACTGGGCATGAAAAATACGCATTATACAAATGCAACAGGATTACCGGACAGCAACCATTACACCACAGCGAATGATTTAGCGATTTTAGCCTCCGCCTTGATTCGGGATTTTCCGCTGGAATATCGCCGCCTTTACTCTGTTAAAGAATATACCTACAACAAGATTAAACAACCAAATCGCAACCGCCTACTGTGGCTGGATCCCAACGTCGACGGCATGAAAACTGGACATACTGAAAGTGCTGGCTATTGTTTAGTTTCATCATCAAAACGAGGTGATACGCGTTTAGTTTCTATATTACTAGGTGCTGTAAGTGAATCTATGCGTGCCAGCGAGAGCCAAAAATTGCTTAATTATGGTTTTCAATTTTACGAATCTACTTTGGTTTATAAACAAGCCCAAGCAATTAATAGCTTGCGCGTCTTTAAAGGCCAAGATAAAACAGTTGCGGCTACAGTTGCCAAAGACTTTTATCTCACTTTACCAAAAGGCGATTATGCAAAAGTAAAAGCCAACATGACTAGCCAACAACCATTGATTGCACCAATTAAAGCAGGACAAGTGATTGGTAAAATCACTTTTACCCTGGATGGAAAAATCATCAATGAACAAAAATTACTGGCGGCTAGATCAGTTGAACAAGCAGGATTCTTTGGCAGAGTTGCCGACAGTATTCGTTTAATGTTGCAATAACTAAATAGTTAACCGAAAAAATGGCAGAAGATTTACCAAACCCAAATGTTGTAGTGAATAGCCCTGAAACCTTAATCGAATTTCCCTGTGATTTTCCTATTAAGGTGATGGGTGAAACCCATGCGGATTTTACCGATGAAGTGGTTAAAGCAATACGGCAATTAATTCCCGATTTTGATGTAGCCAACATTGAAATGCGTGGTAGCTCTGGTGGCAAATACATCAGCCTTACCTGTACTGTTCATGTCACTTCAAAACCGCAGTTGGATGATATTTATCGCGCCTTAACCAGCCACCCGATGGTGAAAGTTGTGCTGTAATAACCTTATTGGAACGATGCAATTATCAAATCCTGCTTTGGCATTCTCTGATATCGTTATCCACGATCTAGGCCGCACCGACTACCAAACGACACTGGCTGCGATGCAAGCCTTTACCGCCAATCGCACCGCCGAAACAGCAGATGAACTATGGTTAACCGAGCATGACAGCGTTTACACGCTGGGCTTAAACCGCAAAAACGTACGCTTGCCTGAAAATGACATACCGGTTGTGTATGTCGATCGTGGCGGCAAAATCACTTATCATGGCGTTGGGCAGGTGATTATTTACTGCCTATTAGACTTAAGTCGCCACCATTTGAATGTGCGCCAATTGGTGCAGTTAATCGAAACCAGCATCATTGAATTGCTGGGTGCACATCAAATTGAAAGCGCAACCAAAAACGATGCACCTGGCGTGTATGTGACTGTTGATAACCAGCAAAAAAAAATCGCTTCACTAGGACTAAGATTAAAAAATAATTGCTGTTATCATGGCTTAAGTTTAAATGTGGATATGGATTTATTGCCATTTTCCGCGATTGATCCTTGTGGCTATGCTGGCTTGCAAATGACACAAACGAAGGATTTAGGCGTTAACCAAACATCACAACAATTAGGTACCGCTTTATTGCAATTACTTAAAGAAAAATTAACTCATGTCTGAAACGATCATTAACAACCCAGTGATGAATAGTGCTGCGCCGAAAAAAATTGCAGGTGTTAAGCAGATTGATGCGGAGAAAACGGCACGTATTCCCATCAAAATCATCCCTATGCCCATGTTGCGTAAACCTGACTGGATACGCATGAAAGTGCCAGATAGCACGCGCTTTCAAGAGATTAAACAGATTTTGCGTGAAAACAATTTACACACGGTATGTGAAGAGGCCAGTTGCCCTAACATCGGTGAATGCTTCAGCGGCGGTACAGCTACGTTTATGATTTTAGGTGACATTTGCACACGTCGCTGCCCTTTCTGCGATGTCGCGCATGGCAAACCGCTGCCGCCGGATGTGAATGAACCAGCCAATTTAGCTCGCACTATCGCACAAATGCGCTTGAAATATGTAGTCATCACTTCCGTTGATCGCGATGATCTAAAAGATGGTGGGGCACAACATTTTGTCGATTGCATCCATGCTGTTCGTGAAGCATCACCCGATATCAAAATTGAAATTCTAGTGCCGGATTTTCGCGGACGACTTGATGTCGCGCTAGAAATCTTACGTAAAGCGCCGCCTGATGTAATGAACCATAATCTGGAAACGGTGCCACGTTTATACAAGCAGGCACGGCCCGGTTCAGATTATCAAAACTCACTTAGTTTGCTTAAAACATTTTCTGAAATGTACCCGCATATTCCGACCAAATCAGGCCTGATGCTTGGCTTGGGTGAAACGGATGACGAGATTCTACAAGTGATGCAAGACTTGCGCGCGCATCAGGTTAGCATGCTCACATTGGGCCAATATTTACAACCAAGCGTACACCATTTACCGGTAATGCGTTATGTGGAACCGGCTATTTTTGACGATTTAAAACAAAAAGCCGATGACATGGGCTTTAATAATGCAGCTAGCGGCCCCATGGTAAGAAGTAGCTATCACGCCGATTTGCAAGCGCAACACAGTACACAAGCAACGCAAACGCAATCGGTTATCTAGCATTTACAAGCCAATCATATCGTTAGGGATTTTTCATGGTTCCACATTTAACAACTGCACTCAGCGGCCCACTGCTTAGCTTAGAAACGCGCATGCTTCAAGACATGCCGAAAATCGAGCATTGGTTCCGCTCACAATGGTTAGAATATGCTTCACCCTTTTACGCTTCGGTGGATTTACGCAATTCTGGCTTCAAGTTAGCTCCAGTAGATACAAATCTGTTCCCGGGTGGATTTAATAATCTGAATCCAGAATTTTTAAGTTTAAGCGTGCAGGCTGCGCAGGTTGCGGTAGAAAAAATCTGCCCAGAAGCGCATCGCTTGATGATCATTCCAGAAAATCATACACGCAACACTTACTATCTACGTAATGTGGTTGAGCTTGTGAATATTATGAAAGCCGCTGGTTTAGATGTGCGCATCGGCAGCATTTCGCCTGACATAACAGAGCCAACAATACTTGAAGCGCATGATGGTCAAAAACTATTACTTGAACCAGTAGTGCGTGTTGCAAACCGTATTAAATTAATCAACCCGGAATTGGGCGATTTTGATAGCTGTGCGATTTTACTAAACAATGATTTATCGGGCGGCATACCAGATATCCTTAAAAATCTTGAACAAGATTTAATTCCGCCATTACATGCAGGTTGGCACGTTAGACGAAAATCTACTCATTTTGAAGCATATAACCGCGTTGTTGCTGAATTTTCAAAACTTTTAGATATTGATGAGTGGTTGTTGAATCCTTATTTTGAAACCTGCGGTGAAATTGATTTTCATGCACGCACTGGTGAGGAATGCTTAGCTGCCAAAGTAGAAGAGTTGCTCGCAAAAATTAGAACAAAATATGCCGAATATGGCGTTACACAAGAGCCATTTGTGATTGTGAAAGCCGATGCTGGCACTTATGGCATGGGTATTATGACAGTTAAATCACCAGACGATGTGCGTGACTTAAATCGCAAAGCGCGCAATAAAATGTCTGTGATAAAAGAAGGTCAACAAGTCAGTGAAGTGATTATTCAAGAAGGCGTGTACACATTTGAAAATATTAACGATGCGGTAGCAGAGCCTGTGGTGTACATGATGGATCACTTTGTGATTGGTGGTTTTTACCGTGTACATACTGAGCGCGGCGCCAATGAAAACTTAAATGCGCCTGGCTCACATTTTGTGCCGCTAGCGTTTGAAAAACCCTGTACCTTGCCAGACTGTGCGGGCGCACCGGATACGGTACCAAATCGTTTTTATGCCTATGGTGTGGTTGCTCGCCTGGCCTTGTTGGCAGCAGCAATTGAGTTGCAAGAAACTGACCCGCTCAATTAACAACAAACATAATTAACGATATGAAACTGCTTTTCATTCTTGATCCATTAACTAGCCTAAAAAGCTATAAAGACACCAGCATTGCCATTATGCGCGAGGCCGCAGCTCGCGGGCATACATTATTTGTTTGCGAACAGCACGATGTGTTTCTACAGAATGAAGTTGTACATATTCAAGCCAAAGTATTTAACTTCGCAGATACTGGAAATGCAACAACAAGTGAAACTTGGTTTAAATTAGGCGTTAACCATACGGTACTACCTAAGGAATTTGATGCGATTTTAATGCGCAAAGATCCGCCGTTTGATAATGAATATTTATACAGCACTTATTTATTAGAATTAGCTGTAAACCAAGGTGCACGCGTCATCAATAATCCAAGCACGGTACGCAGCTGGAACGAAAAATTATCCACCGCAAAATTCCCGCAATTTACCCCTGAATTTTTGGTTACCGCAAATAACGATTTGATTCGCGCATTCTTAAGTCAGCATCAAGATATTATTATTAAACCGCTGGACGGCATGGGCGGCACCGGCATATTCAGACTAACCGAATCTGACCCTAACATCGGCGTTGTTTTAGAAATTTCAACCCAATTCGGCACACAAACCGTGATGGTTCAGCGTTATTTGCCCGCGATTTTGCAAGGCGATAAACGCATTATCGTGATTAATGGCGAGCCACTACCATTTGCCTTGGCACGCATTCCAAAAGCTGGCGAGACACGTGGGAACCTGGCAGCGGGCGGCACTGGCGTTGCGCAAGCATTGACTAAACGCGACTTGGAAATTGCCACCACTGTGGGTAAAACGCTTAAAAATGCTGGTTTATTTTTAGTCGGCCTTGATGTGATTGGTGATTACTTAACGGAGATTAATGTCACTAGCCCCACCGGCATGGTAGAAATTGCGACGCAAACAAATTGCAATCCCGCACAGGTTTTCATGGATACACTTGAAGGCATTTCTGATTAAACTTTAGCATTTGCTCGCCCGAATCAAGTCGCGCTATAGTAGCGACTATGCGCTTACTCCTCATTCTGATTTTTAGCTTTTTGCTATCAAGCTGTAGCAAACCAGAACCCATTCATCATACGCAAAGTTATGTATTTGGCACCTTGGTCGACATCACGATTTATGGTGAACCAGAAGAGGATGCGGCAGCTTTAGCCAGTGAAATCATTCGCAACTTTCAAGATTTACATAATCGTTTACATGCTTGGCGCCCAAGCGAAATTAGCGCGCTTAATCACGCCTTTAAAAACGGCAATTTGCCAGTGTCCATCAAACCAGATGTCGCCGCGATTATTTCTGATGCTACGTCGCTTTCTATTCAATCAAAGGGCGCTTTTAACCCAGCAATTGGCGGATTAATGAACGTTTGGGGATTTCACAAAGATGAAATTAAGCCCATCAAAATTGATGACGATAAAATAAAAAACTTAGTTAAAAGCAACCCACAAATGGTGGATATTGTTGTCAAAAACGGCAAAGCTTCCAGCACCAACCCAAGTGTTCGATTAGACTTGGATGACTATATAAAAGGTTATGCGCTAGATGCAACATTAGTATTTTTGCGTGAACACGGCGTTAAAAACGCCCTGATTAATATCGGCGGCAATATGATAGCGCTTGGTAAACGGGGCAATAACCCATGGCGCGTCAGCATTCAACACCCTCGCAAACCAAATGCCATTGCCGCGCTTGATTTAGAAAGTGGCTGGGCCATTGCCACCTTAGGCGATTACCAGCGCTATTTTGAACTGAAAGGTAAACGCTACAATCATATTATCGACCCCGCAACTGGCTATCCCACAGAAGACGTGCAAGCCGTTACCGTATTGGTTCCGCCACAAGTGAATGCTGGTGTGCTGTCAGATGTAGCAGCAAAACCGATCTTTATCGCAAAACCAAATACGCGCAGTCAAGCAGCAAAAGAGATGGGGGTAGAAAATTACTTAGTGATTGAATCCAATGAAAAAATCGTCATCAGCCCATCTATGGCTAAGCGTGTTACTTGGGCAGACTCCAACAAGGCACAAAAGGTCAACTTTAACTAAAAAAATCAATGTTACCCAATATCTAAAGCTGGCTTCAACAGATTAAAAATTTAGTTTCGACTTATGCCATGCCGCACTTAATAATTACTTCCCTAACTCCTATTTTTAATCATCTCTAATATTTAAGCCATTAAAAAATTCATATTATCAAATCTATTTCTATAATGTATTGCATTTACAAAAAAGCCGCTTAAAGCGGCTTTTTGATTACTATCTTTCGCACAAAAACTTATTGTTCATCAATCAATTCACGCCAAATCACGCGATGATTCGTGAATCCAGAAGCACCATCAATTGGAAACTCTGGCTGTTGAGGAGGAAATTGTGGGGTAGGATTATCAGCAGTGACAAGATTAACCACTGGTTTACCTTTCACATACAATATGTTCATACCCACAATTGGTGCATTTGTTTTGCTTGCAACCACATTACCCGCTACTGATGCACCTGTTCTGTAATCTAAGAAATTAAGCCAACCATAACCGCCAGGTGAGCAAACGGTGTTAGATGGCACTGTTGTAGGCAACAACAGCGTGCCAAACACAAGCTGCGCAGGCACACTTTGACGTTCACCACTATCGGGAAAATCAATATACCAACCCCTACCCGTTGCAAAACTCACTTGTTTAGCAGGTGCTTGAACATGTCTAGTCGCTGTAGCCGTATCGTTAACCAGCACTTGATTGACCATTGTTGAACTAGTACGTGGATTATCCAAGGTGACGAGTGAAGTGGAGTCATCACTAATGGCATATATGGATTGCTGTTGAGTGTCAGTTAAGTCGCTAGTACCTAAATATTTACCAGTACCCACATACAATATACGCTTACCGCTAATTTCAGCTAATTCTGGACGCACCGTTATTGGTTGCGTATTACCACCGGGATCTTTAAGCACAGCAACCTTAAATGGATTTGTGCCTGACTGTGCCACATTAATATCAAAACGCCAGAGATTTCCTAGCAAATCACCACTATAAACAAATTTAGCCTCATTATTGCTTTCTGCATCCATCACATAGGCATTAATTTGGGCTAAACCACTTGGTGTAGTACTAGTACCAGCTCCTGTAGCATATTTAGTTATTGTTGCACCTGTAGCTGCATTTATTACGTACAGGAAGCCTTTACCAGGATTGTTACCACTTATATTGTTATAGCCAGAGGTAATTAGAACGACCCAAGTACCATCTGATTTTTTGGTAATAATGGGATTGCCATACGTAAAACCAATATCGCTATCATCAGTATTATCAAATTCCCATAATAACAGTGGTGAATTTGGACTAGTAATATCTAGCGCGAAATACCCTTCACCGCCACCATTCAAACCGGCTACCAGTATCGTCCTCCAAACTGCACTGGTAGGAGAAATGCAACTGGAAATACAAATATCATTAACAACAATATCACCATCAAGATAATAAGTGTGACTTACGCCATTGCCGTAGTTTTTATCGGCAAGTTTCCACATATTATTCAGCACCATCGTTGGCACATAAGCCCAGCGCTCTTCACCTGTAACCGCATCAATGGCATGCAGCATACCGTCATTGGCGCCTATATATACAGTACCGGCACGTGTTGCTTGTGTTGTTTTAAATGAGCCAACTGTACTAGCGGGACCATAACCTGGATCTGCAAAATTAGCTTTAGGGCTACCTACATAAACTGGTGTTGAATGCACCAAGTCACCTAAAACAGATTCACGGAATCTATAAAGTCGAGTATCAACGCTGCCTTCTACGTTACTAGCACGATCCTCATAACCATTATTGCCACGCAAAAAATTAATCAGAGTTGTAGTATTAACTAAGGGGCGCTGGTCTGCTGTTAGCGTACTCCATTGACTCAAATTGTTTGCCAGGAATGCATTATTAAAATTGCCGGCTTTGCCCGCTGTGGTCAAATTAGCTGTATTAAAACTTCCTAAAGTACCAGAAACATTCATATAAATGTTTCTTGTGTCAGTTGTATTACTCACGAAATTCTGCATCGTACCTGCGCAAGAAGTAGAAATCTCTACTTTACAATTAGTGCCATCCAATACGCCTGGCGCACCACAGGTTGCTGTCGTTGCACTTGGTGTCACACACTGATAAACAGTGCTATTACCAATTGATGTTGCAACAACACTGCTAGGTGCGGCACAAGTATCGGCCACCACATTTTCGACGCACCACGTTGCATCCTCACTCACTTTACCAGTATCAGTATTAATGGTTCTAGCCTCTAAATTACCAATCCACTTCACGCTGGTATAACTTGCAACATAGGTAAAATTATCACCAGAAACAGGATTAAGTGTACTAGTCGCCGCAGCAGCACCCGCACCCACTTTAGCTTGAATCGAACTCAATGCATCACTGAGTGATGTAGCTAATTGATTAGGATTTTTTGCACTAAAGTAAGTACCTTGTCCATTCACTGCCGCATGCCATAAATCATCAACTGCAGTTTGTGAGTCTGCTGATGGAACAGGCCAGTTTAGTGTGCCTTGTTTCAGCTCATAAAAATCACCTTGTGTGGCTGTTTTATAATCCGTTGTATAAGTAAGTGAGGCATCAACACCCAAACCTAAAGTAAAGGTTGTCATATGTTGCTTTATATTATTATCTGTTGTGGTAACAAACACATTGTTTTCACACACATCACCTGTCGTACCATTTGGTCTTGTACTACCTGTACAATTGTTTAATGCAGATGTGCGTAAATCCGTGTCATAGTAATATTTAGTCGCATCTGCCAAACTATTACTGCTTGCTGTAGGTCCCTCAAACATAGGTCTTACCGTACCACTTCCATCCATATTACCGATGGCTGTAGATCCATTTAACTGTAACCCGCCATCACCATTCCAATATCCATCCGTGGTCAAAATAGAGAAGTTCTGTTGGCAGGAAAATTGCACAGGATCCGCAGAGTTCCCTACAGCACCTTTACCTGCATAAATCCTACCCACGGTTGATAGAGCTCGCCTTAATGGCGTGCCTCCACTTGCATTTGTTTTTAATAATAAATCGTACCAATTAGCTTTCTGTGCCGTGTCGAATTTAGCCACTGGCAAATACTTAGCACTTGTACTATTAATCGTAATAAAACCTACTCGAAAACGCGTATCAATTGACTGAAACGCAAGACTGGTAGATGTTTTCATCATTTGCATACGGGTACGATAGTAACTATACCAATTAGCAAAATTCGTCATCTCTTCATCATAAGTACACACTGTACCTGGACAGTCTGTGCGGCTGGGCGCTTTTTCAAAAGTTAACCCAGGCTCAATATCCACGCGTTGAAATGTGGTAACAACTGCTGTATTAGCAAACTGGGTGAGTGTATTAGGAATTGTGTAAGTCTTGATAGTATCGTTAGAACCACCTGCCATATTTGTTTTTGTAAAATTCAATCGATTATTTGTATCACTTTCGGTAATCGACAATGTCCCATTAGTAGCTGCGCTATTATTCACTGCTGTAATGGTAATAACAGGATTATTTGCTCCATTAGAAGAAGCAGTAAAGTCAGGAGCGGATACATAACTATTAATTTGTGCTACCAGTGCATTTGCAAGTGCATTTCGATTAGCTGAGTTATCTGTACCACCAGCCACGTTAATAGTCGTGCCTAAAATTTGGGTGGAGCCCACTGTAATACCTGTGACGCTACTAGTGGTTCTGGCAGCAGTAATGGTTAATGTGCCTACTGACTTAGTACCTGGCTGGACGGCTGTTGGCTGTGGTGATGCAGTGGTCACGACTATCGTGCCAGTAGTAGTGCCGGTAGATACTAACTCTACTAAATCACCATTTGCATTTGCCCTAAAACCTGTGGTGCCTTCTTCAGCTGATATGGCTGTTGCAATAGCCTGTGCCAGAGTAGCTCTTTGAGCTGCAGAAGTCGTATTCGCAATAGTAAGTGCTGGGCTGGGAGATAATGGAATTATCCTCACACCATCAATCGTAATATTGCTAATCGTTAATGGCGAAGGTGAAACGCATGAAGGCTGATTGGCAGCACCACAACCCGTTGTTTCTGGCAGTAACTGAATACTACCCACACTACTGGACTTAACAGCCGACCAGCGCGCAAGTGTGTGACTTGATGTTTCCGAGTATTTTCCCTGACACCCAGTACCAGATTGTACATTAGCGGCAGAAGTACACCAGCGCACTTTGGCAGGAAATATATAGGCTCCAGTTGGCGTTGCTGACTCGGTACAACTCGTCAGATTTTTATTCGTACAATATTCACCTACCGCCACCTTGTAATAGTAAGGATATCCATATGCATTGTAGGGCTGATTGTATGATTGACTTTGTGTACCAGTGTAATTGGGGTAAATATATTGGCTGTTCTTTTTACAAACTAACGGATTGTTTAGATCGGCCTGTGTAACGCCTGATGTCTTGTTGCACCACACACGATCTCGGTAACCATCAGTTAGTCCTGCATTTGGTACTAATCGCGCGCTACCGCCTGTGTTGGTCAAGGCATCATTAGGTACAGATGTCCAACCGGCAGTATTGCCAGATGTCATTGCATTTCGGTCACTACCATCCGAATTTTTAGCTGGGTTATAAGTAGTATTAGGATCGTAATAAATAGTATTGAAGGCATTTGCATTATAAGGAGGGTCACCGAAGGCACAACTCGAAGTGAAGTCGCGTGCATTTTTAAATGTTGCAGTTTGCCCCTTACATTTATTACTGTCATTCACATAATCTGGCATATAGTCCCAACCCATACTGCCCGAGTCATCTAATATATACATCAGGTTGGGTAACACATCGCCTGTTGTCGCACTTACCAGCGGAGCAGTGCCTAAATCGGTAAGCGCAGCATGGCTATAATTAACATTCAAGGCAAACACCATCACGCAAAAGACTTGTAGATATTTGTGAAAAGTATGGGTTTTATTAGGGGATGTCATGTATGACTCCTGATTCAGTTTAGTCAATATCATTAAAATTAATAAATAAATGCTTGTAAGTAGCTAACTGTATTTTTAGGGCCAGTCACCCGAACAGTGGCACGATATACCACCGCGTCTTCAGGATTTTTACAGGTCTGGCAATACGAATTAGTACCGCCTTCGCTTTTACCGGCCATGGAGTTAGCGGTCGAATTACCCGTGCCTACTAAACAGTTTTCTTTATCTTTAGCCCCTGGATTTCGGCACATGCGCTGTAAAATTAAGCGTGTTTCATTACCACTTTTATCCGCAATATCATTGTCCACTTTTATAGAGTTGTTCCATGTGGCAGCAGCGTTAAGTGAAGCACTGCTTTCTAAAAGCACGCCATCAAAATTCGCATAATAACCAGTGGTTGGTACAAATAGCGCCGCTTCATCATTGTCATTAATAAATCTATAAGCTCTTGCAATACCAGTTTCTGCTGACATAATTGCTGACTGTTTAAATGCCAAATTACCCGCCACCAACACACCGCTATCTACAGACCGAATCAAAGCAGCGGCAGCCAGCGACATTGCAACTAAGGCAATTAGCGCAATAAATAGAACTAAACCTTTTTGCCGCCTTAAAAGCGGGCGATTTTTAACTATCGCTACTTGACTAAAAATAGTTTTATTTATCATAAATAACGACCTTTCATCATTTCTTGAATTCATATTTATGACTTTTTATAGTTGCGGGCTTGCAGCCAACATATTTCTTAATGGCACAATCACCTCATAAACGCGATAACGATAACTTGTCCAGTCAGCACCTAATGCTCCCGATAAATTTAAATCAGATCCAAACACGCACAATCTAGCAGGTCCAGCAGCACTACCTGAACAAAGCTGAGTGACCGTTTCCTTTTCTAGCAGGTTATTTCTAGCAACAACAGCAATACGCACGGCTTTAATACGATTGCGATCATTTAGGGTCATTGCCGTTGGGGCAAAACTGCCTGTAGCATCTTGCCAGCTTGTGATGATTTCACTATTAGGTGTTGTGGCTACGCCATACTGTGCTTGCAGACTTACAATCTCATTTAACACAGGTTCTTGCACATTAGTGGCAGGATTACTTTTTCTCAGTTGATTCGAGTTGACATCAAAAGTTACCGCTTTAATCTGCCCCAAACAGGCAAACTTATCATCTTGCGCCATGCTTGTATTGGATAAGACACTGATTCCATTTGTAGCTGTCAGTGCCGTGACTCTCGTAGCAAAGCAACTAGTGCCTGGTCCATTTCTGGTCACCAGCACCACATCACCCACCAAGCAACCCATATTGTTATCTACACCAACATAATTACTGCCAGCTAAAGTAACGATGTTAGTAGACATTGCGCCACGGCTGGTAGTGCCGTAACGTATGACTATAGTGTCACTATTAACACCATTTGTAATGGTAACTGGTGTAATAATGTCTCTCATAATACTGGTGGCATTTGGCCTAGTTGAGGTGATATCTGTATCTAAATTAATAACGTCTGATGACAACGCACTATCACACTTAAGTGCGGAGTAATTCACACCACGGGATACTGTTAAGGTGTCTGCAGCAATTTTGTCATTGTAAGCAGCTAATTTTGCTGCTCGTAACGCCTCAACTTCTTCAGGCGTTTTATCCGTATAATCTTCGAATTGATAAGTATTAGCTGCTGTTAGCGATGTGATTACAGGCAAAGTGCCACTAGCCAATGGAATTCCATAACCTGAAAACTGTAGCTCACGCTGAATCATATACAAGCCAATATTACCATTGGTTTGAGCATCAGAAATACCTGTTGTACTACGTTTAGTACCTTCAAATGCAGAAAAAGTCTGCATAATGACTAACGTAGCAATCAAACCTATTACCAGACCCACCATCAGCTCAATCAAGCTAAAACCCTGTTGATTAGTTATTTTTTTTGTCGTCATTACTATCTCGCCGTAAAGATAGAAGTGACAGCTTCGTATGAGTGCTGAGACTCACCTGGCACTTGCCACGTAACTAGAAACTTAAATCGCCCATCAGAAAGTAATTTGGTGGTTAATATGCCACTAGGTAAATTTGCCACAGGCATCGTATTATTACCACCTAAACCATATGGTGTAGACAACATCATCCCTAACCGTTGTTGCACCACATATGAGGCTTCAGCCCTGTAAGTTGCTTCTGCCGTATTCTTCATCATGGCACCTTGCAAGCCTGAAATTGCGAGGATGCCAAATGAAAAAAATGATTCATTAACATTTACGTGGGTCAGTACTTTTTGCGCTAGGATCGCACAAGCGTACATTGCCACCTGCGCCCAGCGTAATATTTAACTTACGATCAGCACCAGCAAAACTCACCTCAACTTCAGTAAGTTGATTTGCAGCAGTCGACTTAACGCCTAAACCAGTAAAGGTAACATTGTTAGCACCTCCTGGTGTTGGTGTAATTACTGCCGATGCAGTACCTCCATCATTACTGCTCCGACTTTCCACCACGCCCCCAGATAAATCACTGCATGCTCTAGCGGCAGGCGTCACACACTCAACTGTCCAAGCAGAATTAACTCCCAACGTAAACTTTACTGGTGTATTACGCATTAGTGCCTCGGAACGTGCTTTTTGTATTCCATTCAATATCGATTCAGCTGCGGTGCGCACTTTAGTGTTCTGTATCCAGGCACGATAACTAGGAGCGGCTACCGACGCTGTTATACCAATAACAGCAACAACAACCATTAACTCTATTAACGTAAATCCTGTCTGTTTAGATTTAAACATCTCTAGCAAGAACCGCTCGGTTTAAGTGACCAACATGCACTATTAAATGATGAAGATTTAGCATTATTTTGATTAATATTGTAAATATATCCAGCCATAACCCCACTGCCTGTTGCGGTTAGGGTATAAGCTGTCGCGGTGCCTGCAGCCGAACAGGCGAAGGCAAAATAAGTCGTGTCTGTACCAGTAGCAGGTGTACATGGTCCATCAACATACGTGCGATTATCTTGATAATACTGTTCCATTTTAATACGCATATCCGCCAATGCACCCGTTGCTGCTGAAGCGCGCGCACGCTTCACATAATCTTGATAGGATGGAATCGCAATCGAAGCTAAAATCCCAATAATCGCCACCACAATCATAATCTCAACTAGCGTGAAGCCTTTTTGCAAACGTTTTATAGTGTTCATCATTAATACCCTTTTTTGCTTAGTTGCATCATGCCAAAGTCAAAATCACTATGCGAGCAGTATCCGATAATCGGTAAAATTGGTAGCACAAACGGCAATTGAATGACGTTACACACTGACCACATAAACCGCAACCTGCTGTCTATGCACATTAATGCTAAAATGCGTTTTTATGTATTTGCGTTAAGTAATGAGGAGCTTTAATGCTTAAATCTAATAGTAATTTAGCTGTATATATATTGCTTTGCGCAATTTGTAGCACTTTAATGGCTTGCGGCACTAAAGGTCCCTTGTATATTCCTGAGCAACGTTATCCGCAAAAAGTTGAGCAACCGGCCTCACAAGATTCACCTGCGCCAAGCAATAAAAAAGCACCTCTGCCTCCACCAACCGTTAAAGATTACTAATTAATTGTGAAAATATTTGATTTTAAAAATGGCAGTTTACATGCCGAAAATGTGGCCTTAAGCCAAATTGCCACGCAGTTTGATACGCCCTGTTATGTGTATTCCAAATCTGCTCTGACGCAAGCATTTAACAATTTTAAAGCGGGTTTAGCGGGCACCAATCACCTGGTGTGTTTTGCCGTAAAAGCCAACCCCAATATTGCCATTTTGAATTTATTCGCGAAATTGGGCGCGGGGTTTGATATTGTTTCTGGCGGTGAGTTAGCGCGTGTTCTAGCTGCCGGTGGCGATCCGCAAAAGATTGTTTTTTCTGGCGTAGGCAAAAGCGCGGATGAAATGCGCGCAGCATTAAACGCAGGTATTTTTTGCTTTAATGTGGAGTCAGCCAGCGAGTTGGTGCGATTAAACCAGGTAGCTGGTGAAATGGGCAAAATCGCGCCCGTTTCGTTGCGAGTTAACCCGAATGTAGACGCAAAAACGCACCCTTATATTTCTACTGGTTTAAAGAATAATAAATTTGGCGTAGCGTTTGAAGATGCGCTTGCGGTGTATGAACAAGCTGCAGCCATGCCGAATATTGCGGTACACGGCGTTGATTGCCATATCGGCTCGCAAATCACTGAGTTAGCACCGTTTATTGAGGCGCTTGATTTGATTTTAGGCTTAGTGGATGCGCTTGCCGCCAAAAACATACCGATTACACACATTGATGTGGGCGGTGGTATTGGCATCACTTATTCTGATGAAACACCACCGGAATTTGAAGCTTACGCCAAAGCCATTTTGGCTAAATTGGCGCATAAAAATGTCAAAGTGCTGTTTGAGCCGGGCCGCGCTTTAGTAGGCAACGCGGGTGTGCTACTGACAAAAGTAGAATATTTAAAACATACCGAAAGTAAAAACTTTGCTATCGTCGATGCCGCGATGAACGATTTGATGCGTCCGGCTTTATATGATGCTTATCACGAAATTGTCGCGGTGAATCCGCGTGTAGGCGAGACAGATACTTATGAGATAGTAGGGCCAGTTTGTGAAAGTGGCGATTTTTTAGGCCATGACCGTGTATTTAACTTAGCAGAGGGTGACTTACTTGCTATCAAATCCGCTGGCGCTTATGGCATGAGTATGGCGAGTAACTACAATACACGTGGTCGTGCGGCTGAGGTAATGGTGGATGACAATAAAATACACCTGATTCGCCAGCGCGAGAAAATCTCGGATTTATTTGCGCTAGAGCAATTATTACCTTAACTCAATACGATTGATATAACAAAAAAGCGAGGAATCAGTCCTCGCTTTTTCTGTGACTTTTTAAGTGTTAAGTTTTATATTATTTAAAATACTTAACCAATTAGTTTTAATCAAAAATAACCGTTTTATTCGCATACAATAAAATACGGTTTTCAATGTGCCAGCGCACGGCTTTACTTAACACGATGCGCTCTAGATCGCGTCCTTTTTGAATCAGATCTTCCACTTGGTCGCGATGCGAAATACGATCAATATCCTGCTCGATAATCGGGCCTTCATCCAGTACTTCTGTCACATAATGACCAGTCGCACCAATCAACTTAACACCGCGTTCAAACGCTCGATGGTAAGGCCTAGCCCCGATAAACGCAGGCAAAAATGAGTGATGAATGTTAATAATCTTTTGCGGATAACGTGCTACAAAATCCGGTGACAAAATCTGCATATAACGCGCCAGCACGATTAAATCAATGTTGTAATCTTCAAATAATTTAAACTGCGCCGCTTCGGCCACTGGTTTATTGTCTTTATTCACTTCAATATAGTGAAAATCGATACCGTAAAATTTCACCAAAGCTTCAGTATCGCGGTGATTACTGATGATTAACGGTATTTCACAGGCTAATTCGCCACTTTTATGGCGATGCAACAAATCGGCTAAACAATGGTCATATTGCGAAACCATAATTGCTACCCGCGTTTTATGCTGCGAAAGTTTGAGCTGCCACTGCATATTAAATTTGCTGGCAACGGGTTGAAACGCTTGCTCAAAAGCAGTTTCAGCCAAATTAAAATTCGCTACATCCCATTCCACACGCATTAAAAATAGATTATTTTCTGCATCTTGGTGCTGGTCTGCGTGTAAAATATTGGCATTATGCTGATATAAAAAATCAGCAATAGCCGCCACGATGCCTTTAGCATCTGGGCAGGTAATCAGTAATGTCGCAGTATTTTTCATGTCTGTGTTTGCATGCCTAGGTTTGATAGACGTTTAAGTGAAAATTTGTGCCATTATACCGAATTATAATGACTAACTAATCACAAGCAGTGAACCATTTGAATTATGAGTGAAGCCCTTACAAAACAAGCTGCACCAGCTAGTATCGTTTTAGCCAATCCGCGTGGATTCTGTGCGGGTGTTGATCGCGCAATTATTATTGTCGAACAGGCTTTAGAAAAATTTGGTGCGCCGATCTATGTGCGTAACGAAGTGGTACACAACAAATTTGTTGTAGATGGCCTGCGTGCCAAAGGCGCTATTTTTGTCAATGAATTAGACAAAATACCGACTGGCAGCACCGTGATTTTTAGTGCGCACGGCGTATCAAAAGCGGTTAGAAAAGAGGCTGAATCACGCGGATTAACGGCGTTTGATGCCACTTGTCCGTTAGTGACAAAAGTGCATATTGAAGTCGCCAAAATGCGCCAGGCGGGGTTGGAAATCATCATGATTGGGCACAAAGGCCATCCAGAGGTAGAAGGTACTATGGGTCAAGTTGAGGGGGGTCAGGTTGAAGGCGACCCAGATGTGCATGATCACGATCATGCAGAAACCTCCGCCGGCAATGGCATGTATTTGGTGGAAACGCCCGAAGATGTGCTGAACTTAACCGTTAAAAATGCTGAAAAATTAGCTTTTGTGACACAAACCACGCTTTCAATGGATGATGCAGCATTAGTCATTGATGCACTCAAAGCTAGATTTCCGACGATTCAATCACCAAAAAGCGATGATATTTGCTATGCCACGCAAAACCGTCAAGATGCGGTCAAAATCATGGCGAAAGATTGTGACTTAGTGATTGTGGTAGGTTCACCCAACAGCTCAAACTCCAACCGCTTAAGAGAGGTTGCACAAAATCAAGGTGTTGAAGCGTACATGGTGGATAACGCCAGTTATTTAAAGGCGGAATGGTTGATGGGCAAGAAGAAAATTGGCGTATCTGCTGGTGCATCGGCACCTGAGGTTTTAGTGAAAGAGGTGATTGCTAAACTACAAGCCTTAAGCGCGGCGGACGTAACGGAGTTGCAGGGTGTAATTGAAAGTGTGGTGTTTCAGTTGCCTAAGAACTTAACCAACGCAACCATTACCCGCAAATAATAGTCCTAAGCAATTCGAAAAAAGATTTATTCACTGTGTTCAAAACCCCTATTTCGGCACTTGTACTGATTCATACTCAAGACTTACAAGTATTAATTATGGAACGCACGGATAAGACGGGCTTTTGGCAATCGGTCACGGGCAGTGTAGAAGGTGATGAAACACCGAAGCAGGCGGCGATTCGCGAAGTGCTGGAAGAAACTGGGCTGGATACCAATCAATACGATTTACAAGATTGGCATACAAGCAACACTTATGAAATATATCCGCATTGGCGGTATCGCTATGCGCCTGGCGTGGTGGAAAATATTGAACATTTGTTTGGCCTAGAACTACCAAAAATCATGCCGATTAAACTCGCACCTGATGAGCATACTCGCTATGAGTGGGTAGATTGGCGTGAAGCAGCCACTCGCGTTTTTTCCTGGACAAATATTGATGCGCTCAAGAAATTAGGCGAACGGCATCACCTAGCTTTGTAAATCGTTTTATAAACCATCCCGTTAGCTTTATAAAAAATAAAGTTATAAAATAAACCTTTCAAGTGTGACAAGCTCAAACCCATATGCAAACAGCAACCATAAAATTTGAAAAATATCAGGCAGTAGACGATGCCGACTGCCAGCGTCGCATCATTGCCGCACGCAACAAACTCGGCAAACGCTTGGTGATTCTAGGTCATCATTATCAGAATGAGGCGGTATACCGCCACGCCGATTTCACAGGTGACTCACTCAAATTATCGCGCTATTGCGAAGATCTAGATGCCGAATTTATTGTATTTTTAGGTGTGCATTTTATGGCGGAAGTAGCCGATATATTAAGCCGCCCAGAACAAATCGTTGTATTGCCAGACTTGGCTGCGGGCTGCAGCATGGCGGATATGGCTAATTTAGCCAAGGTTGAGCGCAGCTATCGCGAACTGAGCAAAGTGCTCGATTTCGATGAAACCATTACACCCGTTACCTACATTAACTCGGCGGCCGATTTAAAAGCATTTTGTGGTGAACATGGCGGCATCGTTTGTACCAGCACAAACGCACCAAAAATCTTAGAGTGGAGTTTTGCACAGCGCGAAAAAGTGCTGTTTTTCCCTGACCAGAATCTAGGTCGCTGGTCTGGCCATAAAATGGGTATTCCATTAGAACAAATGCCGATTTGGGATCCTGATCAGCCCATGGGCGGCTTAACCGTTGAAGAAATCAAGAATGCCAAGATTCTGCTGTGGAAAGGCCATTGCGCCGTTCACCAAATGTTCAGGTTGCAAAACATTACCAAATTCCGTGCCGACCATCCTGATGGCATTGTGATTTCACACCCTGAAGCGCCATTTGAAGTATGCCTGAACTCAGACTATGTGGGTTCTACCGAATATATTTTAAAAACCGTGAGTGAAGCGCCACCAAACACCAAATGGTTAGTCGGCACCGAGTTAAACTTGGTCAATCGTTTAGCCGAACAAATGAAGCCACAGGGTAAGTTGGTACAATTTATGAGTCACGTGGTTTGCGAATGCTCTACCATGGCGCGTATCGACCCGCAACATTTGGCTTGGACACTGGAGAATCTGGCTGAAGGTAAAATCGTCAATCAGATTAAAGTGCCAGAACACGATGCAAAATTAGCTAAGTTAACCTTGGACCGGATGTTGGCAGCTTCATAAATGAGCGTTTGTGATTTATGTAGTGCAAGCCCACACGATATTCTGTGGCAAGACGATTTTTGCCGCGTGGTGCTGTTAAATGATGCAAATTACCCTGCTTATTGCCGAGTTGAATTGCTTGATCACATCAAAGAAATGACTGATTTAGCACCACAGCAACGGGCAAGAATGATGAAAACAGTTTTTGCGGTTGAATTGGCACTAAGGGAAGTCACGCAGGCCGATAAAATCAATCTTGCTAGCTTAGGTAACAAAACGCCACATGTACATTGGCATGTGATTCCGCGTTTTGAAAATGACAAGCATTTTCCCAACTCCCATTGGGGTGAAGCGGTGCGGGAAGGTCAGCCATTTATGTTGAACGACGCAGCCAAACAAGAATTAACTGGCAAAATTAAAGCGCATATTGAATGCGCTTTAAAAGGTTGATTAGTCGTTAAAACTTTATTCAACTACTAATCGATTCACCACATTGCCGTTGATTAAATGGCCTTCAATAATTTCTTCAATATCTTCATTGTCCACAAATGTATACCAGATTGCTTGCGGATAAACTACTAATAACGGCCCAAGCTCACAGCGGTCAAAACAGCCGGCACGGTTAATACGCACTTTCCCTTCGCCATTTAAACCGAGTTTTTTTACGCGCGATTTCATATAATCAAACGCCGCTTCTGCACCTTTATCCTGACAACAAGATTCACCATCTGGTCGCTGATTCAGGCAAAAAAAGACATGGTGTTTAAAGTGATTATTCATAATTAAGCTCTTTTTGCTGCAAATTATTGCGTGGCCAATTCGTCTTCCTGTGTAAAAGTCCACGTTCTGGTAATACCCAAAATATCGGTATTTCTTTTCATTTCCTCTGTAAATTTGGCATAAGGCGCAGCCAAGTTAACAATATTCTTAGCAGCTTCATCCAGTACTTTGGAGCCTGAACTTTTATCAATCTCGATCTTTTCTATACTTCCATCTGACTTAATGGATACGGTCATACGCAATTGCCCATATATTTTTTGATTGCGCGCCGCTTCCGGATAATTCATATTGCCGATGCGCTCCACTTTTTGCCGCCACGCTTCCAGATACATCGCATCGCTGGCTTCTTTAGTACGTGCACCAATAAATCTTCTTTTGGGCCGCTTTTGATACTCATCTTGTTGTTTGGCGATTTGCGCTTCTAAACGGTCAATTTCAATACTCGCTGCGATTAAATCGGCACGATTCAGTGATTTTGCAACCGCTTTTTGGTCGCCTTGCTCAGGGTCTGCTGAGGCGGCATCTTGCGTGGGATTCGACTCTACTTTTTTTGTGGCATTTAATTGGGTTAATAATTCTTGTGCTTGTTTTTCTAAAGTATCCACACGTTTTTGCTCACGCGCTTCCTGCGCTTTTAGCTTTGCCGCTTTTGCAGCGCTATGTGCATCCGCACTTGGCCTTAATTTCACTTCTGTGGTTTTTTGATTAGGTGCTGGCAATGCTGTTTTCATTTGCCGGTCAGCATCCGTATTGCCACCACGATCCAAATTCGCTTGTGCTAACAACTCTGCTTTTTCTGGCACTTTCTTGGTTTTGGCGTTCACCAACACGACATCTAATGCGGGTAATTTATTAACGAGTTTTTTAATTTCCGGCTCAAAATGAATGGTTAATATCACCGCATGTACGATTAGAGAAATAACAATGGCCACGCCAAGTGCACTAAAAGTCGTCAAGCGACGCATCTTTGTCGATTTAACTGCCAATTCAGATTGTTTCAGCACCGCATTCAAATTTTATTTCCCGCTAAAGATTTACTTGCTTAAGACTTAGTAACATTCAGCACATCCAGAATTTTTTGATGCACGCCACCAAAACCGCCATTGCTCATAACCAAAACATGGTCGCCTTGTTTTGCCGCATCGCCAATTGCTTGTACCAGCAAGGTTAAATCATCAAATGTCTGCGCTTTGTGCGCAATCGGTTTTAATGCGGCTGCGGCATCCCAACCCAAGTTTGCACCATAACAAAATACCAAGTCAGCTTCTTTTAAGCTGGCTGGCAATGCCTCTTTCATTACACCCAATTTCATGGTGTTACTTCTGGGCTCAAGCACTGCTAATATCCGCGCGCCTGTTGATTTAAAATCGCCAACTTTAGCGCGTAAACCCGCCACCGTCGTTTCAATCGCAGTGGGGTGATGCGCAAAGTCATCATAAACGGTGACATTATTCACTGTGCCTTTAATTTCCATGCGACGTTTGACGTTTTTAAATTCGGTTAATGCGGCAATACTCACTTCTGTAGAAACGCCAACATGCCGCGCTGCAGCAATGCTTGCCAGTGCATTCATGCGATTATGTTCACCTAATAAATCCCAGTTCACACGACCTTGCGGCTTGCCTTGATAAACAACATCAAAACTGCCATCGCCTGCTGCATTTTCAGCTTGCCAATCTGCATCCGTGCCAAACTTTTCAACAGGCGTCCAGCAGCCTTTTTCAATCACACGATTCAAACTTGATTCTTTACCATTGGCGACTACTAAACCTTGTTGCGGAACCGTTCTGACCAAATGATGAAACTGTTTTTCAATCGCTGCCAAATCATCAAAAATATCGGCATGGTCAAATTCCAGATTATTTAGCACAGCAGTGCGTGGGCGGTAATGTACGAATTTTGAGCGCTTATCAAAAAATGCGGTGTCGTATTCATCTGCTTCAATCACAAAAAATGGCGAGAGACTGTTGTTATCTTGTTTGGGCGCTTGCGGCAACCGTGCCGAAACATCAAAATTTTGTGGCACACCACCAATTAAAAAGCCTGGTGCCAAACCAGCACATTCTAATATCCACGCCAACATCGAACTGGTAGTAGTTTTGCCATGTGTACCAGCCACTGCCAACACCCATTTACCTTGTAACACATTCTCTGCCAGCCATTGCGGGCCAGAAATATAAGGCAAACCAAGATTCAGAATCTCTTCCATCAATGGATTGCCGCGCGATACCACATTGCCAATCACATAGATATCAGGGTTCAGCTTAGTCTGATTTGGGTCAAACCCTTCTATTAACTCAATGCCCTGCGCCTGCAGTTGCGTACTCATTGGCGGATATACATTGGCATCGCAACCTGTTACGCGATGCCCAGCCTGCTTGGCCAGCACCGCAATACCGCCCATGAATGTACCGCAAATACCTAAAATGTGAATGTGCATAATATGATTTTAACTGTTAAATAACTTAAGGATTTAACCTAAATTAGGACTTAACCAGCGCTCCAAATATTCTTTCGGCAAGCTTCTACGTTTAGCCATGTCTTCTAACTGGTCCATGCCGATTTTATCCACACTAAAGTATCTGGCTTCTTTGTGTGCAAAGTAGAAACCTGAAACGGCGGCAGCAGGCAACATAGCAAACGATTCCGTAAGTTGCATACCGATTTCTTCTGCTTGCAGCAAGTTAAACAAATCGGGTTTTACCGTGTGATCTGGACAGGCTGGGTAACCAGGAGCAGGCCGGATACCTTGATATTGCTCTTTAACCAACGCGGTTATGTCTAATTTCTCATCTGCTGCATAGCCCCAGAAATCGGTACGCACACGTTCATGCATATATTCGGCAAACGCTTCGGCAAAGCGATCGGCCAAGGCTTTAAACATAATGCCGCTGAAATCATCGTTAGCATCTGCGAAACGCTTTTCTATTTTCTCAGTACCTAGTCCGCCTGTGACTGCAAACAAACCGATGTAATCATCTGTTCCTTTTGGCGCAATAAAATCACTCAAACACTGATTAGGTCTAGGCACACCATCAATGACTGGCTTGACACTTTGCTGGCGCATACCGTAATAAGTAAATGCAACTTGGCTGCGCGTTTCATCGGTATAGATTTCAATATCGTCATCATTCACGGTATTGGCAGGCATCAACGCAATCACGCCATTGGCTGTTAACCAGCGGCCATCGATGATTTTCTTCAACATAGCTTTGCCTTCTGCAAACACTTTAGTCGCAGCTTCACCGACAACTTCATCCGTTAAAATCGCTGGGTAAAAGCCCGCTAGATCCCAAGTTTGAAAGAATGGCCCCCAGTCGATATATTGAGCGATGAGGTTCAAATCGATATTTTTAAATACGCGGCGGCCGATGAATTTGGGCTTTACAGGTGCAAATTCGCCTGCAAATGAAAGCTGCATTTTGTTTTTTCTGGCATCTGCAATGGTTAATAGCGGCACGCCTTTTTTGTTGGCATGCTGAGTACGTGCTTTTTCATAATCGGCCTGTATTGCAGCCAAATAAGCACCACGCGTTTCTGGCGTAAGTAAATTCTGCATCACCGTGACTGATCGTGAAGCATCTGGCACATAGACAATCGGGCCATCGTAATGCGGGGCGATTTTTACCGCGGTGTGCGCACGCGAAGTGGTTGCACCGCCAATGAGTAAAGGCGTTTTTGCTTCGCTAAAATGCGGGTCACGCTGCATTTCTTTAGCGATATGAGCCATTTCTTCCAATGAAGGTGTGATTAACCCGCTTAAGCCAATAATATCGGCATTTTCTGCTTTCGCCATGGCTAAAATCTCCGCCGCTGGCACCATCACGCCCATATTCACCACTTCGAAATTGTTACATTGCAACACCACGCTTACAATATTTTTGCCGATGTCATGCACATCGCCTTTAACTGTAGCAATGACGATTTTGCCTTTTGGCTTAGCTACTATGCCGGTTCTAGCTTGATCAGCAGCTTTTTCCGCCTCAATAAACGGGATTAAATGTGCGACGGCCGTTTTCATCACGCGCGCAGATTTCACGACTTGCGGCAGGAACATTTTACCTTGCCCAAACAAATCACCCACCACGTTCATGCCATCCATCAACGGACCTTCAATCACATGAATCGGGCGACCACCACTTGCCTCAACCGCAGCACGCGCTTCTTCGGTATCTTGCACGATAAAATCGGTAATACCGTGCACCATGGCGTAGCTTAAGCGTTTTTCAACTGGCACTGGGTTTTCAGGCGTACCGCGCCACTCCAGCGTTTCTGCTGCTTTCTTTCCGCCTGCCACTAATGTGCCGGCAATTTCGATTAAGCGCTCGGTAGGCACAAGCAAATTGTCGGGATCAATAATATGGTTTAAAACCACATCTTCTACACGCTGCTTCAGCTCTGGCGCTAAGTCATCATAAACGCCCATCATGCCCGCATTGACAATGCCCATCGTCATACCGGCTTTGATGGCATGATATAAAAATACGGTATGCACCGCCTCGCGCGCAGGGTCATTGCCGCGGAAACTAAAACTCACATTGGAAACACCGCCTGAAATTTTGGCATGTGGCAGATTCTGCTTAATCCAGCGCGTCGCCTCAATAAAATCCACGGCGTAATTATTGTGTTCCTCAATACCCGTGGCTATGGCGAAAATATTCGGGTCAAAAATAATATCTTCTGGCGGAAAACCGGTGCTGACTAATAAATCGTAAGCACGTTTGCAGATTTCGATTTTACGGGCATAAGTATCGGCTTGGCCTTTTTCATCAAAGGCCATCACAATTACGGCCGCGCCATAGCGACGGCAGAGTTTGGCTTGACGTAAGAATTCGTCTTCGCCTTCTTTCATTGAGATGGAGTTAACAATGGCCTTACCTTGCACACATTTCAAGCCAGCCTCAATCACACTCCATTTACTGGAGTCGATCATAATCGGCACACGGGCGATGTCAGGCTCACTTGCGATTAAATTCAAAAAGTGCGTCATGGCTTTAACGGCATCCAACATGCCTTCATCCATATTGATGTCGATGACTTGTGCGCCGTTTTCTACCTGCTGGCGCGCCACACTGAGCGCTTCGTCATACTGCTCATTGATAATCAGCCGTGCAAAGGCTTTTGAGCCAGTCACATTGGTGCGCTCACCTACGTTCACATACAGCGAATTTTCATCAATGATAAATGGCTCTAAGCCGGATAGTTTGGTGACAGGCTCAAAGCTTGGCACTGCACGCGGCGTTAACGTTTTGATTTCATTATAAATCGCGTTAATGTGCGCTGGTGTCGTTCCACAACAACCACCGGCCATATTTAAAAAACCGCTATTGGCGAACTCTTTCAATAAACTGGAAGTGACATCGGGCGTTTCATCAAAACCTGTGTCAGACATCGGATTCGGCAAACCCGCATTTGGATAGATACACACAAAAGTGTCTGCAATTTTTGACAGCTCTTCCACATAAGGGCGCATTAACGTTGCACCCAAAGCACAGTTAAGTCCAACTGTAAGTGGATTTACATGGCGGATCGAATGCCAAAATGCGGTAACCGTTTGACCCGATAGAATACGGCCGGATGCATCCGTCACAGTGCCTGAAATCATCAACGGCATGGTATAGCCGACCTCTTCAAAGAAGGTATCAATCGCAAATAAAGCGGCTTTGCAGTTGAGCGTATCAAAGATGGTTTCTACCATGAGAATATCTGCACCACCCTCTACCAGGCCGCGCACCTGCTCTAAGTAAGCGCTGACTAACTGATCAAAACTCACGTTACGTGCAGCAGGGTCATTCACATCAGGCGAAATACTGGCAGTCTTTGGTGTTGGGCCTAAAGCACCCGCCACAAAACGCGGTTTATCGGGCGTGCTGTGTTTTAGACAAGCGGCTTTGGCCAACTTGGCAGACTCCACATTCATCTCATGTACCAAATGCGCCATGTGATAATCATCCTGCGCCACAGAGGTTGCGCCAAAGGTATTGGTTTCAATCACATCCGCGCCGGCGGCTAAATACTGCTCATGTATTTCTTGAATCACCTGCGGCTGCGTGAGTGACAGCAACTCATTGTTACCTTTGACAAACAACTCGCGCTCACCTGCAGGTGCGGCAAAATCCTTAAATCGCTCACCTCTGTAATCGGCTTCTGACAGTTTGTACTGCTGAATCATCGTCCCCATTGCGCCATCTAAAATAAGAATGCGCTGTTTAAGTAGATTGCGGAGTTTGGTTTCTACAGGGCTAATGTTTTTGGGTTGCATGCACGCTTTCAAAAATGCTTTAGAACATTGTTTAGCCTTTATTTTAACATGTTGTAAGGCAATGAATATGCTGAATATCTTAGGAGCATCTG
>Ga0160176_105323_pt1 | contig 31579 bp, 30 predicted proteins | sample met4sta_FD_108564 | JGI IMG/M metagenome (GOLD analysis project Ga0160176, IMG submission 108564) | Synthetic bacterial communities of pure cultures from sediment of Lake Washington, USA, under low oxygen conditions - MT... | ecosystem: Engineered > Modeled > Simulated communities (microbial... >...
TAAGCAGCGACCGATGTTGAAGATGGCAATGATGGTGATGGCAGTTGTAACATCGCCGCTGAACAGTGCTGCGCCAGTCACGATATAGAGCATCGGCGTCTGCACATAAGTAAGATAGTTCATACCCAATGCAAAAACCGTACAATAGACCAATCACCCATGAACGGAAGCGGTAACGTGCGTCATGAGGAACCTGTGCACGGCGTTGCGGATATGGCATCTTCATAAATCCAAACTGATGCAAACCATAGCCAATGCCCAATACGGAGAGACCCGCCACCATATAATTAAAAGGTAGTTGCTCAAACAGGAGCCAGCCTGCCAGACCCAGTGCACCACCCAGAACAACTGCGCCAACTGCATAACCCAGCGCATGTGTTAAAAAGGTTGGTGTCCAGCGCGCTACTGATCCGAATGTGTAGCGACCGGAAGGACGCAACAGACTCAGACTGGAATAGCCACATGGCGACCAGGTTGACAGAAAGCCACCTATTAAGGCGAGCACTACAAACATCGAAGTGATTGCACTTGTAACAGTCATTTGCGATTCGAGTAGATTTCCGCCAACAACGCCTGCTGCGAGAGCAGTCGCCATTGTCAAAAATCGCTTCGTTACTGAGCGCGGTTCAGCAAAACTGATTGCGTCAGGTACGCATGCAACGCCGGCACTACCTTGGGGTGACTGGCGATAGCCACCAGACCCTGTACCTATTTTCATGATATCCTCCTAAGGCCATTTGGCCAGTTGTTGATTAAAGTAAAACAATTAATACGATTCCAATATAGTTACAATTCTGTTACGACCGTAGCAATAATCGGCAACCATTTGCAGTGCAGGCGCAGCTCTTGCCGATTTTTACTATCCGCGTTCAATTTCGGCCCAAGCTAGCAATACTTATGGTTTCTATATACTTGAATAAAAAAAGCCGCACCTTGGGGATGCGGCTAAAGGTTAGGCAGTGTTAACCGTTGGAGATGCCTAAATCAAATGCTCGTGGTAAATTGAAAAGTTTACATCCTGATGATCTTTAACCCTTTCAATTCAAAATTACCAATCGCGTTGGTGTCTAGTACGATCCTGCATGAAATTCGATAGAACGAACTATAGCTACCACGACCCGGCAATCGTAGCAATAATCGGCATATATTGAGACGTCACCACTACTGTTGCCAATTCTTGCTATGACCTTTCGCTTAAGACTTACGCTGTCAAGATCCATACTATGAAGTAATAAAGCCGTGCCTTTTAAGCACGGCTAAATTTAGGTGGTATTATTTTTGGGAGAGGCCTAAATCAAATACTCTTGAAAAACTAAAATATTTATATCTTATTCTCATGAAAGTTTATAAGGCGTAATATCACAGTGTTGATACGAGTTCCGTAGCAATAATCGTCATATATTTCATAGAGTTAGAAGTACGCTACAACTATTGCCGATTTTTGCTACTCTGCTTTTTCATGATGGACTATAGTTACATTCAGTTACAATTTATTTACATTTTCCCGTGTGCAATTTTTGCTTATACAGATGCCATCGCACGCGGATATACATAAATATACATACTATAGAAAAATAGATCAGACCTTTCAACGCCGCATATCAAAAATATGCTGGATATCAGCATCAGACGAAAGGTCTGGCAAGAGGAGAAGCATCTTGAGTTTTCAAGAAGAGTTTTTGGGCACATCCCCTCTGGGCAGCCCTAAAATACATTTAGTTCAGCGTACAACAACCGATGTTCTAGAACAAGCGGAAGCACTGCCATTTTGGACGCAGGACTATACTCAGCTAAGCAAAGGAACGTTTTCTGGCGCTCTAAACAGTGTCACTTATAAGGGTGTGCAGGTCTTTCGCGAGACGATGAACCGCGCCGTTGACCAGATCGCTGCCGCACCAGCAGATGCTTATGTTATCGGATTGCCAACAGTCATCGAAGGCAACGCTACCTGGGGGCTGCTTCCTGTCAAAGAAAATTCTCTGATCACGCTGGACAAGAATGCCGAACTGATTTTCCGCACCTCGAATTTATCGGAAATAACGGCAGTAGTCATCACAGCGCAACGGCTGGAAGACTACGCCGCGCAAGTCGAGTGGATTGACCTGCGCAAAACCATGGAAAAGGTTAAGCCCGTGGAGTTGATATCCCCTGAGGTTATAACGCGACTGCAAACCTCTCTGGCAGGCGGTATGCGTTATATGTCGGAAATTCGCGACACCGCCGACATACACCAAATGTGGCGTCACTTTGAAGATGAGTTGATGGCCACCTGTCTGCAGGCGCTGCTGCAGGCTAACAATAGCCCAAGCCAAAATTACGATCACCGCATTCATCGCTATATTGTCAACCGCGTGCACGACTTGACTCTATCGAGCTCGGGCTACCCATTAACGATAGAGGAACTGTGTATTAGCCTGCGCATCAGCCGACGCACTCTGAATCACGCATTTATTAGAGTGCTCGGCATTACACCGATTGCATACATGCGTAATGTGCGTCTCCATAGAATACGTGCAGAGCTGCAATCTGCACCGCATCAGGTCAGATACATCGCCAGCGTGGCTGCCAAATGGGGCTTCTGGCACATGAGTCTTTTCTCACGCTATTACCGCGAGCTTTTCGGAGAAACTCCACTTGAGACACTATCTCGCTCGCGTATCGGTGAAAGACACTGATTAAGATTCATCCTGCCACAAACATTAGAAATCAAAAGATAACAGATAGTAATTATTTATATTCATGTCTTTGGCAATATCAACGAACTGCCAAGGTCAAAATTAGGAGATTGTGTAATGGGTTCATTTAGTATCTGGCACTGGTTGATCGTACTGGTAATCGTGGCGTTGGTTTTTGGCACCAAGAAACTTCGCAACATTGGCAGTGACGTTGGTGGCGCAGTCAAGGGCTTCAAAGAAGCTGTCAATGAAGGTAAAGTTAGCCCTGCACTTGAACACGAAGCCTACGAACACACAATAGAAAACAACATTGATCACAAGATCAAGCAGTAACTCAGGCTACAGGACGAAACTTATTCATGTTTGATATCGCCTTTTCAGAGCTGATCGTGGTCGGCATAGTGGCACTGATCGTCATCGGCCCTGAAAAACTACCTAAACTCGCGCGTACCGCAGGTCTGCTGATGGGCCGGGCACAACGCTACGTTAATGACATAAAATCAGATATCAGCAACGAACTACGCTTTGAAGAGATTCAGAAACTCCAAAATGAGATACTCAAAAATACTCAGGCAGGATCGACACAATACCAGGTTGGGCAGGTTATAAAGCATGAAATGGAACAGGCTGTATCGCCAAAATACCAAGTAGGTCAAGTCATCCACCATGAAGGGGAGCATCAGGAAAAGGTTAACACTGAAGAGGTACTATCTATCCCTACTACAGATATAACGAAGCCATCGCCAATCAAGGTGAGCACGCTAAATTGAACATATCTGACAACTTTATTTCACATCTGATTGAGTTACGAAATCGTCTGATGCGTATCTTCATTTGCTTATTACTGGTGATGATTGCACTATTCCCGTTTGCAAACGATATATACCACATGCTTGCTATGCCAATGCTAAAAAGTCTGCCAGCAGGTGGGCAGATGATAGCCACAGGTGTGGTCACCCCGTTCTTCGTCCCCATGAAAGTCGCATTATTGACGGCCTTCATGATTTCCCTCCCTTATAGCCTTTACCAGATCTGGGCTTTTGTCGCTCCAGGGCTTTTTACGCATGAACGCCGCCTGATTGGACCAATGGTATTTGCGAGCACCCTACTTTTTTTATGCGGCATGGTGTTTGCCTATTGTCTGGTATTGCCGGTCGTGTTTGGCTTCATCGCGCAAACTGCACCTGAAGGAGTGGCAGTGATGACAGATATTAGCAAATACCTCGACTTTGCAATGGGACTATTTATCGCTTTCGGACTAGCGTTTGAAGTGCCTGTCGCTGTGGTAGTGCTAGTGACAGCTAATATTGTAAGCGTTGCAGCATTACGTGAGGCTCGCCCTTACGTAGTAGTCGGCGCCTTCGTACTAGGAGCAATCTTCACTCCGCCCGATATCGTATCTCAGTTTATGCTGGCCATACCTTTACTAGTATTATATGAAGCTGGAATTTTGGTAGCTAATGTGATGCAACATTACCGCAGCGGAAACTCTTCAGTAAAAAGCAGCCAATTTCATCCTCTTGATGAGCAAAAATTTTAGGAGGTTTGGACCTCACCCGCTTCAATATGGTATCGAACAACGTTACTACACAACTTCTTTTGGACATGAAAAAAGATTGATCAACTCCGTAACTCCACTCTAGACTCAATAAAAAGCTAAAGGCTCCTACAGGAGCCTTTAGCTTTCTTAAATTTAGAGTTTTGAGAAAATCTAAATTATTTGGAAAATTCCAGAAATCAGCTGGAACCTATTCACAATTAAACATCTAAGTTACCCGCTCGCAACGCATTACTTTCAATAAATGCACGTCTTGGTTCAACATTGTCGCCCATTAATGTAGTGAAAATCTCATCGGCTGCAATAGCATCATCAATTTGTACTTTTAACAGACGACGCACGGTTGGATCCATCGTGGTTTCCCATAGCTGTTCTGGATTCATCTCACCCAAACCTTTATAGCGTTGGATGTTAAGTGTGTTTCTTGCTTCACCCAGCAACCAGTCCAAGGCTTGCTTAAATGTGCTTACCGCTTGCTCTTTGTCGTTACGCTTAATAGTAGCATCTGTGCCAATCAGGCCTTGCAGCAAAATAGATGTTTTATTAATTTGTCTGTAATCGCCACTACTTAAAAATTCGGCATCAATTACGCAACATTGCAAATTACCATGTACGTATTTGTTCACTTCCAAGCGATATGCATTGGATTCTGCATCAAATGCAACAATTACTTCGCTGCCAATCGCACCTAAAATCGGCCGCAATTGCTCAGCCACTTTATTGGCATTGGCTTCATCGCTTAAATTAATATCACCCACATCTTGAATCGCGCGCAATACGCTTTCGTCATACAGTGCAGCGATGCGGCGGATTACTGCTTCAGTTAACACCATTTGCTTTGCAATTTCTGCCAACGGTTCGCCAGTTAATACACCGGCAGCGGTTTTGGTATCCAGCTCTGCGCCTTTTAAAGCAGAATTTAACAGGTAAATATCTAACTCCTGCTGATCCTTTAGGTAACGTTCATCTTTACCCTGTTTCACTTTGTACAATGGCGGCTGCGCGATATAAATATGACCGCGTTCTACCAATTCTGTCATTTGGCGATAGAAAAACGTCAGCAACAATGTCCGGATATGCGCACCATCAACGTCCGCATCGGTCATGATGATAATGCGATGGTAACGCAGTTTTTCAACATTAAAATCCGCCTTGCCAATACTGGTTCCAAGTGCGGTAATTAATGTAGCGATTTCCTGTGAGCCTAGTAATTTATCAAAACGCGCTTTCTCAACGTTTAGGATTTTACCTTTAAGCGGCAAAATAGCCTGGTTTTTACGGTCACGTCCCTGTTTGGCCGAACCGCCCGCAGAGTCACCCTCGACAAGGTACAATTCGCATTTTGCCGGATCACGTTCCTGACAGTCAGCCAACTTGCCTGGTAGACCCATTGTGTCCATCACGCCTTTTCGACGCGTGATTTCACGCGCTTTACGTGCCGCTTCACGTGCACGTGCTGCTTCTACGATTTTACCGCAGATGATTTTTGCATCCGCTGGATTTTCAGCCAAAAACTCAGCTAATTTAGCTGAAACGACTTCAGATACAACAGGCTGTACTTCACTAGAAACGAGTTTATCTTTGGTTTGTGATGAGAATTTAGGGTCGGGCACTTTAACCGATAACACACAAGTAATACCTTCACGCATATCATCGCCAGTAGTTTCTACTTTTGCTTTTTTAGCTATTTCGGATTGTTCAATATACTGATTCAACGTGCGCGTCATCGCGTTTCGTAAGCCCGTTAAATGCGTGCCGCCATCGCGTTGCGGTATATTATTAGTAAAGCATTGTACGGTTTCTGAGTAGCTATCGTTCCACTGCATCGCTACCTCAATAATCATGCCGTCTTTTTCGCCGCTGGCGTAAAACGTTTTAGGATGCATGACTGTTTTGCTGCGATTAATATATTCAACAAAAGATTTTATACCGCCGGCGTGAGCGAAATTTTCACTTTTACCCGTGCGTTGATCAATTAACTCAATTTTCACACCATCATTCAAAAACGATAGCTCGCGAATGCGCTTAGCTAAAATTTCAAAGTGATATTCCACCAATACAAACGTTTCGATAGAGGCTAAAAAGTGTACTTCGGTACCTTTTTTATCGGTTTTACCAGTTAAGGCGAGCGGCGCCATCGGCACGCCACGCTGAAATTCCATTTGATGTACTTGACCATTGCGATAAATCTTTAAGCGCAACCAGTCTGAAAGCGCATTAACCACCGAAACACCCACACCATGCAAACCACCTGATACTTTGTAAGAGTTTTGGTCAAACTTACCGCCCGCATGCAGTTCCGTCATGACGATTTCTGCTGCGGATCGTTTCGGATCATGCTTATCATCATCTTTGATATCGGTTGGAATACCGCGTCCGTTATCTGAGATGCTAATTGAATTATCTGGGTGGATAATTACTTTAATATCGTCACAATGACCTGCTAAAGCTTCGTCAATCGCATTATCCAGCACCTCAAACACCATATGATGCAAACCAGAGCCATCTGACGTATCGCCAATGTACATACCCGGGCGTTTACGTACCGCATCTAGGCCTTCCAAAATCTTAATGCTGTCTGAATTGTATTCTGGTTGTGCTTTTGGGGTATTAACCATACTATTTTCTTCACTCTTTATTAACGGGTTTACTACTTACTTTTAATGCTTGATTCACGTGAAACTTTTATCAGTTAAATGCGCATTGGCATCACAACATATTTATAGTTTTGATCATTTGGTACGGTAATCAGGCAGCTGCTATTTGCATCTGCAAATGAAAAATTAATATTCTCATCGCTGACATTATTCAATACATCAATCAAATAAGTCACATTAAAACCAATATCCAAACCATCTTGTGCATATTCAATTTCCAGCTCTTCTTCTGCCTCTTCTTGCTCGGTATTAGTACTAATTAATTTTAGATTATTATTACTTAATACCATACGAATGCCGCGGTATTTTTCATTCGATAAAATAGAGGCACGTTGCATGGCCGTTAATACAGCTAAGCGATTCACACTAAATGTATTTTGATGGCCAGTAGGAATCACACGGTGATAATCCGGAAATTTACCATCAATCACTTTGGAGATTAAGCGTATATCACTAAAAGAAAAATTAACCTGGCCTGCATTTACTTCAACCACTACTTCTTCTTCTGAATCATTTAGTAATTTAATCAGTTCTATCACGGTTTTACGCGGGACTATTACATCAGTCTTATCATAGCTTTGGTTAAGTTTGATAGAGCTGAAACTCAAACGATGACCATCTGTACCCACTACATTTAAATTATCTTCAATCACTTCCAATAACAACCCATTCAAATAATAGCGAATGTCTTGTTGCGCCATGGCAAATTCAACTTGCTTAAACAACTTCTTTAATGCGATTTGACTAATAGTAATATTAACACCTTGTCCTGAGGTTTTTGTCATCACTGGATAATCAGCTGCAGGAAGTGTTTGTAAATTAAACCGGCTTTTTCCTGCCTTTACTGTCATGCGACTATCATTGGTAACCATGTCGATATCGGCAGACTCTGGTAATGAGCGGCAAATATCCAAGAATTTCTTCGCTGAAATGGTGGTTGATAATTCACCACTGAAGTTATTTTCAACATTTAAGGAGATTTGCATTTCTAAATCGGTTGCAGTTAATTGCAATTGGTTATTTTTAGCTTCCAGCAGTAAATTTGAAAGTATCGGTAGTGTATGACGTCTTTCTACAATACTGGTGACATTCATTAATGGTTTTAGCAAAGTTTCACGATTTATTTTAATTTGCATGGTTTAAATTCCTAAGGTAATACCCGTTTTTTTAAATAGTTTAGTTTTATATAAATGATATATAAAAAAATAATAGTAATAATAATGTAGCGTTTTTCTGTGTATATCTTTTAAAGATGTTTTAAATCAAATAGTTAAATACTTTTTTATACTGTTTATAACTTTACTTACTACTGTGTATTAATTGTGTATTAAAAAGCCAGTTTAGCAAAATCAGGTTTTATTCTTATTTTACCCACAAGCTAAAAGCACACTTATCCACAATGCTACATCACATTTTAATCACGGATCACCTGTGTTAAAAAACCTAAATCCCGTGCGATGGTTTGATCATTCAAGCGCAATTGTTCGATTTCATCGCAGGCATGCATTACCGTTGTGTGATGACGACTACCGAAAGCTTCCCCAATTTCAGGAAAACTATGATTGGTTAACTCGCGTGCCAAACTCATGGCAATTTGTCTGGGTCTGGCAAAATTACGCGAACGTTTTTTGCTGTACATTTCCCCTACTTTTATCTTGTAATAATCAGCAACGGTTTTTTGGATATTCTCAATAGTAATTTGCCGGCCACGCACCGCAATTAAATCACGTAGCGCATCTTTGGCTAGATGTATGTCAATAGCATGACCCGTAAAGTTCGCCATCGCTACAATCCTATTTAAAGCGCCTTCCAGCTCACGTACGCTAGACCGTATTTGTTTCGCTACAAAAAAAGCCACATCTTCCGAAATATGTACTTTAGATTCTTCCGCTTTTTTAAGCAAAATCGCGACACGCATCTCTAATTCTGGCGGTTCCACCGCAACCGTTAAACCCCAACTAAAACGTGTACGCAGCCGTTCATCTACATCGGCAATTTCTTTTGGATACGTATCACAAGTAATAACTATCTGTTTTTTCTCTTCAATTAACGTATTAAACGCATAGAAAAACTCTTCTTGTGTGCGGTTTTTCTTGGCAAAAAACTGAATATCATCAATTAACAATAAATCCAGTGAGTGATATTGCCGCTTGAATTCATCAAAGGCTTTATTTTCATACGCCTTGACTACATCAGATACATAGCGCTCCGCATGTAGGTAACGAATATTGGCATCCGGTTTTTGTTGTTTTAATTGGTTACCAATAGCTTGTAGTAAATGGGTTTTACCTAAACCCACGCCACCGTAAATAAACAGCGGGTTATATGATTGACCTGGATTATCTGCCACCTGGATTGCTGCAGCGCGCGCAAGCTGGTTGGCACGACCCGTGACATAGTTATCAAAATTAAAACTGCTGTTTAATCCGGACGCACGCTCTGCAGTACGCGGGTTAGCAGTCTTAATTGTTACGCTTGTTGATTCACTAGCTTTCTGTAAGCCAGCTCTTTGCAAAACCGAGGGACGAGTTATTTCGCTTAAGTTTTGAGTGGGATTTTTTCTAGGGTTATTCTTCTCTGTATTTTCAGGCTTTGATTGACTAATGCAAAGCTCAACAGTGAAGTTATCGGGTAATAATTCTGCGGCAATCGATTCAATTTTATTTAAAAAACGATCTTTTACCCATTGCTGCACAAATTTATTCGGCGCAAGCACGCGAATAGCATTGCTTCCAGGCGCGGTTTCAATTAACTCGGTTTGCAGGGGTTTAATCCAGGTGTTAAATTGCTGTGTAGATAATTCTTGTTCAAAACGACTAAGGCAAGTAGGCCAAAAATTATGCATCTGTTCTTTGTCCTCCCAAACGTTAGTATTGTTAATATTATTTTAAATTAAGGGGTAGCTAATCAATACCCATCATTAATTAACCGCTATTTTTATCTCGATATTTAATGAAGAAACACTAGGGTAAAAATCATACATTAAGCTTTCTATTTTAGCTGGTTTAGCCTTACTTATCCACAGGCAATTAGCTTGATTATTAAACTAAATATAGGTTGACATATCTATACGGAATCGTGTTTAATAGAGGGCTTTGTTGCATATTGCTTTTGCGGAGAATTAAATGAAACGTACTTACCAACCTTCTAAAACACGTCGTGCACGTACGCATGGTTTTTTAGTGCGCATGAAAACTAAAGGTGGTCGTGCTGTTATTGCAGCGCGTCGTGCTAAAGGTCGTTCGCGCCTAGGTCTTTAATTATTAACGTTAATTACCTGTTATTGAAGGTGATTAACGGTTGATGATAAAAATGGTCATGTTTAGTTTGCCTAAACAAGCCAAGCTAATTAAAACGGATGATTTTTCATCCGTTTTTAATTTGCGTAAACGAATTGCTTCACCTTATTTGGTAATGCGCTTTAAGCCGAACCTGTTAAATAGGCCGCGTTTGGGTTTGATTGTGGCAAAAAAAACGGCAAAATTGGCCGTTAAACGAAATTATATGCGGCGTGTCTTACGTGAGCTGTTTAGATTAAATCAGCATAACTTGCCGTCAATTGATTTGGTGATTCAAGCACAAAAAACGTTTGAAAAGACAGATTTTAATCAGGTGAAGCAAGAGTTTGAGCAATTAATGTTGAAGTTGATTGCAAAAAATACAGAAAATAGCAGTAAAAACACAGTAAAAACAGATGTATAGCAATAAATACCGCTGTAATTATAGAATGTATAACCATGACACGATTTTTGATCGCATGTATTCGCTTGTATCAAGTCGCATTAAGCCCGTTTTTTGGGCAACAATGCCGATTCCATCCAACTTGTTCACATTATGCGATTGCCTGTATACAAAAACATGGCGCATTAAGTGGTAGCATTTTAACCATCAAGCGTTTAGCACGTTGCCATCCCTGGCATGCTGGTGGCAGTGACCCAGTACCTTAATATTTAACAATACTCGTTTATGATGATGATTAACATTTCTAATCTTTGTAACAGACGAATTAATTAACTGATCGATTATAAAACCTATGGATACACGCCGTTTAATTTTATTTGTCATTTTTTCTTTCTCAATCATGATGTTGTGGGATGCGTGGCAGCAAAAAAATGCGCCTGTCATTGATCCGCAAGTAACTGTTCAAACAGCGCCTAACGCCAATGGCGTGGCAGCAGGCAGCGCAACCGGTGTAACGCAAACCAATGTAAATGATGGTAGCTTTAAATTGGCTACAGGCCAACGCGTTAAGGTTAAAACGGATTTATTTGAAGCTGAAATCGATACTATAGGCGGTGATCTGCGGCGCTTAGTGCTGAATCAGCACGCTGCATCTGACACTAAAAATGGCCATTTTGTATTAATGGATGACGCATTTAAACCAATGTTTTATGTCGCGCAATCGGGTTTGATGGGCGCGGATTTACCGAATCATAAATCACAGTTTACAAGTACCGCCAGCGACTACAGTTTAGCTGATGGCCAAGATACGCAGGAGGTGCGCCTTTCTTGGGCGGAAAATGGTGTTAGCGTTGATAAAATCTATACTTTCCACCGCAACAGCTATGTCATTGATGTACGTTTTCAAATTAACAACGCTAGCGCAACCGCGATTACGCCTTCTGCGTATTACCAAATTGTGCATGATAGTGAATCGAATCAAGGCTCTATGATGATGCCGACTTTCACCGGTGGTGCGTATTTTACGGAAGCCGATAAATTCAAAAAGATTAAGTTTAACGAAATGGCAAAGGCCGATTTATCTAAAACTACTAAAGATGGCTGGGTCGGTTTGGTACAACACTACTTTGCCAGTGCGTGGATTCCAAAAACAGGCGTTGAGCGCGAGTTTTATACAAAAAAACTATCCGATAATATTTATGCGGTGGGTGTTGTAACCCCGAATGCAAGTATTGCAGCCGGTACTACAACTGAAATAGGCGCTCAATTATTTGCAGGGCCGCAAGTTGAGGAAGTATTAACTAAAGCTGCGCCAGGCTTGGAATACACGGTGGATTATGGTTGGTTAACCATTATTGCTAAACCATTATTCTGGGTATTATCGAAAATTCATGGCTTGGTGAATAATTGGGGTGTAGCGATTATTTTGCTCACGATTCTGATTAAAGCGGTATTTTTTCCACTTTCAGCAGCTAGCTATAAATCGATGGCGCAAATGCGCGAATTGGCGCCACGCTTACAAAGTATGAAAGAAAAGTTTGGCGACGATAAACAAAAAATGCAGCAAGCCATGCTTGAAATGTATCGTACCGAAAAAATCAACCCAATGGGCGGCTGTTTGCCAATCCTTGTGCAGATCCCTGTTTTTATTGCACTTTATTGGGTATTACTCGCATCTGTTGAGTTGCGCCATGCGCCATTCTTTGGCTGGATTCAAGATTTATCCGCGACTGATCCGTGGTTTATTTTGCCGATTTTGATGGGCGCTACCATGATTATTCAAACCTATTTAAACCCTGCACCGACTGACCCGCTGCAAGCAAAAATAATGAAAATCATGCCGGTGGTATTTAGTGTGTTCTTCTTCTTCTTCCCTGCCGGTTTGGTGTTGTATTGGTTGGTGAACAATATATTGTCTATCGCGCAACAATGGTATGTGAACAAAACCATTCACGCGGCCGCACTTGCCAAAAAAGGCATCAAAAAATAGGCGTTATTCAAATCGCCAGCTTTAATTGTCGGTGAAACGTATGTTAATTCCCAATGACACTATTGCCGCTATTGCCACAGCCAGTGGCGCTGGCGGCATTGGGGTTGTGCGTGTTTCCGGTCCGTTAAGCCAATCCATTGCCACACGCATTCTGGGCGCATGCCCTGCCCCGCGCCATGCGGCGTATTTACCGTTTTACGACGAATATCAACAGTTAATCGATCGTGGCATCGCGATTTATTATCAAAACCCACACTCCTATACTGGTGAAGATGTCTTGGAGTTGCAAGCGCACGGTGGCACTGCGTTGATGCAGTTGCTGTTAGCGCGCTGTATTCAATTGGGTGCGCGTCAAGCAGAACCAGGCGAATTTACCAAACGTGCATACCTGAATGACAAAATTGATTTAGCGCAAGCTGAGGCAGTTGCCGATGTGATTAACGCTACAACGGTTGAAGCAGCGCGTAGCGCGGTACGCTCGTTATCAGGCGAATTTTCAAACAGTATTAATTCGGTATTAACCAAGCTGATTAATTTGCGCATGTATGTAGAAGCTTGTTTAGATTTTCCCGAAGAAGAAATCGATTTTATTACCCAAGGAAAAGTGGCTGAAAAACTAGCTACAATTATTTTGGAATTAAAATCCGTGTTTGCAAAAGCTAAACAAGGCAGCTTGTTGCGTGAAGGTATGCACATTGTCTTGGTTGGTCAGCCAAATGTAGGAAAATCGAGTTTAATGAACCAATTGAGCGGCGAAGAGGTGGCGATTGTTACACCGATTGCTGGAACAACGCGTGATGCTATTAAAAGTTCTATACAAATCAATGGTTTACCATTGCACATTATTGATACAGCTGGATTGCGTGACACAGAAGATGAGGTAGAAAAAATTGGTATCGCTCGAACATATCAAGCGCTACAAAACGCGCAGGTCGCATTATTATTGGTGGATGCAGCTCATGGTATTGGGGATACAGAAAAAATCGTTTTAGACCGGTTACCGCAAGGAATCGGTAAAATTTGGGTGCATAATAAAATTGATGCGACCATGGAATCCGCAAAAATTACGGAAATTTCAGGTGAGATACATATTTACCTGTCTGCCAAAACCGGTGATGGTGTTTCTATACTAAAACAGCGTTTGCTGAGCATTGCGGGCTATCAACAAAATGCTGAAGGAGTTTTCATGGCGCGTGCGCGACATTTGAACGCATTGGCACAAGTGGATAATCACTTAAGTGCTGCAGCGGTACAAATTAATGCGGCAGAGTTGGTAGCGGAAGAGTTAAAGTTAGCGCAAGAAGCGTTGAGTGGTATTACTGGTGAATTTACACCAGATGATTTACTGGGTGAGATATTCAGCAAATTTTGCATAGGAAAATAAGTTTTGAACAAATAAAAAAGGCGCTTAAGGCGCCTTTTTTGATGCAAAAAAAGTATTAACTACTTAACAAAATTGCCTAATAAATTGTATTTTTCAGCTAACAAATAGTAGAAAACCAAGCGAGATTTAAATCGATCTTCTTTTACTTTTGCGCAGACTTCATCAATTGCAGCATCAAGCACAGCATCCGAGTGAGTAAGACCTAATTTCTTCTTTAAGAAATTCTCACGCACAGTCTGCTTTTCAGCAGCATCACCACAAGAAACATTGCGAGAATCTTGCTTAGATAAAACCAAAGCATATGTTCTTGCCATGCCCTGTAAAGCCGCTTCGTTGATTTTGGAGGTGTATTTTGCAAGTGTGTCTTTGTGTTCTTGAATATCTGCCATCATTTTCTCCTAAACTATTTGTAAAGATTTTATCTTAAGGATTAAGTTGCAAGGTTAACTGCACCTTTTAGTGATGTTGAGCAGTTAAGTATATTTAATCCATAATTAACCAGCCCATCACAAACGGTTATCGCGCCCTGCTTAAGTTCAGCGCATTAACATATTCGCCACCACCACTATAGGCGCGTAGTTGGCTGTGGTCAAGGGTTCCGTCTGTAAACGATTGTGAAGTGTTTCACGTGAAACACTAAATATTCTTAATCGGGCTACATTGAGTTTAGCCGTTTAATTTACTAAAACTACGCTGCATACTGTGTGCGACAATGCGTTGGTTGACTGTTAATCTTTAGTTGCGAGCTAATGTTTACATAAAAGTACTATTAAAAAATGGATCTAATTAAATTGTTTCACGTGAAACATGCTTAAAATGAGACGTTAACTGTTTTTATCTTGCTGTTTTTAAATGACTTGGCAAGCACTTTGCAGTAAAATCTAGACTTTACACAACTCATGCAGATTGAGTTGTTAACTTATTGAAGCGTAAGTAATATTTAAATGATTTTTCCGGATATTTTTGATGTAATTGTTGTAGGTGGTGGACATGCGGGCACCGAGGCTGCACTAGCCGCTGCACGCATGGGGCAAAAAACGCTTTTATTAAGCCACAACATTGAAACGTTAGGCCAAATGTCTTGCAACCCCAGTATTGGCGGCATTGGCAAAGGCCACTTGGTTAAAGAGATTGATGCGCTAGGTGGCGTGATGGCGCAGGCGACGGATATCGGCGGTATTCAGTTTCGTATTTTAAATTCATCCAAAGGCCCGGCGGTTCGCGCCACGCGCGCTCAGGCAGACCGTATTTTGTATAAAGCGGTCGTGCGCCACAAATTGGAAAATCAGCCTAATTTATGGTTATTTCAACAAGCGGTTGATGACATTATATTAGATGGTGATCGCGCCGCGGGCGTTGTGACGCAAATCGGTTTGCGGTTTAAATCTAAAAGCGTGGTGTTAACCGCAGGCACATTTTTGGGTGGTCTAATTCATGTGGGGCTGCAAAATTACAGTGCTGGCCGCGCAGGCGATCCGCCAGCGATTAGTTTGGCCGCGCGCTTACGCGAAATCGGTTTGCCGGCTGGCAGGTTGAAAACTGGTACGCCGCCGCGCATCGATGGCCGTACGATTGATTATTCCGTGATGCTTGAGCAACCGGGTGATGATCCTGCACCGGTATTCTCATTTATGGGCAATGTGGCGCAGCATCCGCAACAAGTGCCCTGCTGGATTACGCATACCAATGAGCGAACGCACGAAATTATTCGCAGTGGGTTGGATCGTTCACCGATGTACACAGGTGTGATTGAGGGTGTTGGCCCACGTTATTGTCCGAGTGTGGAAGACAAAATTCACCGTTTTGCCGATAAAGAATCCCATCAGATATTTTTAGAGCCTGAAGGTTTAACCACCAACGAAATTTATCCAAACGGTATTTCGACCAGTTTGCCGTTTGATATCCAGCTTGCGTTAGTGCGCTCTATTAAAGGGTTGGAAGGCGCGCATATTTTGCGCCCAGGCTATGCGATTGAATACGATTATTACGACCCGAGAAGCTTGAAGTCCAGTTTAGAAACAAAATCCGTACAAGGCTTATTTTTTGCGGGGCAGATTAATGGTACGACCGGATATGAGGAAGCGGCGGCACAAGGGTTGTTAGCCGGTGCAAACGCGGCTTTATATGTGCAAGGAAAAGAAAGCTGGTGCCCTGCTCGTGACGAAGCGTATTTGGGTGTGCTGGTAGATGACTTGATTACTACCGGCGTAACAGAGCCGTATCGGATGTTCACTTCGCGTGCGGAATATCGTCTGCAACTGAGGGAGGATAACGCTGATATGCGCTTAACTGCCAAGGGTCGTGAATTAGGTTTAGTGGATGATGCGCGTTGGGCGGCATTTGAGAAAAAACTGGAAGCAGTATCGCGTGAACAGGAGCGTTTGAGAAAAACGTTTGTACAAGTGGCAACAGATGATGTTTCACGTGAAACACAAGCTGCGATTTTGGGTAAGCCTTTAGAGCATGAATATAGTTTATTTGAATTGCTGCGCCGTCCGGAAGTAAGTTACGAAGGTATGTTAAGTTTGGGCAATATTCAATTGGGCGAATTAGACCCGGCAGTACGCGAGCAAGTGGAAATTGCTGCTAAATATCAAGGCTACATAACACGTCAGCAAGAAGAAATTGCCAAGCAAAAAGGCAGTGAAAATATTAAATTAATAGATTTAGATTATGCGGATGTGCATGGCCTAAGTATTGAAGCGCGGCAAAAATTAATACAACATAAACCGGAAACGATCGGTCAGGCTGGGCGTATTTCAGGCATCACGCCAGCAACAATATCTTTGCTATTGGTCTACTTAAAGCGCAAATATAAAAAACAGGCTAGCCAAACTAATATTGGCGCTGATAATCAAGCAGCATGAATCAGGCTGAATTATTGGCGCAAGGTATTGCAAGCATGGGCTTGCCTGTGCCTGTTGCGATGCAGGAAAAGCTACTGGCATATTTAAGTTTGTTGCACAAATGGAATAAGGTATACAACCTGACGGCGGTACGCGATCCGCTGGAAATGGTGATTTTGCATTTGCTGGATAGTTTAAGTGTGTTGCCGCATGTAAATAGTAAAAATTTATTAGATGTGGGCAGTGGCGGTGGCTTACCAGGAATTGTACTGGCGATATGCAAGCCGGAGCTGCAAGTGACGACGATTGATACGGTGCAAAAGAAAGCGATTTTTATGCGCCAGGTGAAAGGTGAGTTGAGCTTGGCTAATTTAACTGTAGTCCATGCGCGGGTGGAAAATTTTCAGCCAAGCGAGCCATTTGAATTGGTCATATCAAGAGCCTTTTCTGAAATCGCTTTGTTTATGCAGTTAACCAAGCATTTGATTAAAGAAAATGGACACTGGCTTGCCATGAAAGGCGTGATGCCATCAGGTGAATTGGAAGGCTTGCCTGTGCAACCGAGCAATATTATTCCGTTGAAAGTTGCGGGTTTGGATGCGGAGCGGCATTTGGTGGTGTTTGAAAATATACCCAACAATGTCGGGTTTTAAGAAATGCGATATTTAATAATAGTCAAAACATAGAATAGTTAAAGAACAATTGATGAAAATATTAGCGATTACTAATCAAAAAGGTGGTGTGGGTAAAACTACTACTTGTGTAAATTTAGCCGCCAGTTTGGCCGCTAATAAGCAAAAGGTGCTACTGGTGGATTTAGACCCGCAAGGCAATGCCAGCACAGGTAGTGGTATTGATAAAGCACATCTTGAATACAGTATTTATCATGTGTTGATTGGCGAAAAAACATTAAAAGAAGTTGTTGTTAAAAGCGAAAAAGGCGGCTTTGATATTGCGCCATCTAATCGTGAGTTGGCTGGTGCAGAAGTGGAGCTGGTAAATGAGTTGGCGCGTGAAATGCGTTTGAAGCAAGCCATTTCGGCGATTTCTGATTATGATTATGTGTTGCTCGATTGCCCCCCTGCCCTCAATTTGGTCACCGTCAATGCGCTCACTGCAGCCGATACCGTGATGATTCCGATGCAGTGTGAATATTATGCGTTGGAAGGTTTGTCGGATTTGGTGAACACGATTAAAAAAGTACGCGCACATTTAAATCCGAAATTAGAAATTGAAGGCTTGCTGCGCACCATGTTCGATAATCGTAATATGCTGGCAAGCCAAGTGTCGGCACAATTGGTTAGCCATTTTGGCGATAAAGTCTATAAAACGGTGATCCCGCGCAATATTCGTTTGGCCGAAGCCCCAAGTTATGGTTTGCCTGTGTTGATGTATGACAAATCTTCTAAAGGTGCTGTGGCCTATTTAGATTTAGCCAAGGAAATTATTCATAAAAATCAAAGCGTTAAGAATCCTGCAACGCAATTAAAGGGTGTGGTAAATGGTTAAACCAAAAGGTCTGGGGCGTGGATTGGATGCGCTATTGTCAAATGATAGCGAAGAGCTTGCACGTGGTGATGCGTTGATGATGTTGGGCGTTAACCAATTGCAGCCTGGTAAATATCAACCACGCTCTTATATGGATGACGCGGCATTACAAACTTTGGCCGATTCTATTCGCAATCAAGGCATTATGCAGCCGATTTTGGTGCGAAATGTGGGTGCGGATCAATACGAAATTATCGCAGGTGAGCGGCGTTGGCGCGCTTCGCAATTGGCTGGTTTGTCTGAAGTGCCGGTCCTGGTGCGTGAAATCGCGGATGAGTCCGCGCTGGCGATGGCGTTAATAGAGAATATTCAACGTGAAAATTTAAACCCATTAGAAGAAGCGCAAGGCATTAAGCGCTTGATCGATGAATTTGCCATGACGCACGAAAAAGCCGCTACTGCTGTTGGACGTTCACGTGCAGCGGTATCCAATTTGCTGCGATTACTATCCTTAAGTGCGCCTGTGCAAGCGATGTTAATGCACAACAAACTGGATATGGGGCATGCCCGAGCATTAATCGGTTTGGATGCGGCGCAACAAATTATGCTGGCAAATAAAATCGTGCAGCAAAATTTATCGGTGCGTGATGTTGAAAACTTGGTGAAAAAATTAGCTGAAGTTGACAAGGTTAAGCCACAGAAAACCACGGTCAATCATGACGTTTTAACCCTGCAAAACACATTGAGTGAAAAAATTGGCACCAGTGTGAATATTTCTGCAAAAGAAAACGGCTCGGGCATGCTTAAAATTAGCTACAACAATTTAGATCAGCTGGATGACATTATTAGTAAAATGATGCGCTAAGTGTTTCATTTTGCGTGAAACTTAATTGCAATACTTGCACTTACTGCTTGACTAAAAATGCGTAATAATTCAAAATCGCGGACTTTGCTGATAAGCCCATTTCAATCAAACTGAAATGACAAGAAAACGGAAATGACAGAAGAGCAAAATTCAAAGTCAGGCTTAACTACAAGCAGTAATAAAGTGTTTGGCAAAATGTTACAGTGGCAATTAAGTGCAACAGCCGTAGTGATGGTAATTGCGTTGATTGTTTCAGGTTTGCATGCAGGTATTTCAGCGTTGGCTGGCGGGCTGTCAGTGACAGTCGGTGCTTTTTTTGCTTCTAAAATTGCACAACGTAATAGTAATGAAGCCGCAACGATATTGGTTAATCTGCTGAAAGCAGAGGCCGTTAAAATTATTATTATTGTTGTGCTGCTATTTATTACGTTTAAGCTTTACAAGCAATTAGTGCCATTTGCGCTTATTGCGGGTTTGGCTGCTGCAGCACTATTTTCTGGTGCTGCAATGAGCAAGCTAGATAAAACAGAATTAGAAATATAGAAATTTTAATTTTTATACTTTAAATAAGTAACTTTAATAGGCGCCTCTTAACGAGGCCATTCGGATTGATATGGCTACAGAACACGCAGAACACGTACTCACCCCGTCAGAATATATTTCGCATCATTTAAGTTTTAATGCGCAATCAGTCGGCAATGGCAGTTTTTGGACATTGCATATTGATACTTTGATTACGTCAGTCATATTAGGTTTGTTGGTCATGGGTTTGGTCTGGTGGGTAGCCCGTGGCGCAACTGCTGGTGTGCCAACCAAACGTCAAGCTTTTGTTGAGTTGGTTTTTGGTTTTGTGGATGACCAAGTTAAAAATATTTTTCATGGTAACCGTCATAGCTTCATTGCTCCAACAGCGCTGACGGTTTTTTTATGGGTATTCGCAATGAATGCCATGGATTTCCTGCCAATTGATATCGTTGCAAAATTTACCCATGCTATTGGCTTTGACGCATGGCGCGCAGTACCGACTTCAGACATTAACACCACGTTTGCCTTAGCTTTATCAATCTGGATTTTGATGATTTTCTTCTCGATTAAAGTCAAGGGCTTTGGCGGTTGGATTCATGAGTTGTTTTACACGCCATTCGGCCATAAATTCTGGGTGCTACCACTGAATTTCTTGTTTAATTTAATCGAATATGTTTCGAAACCACTTTCACACTCCTTGCGTCTCTTCGGCAATATGTATGCGGGTGAAGTGATTTTCTTGCTACTGGGTATGTGGGCGGCTACGGGCTTGTCTGGTACGATTTTCGGTGCAGTTTTAGGTGCAGGCTGGTCAATTTTCCATATTTTAATTGTGGCATTGCAGGCTTTCATCTTTATGATGTTAACGGTTGTTTATTTAGCGATGGCGCACGAAAGTCATTAAATAATTAGTTTTAATTTGTTTTAGTAAGTCGTTTCGATAAGTAGTTTTAGAGTTGTTATAAAGTGCAGTTTAATTTTTGAGAGGGTAATAAAATGGAAGCATTAGCATTGATTCAAGCCTACACAGGCGTTGGTATTGGTTTAATTATTGGTTTAGGCGCTGCGGGTGCTTGTATCGGTATTGGTATTATGTGTGCAAGTTTCCTGGAAGGCGCAGCGCGTCAACCAGAAATGATTCCACAATTACAAGGTAAAGTATTCTTGCTATTAGGTCTTATCGATGCTTCTTTCATTATTGGTGTTGGTCTGGCTATGATGTTCGCGTTCGCTAACCCATTATTAAGCGTTGTTACAGCAGCAAATTAATTTTTTGAGTCAACTATTGACTCAAACTTTTATACACTGACTTAATTTAATTGGATTAAAAATGAACATTAACTTTACACTGATCGCACAAGCTATCGCATTTGCTGTGTTGATTTGGTTCACAGTGAAATTCGTTTGGCCGCCGCTATTAAAAGCGATTGAAACGCGCCAAAAAGAAATTGCTGACGGTTTGGCTGCAGCGCAAGAAGGCAGAAGCGCCTTGGAAGTAGCAGCTAAAAAATCAGAAGCAACACTTGCAGAAGCCAAACAAAAAGCCAGCGAGATTATTGGTCAGGCTGAAAAACGCGCGACACAAATCGTTGAAGAAGCTAAAGGCAATGCTAAAGCGGAAGGCGACCGTATTATTACGGGTGCAAAAGCTGAGATTGATCAAGAAGTAAACCGTGCTAAAGAAGGTTTACGTGCACAGGTTTCAGCATTGGCAATCGCTGGCGCTGAAAAAATCTTGCGTAAAGAGATTGATGGCAAAGCACATAGCGAAATGCTATCTAAACTAGCGGCGGAGCTATAAGTCATGGCTGAAATATCAACCATCGCACGGCCTTACGCAGTAGCGGCTTACAAGCTTGGTAAAGAGCAGAAATCGCTGGCTAAATGGTCTGAGATGTTAAGTTTTGCCACTGCTGTTTCTAACGATGCGCAAATGCAGGCTTACATCCAAGACCCAAAAGTAGTCGCGAGCGATTTACAAAAGACTTTTTTAAAAGTGTGTGGCGACAAACTCAATGAGCAGGGACAAAACCTGATTAAAGTGTTGGTTGAATACAATCGCATGTCTATATTGCCCGCTATCAGCAGTGCGTTTGAAGAGCTTAAAGCGCTTGATGAAGGCACGCTGGATGCGCAAATTATTGCAGCGGCTAAACCAAGCGCGGCAGAAGTTAAAGATTTAGTAAAACGCCTTGAAGCTAAGTTTGGTAAAAAGATTGAAGCCAATGTTTCTGTAGATGCAGAGCTTATTGGTGGCATTAAAATTATTGTTGGCGATACCGTGATAGACGCGTCCGTCAAAGGTCAGTTACAAAATTTAGCTTATACGCTTTCAGCTTAGGCGCGTGGTTAATTAAATAGCCAAAGAAAACTTTAGGAGTCAAAATGCAGTTATCTACATCAGAAATCAGTGAACTGATTAAAAGCAGATTAGAAAATTTTTCTACCTCAGCTGAAGCGCGTACTCAAGGTACAGTAATTTCAGTAACTGACGGTATCGTACGTATTCACGGTCTTTCAAACGTGATGGCCGGCGAGATGATCGAATTTCCAGGCAACACATTCGGTTTGGCGCTTAACCTCGAGCGTGATTCGGTTGGTGCAGTGGTTTTAGGTGATTACGAGCACATTACTGAAGGCGACACTGTTAAATGTACAGGTCGCATTTTAGAAGTGCCAGTAGGTCCAGAATTGATTGGCCGCGTAGTAAACGCGTTAGGTCAGCCGATTGATGGTAAAGGCCCAGTCAATGCAAAAATGACTGACAAGATTGAAAAAGTGGCACCAGGCGTGATTGCACGTAAATCAGTTTCACAACCAGTACAAACTGGTTTGAAATCAGTTGACTCTATGGTGCCAGTTGGCCGTGGTCAACGTGAATTGATTATTGGTGATCGCCAAACAGGTAAAACAGCGGTAGCGGTTGATGCGATCATCAACCAAAAAGGTCAGAACATGACTTGTATCTATGTTGCGATTGGCCAAAAGGCGTCTACAGTTGCTAACGTGGTACGTAAGCTGGAAGAAAACGGCGCGCTTGCTTACACCATCGTGGTTGCAGCAACAGCTTCTGATTCGGCTGCACTACAATTCTTAGCGCCATACGCTGGTTGTACAATGGGTGAGTACTTCCGTGACCGTGGTGAAGATGCATTGATCGTTTATGATGATTTGACTAAACAAGCGATTGCTTACCGTCAAATCTCATTGCTATTACGTCGTCCACCAGGCCGTGAAGCTTACCCAGGTGACGTGTTCTACATCCACTCACGTTTGTTAGAGCGTGCTGCGCGCGTAAACGAAGAGTATGTAGAAAAATTCACTAATGGTGCCGTAAAAGGTAAAACCGGTTCATTGACAGCATTGCCAGTGATTGAAACAGCGGCTGGCGACGTTTCAGCATTCGTTCCAACTAACGTGATTTCGATTACCGATGGTCAGATCTTCCTAGAGACAGATTTGTTCAACGCGGGTATTCGTCCAGCAATTAACGCGGGTATTTCAGTATCTCGCGTAGGTGGTGCTGCACAAACCAAAGTCATTAAAAAATTGGGCGGTGGCGTACGTTTAGCCTTAGCGCAATATCGTGAATTGGCCGCATTTGCGCAATTCGCTTCTGATTTGGATGAAGCAACACGTAAACAGCTAGATCGCGGTCGTATGTTTACTGAGTTGATGAAACAAGCGCAGTACGCACCATTAAGCGTTTCAAAAATGGCAATTACTTTGTTGGCAGCTAACAAAGGCTATTTCGATGATGTTCCAACCAATAAAGTATTGGCTTTTGAAAGCGCATTGCATGGCTTCATGGGTTCTAAATACGCTAAATTGATGGATGGCATCGAGTCTAGCAAAGACTTGGCTGGCGATAACGAAAAAGCGGTTGAAGCGGCAATTCAAGACTTCAAAGCAACGAACGCTTATTAATCTACTATTAGGTAAATAAAATGGCTGGTAGTAAAGAGATTAGAACCAAGATCAAGAGTGTAGAAAATACACGCAAGATCACCAAGGCGATGGAAATGGTGGCTGCTTCTAAAATGCGTAAAGCGCAAGATAGAATGCGTGCCTCACGCCCATATGCTGAGAAAATTCGTAACGTTGCAGCGCATTTGTCATTTGCAAACCCTGAGTACAAACACCCCTATTTGATTAAGCGTGATGTTGTGAAAAACATTGGTTTGATTGTGGTTAGTTCAGACAAAGGCTTATGTGGTGGTTTAAATACCAATATGTTGCGTTTGTCTGTTAACCAAATGAAAACTTGGGAAACTGAAGGCAAGGCAATCTCTGTTAGTGCGATTGGTAACAAAGGCTTTAGCTTTATGAACCGTGTAGGCGCGAATGTTAAATCGCACATCACAGGTTTGGGTGATGTTCCGCATTTAGAAGCTTTGATTGGTACGATCAAAGTGATGTTGGATGCTTATACTGCAGGTGAAATTGACCAGTTGTTTATCAGCTACACTAAGTTCATCAACACCATGAAGCAAGAACCAGTGATACAACAATTGTTACCATTGAGTGATGAGCATTTAGGTGCGCATCCTCATCATGACAAAGTTGAGCCTTTATCAACAAGCGGCGTCATCAAAGGCGCAGTTAAAGTAGGCATTGCAAAAGGTCATTGGGATTACATCTACGAGCCTGAAGCACAGCCAGTGATTGATGAGTTGATGGTGCGTTATATCGAGTCATTAGTGTACAACGCTGTGGCAGAGAACATGGCTTCAGAGCAGTCATCACGTATGGTGGCAATGAAATCAGCATCTGATAACGCAAAACAGGTGATTGGCGATTTGAAACTGGTTTACAACAAAGCCCGCCAGGCAGCAATTACCAAAGAGATCTCTGAAATTGTTGGTGGCGCTGCAGCGGTAGCTTAGCAATTGGGCGATACTAACCCCGTAGGGTGTTATGTAGAGACCAAATTGAAAAGCGCGTTAGCTTAATAGTTGAACGAATATAGAATTTAATTAAATCTGACTAAAAGAAGTTAGGAATAGAAAATGGCAAAAGCAAATCAAGTTAAAGAAGCCCAAGTAAAAATTGGTAAAGTTGTTCAATGTATTGGTGCTGTTGTGGACGTTGAGTTTCCACGTGACCAAATGCCGAACGTATTTGAAGCATTGATTATTGATGATGCAACAAGTCAAGCTGAGGCAGGCCTAACTTTGGAAGTTCAGCAACAATTGGGTGACGGCATTGTGCGTACCATTGCGATGGGCTCATCTGATGGTCTTGCACGTGGTACAGCATTTAAATCAACAGGCTCACAGATTACTGTGCCGGTTGGTGTAGGTACGCTAGGCCGTATTATGGACGTGTTGGGTCGCCCAATTGATGAGGCTGGCCCGATTGATTCTGATGAGCGTCGTCCAATTCACCAAAAAGCCCCTACTTTCGAAGAGCTATCACCTTCAGTTGACCTGTTAGAGACAGGTATTAAAGTGATTGACTTGGTTTGTCCGTTTGCTAAAGGCGGTAAAGTTGGTTTGTTCGGCGGTGCGGGTGTAGGTAAAACCGTTAACATGCTTGAGTTGATTAACAACATTGCAAAACAACACTCAGGTTTATCAGTGTTTGCAGGTGTAGGTGAGCGTACTCGTGAAGGTAATGACTTCTACCACGAGATGGCAGAAGCTGGTGTTATCAAGCTGGACAACATGAAAGAATCAAAAGTATCAATGGTGTTTGGTCAAATGAACGAACCACCAGGTAACCGTTTACGCGTGGCTTTGTCAGGTTTGACAATGGCTGAGAAATTCCGTGACGAAGGCCGTGACGTATTGTTCTTTGTGGATAACATCTATCGCTACACATTGGCCGGTACGGAAGTATCTGCATTGTTAGGCCGTATGCCTTCAGCTGTAGGTTACCAACCTACTCTAGCTGATGAAATGGGTCGTTTACAAGAGCGTATTACATCAACTAAAACAGGTTCTATTACTTCTATCCAAGCAGTTTATGTACCTGCGGATGACTTGACCGATCCATCACCAGCAACAACGTTCCAACATTTGGACTCAACAGTTGTGTTGTCACGTGACATTGCCTCTTTAGGTATCTACCCTGCGGTTGATCCATTGGATTCAAGCTCACGTCAATTAGACCCATTGGTTGTTGGTGAAGAGCATTACAGCGTAGCGCGTTCAGTACAACAAACCTTGCAACGCTATAAAGAATTACGCGACATTATTGCGATTTTGGGTATGGACGAATTATCAGCAGAAGATAAATTAGCTGTTGGCCGTGCACGTAAAATCCAACGTTTCTTGTCACAACCATTCCACGTAGCTGAAGTGTTTACTGGCGCGCCAGGTAAATATGTACCACTAAAAGAAACGATCAAAGGCTTTAAAGCCATTGTTGCTGGTGAGTATGATCATCTGCCAGAGCAAGCTTTCTACATGGTCGGTGGCATTGAAGAAGCGGTAGAGAAAGCCAAAACTTTAAACTAGTAGTTAGTAACTATAAGTTAGTTTATTGACAATAGTTTAAGGATAAATGATGGCAAATACTGTTCATATCGATGTAGTAAGCGCAGAAGAAAGCATATTCTCAGGTGAAGCTGAGTTTGTGGTTGCACCTGCCAGTGCTGGTGAAGTGGGTATCTACCCAAATCACGCACCAATGATTACAACTATCAAACCGGGTGCATTGCGTATTAAGCAAACTAATGAAGCTGAAGAAACGTTGATTTTTATCTCTGGTGGATTATTAGAGGTGCAGCCAGGTTTCATCACAGTGTTGGCGGATACGGCAGTACGTGGTCACGATTTAGATGAAGCAAAAGCAATTGCCGCTAAACTAGCTGCTGAAGAAGCGATGAAAAATCGCACTTCAGATATGGATTATGCGAAGGCACAAGCTGAATTGTCAGAAGCAATGGCACAAATTCATGCGATTGAACGTCTGCGTAAAACACACTAAGTCATGAAGCATTAGCGCTAAGCTAACATCAGCAAAAAGGCAGCTTAGGCTGCCTTTTTTGTTATACTTTATAATCACATGTCTAATCAAACCGCGCTTAATTAAAGCACATCAAAACCCTATAAAAATGATGAATCTATTAAACATAGTTATCCTTGCAGCGGGCAAAGGCACGCGCATGCATTCAAACAAGCCAAAAGTGTTGCACGAAATAGGCGGTAAGCTAATTTTGGCGCATGTGATTGATTGCGCAAAAGCCTTAAACCCGCAAAAGATCATTGTTGTATATGGCTATGGCGGCGAAACAGTGCGGGAGGCATTTGCACATGAGAATATAGACTGGGTGAGCCAGGCTGAACAATTAGGTACAGGTCACGCGGTTCAGCAGGCAGCGCCCTACTTGGATGCAGAAGCTAATAGTTTGATTATGCTGGGCGATGTGCCTTTGGTGGATGTGGAAACCTGTAAAAAACTAATTGAACGTGCCAATAATCAACTGGCGATTTTGTCCTTTAATAAGGCCGATCCAACCGGCTATGGCCGCATTGTTCGCAACAATCATCTAGTCACGGCAATCGTTGAACATAAAGATGCGACGGACGCGCAACGACAGATCACTGAAGTGAATACCGGCATAATGGCGATGCCGAATATTCATCTTAAAAATTGGTTAAGTCGTTTAAGTAATAACAATGCGCAGGGTGAGTATTATTTAACCGATATCGTTGAGCTTGCTGTTAAAGATAAAGTAGATGTCATCGCAGAAATTACACTGGATGAATGGTCCGTTACAGGTATTAACTCTAAAGTGGATTTAAGCCAGATTGAGCGCGTGTATCAAGTGCGTATTGCGCAACAATTATTACAACAAGGCGTCACGTTAAAAGACCCTGCCCGCCTGGATGTTCGCGGTGTGCTTAGCTGCGGTCGCGATGTGGAAATTGATGTGAATTGTGTATTTGAAGGCAATGTCACTTTAGGCGATAACGTAAAAATCGCCGCCAGTTGCGTGATTAAGAACGCAACTATTACGGCTGGTACACAAATTGCTGCTTTTACACATATTGATGACGCTGAAATTGGCGCAAATAGTCGCATTGGGCCATATGCGCGCTTACGGCCAGGCACTACACTGGCGGCAGATACGCACGTTGGCAACTTTGTAGAGCTTAAGAATGCGCAAGTGGATATTGGCAGCAAGATTAACCATTTAAGTTATGTAGGTGATAGCACGGTGGGCAAAAACGTCAATATTGGTGCAGGTACCATCACTTGTAATTACGATGGTGCGAATAAATTTAGAACCGTTATTGAAGATGGCGCATTTATTGGTTCCGATTCGCAGTTAATAGCACCTGTTACCATTGGCAAAAATGCCACGATTGCCGCCGGTTCAACGATTACAAAGAATGCGCCAGCAGATGCATTAACCTTTTGCCGCGCTAAAGAACAGAAAACGATTGCGGGCTGGAAGCGCCCAGTCAAAATAAAAAAAGATTAGCTCAGTTAACTTTGAAATTATTGCAGTAAATACAACATTCAGAATTTGAAAGAAACCATATGTGTGGAATTGTAGGCGCAGTTGCTAAACGAAATGTCGTATCAACGCTGATCGAAGGTTTAAGTCGGCTGGAGTATCGCGGTTACGATTCGGCTGGTATTGCGGTGCTCAATAACAATGGAATTGAACGCGTGCGTGCAGTTGGGCGCGTGTCTGCAATGACAGAAAAGGCAATCGACGCTAATTTGACGGGCTTGGTTGGCATCGGTCATACGCGCTGGGCAACGCATGGCGGTGTGACTGAAAATAATGCGCATCCGCATGTTTCACCCGCGCAGTCAAATCCAGAAATTGCCGTTGTACATAACGGCATTATTGAAAACCATGATGAGCAACGCACAAAATTAAAAGCACTTGGTTACGAGTTTCATTCGCAAACCGATACTGAAGTCATCGCGCATTTAATTCATTATTACTATACAAAATCGCCCGATCTATTGGCAGCCACTAAAGCAGCCATTGCTAAATTAACAGGCGCATTTGCTATCAGCGTAATTGCGGTGAACCAGCCTAATTTAATGGTGTGCGCGCGTTTAGGCTGCCCACTATTAGTTGGCTTGGGTAGCGATGAAAACTTTATCGCTTCAGACGTTTCTGCGGTGCTTTCTGTGACGCGCAGAGTGATTTATCTAGAGGATGGCGATGTTGCCACGTTAACAACCGATGCTGTCACCATTTACGGCAAAGATGGCGAATTAGCCACACGCAAAGTGCATACCAGTGATGTTTCCTTGGCCAGTTTAGAACTTGGCCCTTACAGCCACTTTATGCAAAAAGAAATCTATGAGCAGCCTGTTGCATTGAATGACACGATTGAGGCGCTAATCGACGATGGCGCGTTCAGGCCGGAACTGTTTGGCAAAAGTGCAGCAAAAGTATTTAATCAGTTAGATAGCATCCTGATATTGGCCGCAGGCACTAGCTATTACGCTGCATTAACAGCCAAGTATTGGTTAGAAGGCATTGCGAAGGTGCCCTGCAACGTTGAAATCGCCAGCGAATACCGCTATCGCGAATCGGTGCCGAATCCTAATCAACTTATCGTAACTATTTCACAATCGGGTGAAACCTTAGATACGATGGAGGCCCTGAAGCATGCGAAATCGTTAGGCCAAGCATTAAGCTTAAGTATTTGCAACGTACAGGAAAGTGCGATTCCACGCGCATCGCAATTGGTTTTCTACACGCGTGCAGGTGCGGAAATCGGTGTGGCATCTACCAAAGCATTCACCACGCAATTAGTCGCTTTATTTGTATTAGCCGCCACTTTGGCTAAACAAAAAGGCCTACTTAACACTCAAAAAGAGTCAGAATATTTAGGTGCACTACGTCAATTAGCCGGTAGCGTACAATTTGCGCTGAATCTAGAGCCACAGATCCGCGAATGGGCAAAACGCTTTGGCGACAAAGAACACGCGCTATTTCTAGGCCGTGGTGTGCACTACCCAATCGCCATGGAAGGCGCACTTAAGCTGAAAGAAATCTCATATATTCATGCAGAAGCTTACCCGGCAGGTGAGCTTAAACATGGCCCGTTGGCGCTGGTGGATAACAATATGCCAGTAGTCGTGATTGCGCCAAATGATGCCTTGCTGGAAAAAGTCAAATCTAACATGCAAGAAGTTAGAGCGCGTGGCGGCGAGCTGTTTGTGTTTGCTGACGCGGATAGTCACTTTACAGAGTCAGAAGGCGTGCATGTCATCCGCACTCCGCGCCATGTGGGCATACTCTCCCCTATTCTGCATACAATTCCAGTGCAATTGCTGGCGTATCATGCGGCGTTATTGAAGGGCACGGATGTGGATAAACCTAGGAATTTGGCTAAGAGTGTGACGGTCGAGTAAGGGGGAGATTGAAGTCCATGCCATCAGTATGTAATAAATAATGTTGGGTCTAGCAAATAAAGTTGTATCGTATCTGACTGACTACGAAAAGCTTCTTATTGGATTAAGCTTTCTTAACGAATTCAGATTTTAGCTTCATTGCGCCAATACCATCAATTTTACAATCAATGTCGTGATCGCCTTCTACAAGGCGAATGTTTTTAACCTTGGTGCCGACTTTGACGACTAAAGAAGAGCCCTTCACTTTGAGGTCCTTAATGACGGTGATTGTATCGCCGTCCTGCAGTATATTGCCATTCGCATCTCGGATTACTTTGACTTCCTCAGCGCTGACTGCATTCGTATCCATGCTCCACTCATGCGCACATTCAGGGCAAATATAAATATTGCCATCCTCATAAGTATATTCAGAATTGCATTGGGGGCAATTAGGTAAATTATTCATACATACTTCCTTAAATTTAAGATGTTAAAAGAATCAGTTTTTTTGAATCAGAAAAACAAAACCATCTTCGCTTTTATATTCACTTAGCAACTCGTATGGGTTGTTGGCTACTAAAGTTCTAATATTGTTAATCGAGCCTACTTTATTTGATATCAGCTTTAGAATCTGGCCCGAACTCATCGTATCCAAAGCGCTTTTGCTATGAACCATTGGCATTGGGCAATCCTCATCAGTCGCATCAAGTAATATGTCGTGCTTAACACTCATGGCAGTTTCCTTTATTGGGTTATTCAAAACTTCTGATTTATTACTTCAAATGATGCGAGTGAATTTGTGCGCTGATATTTAGACGACCAATTTCCGACTGCGTCAATAGCCGTGCTTTACCTGCGGCTAATATTGGCATCGGAGATAGACCTGTTTCATTTTCAAAATTGCGTAGAGCGCGAATAATTTCAACGGGATTTTCTTTTTGCATATCTGTTGATACAACAATGCAACGGTAACGGGTTGATTTAATTGCATGCAATGCATCGGAACAGGTATGGCAATACTCGGCCATTAGATTTCTCACAGCCATAAAAGCATCGATATCAAAAGGTTGATTTTGGGTATCCAGTATAACTAGCGCCTTATTAGTCATTAAAGTCCTTCATTCAGAGAGTTAATGTCATCTATTTTTGTTAACACATTATTTTTGCCAATTCGTCCGATCAGCCCCGCTACTTTTAGTTTTTCAAAAACATTGGGTCTTGCCTCGCTTAACACCAATCGAGTGTTATGTCGCCTGCAGGCATCTAATAAATCCCCAAGTGATTGCATGCCTGTGGCATCAATAAAAGGCACCCTGCCTAACCGCAATACAAGTATATCAGCATGTTTATGCGCACTTTCTAGCGCGCTTTCCAAGTGTTGTGCCGCTCCAAAGAAAAAAGGTCCTTCTATGCTAAATATCACTGTATTTGGTGGTGTTTTAAAATCAGTATTACCCGTCTCGGCAATAAGTTCTTTTTGTATTTGCTCTTCAACGACAACTGTTTCTGACATGCGCTTCATAAAAAGCAAGCAAGCTAAAAGCACGCCAATATTAACGGCAATTACCAGATCACCAAACACTGTGAGCAGGA
>Ga0160176_134608_pt1 | contig 27157 bp, 26 predicted proteins | sample met4sta_FD_108564 | JGI IMG/M metagenome (GOLD analysis project Ga0160176, IMG submission 108564) | Synthetic bacterial communities of pure cultures from sediment of Lake Washington, USA, under low oxygen conditions - MT... | ecosystem: Engineered > Modeled > Simulated communities (microbial... >...
GTTAAAGTATTTCAACAGCCCGGTTACCTGGAAAATTTTGTTCAATCAATTTTCGACTCGTTGCATGACTTTACCGGAAAAACGCTGGTACTGGGTGGAGATGGGCGATATTTTAACAGACCGGCCATACAAATCATCATCAAGATGGCAGCAGCCAACGGTTTCGGTAAACTTATTATAGGTCAAGGCGGGCTACTGTCTACCCCGGCGGCCTCGCATATCATCAGAAAAAATAACGCATTCGGCGGCCTGATTCTTTCCGCCAGCCACAATCCGGGTGGCCCTGACGAAGATTTCGGCATTAAATACAATGTCGGCAATGGCGGCCCTGCCCCGGAAAAATACACCAACGCATTTTATCAGCGCAGTCTTACTATCGACAGCTACAAAACTGCCCATATTGAAGACATAGACCTGGATCGCATCGGCACTCAACAAATAGAGGGCCTTAACATTACTATCGTTGATCCGGTGACTGATTATGCGGAACTGATGCAGTCTATTTTCGACTTCAACTTACTCAAACAAAGCATCAGCTCGGGCTATATCACCCTGCTCTTCGATGCGATGCATGCCATTACCGGCCCTTATGCAAAACGGATACTGATAGACATCTTGGGCGCAACACCTGATTCAGTCATTAATGCAGAACCACTAGAAGATTTCGGCGGCCATCACCCCGATCCCAATTTGGCGCATGCCCAGGAATTGGCCGAACGCATGTTCAGCCCGGCAGCGCCTGTTTTCGGCGCGGCATCCGATGGCGACGGCGACCGCAACATGATTACCGGCAGCAACATTTTCGTAACGCCCAGCGACAGCTTGGCCATTATGGCGGCCAACGCGCATTTGATTCCGGCTTATGCCCAAGGCTTGCGCGGCGTGGCCCGCTCCATGCCCACCAGCCAAGCGGTTGACCGCGTCGCCGTCTGCTACAACATTCCCTGCTACGAAACGCCGACCGGCTGGAAATTTTTCGGCAATCTGCTGGACGCAGGAAAAATCACCCTGTGCGGCGAAGAAAGCTTCGGCACCGGCTCGGATCATGTAAGGGAAAAAGACGGTCTATGGGCGGTATTATTCTGGCTGAATTTAATCGCCATAAAGCGCCAGTCCGTTGCCGACATCGTGCATGAGCACTGGCAAAAAATTCGGCCGGGATATTTATTGCAGACACGACTACGAAGCCGTAGAAATGGATATCGCCAACGGCATTGTTGAGCACTTACGGTCCCAGTTGCCCGCATTGCCGGGACAAACCTTCGGCGAATATACGGTTAAATACGCCGATGAATTCAGTTACGAGGACTCGGTAGACGGCAGCGTCAGCAGCAATCAAGGCATACGCATCGGCTTTGAAAACGGCTCCCGCATTATTTTCCGTTTATCGGGAACCGGAACCGTCGGCGCAACCTTAAGAATCTATCTGGAACGCTTTGAAGCGGATGCATCCAAGCATGATCAGGATGCCCAAGTGGCCTTGGCGGAGTTGATCAGCCTTGCCGAACAGTTTTGCGAAGTGAAAAAACGCACCGGCAGAACTGAGCCTGATGTGGTGACTTAAAAAAAGCAGATGAAGGCACAAGGCGAAAGGCGCAGCGTTTGTCTTGCGCCTTTTACCTTTCGTCTTAAACTTCCATATTATGCGCAATGCCGTGCAATGAACAGATCAACAACACCCCCATAGCAATCAACGCGATCTGCTGCAACGATGTCTTCATGTCGGTCTTTTTGTGCAACGACGGTATCAAATCGGCTACCGCGATATAAATAAAGCTTGAGGCCGCCAGCGCCAGAAAGTACGGCAGGCTGTCATGCAAATCTTCCAGCCCGAAATATGCCAGCACACCGCCCAAAACCGTAGTTAAACTGGCGAGCATATTGTAGAAAAGCGCTTTGCTTTTGGAATAGCCGCTGTGCAGCAAAATTGCAAAATCCCCCACTTCCTGAGGAATTTCGTGCGCGGCAACAGCCAGACTGGTAACGATCCCCAAATGCACATCAGTCAAAAACGCCGCAGCGATTAAAACGCCATCGACAAAGTTGTGGATGCCGTCGCCGAGAATAATCAACGCACCGGCTGACTTGGCCATGCCGTGACTGTGACTATGCCCGTGGCCATGTTCGTGCTCATCTTCATCGCCGTGCGCCTCGCAATCGCCGGAATGACAATGCCGCCAGATCAGTAACTTTTCCAGTACAAAAAACCCAAGCACGCCCGCTAAAATTGTCCCGGATAACGCTTGAAACTGCTCAGGTTTAATTTGTGCAAAGGCCTCGGGAATCAAGCCCCAAAAGGCGACCGCCAATAACGCGCCAATCGCAAAACTGATCCCGTGCGGCAACACCGCGGCCCTGCGATGATCAGGCAACAATAGAAAAACGGCGGCCGCCATTACGCTTAACACGCCGCCAACCGCCGTAAAGATGATAATTAATATCAGTAAACTCACTCTTTATTCTCTCCAAATCAGCGTAGCCATACGCCCTGTTTGTTTATCCCGGCGGTAGGAATAAAACCGTTCCTGTTCGGTGACGGTACAAAAACCGCCTCCGTAAATCTTATCGATGCCCAGCGTAGCCAGATCAATTCGGGCCAGCTGATAGATATCCGCCAGCCACTTGCCGTTACTTTGCTGTTTAAAAGCCGTTATGAATGCTGGTGATTTTTCCAGAAAAGCATCCCGCACTTCTGCTCCTACTTCAAAGCAGTCAGGGCCGATTGCAGGCCCCAGCCATACCAGAAAATCCCCCCTGCCTCCCCATTTGCAAAGGGGGGAATTGGAATCGGCAGCGTCGAACTGACCAGCCTCCCCCTTTGCAAAGGGGGGATCGAGGGGGATTTGCATTGAGGTGATCGTATTGCCGATCACGCCTGCCAGCAAGCCCCGCCAACCGGCATGAATGGCGGCCACCTGACTTCCGTCTGTCGCGCAAACCAGTAGCGGCAAACAGTCCGCCGTCATCACCGCACACACAACCCCCGGCTCCGCCGTATAACTGGCATCGGCTTGTTGCAAATCCCCCCTATCCCCCTTTGCAAAAGGGGGATAGGGGGGATTTGCAACCTGTACTGCTCGATTGCTGTGTATTTGATCTAGCCAAACCGGATCGCCAGGCAAACCCAGCAACTCTTTAATAATCTGCCGGTTTTGCTTAACCCGCTGAGCGTCATCGCCCACATGCATCGCCGGATTAAGGCTGGCGTAAACGCCGCAACTGCCCCCCCCGGTGCGTAACGTAGTCGCCGCGTGAATATTGGCCGGGGCAGGCCAGTCCGGAATCAGCCAGTGTTTAGTCCCGCTCATTTTCCGCCAACGCTTCCAACAACCGAATCATATCCTCCGGCAGCGGTTGTTCCCACTCAAGATATTCATCGGTAACCGGATGCTGCAATCCCAACTTTGCCGCATGCAAGGCCTGCCGCTTGAAACTGCGCAATTCTTTTTCCAACTGTTCGCTGCAATCGGGCGGCATTTGAAAGCGTCCGCCATAAACCTGGTCGCCCAGCAGCGGAAAACGAATATGCGCCATATGCACCCTGATCTGGTGGGTACGGCCGGTTTCCAGCTTAACCTGAACCAAAGTATGGCGGGTAAAACGCTGACCAACTCGATAATGGGTCACGGCATGCTTGCCATTTTCCCTGACCGCATAGCGCTTGCGATCGGTAGGATGCCTGCCGATAGGTTCGTCCACCGTACCGCCTGCCGTCATGCGGCCACGGGTAATCGCCAGATATTCGCGGGTAATGTCCCGGTCCTGTAACTGCTGCGTCAGACTGTTATGGGCTTGCAAAGTTTTTGCAACCATCAACAGTCCGCTGGTTTCCTTATCGATCCTATGCACAATACCCGCTCTGGGCAAGGTCTCCAGGCTGGAATCATGATTCAGCAAAGCGTTTAACAGCGTGCCGTTCCAGTTTCCTATCGCCGGATGCACCACCAAGCCTGCCGGTTTATTCACAATCAGCAGACTTTCATCTTCAAAAATAATTTCCAGCGGAATTGGCTCCGGTTCGGCGGTTATTACTATTTCCGCCTCGGCATCCAACGCTATCGTTTCGCCCCCGACCAGTTTGTCTCTGGGCTTGAGTGTCAGCCCGTTGACCTGCACTCGTCCGGATTTAACCCAGCTTTGCAGTTTACTACGCGAATAATCCGCAAACAGTTCCGCAAGCACCTGATCTAATCGCATGCCGGCCATTTCAAATGGCACTTCTTCCGTTAATCTTGTCATAACAAGTTCTTCTGATTAACCCATTGTTAAGTTATACTCGCCGGATACCCAAGCCATCTCAAGTATCGCAGTTAAATCCAGCGAGAAAAACCCCTTATATTACAGCGTGTCGTTAGCACTATGCGATTAATTTTAATTAAATTTTTATTTATCTGTTGTTTAGGCCTGTCTCTTCAGGGCTGCGAGACGCTTAAAAGCCTCGGTTCCGGTGATTCCGACACCGAAGACGAATATGCCGACTGGAATGCCGAGAAGTTTCGAGGCCAAGCCAAAACGGCGCTGGATGCAGGCAATTATGACAAGGCCATCAAGCTCTACGAAGCGCTTGAATCCCGCTATCCTTTTGGCGATGAATCCGCTCAGACACAGCTGGATATTGCTTACGCTTATTACAAAAACAGCGATCCTGAGGCCGCCATCGCCGCCGCCGACCGCTTTATCAAAATCAATCCGCGCAGTTCCAGCGTCGATTATGCTTATTATTTAAAAGGCCTGGTTAATTACAATCGCGGCATAGGCTTTATCGATCGCTTCCTGCCTACCGATACTTCGCAACGCGATCCTGGGAATGCTCGCGATGCCTATGACAATTTTGCCGAACTGACTCGCAGGTTCCCCAACAGCAAATACATAGCCGACGCTCAACTACGCATGATTGCGCTTAAAAACAATTTGGCGATGTATGAAGTCCATGTCGCCCGTTTTTATATGAAACGCAAGGCTTATGTTGCCGCCATCAACAGGGCCTCTACTGTCGTCGATAAATACCAGCGCACGCCTGCCGTTCCCTATGCATTGCAAATTATGCAGGAAGCCTACACTAAACTTGAACTGCCGGATCTTGCCAAAGATACCACCCGAGTCTACGAGTTAAACTACCCGAACGGCCCGCCGGTGCCTGAGCATAAAGACTCGACCTTTTCGCACAAGGTTTGGGATTTTATCGGTTTGGAAAAATAGACTTTATTTTTTATACACCACGAAGGTACGAAGAACACGAAGGAAAAATAAGAGACTTCGTGTTCTTCGTGCCTTCGTGGTAAAGCTTTTTAATCTTCAATACAAATCCACCGGATCGACATCCAGCGACCAGCGCACTTTTTTTGCCTGCTTGAGCTTTTCAATTTTCGGCATCAGCACATTGAGTAACGCATGCAGCTCCGGTCGCTTGCTGCCCTGAAACAGTAATTGGTAGCGGTAAAGCCCGGCTCGTCTGGCCATGGGCGCGGCAACCGGCCCCAAAATATCGGTATGACCTTTGGTGTATTCCCGCGCCAGTTCAGCAACCGCATGCAGAAACAGCTTCGGCATCTCGGCATCCAGGGCCTGGGCCCTTAATAACGCCTGATAACTGAACGGCGGCAATGATGCATCCTTGCGCTCCGCCAACGCGGTCTTGGCAAAACTGCTGTAACCCTGCCTGATCAGCGTTGTTAATAAAGGATGCTCCGGCTGCCGGGTTTGCATAATCACTCGACCGGGTTTTTCCGCTCGTCCGGCGCGGCCTGAGACTTGTACGATCATTTGCGCCAGCTTTTCCGGGGCATGAAAATCAATGCTGAACAAACCGCTGTCCACATCCAGTATCGCCACCAGCGTCACATTGGGGAAATGATGGCCTTTCGCCAGCATTTGCGTACCCAGAATAATATCCACCGAACCCTGATTGATTTGCTGCAAATAATTTTCCAATGAGCCCTTGCGCTGAGTGGAATCCCGGTCCAGGCGAACAATCGTTTTACCGGCGAATAGTTCCGCCAACACTTTTTCCACCCGCTCAGTGCCCAATCCCAACGGCGTCAATTCCCCGGTTTTGCAGGCGGGACAGTGCTTAATCAGGCGTTGTTCCTGTCCGCAATGATGGCAACGCAATAGCCCTTCATCATAATGAATCACCAGATTGGCATCGCAACGCCTGCAACGCGCCACCCAGCCGCAACCATGACATATCAGGGTGGGCGCAAAGCCTCGCCGGTTTAGGAATAACAATACCTGCTCATTTCTTGCCAAGGTAAGGCGCATCTCCGCAACCAGCGCTTCAGACAGTCCCTCCTGCATTCTTTTGTTCCGGATGTCCAACAACTGCAAGACCGGCGCAGTTGCATCTCCCGCCCTTTCCGGCAGATGCAGCAAGCGGTAACGCTTGTTATCGACGTTATGCAGACTTTCCAGCGCAGGCGTCGCGGAGCCCAGCAATACCGGAATATTCAATAGTTTGCCGCGCACCACGGCGACGTCGCGGGCGGAAAAACGAAAGCCTTCCTGTTGTTTGAACGAGGCATCATGCTCTTCATCGAGAATGATCAAGCCGGGATTTTTTAGCGGCGTAAACAAGGCGGATCGGGTCCCCAATAAAATGGAACATTCACCCCGCTGCATGGTAAGCCAGGCACAAGCGCGCTGCCGGTCGGTCAATTTGGAATGCGAAATGGCAATGCTGACGGTAAATCGTTGCCTGAACCGTTCCTCAAGCTGGGGCGTCAGGGTAATTTCCGGCAACAACACCAAAACCTGCTGACCCCGTTCCAGCACGGTACGGATAATCTGCATATACACTTCGGTTTTGCCGCTGCCGGTCACACCCTCCAATAAAAAAACGCCGAATTGCCCCAGACTATCGCATACCGCAGTTATCGCCGCTTGCTGCTGCGGGTTGCACTGCAAGGCCGTATTTCTGATGATTGATTCCGAAGCACTTGTCCCGAACTCTGATGATGATGCGGCAAGCTGTAGTAATTGTCTGTCTACCAGCTGCTTTACCGAAGTGCGCCAGTTTTCATTCCATGCCGACAGTTCCGCTTCGGACAAACTGTGTGGGTGCGCCTGAAATTTTTCCAGTACGCTTTTTTGTTTGGGCGTCCGCTTCAACAGCTCGCTATCGATAGCTTTGCCCGCGCCAGTCAAGGCATAGCGTTTTTCTGCTTGAATAACGACTGATTTTCCTTGGCGTAGCGCCACCGGGAAAGCCGCGCTGAAAACCTCGCCTAGCGGATGATGGTAATACCGACTGGCCCAATGCAGCAGCGCCAAGTCTTTTGTTGATAATAACGGCTTTTCGTCCAGTATCCGTTCGACACGTTTTAATTTACCGATTGCTACATCGCTATGCTGCACGCACTCGACCAGAAAGGCGATTTTTTTAGCTTTCCCAAACGGCACTTCCAGGCGAATGCCCGGTTTGATATGAGTCGGCTCAAACTGTTCCGGGGCGAGATAATCAAATAATCGATAAACAGGAACGGCAATGGCAACCCTGAAAATCAGCTCATCCCCGTTTTGCAACTTAGCCATAATGTTTGAATTATTTTTGATGTTTTAAGGCTAAGTCTCTATACGATTTAGACTATTTGAGTTACCCACAGAATCTGTGGATAACTCTGTGTAAAAATAGTTTTTAACAACGCTTACTAGCGGTTTTTATTACAGTTTTGTTAATTTGAACACTTTTTATGCACTATTTTGTTTTCATTATTTTTCAACTACTTATTGTTTTTTATGTCGTAAATTCCGGCTATTTTGTGGCTTGCATTCCGGTTTCGCTTGCCAACCGTCCAATGTGTGGATTTCTTCACAATTTTTAGCGTGACAGCCAGCAAAAAACCGGTGGTCACTATTTACTTGGGCTTGATAAATTTAATCGTCATCCGGTCGCTTTCCCCGATAGCCTGATATTTCTTCCTGTCTTTATCCTTAAGCTTTAAAGCGGGCGGCAAAGTCCAGACGCCTTCGGGATAATCCTTGGTATCTTTACTATTGGCATTGATTTCGGATTTATCCAGAAACTCAAAGCCCGCGTTTCTTGCCAGCGCAATCACATAGTCTTCAGTGACGTAGCCGGATAGCGCTTTGGTATCCTGCGGTTTTAACGTTGAATTTCTATGCTCCACGACACCTAAAATTCCACCGGGCTTTAATGCCTTGTACATCGCATTGAAGACCGCCGCGGCCTGATCGTTTTTCATCCAATTATGCACATTGCGAAACGTTAAAACCCGGTCAACTGAAGCCTCAGGGGCGATTTGCAAAAATTTCGGCGGCTGCAATACGCTTAACTCAACTTTGCCGTAAACTTTCGGCTGGCTTTTTATCTTTTTAACAAATTCATGCAGGTTCTTTTTAAAATAAGGCTCGTCGGCATCGGCTGAAAAATGCGCGGCATACAGTTTGCCGTGATCTTTTAGATAAGGTGCAAGAATTTCCGTGTACCAGCCTTCGCCCGGCCAGACTTCGACCACGGTCATATTGTCCTTTACGTCAAAAAACGCCAACGTTTGCTGCGGATGCCGGTATTTATCCCGCTGCTTATGCTCTGCTGAACGCTGTTTTCCGTCGATTGCCTGATGTAAAGAGCTTGGCTTTTCTGCAGCGTGCGACGATGAAAAACTGCTTGCCAGCAAAAGTGCCAATAAAATACTTTTCATGCTATTTATTCCAATCAATATTTTTTGTAGGGGAGACCATTCGCACGGCCGCGGCGCGAGCAAACAATGAAACGGCTATCCAGCGGGTCTTGCTAAAAGCCAAACCAGCAGGTTTGATTACGCCCCCGGTCTTTCGCTTCATACAAAGCCACATCGGCGCGGTGCAACACCGCTTCGCCATTAATATCATCAACCGATAGCGTAGCCGCGCCGATGCTGACGGTAATCTGCACCGGGCCTGCGTCATGGTCGATAACGGTCTTTGCAACTTGCTCGCGCAAGCGTTCCGCCATGATCAGGGCGTCGTTCTTGTCAGCCCCGGACAGCAAAATAGCAAACTCCTCGCCACCCAGACGCGCAGCTATATCAATGGCGCGCGAGGTATTACGCGCTATTTCGGCAAACACCTTTAACACTATATCGCCGGTGGCATGGCCGTAAGCATCATTGACGCGCTTAAAAAAATCCAAATCCAGCATTAGCAACACCGCTGAATAATGGGGCAATCGCGCCACTTTCGCTCTTTCCAGCTCCAGTTTCTCCAAAAATACGCGGCGGTTAAATAGTCCGGTCAAAGGATCGGTACTGGCCAATTTTTGCAATTGCGCTTCCATCTCCTTGCGCTCGGTAATATCTTCTTTAATGCCGACAAAATGGGTAATTTCGCCGGTGCCGTTTTTTACCGGGGCAATGCTTAGTTCTTCGTGATAAAGGCTGCCATTTTTGCGCTTATTAACAAGCTCGCCGCGCCAATTTTGACCGGCCAAAAGAACTGTCCACATCTCCTTGTAAAAGTCTGCATTCTGTAAGCCGGATTTGGTCAATTGATTCGGATTATTTCCCACAGCTTCTTCAGGGCTGTAACCGGTTAATCGACCAAAAGCCGAATTGGCCCATATAACAGTCGCATCTCTATCGGTGATAACAACGCCATTTGCCGCTGCTTCCAATGCCGCGATCAGCAAGTTGTTGCGCGCCTCCATCTCGGTTCGTAACAATGCGTAACGAATCACCCGCGCCAAGCCATCATAACCGTAATCACCCTTGACCATGTAATCTACAGCGCCCGCCTCCAGGGTGGTCAATGCAAAATCGGTGTCGCCGCGTCCGCTGAGCACCACAATAGGCATATCGATCGCCATGACTCGCGCACTATGAACGGTCGCCAAGCCTTCCGAATCGGGTAATGACAAGTCCAGCAGAATTACATCGAAAGACGACGCCGCCAAACAGCGTTGCGCATCAGCAAGTGATTGCGTCCAGGTTACCTCAAAATGCCCGCTCTGCGTTTGTCCCAGTTTCATTTTTACCAGGTGCGCATCGCCGTCTTCGTCTTCTACCAGCAGTACCCGAATCGCTTGGCCTCGGCTCATAGCTTGTAACCTTGCGGCAAACGCACCAGGCTAAACCAATACTCGCCAATCTGCTGAATGGCCTTGATAAACTGCGACATATCCATAGGCTTGGTGATGTAACTGGTGGCGCCGAGCTGATAAGAACAGATGACGTCTTTTTCCACATCGGAAGTCGTCAACACCACCACCGGAATGCCTTTAAAACGATCGTCCGCCTTGATAACGGTTAGAAATTCGCTGCCGTTCATACGCGGCATATTAAGATCAAGAAAAATCAAATCCGGACGCGGCGCATCGGCATATTTTTCCGTCCTGTTTAAAAAATCCAGTCCTTCACGCCCGTCAACCACATGATGCAAATGCGCCAGTACTTTGCCTTCTTTTAAGGCCATTTTCACTAAATAGGCATCAGAGGGTTCATCTTCCAACAGTAAAATTTCAACGAAGTGGGAGTTGCCGGTTTCGGTCATCATAAAATCTCTTGTCTGGATTGGGTTAGCATAAGCCGACATTTACGCAGGTAAATCAAATAACACGGTCGTGCCGCCGCCCGGTGTTTCCTGTATCGTTACCGAGCCGCCGCAGCTTTCAATAATACGCCGGACGATGGCCAAGCCGATGCCCGTGGAATTTTGATCGTCATTGACCTGCAAACGCTCAAATACTCCGAAAACGCGCTCCCGGTACTCCGCCGGAATGCCGACGCCATTATCGGCAACGCGATAAATGACCCGGCCTGCCTTCGCTTCGCCACTAATCCGTATCTGCGGCGTAAGCTTAGGATGACGATAGCACAGGGCATTGTCCAGCAAAATACTGAAAATATCTTTCAGCCGGGGACGATCGATATGAACGGAAGGCGCGTCATTGTAATCGACCTGCGCACTCGTTTCACGCATTAGCGTCGCCCTATGCTCCAGCAGGCCGGCAATAACGTCCGTAACGGCAACCGTTTCCATCGTACTGCGCGACTGATCGGCGGCAAGATACAATTGAATATCGCGCACCAGAGCGCTTTGCCGTGCTGCGCCTTGTTCAATAAAATGCAACGAGACTATAGCGTCCTCGTTTAGCTGTTCTGTAGGTAGGCGTGATTGCAAGCGTTGCGCAAAACTCACCAGACGCCGCGCCGGTTCCTGCAAATGATGTGCGGCAATGCGCGTAAACTGCTCCAATTCGGCATGGGCGCGCGCCAGCTTATCGTCAACCTGCTTGCGTTCGGTGATTTCCGCCTCAAGCTGTTTGGCGGAAGCTTGCAGACTTTCCGTCATATAATTGATAGACAAGGCGAGTTCGGCAAATTCATCAGTACCTCCACACCGGATCCTGTAATCCAGGTCGCCGTCGGCAACAATTTTTGCACCATCATGCAACGGCTCCAAACGTCTGCGTATCAACCTGTCGAGTTGTATTGAGGTCAGAATGGTAGTTAGCGCCAGCGTGAATGCAAACACACCGACAATGATGGTCATATATTCATAACTCAACTGAATACGCCGAGCACTTGCATCCTGCAAAGCGGTCGCCATGTCTCTGACCGCGCCGGCCTTCATCAGCAGTTGACTGTAGAGCCTTTTGTCGAGTTCTTGATAAACCTGGCGATTGCCGTCGGCTGTTTTCAATATCTCGGTGTTATTGACGATGCGGCGAAAAATAACGGCGGCATCTTCAATGCTTTTGCACAACCGTTCTAAATTAAGCCGGTCTTGTTTGCGATGAAATTGGCTGTTGGCCTGATGCAATAGCTGATCTGCCGCTTCTTTGTTTTTTTCCCACAGCATCCGCGCCCGTTCTTCCCGGTATAGGAAATACTGATCCCTGAATGAGGCCCGTTCAAAAAAATTAACCTTGATCGTATCGGCAAGAAGATAATCGTTTTTTGCGTTTTTAAATTCGACGAACGACCAAATAAGTATCGGCGCCAGTATGACGAGAGCAACTACCGTAACAGTTGAGGTGATCCTTAATCGGGTGGTAATGCGCATTGTTTAGCGGTTCATCCTGATGGCTTCGGGTTTAACGGCCTTGAGACTATCAAGATGAATGTAGTTCAGGTAGTCGGGCATCTCGGTCTGGTCGGTCAGCTTGTTCTTAATCGCCCACCTTGTTTCATCCTCCAGCGTGAGCAGCAGCGTTTGATCAAGCACGACGTGATAATTAAAGTCATTCCAGACATCGCGGATGAGATTCTTGTCTATTTCTGTCGCTACAGACATGATGCCTTGCGCTTCATCCGGGTTCTTGACAACGAAATCCTCCGCCTTAATCAGGGCGCGGAGAAAGCGCTCGACTGTCTCGGGATTGTTTTTAACGAATTCCTGCCGTGCGGCAATGTTGAAAGTTTCGGTATAGATTTCCCGGTCATAAAAAATCGTTCCGTCATCCCCCAGTTGCCGACTGATTTGCGTCAGCAGATAGTTCCAGGTGGATACCGCATCGACCTTCTTCGCCCTGATGGCATCCTGCATTTCATCAGGTTTCATGGAAATCGGCTGGACTTCGCTCCGGGTCAACCCGTTTGCCGTCAATAGCGAATCCAGGAAAAAGTCCCCCGAGGTGCCGGGCGTGAAGCCTATGCGTTTGCCTTTCAAGTCGCCGGACGCAGAAATACCGGCGCCCTTTCTTGCGACAACGGCATTATTCATTGAGCTGGCTTCTATATTGGCAAGCACGAAAATTTTTTCGCCTTTGAGCACATTGAACATGATCGGCGTTTCCGCGACCGTAGCAAAATCGGCTTGGTTCCCGATAACCGTTTCCAGCGCTGCTTTGCCAAAGGAGCGCATCAACGGCTGGGCATCGAGCCCCTCCGCTACGAAATAGCCTTTAGCCACAGCAACATGAACCAGGGTACTTTGCGGCTGATAGGTATAAGCAACCGTAATTTTCTGTAGCGGCTTTGCCTCCCGTTGCTCTTGGTTTTCGGGCGATGGCTCTTGGCAACCCATCAATGCCGCGTTGAACATTAAGATAACGGGGATTTTCCAAATGACGCATTTTTGTTGTTTGAACCGTGCTCGAAAACTCCAAACGAAAAAAATCATTGGGTGTCTTCCTATTCTAAAAATTTGACCGCCCATTAGGGCGTAGAGGCATGATGGGCGCATTCCTATTCCGAAATTACAGTATTCACAATGGGCAACTCAAACCAGAACACACAGCCCTGCCCTTCGCCCGCCGATTCTACGCCGATGGTACCGCCGTGATGTTCGACGATTTTGCGGCACAAAGCCAAGCCGACGCCGGTGCCGTCAAAGCGGCTGCGCGCCTGTAGACGCGAAAACACCTTAAACAATCGATCCCTTTGACTCGGCTCGATACCGATACCCTGATCGCGCACTTCCACCCGTAACGATCCGGCGCTAATCGTTCCATGAACATCAACCTGCGGCGGTTGATTTTCGTCGTGATATTTAAGCGCATTGCCGATCAGGTTTTGCAGCAGGCGCGTTAATTCATCACGGCTGGCAAACAATTCAGGCCAATCGCCGGTCACTTTGATTGCGCCGCCGCAAGCACTGAGTTCAGGGTTAAGAAAAGCCAGCGCTTCATCTAAAGAGGCCTGACTGCTAAGCCGTGTTTTAGCTTCAAAAACACGGCCTATCCGTGAATACTCCAGCAACGACAAAATCATCGCATCCATGCGTTTTGCGCCGTTCACCGCAAAATCGATAAACTGTTGCGTTTCTTCATTCAGCTGGCCGGTCAATGCATTTTCAATCAGGGATAAATAACTGGTCACCATGCGTAACGGCTGGCGCATATCGTGGGATACCGCATAGGCGAATTGCTCCAGCTCGGCGTTGGAGCGGGTCAGTTCGGCTTCGATTTGTTTACGCTCAGTAATGTCGTACAGCACCACCAAATGCATACTGGCAACATCGTTATGAATCACCTCGGCAGCAGTCACCAACACGATTTTAACGCTGTTGTTCTTACACCGAACAGCCACTTCCATGGGCGAGAAGCCGGTCTGTTCCTGTTTGGCTTTTTCCAGTGCCGTTTGCCAGGCAGACTCGGCCCAGCGCCGGTAATCCGGGTCAGGGTAAGCTTTCAGCCACCAGTCCGCCACCGTGGGAATATCATCTGTGGTGTAACCGAAGGTTTGCACAAACGCCGGATTCAGGAAGGTAATGTTCAACCGCTCATCATTCAACGCCATCGGCACCGGGGAAACTTCGATAATCGAACGGAATTTTGCCTCACTGGCTTTTAACTCATCTTCCATGAGTTTACGGTCGGTAATGTCGTGAAAATAACCGGCAAGGTATTCTTCATCTTTGTACAACAGATAATTCACCGAAACCTCGACCGGAACTTCCCGACCAGAGGCGACGCGGTGTCTAGTCTCAATCAGGAAACCTTTCCTGGCCTTAACCCCTTCCCATAATGCATCAAGGTCTACCTGATTCTTAAAGTTGAGATCCCAATCGGGTATGCGCCATTTCAGCAGCTGCTCACGCTCCACACCATAATGTCGGCAGGCCGCGTCGTTGACGAATACGAATCTAAAATCCTGCTTCGGACTAATCATGAATACGCAATCCGATGTTATCTCGAATAGGCTATGGAAGAGCCCCAACTGATGTTCGCGCTCCCTACGCTCGGTGATGTCGCGCGCTGCGGCGAACACGCCAAGCACGTTGCCATTGCCGTCACGGTACACGCTGCCGTTATAGAGTACGTCAGTGACCTTGCCGGACGCATGGCGAATAGCCAGCGGGTAATCGGTTACGAAACCCTGCGAGAACACTTGCAGGTATCCATCACGGGCTTTGTCGGGATCGGTAAAATAGTCAGCAAAGTCGCTGCCAATCAAATTGTCTCGATCCACACCGGTCACTTTTTCCGTGGCGATGTTGACATCGGTGATCTTACCCTCGGCGCTGATCGTCACCAAGGGGTCCAGACTCGCCTCAATCAGACTACAAGAATATTGATAGGCGGCTTGGGTAACTTCTTCCATCTTTTTGCGCTCGGTGACATCGCGCGCTGCGGCGAACACGCCAAGCACGTTGCCATTGCCGTCACGGTACACGCTGGCGTTATAGAGTACGTCAGTGACCTTGCCGGACGCATGGCGAATAGTCAGCGGGTAATCGAACACAAAATCCTGCGAGAATACCCGCTGATAGCCCTCCCGCGCTTTGTCGGGGTCGGTGAAATAGTCCGCGAAATCGCTGCCGATCAAGTTGTCTCGGCCCGCGCCGGTCACTTGTTCCGTGGCGGTGTTGACATCGGTAATCTTGCCCTCTGCGCTGATCGTCACCAAGGGATCCAAACTCGCTTCAATCAGGCTGCGGGCGTATTGAGAAGCGGCCAGTGCTACTTCTTCCGCCTTTTTGCGCTCGGTGATATTTTTGTGACTGACCACAACCCCGCGACATGAGCCTTGCAATGGCAGCACATTCATATAAAACCAGTGTTGCTGATTGGGCGAATGACACAGGTACTCTAAGTGAAACATTTCCCGCTCGCCATCCAACACCGCCGTAATGCCCTCCCGAACAGTGCTTGCCTCATCGCCATAAGGTTGATTAAAGGCATTGTTACACGCATCCAGATAGTTAAATCCCAGCATACCCTGGCTGGACTTCAATAACCCGTTTTCTTGCGCAAATTGCCGCCAGGCGTTGTTGGCGGCAACAATAACACCCTGTGCATCCAGCACGGCGATGTGCGAGGTCAGCGAATTAATTACGCTGACATTAAAAGCATCGCTGTCGCGTAGTTTGACCTCCATCTGCTTGCGCTCGGTGATGTCGGTAATGAATCCGTGCCACAACGTGGAGCCGTCCGCTTCCCGCTCCGGCAACGCGTTGCCGAGTAGCCAGCGCACCGTGCCATCGTCGAACTTGACCCGATATTCATGGCGCCACGGAGTCAAGTTTTGCGCCGATTGCTGGATGGAGGCGCCAATACCGTCGTAGTCGTCCGGGTGAAGAATGGCAAGCACTTTGGCCCCATCCTCGCGAACGTCCTCCGGACTGACCCGGTATATATCATGGATGGCTTCACTGGCGAAAGGGAAGCAGGAACTGCCATCGGGCCGCAAACGATATTGATAGACAACGCCCGGCACCCGGCCGGCGATTTTCTGAAGGCGGCTCAACGCCTCTTTCCGCGCCTCTTCCATCTGCTTGCGCTCGGTGATGTCGGTAGAAATTCCGCACAAACCGTAAATACTGCCATCTTTTCGGCGTAGCGGTTGCTTAACGGTAAAATAGGTGCGGGTAATGGCGCTATCCTTGTCTGTATTAATCTCCTCTGTCGCTATACGCTCGCCCAGTTCGATGACACGGCGATCATTTTCGCGCAATTTTGCCGTGGTAGCCTCATCAAAAAAAGCATCGTCTGATTTATCGATGATGCCTTCCAGCGCTTTACCAAAGACTTGCTGCACCGGCTGATTGGCGTACTGATATTGATAGTTGCAATCCTTGATATAAATAAAGCCTTCAACACTGTCAAGAATGGTGGCGAGTCTATTTTCGCTGTCGCGCAATACATTTTCCGCTGTTTTTCTTTGCTGTATCTCGGCTTGCAGTTGCGCGGCACTGGGTGCAGACAAGGCGTCGGGAATAACCCGCAACATCAACACGGCGGTGGCAACCGAAATAATCGCAGTAAAGCCTTTAAGCAAGCCGTCCAACCAATATAAAGGTATCCAGACCGTGATAGCCGCCAGTAAATGCGTGGTACCGCAGGCGACAATAACGCCGGCAAACAGGGCAACTAACCGCGCATAGGGCAGATCTTTTCGCTGCCGGATAAAATAGACCAGCATCAGGGGAATGGAAAAAAAAGGCGAGCGTCATCAGCAGATCCGAGACGACGTTCAGCCAAAGTAATACCGGGCTCCACGACAGGCAATAGCCATGAGGAATGAGGTCTTTAAGACCGAAAAGATCAATCAGTGATTGCATGTGTCAGGTACAGGATGAAATGTGGATTTTCAGGATTGGCTTAAACCCTGTGTACTGTCCTAGAAGACAGGTATCTAAAGCATGTTTTAAAGCCAATGCCCTAGCGATCATCCGACCCTTTATAATTCCAGATTTGCAGCAAGCTCAGGGTTGCCAGCATTACAAAAGCCAGTAATGTCCATTCAGGCATACTGAAACCCAACAGGGTCCAATCCACCTTGGCGCAATCTCCGGTACCGCTCAGCATTAACTTGACCGTTTCAAACAACGGGAAGTTTTGCAGCACATACTCCAGACCGGGACCGCATTCCGGCACCTTATCGGCTGGTAAGTGTTGTATCCAGATATGCCGGGTTGAAATAGCCGCGCCGCACAAAGCCGTTACCGCGCCTGATATGGCATAAGCAGTGACGCCGGTTTGTCCCGGATTATGGAGTGCGGCGCTTAAAAAAAACCAGACCGGTCAGCAAAATGGCAATGCGCTGGGAAATGCACAAGGGACAGGGATCCAGGCCTTGAACAAACTGGAAATAAGCGCCCATCGACAGCAAAAACACACAACCGAGGAAGCCCAGAAAAAACCAGACCCTCGAATTAAATCTTAACAATTTCAACATGATATACTGCCTTAATAAAGAGTTTATTGTAACTACTCCGCTAATAATAGAACACGGATGCCAAAAGTAGGCGCCGCTAGGCGACACTAATCAGACGGATTTACAAGGATTTGCTAGTTCCCAAACTCCAGCTTGGGAATTCGGTGCCGGAAGCCCCGTCTCGCGAAGCTGGAGCTTGGGAACCCGCGTAAATTTCGCCCTTCGCCCTTCGCCTTGAACCTTACGAACAAGCCTTATACATTCCATCCAACACCAATGAATTCGGACTGACCACACCGATAATCTTGTTATTTTCAATGACCGGCGCCCTGACCAGATTATAGTTGGCAAATAAACGCGAACAATAGCGGATGTCCATATCGGGAGATACCGAAATCACCGGTTTACTCATGATTTCATAGACGTTGACCCGATCCGGCGCACGGTCTTTCGCCAACACATGACGGGCAATATCGCCGGAATTAATCATGCCGTATTCATCATCCTCATGGCGTTTATTAACAATAAGCACTGAGGTCTTAAGCGATTTCATCTTTTTCAGGGCATCTTCTATGGTAGCAACGCCGTCGATGGTGGCAAAGTCGGTTTTCATTACATCTTTGACGCGGATTACAATGCGTGGCGCAATCATATTTTGTCCTCAAGTTCATGGGTTAACTGTTCAACCTGATGCATGACGCCAACGGCATCTTCAACATCGATCTGAATGGCAATGCCGGTGCCGGGTTTGTTGTCGAATTGAGCAACTTTGGCAATGGCTTCCAGTATATGCCGACTAAGGTGTTCTTCGACCAGCATCATCAAGACATCGCGCTGGGTCTCCAGGGTCAGGCCGAAAAAGGTTTTCGATTGTTTCATGCCTTCGCCGCGAGCATTGCTGACGACGGTTGCACCTTTAGCGCCGTTTTCACGCGCCGTCTCAAGCACCAGGTCAGTCTTGTCGTCTTCGACAAATGCGATAATTAATTTGAAATGCATGGTGTTCCTCAAGGTTTGGATGAAAGACCGCCTTTGCTAAGCCATTGCGCGATTTGCGCGTAACCCAGGACAGCGATAACGGGAAATAAACTGGCAAAGGCGATCAAGCCGAAGCCATCCAATAGCGGGTTGCGACCGGGCACCGCAGAGGCCAGTCCCAAACCCAATGCGGTAACCAGCGGCACGGTAACCATTGATGTCGTTACCCCGCCCGAATCGTAGGCCAGACCGATAATCAACTTAGGGGCGAACCGGGTTTGTATCATGACGATGAGATAGCCCCCGATAATGTATAAATAGAGTTCTGAACCGGTAACAATCCGAAAGGTACCGAGGGCAAGACCGAAACCCACACCGATGGCAACAGAAATTCTTAATCCCCAGGCCCGGATCGTGCCGCCTGAAATTTGTTCGGCTTTAAGGGCGACAGCGAGCAGGGAAGGCTCAGCCAACGCCGTTGCAAAGCCAATACTGGCGGCAAATATGTATACCCAGTAATAGGCTTGCCAGCTTACGCTCCGCTCACCGGGATTGATGCCCAGAAACTCCGGCGTAGTCAGTTGCGACGCCATCAAACTTCCCAGCGGGAACAATGCTAAATCCAGCCCCTCCAGAAAAAAAACGATACCCAGCAAGACATAGAAGAAGCCGATAATGGTTTTTCGGGGATGAGCCAAAGGTTTTCGAATGACCAACAGCTGAAACCCGATGATAATGCCGGAAATCGGTAAAATATCGCGACAGGTTTCTAACAGCTTCAGCGCAAAATGCATTATCCAGTCGATCATAATGACGACAACCGGAAAAATATCGCGGCAGGTTTCCAACAGCTTCAGCGAAAACTGCATTATCCAGTCGATCATATGGCCATCCCGTAAGCCATCACAAAAATCGTCGGCATCACCGACGCCAAGACCACAAGCCCAAAACCATCGGTCATCGGGTTACGGCCTTTGATTGATGTCGCCAAACCGACACCCAGGGCGGTCACCAGCGGAACGGTAATGCTGGACGTAGCGATGCCGCCGGAATCATAGGCGATGCCAATGATCTCGACAGGCGCGAAAGGCGTCATGATGGCAATACAAACATAACCGAAAAAAACCGGGTAATACACCGGCCAGCCCCGGATAATTCTCAATACGCCGACCAGAATGGCAAGACCGATAGACAACGCGACGGTAATGCGCAAGCCCAGTGCATATCCGGCCTTTGCCGCATCGGTTTGTTCTATCAGCTTGCCATTACTGGCAATGTTTGCAGCTTTTTCGGCAACCGCAATCAGCGCCGGTTCGGCGACCGCCGCGCCAAAACCCAGACAAAAGGCAAAAGTGAGTAGCCAGAACAAACTGCCTTTGCGGGCGAGCGCATAAGCCATCGATTCGCCGATTGGGAACAGGCTTTGCTCAAGCCCGTGAACAAACAGGGTAAGGCCGAGAACAACGAAAAAAGTGCCCGCGATTAAATTACCGACATCGGGAATAGATTGTCGGATAACCAAAACCTGGAACACCAAAACAACCGCAAGGATAGGCGCCAAGTCCAGAAAACTGCCGAACAGTTGTTTAATAAAAGGATTTTTAAACATCCAGGTCCTTTATCCGGGTTGAATTCGCCAAGCTCAACATTGCTCGACCTCTTTTTTAAACGCTTTTATTTCCCGTGAAGGCCCCATCACCACCAGAATATCTCCCGCATCCAGGCGGTGCTCTTTTTCGCCGATTGCAAAATGCAATTGATCGCCTAATTCCCTATCGACAACGCCGATCAGAATCAGATTATGTTTTTCATTCAACTTTAAGTCGCTGGCTTTGGTGTTTTCCAGACAGGAGCCTTTAGGGATTTCTATTTGCGCCATGTTCAAGTCATGCCGGCCGAAAACAGTATCATCCAGAATATTGGTTATATCCGGTTTGGTTAACATTTCGTGGGTTTTCCTGCCGCAAATCTCATAGGGATCGATGATCTTATTAGCGCCTGCGGCCAATAATTTTTCAGCGGATTCAGGGTCGTCAACAATAGCGACAATGGTAATATTTTTATCAATCGCCCGCGCTGAAATAGTTAAAAACACATTGTCGAAATCCCTGGGATAAAAACAAAACAGGGTGTCGACATCAGTGCCTATGCCTATCGCTCGAAGCGCATCGTCATTGCGAAAATCAATGACTTTGGTGTCAAAGCCTTTTTCTGCGACCAGCGCGGCTTCGGCATCGTCTTTCCCGATAAAAATAATGCTGCATTGCTCCTGATTCAATCGGCTCATCGCTTCCAAAGACATCACACCGTAGCCAAATACCGCAATGCGTTTCATCGTTTTCTCCCGCGTTTTAACCGGCTTTTTTCAATTTGATCACGGAAATAGTCGATAGAGTATTCCCTGCCTATAACGACCAGCAAGTCACCGTCCCGTAATACAAAGTATGACTCCGGATTAAAATAAAAATGCTGATTTTTTATCGGGTAGCTGTTCTTATGTTTTTGATGCACCGGATTGGCGCTGATTATCCCCAGCAACATCAGTTTCCTTTTTTCAAAGTCAATCTCGGCGATGCTCATCCCCTCAATGAATGAGCCGGGATGCACGCACAATGTTTCCATGATGATGTGGCTTTCCTCACGGATGATGCCCAAAATCGCCTCAAAAGCCACCGGCTGACCGATATATTCGGCGACCACCATGCCGGCTATTTCAAACGGCTGGATAACATTGCTTGCGCCCGCCTGGTAGAGTTTTTTTACATTATCCTGATTGTTGGCGCGGGAAATAATCTTGATACCCGGGTTTAAATGCCGACTGGTCAGCGTGATATAAACATTGATCACATCATCGCCGGTCGTACAGATAACCGCCGTTGCACCGTTATTAATACCCGCGTTCTGTATCACGCCGTTTTTGCTGGCATCCTCATGGATAACCAGATAGCCCAAGCGCTTTGCTTTTAAGACGTTAGCTTCTTTGGGATCGATAATAACAAAATTCAGTTGGTCTTTTTCAAGTTGTCTGGCGATATGCTGCCCTACCCGGCCAAATCCGCAAATAATAATAAAGTCATCAAAGCGGTTCAGTGCGGCGTAAGTACTGTTTTCGCGCAACTCGTCCATCTCCTCATTAAATGCCGTAACGATGATGGAAACCAGAAACGACAAGACGCCCAGACCCACCAGAATCAATACCATTGCAATGATGCGTCCGCCGGTCGTCTGCGGTGATATATCGCCGTAGCCGACGGTTGCCACGGTAACGACAGCCCAGTAAAACCCCTCGAACAGATTTTTAACCTGCCCGCCATTAGCGGGGTTTTCAAACAAATAAATGGCCGTGCTGCCGATAAACACCAGAAAACCCAAAAAAATGCCCAGCGTAACGAGCTCGAAACGCCTGCTGACCAAGATCCTGGCAAATACTTTGATGCTATTAAAATAGCGGAACAGCTTAAACAGGCGAAAAAGAAGAAATATCCGCATGACCCGCAACGGCCTGTAGGTAGGCAAAATGGCGAGCAAATCGATCAAGGCCAGGGGGGTAAAAATATACTTTATTTTCTTGGCAAGAATGATTCCGGCAACCTTGCCCAGACGAAAAGGAACATTCAAATATTCGGCCTTTTCATAATGCTCAAGAATGATTTTGTGATTGTCGCTGTACAGCCAGCCCCGCAACAAATACTCGGCGATAAACAGACTGATTACGCAACGCTCGAACAACACCTCGCTTTCGCCCAATTTATGATCCACCTCGTAAATCAGCAGAAAAACGCTGAGCATCACCAGGCAAATCATAAACACATCGAAATATGATTTAAGCGGGCTGCCGGCATTCTCCAACAGGTCATAGAAAAACAGCTTGGTGCGTTGGTAGCGCTTCGATGCTTTCAGGAAGTAAGCAAAATAAACAATCAGTCGTGTAAGCATATTTCTGCCGGCAAGCCTTCTTCAATGGTTAACGATTGTGTGACGGTATGGACTTCGTTGCAGTTCAATCCATCCCGAAAGCATGGCATATCTTGCTGATTTAATTTATTCATGAGGCTTACTAATTTCCGGCTTGACGGTAAGGTAACGTTGTTTAGGACTGGAAGGTTTGTCGGGAATGGTTAGAGCCAATCAACTCTTTTTCAAGCGTGTCGGTCAATTCGCGTTTGAGTTCGATGCGGTTGGATTCATGCGATTCTTGCTTAATCATGGCTTTTTAAACTTCACAACCTTGTTCAAAGGACTCAGGTTGATCTCATCGATCACTATCTGTACCCGCGAATTAAGCACATAGGACACCGCCTCAGCGACATCTTCGGGTTCGATAAAATTGCTTGGCTCATCGCCCGGCTCGAAAGACAATTGCTCAAAAAACGCGGTTTTGACCATGCCGGGATTAATCAGGCAGACCCGCACATTGCTTTTACCGCATTCTTCGCGCAAGGCTTGGGTAAAGCCGCGCACCGCAAACTTGGCAGCGCAGTACATCGCACCTTTGCGACTGCCTTTCAGAGCCGCTTCCGAGCCGATAAAAATCAAATCGCCGTGATCTTTGCGCTTTAAGGCGGGCAGCAGCGCCTTAACCAAAAAGGCTTGGCTGGTAAAGTTCAGGGTCATCAGGTCTTCAATTTGCGCATAGGAAAACTCTTCCACCGAGCCGAACTGCCCCCGCCCGGCACACAGAACCACCGCATCGATTTCGGGGAAGGCTTGCTCCAGTTCGCGGGCTTTTTGCGGCAGTTCGTTTAACCGGCTTAAATCCAGTTGCACAGGAGTGAAGTTATCCATCTGCCGGATAAACTTGCCGCTATCTCGGGACACGCCGATGACATGATATCCCTGCTGCAATAAATTCCTGGCGATGGCGCGGCCGATGCCTGAGCTGGCTCCGGTCACCAGGATGGTGCGTTTTATAGAGTTCATAAATAGGATCTCATTTAAAATTTTCACCACGAAGACACGAAGGACACGAAGTTTTATTTCTTCGTCTTCTTCGTGTCTTCGTGGTAAATACAAAATTTTTCATCGCCTGTTTATGCGAAGTTACATGCATGGAAAAAATTTGGCGGCTGGAATGTAATTTAAGAGTTGTTCGGTGCAGTAGTGCATCATCTCCTGCTCCAGTTCCTGCTTGTAGGACACCATGCCTTGCTGGCTAACCAAGGGTCCGGCAAAGAGTTTTTCTTCAGGATAAAGTTTATGCACTTTTTTAAAGAAGTTCTCCGGCAATCTGAACACGCCAAGGCTGACCGAATGCAGCCGGTTTAAATCGATACGGGAAAAAACCTGCTCGAACAATTGCCGATACTGCTCTCGGTAGCCGGATTGATAAATCAGCGGATCGAAGCGCAAGCCGATTTGCCAGCCTTGTTCCTGCAATTTGCACAATGCATCCAAACGGCGCTGCACCGACGGCGCTTTATCCTCGACTTTTGCGGCTATTTCATCCGGCGACAGGCTGAACGCCACGATGCAGCGCGGCAGCGGCTCGCGGTTTAACAGGCTTCTGACTTGGGTGCTTTTGGTTCTTAACTCCAACCAAGCGTTGGGCAGCGTTGCAAAAAACGGCAAAAACTGTTCGGCAAAGCCGGTTACCGGCTCCAAGGCCAGGCTGTCGCAATCATAGCCGGAAAAAAAATGCAGGTTTTCATCAGGTGAATCAACGCACAGTTGCCGGATGTCTTGCTGGAAATCCTCGTAATTGACAAACAGCACATAGTTGGCCGACTGGTACATGCCCTGCAAAAAACAGTAGCGGCAATCGTACAGGCAATTGAGCATGTGCGAAAAATAGTAATTCCTTTCCGCCCCGATGCCGTAGCCCAAGGGCGCAGGCAGCGCAAAGTTTTTATATTTTTCCGCCAGAATCAAGGCGGGCTGCTGCTTTTGCAGGCGGAAGTTTTGCGCTTTGGGGTTAAACACTTCGCCGTAACGGCCGCAGGTTATTTTCCTGGCTTGCGGGAAGCGCGCCACGATGTCCAACACACGCGGGTGTTGCAGGATGGCTTCTTCGATGTAAATGGTTTCGATCATAAGCTCAGTTTAAAAAATCATTTCGTCCACGAAAACCAAAAGTAGGCGACACGAAAAGCACGAAAGTTTTCAAAGAAATACCAAACTGTAGCCCGTTACCCAAAGGGTGAATGGCTAAATCAACTAAACGTACTGACTTGCTCGTGTCTTTCGTGCTTTTCGTGGACTGCGGTTTTTAGCTTTATCGTTTGATGCGCGTAATGTAGCACAGCTTGTTCGATCAAAAGGCTTGTGATTTATCATGCCGACCTTATATAGGGTAAAATACTTTCAACTCAACCAACACATTATCAACCATGAAAACAAACAAGATAGGTTTTATCGGCGGCGGCAATATGGCATCCAGCCTGATCAGCGGATTGATTGCCAGCGGCCATGCTCCGGAACAGATTTGGGTGTCGGACATTAGCCCGGACACGCTAACTGCCCTGAAAAAACAGTTAAACGTGAACACGTCGGTAAACAATGACGACATCATTAATGCGGTCGATGTCGTGGTCCTCGCGGTCAAGCCCCAGACACTGAGTGCTGTGGCGCAAAGCATCGCCGCGCAGGTTCAGCAAAAAAAATCGCTGGTGGTATCGATCGCTGCCGGCATTAACCAGAACAGTTTGAGCCGCTGGTTAGGCGCCGATACCGCCATCGTACGCTGCATGCCCAACACCCCGGCGCTAGTATTGACCGGCGCTACCGCATTGCATGCCAACGACAAGGTGACAGGCGAACAACGCGACCTGGCGGAAAACATTTTACGGGCGGTCGGCATTGCGCTGTGGGTTGAGGATGAAGCCGAGTTGGACGCGGTCACCGCCGTTTCCGGCAGCGGTCCCGCTTATTATTTCCTGCTGATGGAAGCCATGGAAAAAGCCGCGTTGGAACTGGGCTTGACCCAAGAGACCGCGCGTTTGCTGGTGCAACAAACCGCATTGGGCGCAGCCAAAATAGCGCTGGAGTCGGCCGAATCGCCTGAGCAGTTACGCAAACGCGTCACCTCGCCCGGCGGCACCACGCAACGGGCCATAGAGACTTTTGAGCAAGGCGGTTTTACCGAGCTGGTATCAAAAGCGTTACACGCGGCACGAGACCGCTCTATTGAAATGTCTAAACAAATGGAGAATTCATAATGGATTCGAGCTACATGACCGACCCGGCTATTTTTGTAATCGACTCGCTGTTTTCGCTGTATATCCTGGCGGTGCTGCTGCGCTTTTTATTGCAATGGTGCGGCGCCGATTTTTACAATCCTATCTCCCAATTCCTGGTCAAGGCGACGCATCCGCCGTTAAAACTGCTGCGCCGCTTTGTGCCGTCTATCGGCAAGATCGATACGTCCTCGCTGGTGCTGGTATTCGCCCTGCAAACACTGGCCGATTTTTCCATATTGCTGCTGAAAGGCGTCGCAATCAGTATCGGCGCATTGACCATTTTATCGCTGACCCAACTGGTGTCGTTACTGATCAACATCTTCATCTATGCAGTATTTGCCAGAGCCATCCTCAGCTGGATGAATCCCGGCTCGTTTAATGCCGCGTCGTCTATCTTGTACAGCCTGACCGAGCCTGTGCTTAACCTCTGCCGCAGATTCATTCCCGACTTGGGCGGCATAGACTTGTCGCCGTTGGCCGCGTTAATGCTGCTGCAACTGGCGAAAATGGTCATACTGCCGCCGTTACATCAACTAGCCAGTTTGATCGGTTGAACTGGTATCACTGGGAACATGGGGTTTTGACCTTGAATCTCCATGTTCAGCCCAAAGCCAGCAAGGATGAATGGGCGGGGCTGCACGTCGAGCGCTTGAAGTTGAGAGTCAAAGCCGCGCCGATCGACGGCAAAGCCAACCAGCACCTGATTGCCTTCATAGCCGATGAGTTTGGCGTCAGCAAATCGGCCTGCAAGCTCATAACGGGCGAATCCGGGCGGGAAAAGCGCATCGCCATTAATTCGCCAAAGAAGCTTCCCTCCCTGCCGGATTCCCTGCGCTTTGATATTTCCTTGTAACGGTTGCGTTTCGCATAAATACGAGAAGGTTCAAGATTAAAGAACGGCTTGTTTTTTCGCCTTGCGCCTTTTGCCCTTCGCCTACTCTTCAGTATCTGCTATCTTTATAATTTATTTTTCTTGAAAAAATCACACCTCAGCCATGCAAGCACGCACTTTTTCAGTCAGTTTTTTTCTAGTTTGTTTCCTTTGTCTAAGCAGCCAGTCCGCAGTTGCCAAAAAGATGTACCGATGGGTCAATGAGAATGGAGAAACCATTTTCTCCGACCAGGTGCCGCCGGAACAGTCTCAATTGCGCAGGGAGTCGCTAAACGAAAAAGGCCGGGTTGTTGAAGTCACCGAAAAGGAAAAAACCAAAGAACAGCAGGCTATCGATAACCGGCTGAACGCCCTGAAAAAAGCCCAGGAAAAAAATCATCGCCCAGCAAGCGGCCAACGACAAAGTGCTGCTCAGCACTTTTCGTAATGTGAAGGACATGGAAGCGAGCCTTTACGCAACCTTACAGTCCCTAGATGCACAGCGGAATGTGGCTCAAGGCAATTTAAAACGCGTAGAAGATCAACTGGCATCCCAACAAAAGAAAGCCGCAGAACTCGAACGTAACGGCAAAAAA
>Ga0160176_110180_pt1 | contig 26087 bp, 16 predicted proteins | sample met4sta_FD_108564 | JGI IMG/M metagenome (GOLD analysis project Ga0160176, IMG submission 108564) | Synthetic bacterial communities of pure cultures from sediment of Lake Washington, USA, under low oxygen conditions - MT... | ecosystem: Engineered > Modeled > Simulated communities (microbial... >...
AAAAATAAGTTATGTTGATTTAACCAAGTAAAACAATGGCTTAAGTATTTTGCGTTTTTAGGCACGTATTTCGCTCTTAAATATTGCTAACCATCTGGCGGTGTTTAAGGATAAAAATATGATGATGCAAAGTGCTTTGGTCGGAGAGTTTTATGTCGAGCATAATTTTTGGCTCCATAAATGGTTGTCAAAAAAAGTAGGCTCTACTTTTGATGCGGCTGATTTAACGCAAGATACGTTCATGCGGTTGCTATCTAAGGTCGAAACGGAACAGATTGTTGAACCGCGTGCTTACTTAACAAAAATAGCACATGGACTGATGGTTAACTTTTTGCGCCGCCGCGATATGGAGGCCGCCTATATCGCAGCCATGATCAATTTTGGTGAATCGCAAGAAAAACTATTTCCATGCACGGAATCGTATCTAATCAATTTAGAAAAGTTGGTCACGATTGATCAAATGCTGGATGGATTGCCAAGTAAGGTTCGTAAGGCATTTTTAATGCATAAGCTGGATGGACTTACATACCCTGAGATAGCCGAAGAAATGGGAATGAGTGTTATATCCATTAAGAAATATATTGCAAAAGCTTTGGTGCATTGCGCAACCGAGCGATGAATGCGATTATTTTTTAAATATTTTATTTGTAATAGATGACTATGTCCGACCCAATCACAATTGCCTCTGAATGGTATATAAGAATAAACGAAGCAGATTGCAGCGAAGATGATCGTATTGCTTTTGATCGTTGGAAAAATGCCTCAAGCCGTAACCTGAGTGCCTGGAACCGTATTCTACAGGTGAATAAACCATTTGAAGGTTTAGAGCCTGTGATCAGCAAAGAGGTTTTGCTTAAGCGCGAGACATTTTCTTTATCAAAAAGGCAGCTATTAAAAAATCTCGGCATTGTTGCAGTGGCAACTGGCACAGGCTTGATTGCTTATCATGAAAAGCCCTGGCAAACCATGCTGGCAGATTACACCACGCACCAAGGCGAGACCAAAACGCTACGCTTATCAGACGATACGATGCTGGTATTAAATAGCGATACGGCAATTGATCAACAATATGATGATAAAAACCGAACGATTAAGTTGATTAAAGGCGAGGTTTTAATTGAAACCGGGCATGGAAAGGGCGCTTCAATTCCTTTTAGAGTGTATACCAAATACGGAATCATCACGGCACTTGGTACAAGATTCAGTGTAAGACAGCACAATGATTACGTTTCAGTTAATGTTTATAAAGATGCTGTTTCCATCAAAACTTTTGCGAATAGTGGCTTTAAACAAAAGCTATATGAAAACCATACCACTATTTTTAACGACCAAATTTCACCTGAAATCAAGCCACTGAAATTCGGTACGGATTTATGGATTAAAGGCATCTTAAGCGTTGTTGATATGCCGCTAAATGAATTTTTAATTGAATTAGATCGCTATTACACTGGCTACCTGCGTTGCGATCCCGTTATCAGCAATATCCTGATATCTGGCTCGTTTCCTCTTAATGATATGAATGCGATATTCTCAAGCCTTCAACATACCCACCCACTGCGTATTCACGCTGTGAGCAAATACTGGATTACTTTCAAGCCTGTTTAAGGTTTTTAAGAATGTAATTTGGGCGATTAATTTTAAATAAAAGCGTCAATCATTGAGTGGATTAAAAATGGCGACGTTGAAACGCTCAAAATCTTTCACATTTTTTGTTACCACTGTGAGCTTATGCTTTAGCGCAGTGGCGGCAATCATGGCATCTTCATAAACCGTCCGTGCATTTTTAAATTATTGCGGTGCAATCGCGCGGTGACGTGCATTACCACACACGAGTAACTCCAAATCAACACGACCATCATCGATGTGCAAGTAAAACCCCAAGCGTGATGTTTTTGGTTGATATATGCAATGTGAATCACATAGCCGTTTTTAGGAGGAGCTTTCCTTTAATTACTCATTTTTATCAAAATATTCAAAATAATTATAAAAATCTTTATACCTTTTCAATTCTCGTTTGGCGTATCTAGCATAAAACCTAATTACTTAAAGTTTGTTTAATGGGAGAAGTGTGTGGCTAGATTGGTAAACCAAACATTTAGATTTGGTACACGTGATTTTGCAAAAAAATCACAAAACATTATAAGTTTATCCATCATGCTTATGATGGCACAGGCATCCCATAGCTATGCGGCTGAGCTTGTCAAAACCATCCCGCCACAATCATTTAATATCCCAGCGGGTGATTTAACAAAAGCACTGTCTGAATATTCAGCTACCGCTGGTGTACTGCTTTCATTCGATTCCGAATTAACTCACAACAAAACGACACAAGGCTTAAAGGGCCAATATACGGTTAAAGATGGTTTTACTACACTACTTAAAGATTCTGGGCTTGAAATCATTAACAATAAAAAAGGCGAACTAGAACTCAGAAAAGCACCTGCAGTTAAAGTCAGCGATAGCACTTCTACAAATGTAGAGTTGAAAGAAGTAAAGGTGCGGGCTAAACGTTTTAAACAAGTCGGGCCAATGCCTGGGCTTGATCTCACTAAAGAGCAAATTGCCGGCAATATTCAATCCATTACTGCCAAAGAAATCAAAGAAGCGCATTCGCTTAGTTTGGCTGATTTATTAAACTCCAAATTGCAATCGGTCAATGTAAACGACTATCAAGGTAATCCATTTCAAATGGATGTCACCTATCGCGGCTTTACCGCCAGCCCACAGATAGGTTCACCACAAGGATTGTCAGTTTTCTTTGACGGTATCCGTGTCAATGAACCATTTGGTGATGTGGTGAATTGGGACATGATTCCAATGAACGCGCTAGGCGGTTTTGATTTAATTCCTGGTTCAAACCCCTTATACGGATTAAACACTCTGGGTGGCGCACTCACCATGAAAACCAAAAGCGGCTTTACTGATGCGGGTGTTTCTGCTGAAGTGCTAACAGGTTCATTTGGCCGTAAACAGTTACAAGCTTCAGGTGGCTGGAATAACGCCATTAAAGAAGAAGGTAGTTGGGATACAGCAGGTGATTACGCAGCATTTGGTGCGATTAATGTATTTATGGAGGATGGCTGGCGTGACAATTCACCCAGTAAAGTGAATCAAGCCTTTGGTAAATTAGAGTGGCAGGGCGAGCGTGCATCGCTGGCATTCTCCACCTTGGGTGTTGTAAACAAACTAACTGGTAACGGTACCGTGCCGCAAGAGCTTTACCGTGAAGACCCGAGCGCGGTATTCACATCGCCAGACGTCACTAAAAATAAGTTAATACAATTTCAGATTGCAGGTGCGTTTGATGTCAATGATACCGTTAACGTCACCGGGATGGTCTATCACCGCCAAAGTAATCGTCGGTCAAGTACAGGAGACATCATTCCGCGAGAAGAGTTTGAAAATTCCAACTTTGATGGGCCTTATAGAGCTGAACAGACCCGTAAGGCATTGCCTGGGGAAGATTTCACCTGCAATCTGCTGGATAGTAACGCTAAAGGTTTCCCAGATTATTACGTGGCAGATGAAGCCACTTATAATGACTTTTCTTCTACAGTGTTTGATGGGCTTAACAATAACACTTATACCCCGCCTTTGGGATTCATAAAAAACGCACCAATCCCAATCGAATTGCAGCAAGAGTTACAACGTAAATTCTCATCCCCAGGTGCAGGGTCGTTTTCCAATTCCATTGATGTACCAAGCCTATCCTTTTCTGCCACAACTTTGGATTTTGTAAAAGGAGTTTCACCGGGTAATGGACAACCTGCAAGCTATGTTGACGGAGGTAATCGCTTCTATATTTTTGCTGCACCAGCTACTAATGCAACAAGATGTCCTACTACAGGCGGAATAAGCCAAGTGACGGGTCAACTGGTAGCTAATGATTTTGGTCTACCCAGTACTGGCAAAAGTCGTAATGGTTTTTTTGATGGAGGAACGGGTGTAATCGAAGGCACACCCACTGCGGTGATCACTGAATCTGATATTCAGCAAACCACCAAAGGCGCTACGGTTCAGCTCAACTTTAATTTAGACCAGCATAAAGCGATGGTGGGTGCTGCAATAGACCAAGCGAAGGCTAGCTATGATGGTTCGCAGAGCTATGGTTTATTGGATAATAATCGTAACGTATATAGCGCGCCTGATCAGATAGGCGAAGAGTTTTATGCGAGAAATCATGATGTGCCAATCAATAAATTTAAAGGCACATCAATGACCAAAAGTATTTATGCCAGTGAAACCTGGAGCCCAACCCAGACGCTGAATTTATCTGCATCTGCTCGTTATAACTACACCGATATTAAGAATAAACTTGCCCCTAAAATCTCAGAAAGTGGTCTAAATAAATTATTAAACAAAGTGCTATTTTATCAAACCTGTACCACTGCTGGTTGTACATACGACAGTACCAAGCCAATAGATGCATTAGCTTATAGACAGGAAACTGTCGCAAACTTAAATCTGACAGATATCGAGAAAGCAAGGGTAGCTGGGCTACTAGACGTGCCGGCGATCGAAAAGTTTTCGTATCACTCACTTAACCCTGCTTTTGGTGCCACTTGGCAAGCCAAACCTAATTTAAATTTATATGCTAATTGGAATCAAGGCACTCGTGTTCCATCTGTAATTGAGCTGGGTTGTGCTTATGATGGCACTCTGGTGCCTTCCGTTATCGCCCCTGATGGTACTCCACAGCCTCCTTTTAAACCACGCAGTATTTTAGAAAACAGAGGTTGCTCCCTCCCCAGTGCTCTATCTGGCGATCCCTATTTGCCACAGGTTAAAGCGCAAACAATGGAAATCGGTGCGCGTGGCAAATTTGGTGACTTTATGGAATGGAATATTAGCGCGTATCGTACCGATTTACGTGATGACATTTATATGACATCGCTTACACCCGAGCTTAACTTTTTTCAAAGCATTGGCGATACGCGGCGCCAAGGTTTAGAGTTTGGTATCGCTGGCGAATACGGTAAATCAGATTTCCGCATCAACTATTCGCTGACAGATGCTACTTTTCAATCAAAGTTTCAAACCATAAGCCCCAACAATAGTTCACGTACGCTTGATCCTGGCTCACCCAATTACAATATGATTGAAGTAAAACCTGGCAATGTATTGCCTGGCATACCGTTTAATAACCTTAACTTTAATTGGGGCTATAAAGTAACGCGAGATTTTAAAGTGAATCTAGGCGTGGTGGCGCATAGCGGCTCATTTTTACGCGGCAACGAAAACAATGCACACACACCAAGTCAAGGCAGAGTTGTTACTGTAAGTGGTGCGGGTGGTGCTCAAGTTAAATTACCAGATAATCAATACGATGGTACTGCACCAGGGTATGCCGTAGTCAATTTAAGCAGTCGTTACAATATGGGTAAAGGCTGGGCGCTCAATGCACGTATTAATAATTTGCTTGATAAGCAATACTACACCGCAGGGCGCTTAGGCATTAATCCAATTGCACCATCTACATTCGGCGCAATTGGCCCTGGTGGCTTTAATTACAACTCTAGTGAATGGATCCCATCGCAATTTATTTCGGCCGGTGCACCACGCGGCATTTGGCTATCAGTAGCTTATGATTTTGATGCTTCTAAAAAAGCGTTGCCAAACAGTGCACTAGTAACTGAACCTAATTTATCTGATTTAGAAACGCCAACTAATATACCGAATGCAGAAGAGGTGGCTCTAGCACAACAACTGGATAAAATTAAGGCACTACCTGTAATTAATCGCACCCAAATATCGACGCAAGTTGCAGAGCAAGAAGTTACTAATAGCGTAGAAGCTTGGCGCAAAGCGCAAGTGAATAATAAGGCAGACTCTTATATAGCATCATATACCTCAGACTTTACGCCTGTTGGCGTTAATCGGGCAGATTGGGTGGAAACCACAAAATTAGCATTCCTCACAGAAGCTACAACAAATACTCAATTAAATGATGTAGTGGTAATGCCTGAAGGCAAGCGAATGGTTGCAGTGTTTAACCAAACATTGAGCCGAGGTGAGCAAATAGAAAGCGTGCGTAAAGTCCTTACCTTTGAATTAAAAGGTGGGCAATGGAAAATTACACAGGAACATGCGCTGGCGACGAAACAAATTGAAGCCAACTCTAGTGCAAAAGCTAAGTTACCTGATGCCTCGTCTCTAAGTCAAACCAAACCAAAAGCAAGCAGACTCAACACTGCCAGCAATCAGGAGGTGAAATAATGAATACTCCAAACAAATTTAACAGAAATACTTTATTTGTGAATGTGCTGTTGGCTTTGGCCAGCATGACAAATAGTCACTCAATTTATGCTGCTTGCGTAGATAATGGTAATGGTACTTACACTTGTTCTGGCGTGTCAGATAATATTGATACCACCATTATTGGTGAAGTGATTTTAGATACAAGTGCTGGCACAGCCACATTAAATAATACTACGGTTGACCCAAATTTAAACCCTCCAGATTTTGGTGCGGTGATCCGTAACACGGCTACTACAGTAGGTGCGACCAGTGCGGTTAACATAACTGGCAATCAAGCGGCTGTTATCAATAACAGAGGGATTATCGATTTATCAACATTTGATTCTAACTTCAATTTTACTCGCGTATTCGACCCAGCAGGTTGGACCTACGATGAAGCCACGCGAAAATTATTTAATAATGGGATAGAGGTGGGCTATGCCGCTGCCATTACTGCTGGCGCTAACACATCATCCCTCACAATTAATAATTTTGTTGGGCTAAATCCATTCCTTGAGCCTAATTTCTTTCAGCCTACTTCTGGACAAATCACAGGCTTTGGAGATTTAACTGCAGGGATTTATACAAATGCTGCCTTACTAACCGTGAATGGAGAATTTGAGACTGTTAGAAATGGTGTTGGCGTAGTGCCATCATATATTAGTAAAGTAGTTAGCTTTGGTGGAGGCGGTTTTACAGCTCCGCTTGTGCAAGATGGTACGCAATATGCCACCAATGTGACGGCAGGCACTACGGTATTTAATGCTAATGCCGGTGATTTATATGTGGTAGATCGCAACATATTATTAACAGAAGCACAAGCTTTATCTGGCTTAGCAGTTGCTTTCACGCAAGACGATGTAGGGCCTAGAAACAGTATTATCAATGGCACATTTACTAACGCTTATTTAGGCTCTGGTAATCATGTCATTAATCATCCTGTAACTGCTAATGGTCTTATATTAGGTGCTATTAACGTTGACCAAACCGATAGTGCGGTGACCAATGTCAGCGGAGGTATTTCCACCACACTATATCTTGTGCATGGTGATCGCACATTTACACTCAATACAGATTCTATATTTAACCCTGTCACGATTAACGATGTTGCAGGTGCTGTAAACACGGTAAATGTGAGTAAAGCTATAAATGGCAGTATTACAGCCAACGGTCTTGGCAATAATGTACTTAATTTAAATGTGGACTCTGCATGCTCTACTATGACCCCTTGCCCGAGCTTTGGCAGTGTGAGTGGATTTACTACAATGAACGTAACGGGTACACCCACGCAATTAAACGGTAACTTTAGTGTGACTGGAGATATAAACTTATTAAGTGGTCAAGAAGGGACTTTCATCAATACAGATGGAAGCTTAGGAACAAGAAATTCTCAACTAAATGGAGTGCTGACTGCAAGTCGCGTCATCATTGGTTCTGGAGCTAATTGGACAGGCACAATATCTCCAGCGAGTACAGATAGTATTGGCTCAATTACTGGAAACTTAATCAATCAAGGCAAACTTAATTTAGGCCGCGCAACCTTGAATGTTGATGGTAATGCCAATATGGAAGCGGGTTCCGCTTTATTTATGACTGTGAGTAATCTTCAACAAGGCCAATTAAATGCTACTGGTGTCACCACCTTTGACCCGGCTTCCATTTTGATACCTTCTGCATTTTTTGATGAAAAAATTGATAAAGGTTTCAGTTTTGTCGCTGCCACCAATGTTTCTGGAATTCCTATCGTGCAATCACCAGGCTTTTTACAATTCCTGCCTAGTCTGGTGGGAGATAATTTATTGCTGACCGCCACAATTGGTATCCCCAGCTTTTTAAAAGGGCAGGTGACACAAGCGGCCAGTAATGCGCTGGATGCTGTCTTTAATTACACAGGTAATGCAGTATTGCCTGTTGAGTTGCAAACTGAGTTGTTACGAGTAAAAGGCAATAATTTAATTGGTACCGCAGAACGTCTGCGCCCTGAAATCAACGATGGCGCTTTCCGTATGGTGCAAGGCAATACGGATAAAGTATTCAATATTTTAGAAACGCGCATGCTAAGCAATTATTTGCCCACAAGACCTGAGCCAGCAAATGTAGCTGCCAATGGTGATGTGAATGGGATTGGAAACAATGCCATTCAAGGCAAAGCTGTTTGGATGCAGGGTTTTGGTGACCGTGGCCTGCAAGAGCGTTTAAAAGGTGTGGATGGCTACACCAGCTCTGCTGCTGGTTTTGCCTTTGGCGCAGATAAATCCATGGATGATGCCGGCAACCAGAGACTGGGTTTTGCAGCAGCGTTTACACGTGGCAATGTATCCAACACAGGTTATACCGCTAACAACCGTAACGATATCAACAGTTATTTAGTTGCCACCTATGGCAGCTGGGCCATGGATGACTGGTATGTTAACGGTATGTTGGGTATAGGCCGCAATACCTATGAAACCAGCCGTAATTTATTGCAATACACCGCAATTGGTCAGCATGATAGTTGGCAGTTATCCGGTAGGGTAGATGCAGGTATGCCGATATTGCTGGACGATAATCTAAGCTTTGTGCCTGTTGTATCGTTAGATTACATGCGTTTAAAAGAGAGCGGGTATACCGAAAAAGGTAGGGACTCTAGAATTGCTACAGTACCAGGCTCTTCCCCACCTGTACAACTGATTCAAAATGGTCTGCCTGTATTTACACAGGCAGATTCGCCGATTAATTTGCAGATAAATAGTCGCAGTTTCGATTCTATCCGTGGTGGTTTAGGTGGCAAGGTTATCTATAGCCTGCAAGAAAAAGATTGGGCTGCTGAGTTAGAACTACACGGATTATACCGTCATGAGTTTGGTGATGTTGCACAAGACAGCAGTGCACGATTTGTATTTGGTGGCACGCGCTTTATCAGTCCTGGCTTAAACCCTGATCGTAATAGCTTGCTTTTAGGTGGAAGCGTGCGCTTGACTGGCGATGATGAAAATGACCAACTCACCTTGCTCACCAGCTATGATGCAGAGCTACGCGACAAATATCTAGGTCAAACCATGACTTTAAATGTTCGTTACGACTTTGACCAGGCACCGAGATACATTAAAGATGCGAAAGCTAAACTGGCTAAAAATGCGGCCAAAAAAGCACCAGAGCAAAAAGTGGGCGCATCAGAAAAAGATATCGTAGCAATCAATCAAGCCATGCAAGCCGAAGCCGAGTTTAATCAGGAAAGCAATACGCTAGATGCTAATCAACAGGCCATTGATAGCACAATTAAAACCTGGGCAACTGCCTTAACGAATAAAAATCTTGATATTTACTTTAATAGCTACGCTGCAGATTTTACTGCACCAGACGGCAGCAGCCGTCAGCAATGGGAGGGTAAACGCAAGGCCGAAATTAGCAAAGATACCAGTTCTGCTATCAATATTTCTTACTTAAGTATCAAGCCAGATGGCAACCGCGCATTAGCAATGTTTACACAAACTATAACGGTTGATACCAAACAGGACGCGGTAAGAAAGATTGTGGATTTAGAAAATAGAAATGGCCGCTGGCTTATTGTAAGAGAAGACAGCATGGCCATTAATTAATAAAGCATCAGAAAATATTGCGGTATTTATAAGTGCAGTAAAAAATTAACCGAAATCTAGTTTAGCACTTGCAAGTACTAATAAAGACTGAGGTAAATTGGCGACGCAGGCAGCCAAAAATTACCTGCTTATTTAAGTTTAGTGGAGAATAAAAATGAGAAGTTCATTAATAAAAGCTGCGGTAATTGGTGCGCTGGCTTTAATGTCGATGCACACATATGCACTCGCGCCTTTCGTTGATTTGCCCGCTTCTGGAACTGCAACATCGTCTACAGCACCTACGTTCCCAGCTGTAGCACAACCTTTAGGGACTACTGCTTATAAAATATTTTGGCGCTATGAAAACTTTGGATCTGGCATCTATCAGCCTTTTGTTCAAAATAATACAGATGCAAGTCTTGGTGATACTGCTGGCCCAACGGGTGGTAATGCAACCTTATCACCATCGCCCTATAACACTGCAGGCTGGGGTGGTGCAAGTAATACTGCCTCTACCGCTGGCAGTATTACTGAAAATGGCGTAATTGTCGCTAACTACACTAGCCGTGTCTGGCGTAATGCTTCTTTAGGTCAGTGCGTATATGGTTTCCAAATCGTTAATGTGTTAAATGATTATTTGCCTGGAGTGCCCGGTAATCAATTCATTAAATTTAACGATATTGCTCTTGGAGGATTTTCAGGTCGTACAGTAGATGCTGCATATTGGAGACATGCGATCGCAGGAGTCAGTCCAGTATATCGTGCTGGGCTAACTTATACTGCAGTGCAACATAGAGCCACTCCACTATGGTCAGCAGGGCCGAATAATGGATATGTAGCTTTGCCATTGACTACACCTGCATTTTCATTATCGATAAATGGCATTAATACAACTTCTGGTGGATCCCCCACAGTAGCTCAGCAATCAGCATCTTTAAATGATAACTGGGTAAATTTCACACTGGATATTTTTGCATATCACGATGAAGGCTTCCATAGATCAAGCTCACCTTGGTTGTATGTACATAGCTCTTGTGCGCCTACCGGTGCGTTAGTTTCTAGCCCAAACGCTGTACGTGTGCGTCAGTCTTATCAAGGTGGTGCAGTGGATGGCTTCAGGGAGTTTGGTGTAACAGGATATACGCCAGCCAACAATGGTGCTGCTGTGTTGCCTGCACCAGTTAATCCTTATTAAACAATGGCATTTGCAACTGCCCAATAAAAGAATTCAACCTAAATCTATTTAGTACTTACAAGGCGCTAATCAAAGATTGAGGAGAATTGGTGACGCAGGCAGCCACAAATGCCTGCATATTTTAACTCTTATGGAGAAGAAGATGAAAAATTCATTAATTAAACTTGCAGTATTGAGTACATTAGGTTTTGCGTCTGTGCATGCTTTAGCTGTTGCACCATTTGTTGATTTACCTGCTGCCGGCACGGCTACTACGGCCACCGCTCCTACCAATCCAGCTGTTGCGCAGCCTCTGGGCACTACCGCCTATAAAATCTTTTGGCCTTATGAAAACTTTGGTTCAGGCGCCTTTCAGCCTTTTGTACAAAACAACACAGATGCAAATCTTGGTGATACTGCGGGACCAACTGGTGGCAACGCGTCATTACCACCATCTCCCTACAATGCAGCAGGCTGGGGTGGTGCTGGTCAAACAGCCTCTACTACTGGCAGCATTACTGAAAATGGCGTAACTGTAGCTAACTATACTAGTCGTGTCTGGCGTAATGCTTCTTTGGGGGAGTGTGTATATGGTTTCCAAATTGTTAATACATTAAATGATTATTTGGCTGGAGTAGCAGGTACTCAAACTATGGAATTTAACGATATTGCCCTTGGTGGATTTACTGGTCGCGCAGTAGATGCTGGGTATTGGAGGCATATAGCCTCAGCTAGCAAGGTTTATCGTGCAGGACTAACTTTTACTGCAGTGCAACATAGAGCGACTCCATTATGGTCAGCTGGTCCCAACACTGGATATGTAGCATTACCATTGACTACCCCTGCATTTACGTTATCTATTAACGGTCTTAATGCTGCACCTGGTGGTACTCCAACAGCTGGTGAGCAATCAGCTTCTTTAGATGATAACTGGGTGAATTTCACACTAGATGTTAATGCATTAGACGATGACGGAACGAGCACTGCTAGTTCACCTTGGTTATATGTACATAGCACTTGTGCTGCAACTGGAACTTTGGTCTCTAGCGCAAATGCAGTACGTGTACGCCAATCTTATCAAGAACCGGCTTCTGGTGGTGGAGTTAATGGTTTCAGAGAGTTTGGTCTAACTGGATATACCCCGGCTAATACAGGGGCTGCGGTTTTACCAACGCCGGTAGTGCCATTTTAATTTGTAATTTAAATGCCTAAGTAAGCAAATTTCTTACTTGGGCTTATTTTATAAATGTTAATAAATTGGTGCAATTAGATAATTTAATCTATCAGGAGTAATAAAATGGCTATAAAAATATTTAATGCTACAGAAACTGACTATACAGGTACATCAAGTGATGATTATGTCGAGGGTAATACGCTAGATAACATAATTGACGGCGGTGCGGGTAACGATATTATTTTTGGTAAAGGCGGCAATGATTATCTTGTCGGCGGACTGGGTAATGACTATCTATCAGGTGGTGATGGCGATGATTTTATTTCAACTGGTGATGGTGTAACGGATATTGGTAATAACATTATCGATGGTGGTGCCGGTAACGACTCTATCTCAGCTGGTTCTGGCAATGATTTAATCTCGGGTGGTGATGGAGATGATTTTATCTTTGCAGGTGATGGCAACAACATTGTATCAGGTGGTAATGGCGTTGATACCATTTACGCTGGTAGTGGTAACGACATCATCAGCGGTGATGCTGGGGACGATAGTATCTACGCTGGTGATGGGGACGATATATTGTATGGTGGTGATGGTGCAGATTTTATTGATGGCGGTGGCAGTACAGCTGGAGATGAATCTGTTAATGGCAACCTATTTTTAGTGACTTCTAATGATGTATTACTCGGTGGAAGCGGTAATGATAGCTTTATAATTGGTGATGAGTTTGAAGGCATAACTTTTATTTCAGGCGGTGTCTCAGGCTTAGATAATACAGGTGAGATTGCTAGATATATCAATGTTTCAGAGCTTGAAGGTGAAGAAGAAGAGGAGGGCGGTGAAGAGGAAGAAGAGCTAGTTGTATTTGACACCGTTACTAATGAAACAGTTGAAATCGAAGATGTTGAACAATCTCAGGAAATTGAAACGGATGTTCGCCTGAATATTGTTACTCGCCCCGGCTCTAGTGCTATCAGCACTTTTGCCACTACGATTGCTGGATACAATGCGGTAGATACTCTTCAATTTACAGAAAGTGGCGAATTCGGAGAATCGCTTGTTTTTAGGGGTATTGAGCGTATTGAGCTTGCCAGTGGTGTCAATATCACGCTGTCTGCGGAACAGCTTGAGGCTAATGGTGAATCATTAAGTCTTGGCTTCTTGAACCCTGGTACACACATTTATGGTGTTGCCGGCGGCCCCAAAGAAACTGTTACGATTGAGTTGGAGTTTGAAGAGGTAGAGTTTGAACCAGATGCTAGCATCGTTGGTGCTACTGAAGTGGAGTATGAAGCGGCATCCTTACAGTTTGACGACTACTCAGTCGCCAATCTTTTCCACAATGTAGACATGATTTACGATGCAAGTGAAGGTGAGGCTGGTAGCTATACACGTATTGATGGTGCCAATGAATCTGCAGGTGCCAGTGAAACGGTGTATGGCAGCGATGGTGTGGACTATGCAACGATGCGTTTAGGTGATGACACTTATTACGGCGGTGGCGGTAACGATGTGTTGATTGGTCACGGTGGTGCCGATAAGTTGTATGGTGAAGATGGTAATGATATTTTCATCATCGGCGGCTTTGGTAGTGGTGTGCAAGGCACAACATCTAAAGCGGATGATGGTAACAAAGAGTGGATTGCAACTGGCGCTAACCATGACTTAATCGTTGGTGGTGCGGGTATCGATACATTGCGTGTTACTACGGGCATTGGTGCTAACAACCAAACTAACGGTACAGTTGTGCTTAACGATGCTAACTTTAAGTCAATGGAAGTGGTGCAGGTTGGCGGTACAGTAGGTCGCTTGAATGTTGAAGACACTGCGCTGCAAATGTTGAATGATCATTACTACCATCGGGCAAATAGTTCTGTTTCAAACCTTTCAAATACATTGGGTAACAACGGCGGAACAATCAATAATGTGGTGATTGATGCTTCTGGCGTGACAAAAAATGGCCTACGTTTTGAAGGTAATGCAGATAACCAGACATTTATTGGTACGACTAAAGCTGATGTTTTTGTTGGCAATGGTGGTAATGATACGTTAACTGGCGGCGGCGGTGCTGATAAGTTTGTATTTGGTAAAGTGCATGAGCAAATCATCACTGGTTCATCTACCACTGTGCAAACTTATACTGATACAGCGTTTAATTTAACTGGCGTTGATACCATTACTGACTTCTTACATGGTACCGACAAAATTGAGTTGCATACTGATCAGTTTGCGGCACTATTGGCTGGTTTCTCAGGTGCAAACTTAGTGGTAGGTGCTGGTGCAACGGCGCTAGATGCAAATGACTATATTTTGTTTAACACCACAACAAAAATGCTTAGTTATGATGCGGATGGTAATGGCGCAGGTGCGGCTGTGAATATTGCGCAGTTGTTGGGTGTGACCACCTTTACAGCAAGCGATATCGTAGTGGTTTAATGCAATAAAAAGCGAGTGGGGTTTAATCCACTCGCTTTTTATTTAAATTGCTTTTATTTAAACATTTTGCCTAGGCAGGTTTGTTTAAATAGACGCCGATTAAACCCTGACTTAATGCAACGCTAAGCCCAAGCACTGGTTAACACTTGAATAAAATGCCACATTCCGCTTTAAAAAAATCATTATTGTCGATTGCGCCTTACTATCGTAGCGCCATGTTGTTGGGTTTTTTTACCAATTTAATGCTACTAGCGCCTTCGTGGTACATGCTAGAAGTATATGACCGCGTGATTAACAGCAGAAATACGACAACACTAGCCATGTTAACGCTACTGGTTGTGTTTATTTATATCGTGATGGAGTGTCTTGAATGGGCACGTAAAAAGTTAATCGCCGAAGCTTCATTGAAATTCGAAAACCAGCTAAGCCAAACGATATTTGATGCTGCATTTTTAGCCAAACTCAAAGCATTTAATTTTCCTATTCAGCAAGTCTTTACCGATTTTAAAACGTTGAAAGAAAGCCTGTATTCGCCTGCCTTAATTGGTTTGATGGATGTGCCATTCTGTTTGATATTTATCGTCGCCTTATTTTTCATTCACCCCATGTTAGGTTTTTTTACCTTAGCTGCTTTGGCTATTCAGGTGGTGATTATCTTGATGAATCAAACCCGTATCTACAAGCAAATGCAGCTGGCCAACCAGTTTGCTTTTGAGGCACAGAATTACTTTACAACTGTCACCAATAAAGCTGAGGTTGTTAAATCTATGGGCATGCTGCAAGCGATAGGACAGCGCTGGCAGACTAAACAACAAGCGTTTTTATTTCACCAATCACAGGCATCTGAGATTGCCAGCAAAAGTGCAACTACATCTAAATTTTTGCAAACCATACAAACATCTTTAGTGCTGGGTTTAGGCTGTTATTTGGTGATTCATAATGCATTGCCATACGGCGGCGCAATGATGATTATTGCCTCTATTTTAGCCGCCAGAGTGTTTTCACCTTTTGTGCAATTGGTTTCTCAATGGCGGGTGCTTGCCGATGCGCAAGAAGCCTATGGAAGATTAGAAAACTTATTAGCACAATATTCAGATAACAAAACAGGCATGCCTTTACCACCGCCTACTGGTGAGGTAAGTGTGGAAGCTTTGAATTATGCCGTACCGTTAGAAGGTAGGCAGAACCCCGAGTTATTTTTAAAAAACATACAGTTTAAGCTGAATGCAGGCAATGTGCTGGTGATTGCCGGGCCATCTGCATCTGGCAAAACGACGCTGAGCAAGTTGTTGGTGGGATTGCACCAGCCAACTGGCGGCAAGGTCCGCTTTAATGGCGTAGATGCTTTTAAGTGGAATAAGGCTGAGCTTGGCCAGCATATCGGATATTTACCGCAATCGATTGAATTGATTAATGGCACATTAGCAGAGAATATTGCCCGATTTAACGAGATTGATGACGAAAAGCTAAACCATGTGATTGATTTGTTGAATCTGAATGATTTGATTGCCGATTTACCTGAAGGCGTGAATACGCAAATTGGACAAGATGGTGCATTTTTATCCGGTGGGCGCAGGCAGTTAATTGGGTTGGCGCGTGCAATCTATGGCAATCCAAAAATTGTCATTTTGGATGAACCCAATGCCAACTTGGATGAAATGGGCGATAAAGCCCTGCATGCCATGATTGCAAGCCTGAAAGCGCAAGGCACTACATTTATTATTATCAGTCATCTGCAACAAATTCTGCATCTGGCCGATTACCTGATGATTATGATGAACGGGCAAATGATCCGTTACGGCAAACCTGCCGAAGTAATGGCATCGCTTCAAGCTGCACAGTCGCAATCAACTTCAGTACAGCCAACCTCAACACAAGCGACCTCGACACAGGCAAGTCAGACAGAGCTGCCACAAACAGCGGCGCTTCAGGAAGAGGTGCAACCGGCATGATCAATTTAAAACAACAGCCATTATTGCAGTATTTAGCACCATTAAAAACTGATGTAATTAGCATCGCTTTGCTTAGTTGTATTGCCAATTTACTGATGCTAGCACCAACAATTTACATGCTGCAACTTTATGACCGCGTGATGCTGAGCCAAAACACGCTTACCTTGATAACGGTGACTTTGTTAATCAGTTTTTTTATTCTGGCAATGGCGTTTGCAGAATGGCTGCGTTCAATCATCACCATAAAAGCAGGGGTTAAATTCGATCAATCGCTGAATAGCAAATTGTTTAATCAGGCGTTTGAGCGCATTTTTACTGCGAATCAAAAAAACACGCATGAAGCTATGCAGGACTTAACGAATATTCGCCAATTTATGACTAGCAATGGTTTGTTTGCTTTTTTTGACATGCCTTGGACGCTAATTTATGTGGCGGTGCTATTTATATTAAGTCCATCGTTGGGTTGGCTGGCAATTGCATTTTGCTTGATTCAGTTCGGTCTTGGTGTGTGGAATCAGATCAGCACGGATGCGCCATTAAAAGCGACGATGAATGTCAATTTAGAGAATCAGCAGTTTTTATCCAGCAAGGTACGCAATTTAGAAACTTTGCATGTGATGGGTATTTTGCCGCAACTCTATAAACGCTGGCAAAGTCTGCAAGAAGTGGCGAGTGGCTTAAACCGCAACGCTGCTCGTGTGCAAAGTAGAAATCAGCATATCAACAAATTAACGCGCTACACCATGCAATCTTTAATGCTGGCCGCTGCTGCACTATTAGCTGTGAGAGGTGAAATATCCATTGGCTCAATGATTGCCTCAAATGTTCTGATTGCAAGAGCCTTGCAGCCATTCGATATTATTGTGAACACCTGGAAGCAATATATCCAAGCCAAAGATTCCATGCGCCGCTTAAATGCGGTATTAACGCATCCTCTTGCGGAGGTGATTAAATTAACGCCTAAGCAAGAAAATCCTGCTGCGATTCTGCCTGAAATTAAAGGTGAAATTACGCTGAAAAATTTAACAGTCACTTTGCATAACACGCATAAAAAAGTATTGAACCATGTCAATGCGAGCATTCAGTCTGGACAAGTGCTAACCGTCATGGGGCCTTCTGGATCAGGTAAAACAAGCCTTGCACGCTGTTTGGTTGGCGTGATGCCTGTGCCACACGGCACACTTTTGATTGATGACGTTTCAATTGAGCAGGTTAATTCACAGCGGCTATCGGCCACATTGGGTTATTTACCGCAGGATGTCAGCCTTTTAGAAGGAACGATTGCCGAAAATATTGCACGTTTTGAGGCTTTGGATTCGGCAGAAATTATTGCGGCTGCAAAAGTGGTCGGTTTGCATGAAGCGATTCTGCGCTTACCGCTGGGCTATGACACCAGAGTGGACGAGTCTGGTGTATCGCTGTCTGGCGGGCAACGTCAATTAATTGGCTTGGCGCGAGCCGTATATAAGTCGCCGTCTATTCTGGTGTTGGATGAACCCAATGCGCATTTGGATGAATATGGCGAATCACATCTGCTTAACGCCTTGCAGGCATTCAAAAATCAGGGAAAAACCGTCGTGGTGATATCGCATCGCACCAACATTCTAAAAGTAACGGATCAGTTGCTGGTGATGAAAAACGGCGAAGTATTGCATCACGGCCCAACGGATATTGTGATTAAGCAATTAAACAACGAGAAATCAACACAACAGGCGGCTTAATAAAAATATGAAACTTATTTCTCAAAACAATGCGTTAGAACTTTCTGATTTAAACCCGGCTAATTCAAGCCATACCAATGCGCATAGCCGAGATGCCGCAAGCAATCTGGACCATTACGCTAATAATAAAACGTCTAATCGTTTGGGGCTGTTTTTACTGTTATTTGGATTGCTTGGTTTTTTGTTGTGGGCTGGCTTTGCGCCACTGGATGAAGGCGTTCCAACTGAAGGCGTCGTGAATGTTGAGGGTAGCCATAAAGTAGTACAGCACTTAAGTGGTGGAATAGTTAAGGCACTCGCCGTAAAAGAAGGCCAGGAAGTCAAGGCTGGCGATGTGCTACTTACTTTGGATGATGCGGTTATTAAAGCCAGACATCAGGAAATCAAACAACATTATATGGGATTGAGAGCACAGGAAAGCCGCTTAATCGCAGAAAAAACCGGTGCTAAAACGATTCAATTTCATGAAGATTTAATTAAAAACCAAGATGATTTTTATGTGCAAAAACACATGCTGAATCAGTCGCAATTACTGCAAGCCAGACAAAATGTATTAAGCGCAGAAATCATGGCGATTCAGGAGTCTATACAGGGGCAGAACGCCATCATTGCGGGAGATGAAGGTGTTTTAACTAGCTATCGCTCGCAATTGTCACTGTTAAATGAGCAATTAAACGGCATCAAACCTTTGGTGCAAGAAGGCTATGCACCCAGAAACCAGTTGAATGAATTGGAGCAGAAAGTTGCGCAAACCATTGGGCAAATTGCCAATACACAAGCCAATATCATACGTAGCAGAAAGACGATATTAGAGCTGAATCAGCGCATGATGGTTAGACAGCAGACTGAAAAAAAAGAAATCGATACCGAAATGGCACAAGTGAATCTTGCTGTGCAATCTGATGCTGAAAAATTCAAAGCATTGACTGAAGAGCTTGGCCGCATCTCAATGATTGCGCCTGCTTCAGGCCAAGTTATCGGGTTGCAAGTACATACTTTAGGCGCCGTCATTCAGCCAGGACAGAAAATAATGGACATCGTGCCAATGGGTGAACCACTTATTTTAGATGCCAAAATTCCGCCAAATTTAATCGATAAAGTGCATGCAGGACAAGATGCGGATGTACGTTTTTCTACTTTTGCCAATACGCCGCAATTGCTGATTGAAGGCAAAGTGAAAACCATTTCAAAAGATTTGTTAACAGAATCAGCGCCCAATTCTGACCGCGTTACTCAGAGCTACTATTTGGCTAAAGTCTCTATTACGCCAGACGGCATGCGCGTGCTTGGCGATAGAAAACTACAGCCTGGCATGCCTGTGCAGGTTGTGATTAAAACGGGTGAGCGTACTTTGTTAACTTATCTGTTGCACCCGTTAACAAAACGCATTGCAGCCTCGATGAAAGAGGAATAGCAAAAAATGATTCATAAAAAAATAAAAATATTCAGCATATTGCTATCGCTACTGTTGGCGTCAACACAGCCGCATGCAGCAGATAGCTTGCTTAGTTTGTATCAAGCTGCATTGAATTACGATGCGCAGTACAAAGGCACGGTTGCGGATACGCAAGCGGACAGGGAGGAGATCAATAAAGCCCGCGCATTGTTTTTCCCGAAAGCGCAACTAGGTGGCAGCTATGGCCGTGGCGATACTGATCGTGTCTCGCAGACTTTATTTGGGCCAAGAGAAGATACCCTCAAATACGACACCAAAAATCTGGCACTTACTGTCAGGCAGCCGCTATTTAATAAAGAAACCTTAGCCACTTATAGAAGTGCCAAAGCTTATGTAAAAGGCAAAGAAGCCATATTGCAGAACGAAACTTCCACCTTAATTACCAGAATTGCCAGCGCGTATTTTGAGTTGTTATATGCAGAAGAAAAAACCACTGTTCTGCAAAATAAAGTTTCGGCACTTGGTCAGCAGTTAGGTCAGGCAAGTAAGCGCTTTGAACACGGAGAGGGCACTTTAACTGAAATCAGCGAAGCGCAAGCGAGTCTGGATGTTGCTCATGCTGAGTTATTAGAAGCAAAAAACAGTGCAGAAGCTTATAAGTTGGCCTTAAGCAATATGACCGGACTGCAAGTGGAAGTGTTAGCAAAACTGAATACAGAAAAAATGGCCACGATTAAAGAGAATTTTGGACAACTGGATGACTGGCTGAAGACGGCCATTGAAAATAGCCCTGAAATATTATCCGCCAAATATGCACTGGAGGTGGCGCAGCAAGAGGTTGAAAAGAAGCAGGCAGGGCATCTGCCAACGCTTGATTTGGTTGGTGTGCGCTCATATAGCGAAAACGACAGCAACAATACTTTGGGTTCACAGTTTGATACGACGACGGTGGCCTTGCAGTTTAATGTGCCGATTTTTGCAGGTGGATTTGTGAATGCCAGCGTACGGCAATCTGTGAGCAGAGTGGCAGCGGCCAGGGAGGAACTCAATCAGAAAACAAGAGACGCCAACACTAATATTCAAAAATATTATCAGCATCTGCAAAGTGAATTGCTTTCTATGCAAGCCTATACGCAAGCCGTTAAATCCAGCGAAATTGCACTGGATGGCACATCTAAAAGTTTTAATAGCGGCTTCAGAACCAATATTGACGTGCTGAATGCCCAGCAAAGGCTATACGAAAATAAATTGAAACTGAGTAAATCCTACTATGTGCTGGTGAACGATATCGTGAATATCAAGCACATCGCTGGCGTTTTAAATGAGGCGCAATTGCAGAATATTAACCAGTTTTTCTTAACGAATTAAGCATTGTTTGAACAAAGTAAAGTGGATGGTGAAAATATGAAATTAACAGCAGAAATCAATCGTAAATCATTTAAAAAGCAAGTACGTCAGCAAGGATTTACCTTGTTGGAATTATTAGTGGTGATGGTCATTATCGGTTTGCTGGCAGGTTATGTTGGGCCGAAATACTTTGCTCAAATCGGTAAGTCGGAAGTAAAAACGGCAAAGGCGCAGTTGGATTCTTTGTCCAAAGCGCTTGATCAGTATCGTTTGGATAATGGACATTACCCAAGCACAGAAAATGGCTTAGAGGCACTCAACACAGCACCCGCAGATGAAGAGAAATGGCGTGGCCCTTATCTACAGAAAAAAGCCCCGAATGACCCTTGGGGTAAGCCTTATCAATATAAATTCCCAGGTGAGCATGGTGAATATGATTTGTGGTCGTTTGGCAATGATGGTACTGCGGGTGGCAGCGATGAAGCGGCTGATGTGGTGAACTGGGAATAGTTAATTTTTAATATGAAATTTGAATTAAAAGTAGCGTACGGCGAAACCATCAGCTTGCTGGATATAGAAGCTAGCGATGCTGCAAATGCGCTGAAACAAGCCGAATCTCAAGGATTCAGTGTGCTCAATGTAAAAAATGCGAGTGGCTTTCAATTTAAACCCAGCTTTTCAAAATCTAAATTTAACTTAATGCTTTTCAGTCAAGAATTACTGGCCTTGCTGGAATCCGGTTTGAGCTTGGTTGAGTCGATTGAGGCACTGGCAGAAAAAGAGCAGCAAGCTGAATCTAAAGCCATCCTCAGTCAAGTGATGGCGGCACTATATGAAGGTTTGCCATTATCCAGTGCTTTAGAAAGCGTACCACAGGTTTTTACGCCGCTTTATGTTGCACTGATTCGCTCAAGTGAGCGCACGGGAGATATGGTTCAGGCGCTTGCTAGACATGTTGCTTACCAATTGCAGATTGATGCTGTACGTAAAAAAATCATTACAGCATCTATTTATCCTGTGCTTTTAATTATCGTGGGTGGCTTAGTTGTGCTGTTTTTACTGGGTTATGTCGTACCAAAATTCAGTACGATTTATGAAAGTGCTGGTAACGATCTGCCGTGGATGTCGCAATTACTCTTGAGTTGGGGGCGACTGCTGCAGGAACATGGTAAAGAGGTATTTTTCATATTCATTCTCAGTTTGACCGTATTGCTTTACACCTTAAGCCGACAAGCAGTACGTGCTGCCATAGTAAAAAAACTATGGTTGATTCCAACTGTTGGCGAAACGATGCGGATTTACCAGTTAGCCAGATTTTACAGAACACTGGGTATGTTACTGTGCGGTGGAATCCCTTTAATAACGGCGATGGGTATGGTTTCATCCTTATTGCAAACTTCGTTAAAAAGCAGTCTGGATAAAGTGACTTTTGATGTGCGCGAAGGTAAGCCGATTTCAGCCGCGATGGAACAGCACGGGATGACAACTGCAATCTCGATTCGCATGCTGCGTGTTGGTGAGCGCACTGGTCAGATGGGTGAAATGATGGAACGTATCGGTGCGTTTTATGATGATGAAATAGCCCGTACGGTGGAATGGTTTACCAAGTTGCTTGAGCCTATCTTGATGATGGTAATTGGGCTGGTGGTGGGGTTGGTCGTGGTGTTGATGTACATGCCTATTTTCGAATTAGCGGGGAATATTCAATGAATATGCCACTTAATATTGCAGATGATGGTGGGTTTGAGGGTGTATTTTCTTCCAACACCAGTCTAACTGTTGAGCAAGTAAATCAAGCTAAAAAAATCGCTAGTCAAACCAAACAGGCGTTGCTGGATGTGCTTGAAGAGCAATCCGGTTTGAGTGCAGATGAGTTTGTTATTGCGCTTGGTCAACTGATGCATTACCCAGCGCTATCCATCTTGCAGCTCTATGAGATGCAGCCCGATTTTAGCTTGCTGTCTTTTGCAAATGCGGGCAAATATGGCTGTGTCGCCTTGCGCAATCATATCGGTGGTTTATATCTGGTTTGTGCGAATCCGTTTGATGTGAATTTACAAGGCAAGGTTGATTTACTTTTTTCTCATTCTGCCAGCATCCACAACGTCACTTGGGCGCTAACGCATCATAAAGATTTAACTGCATTTCTGGCACACCACGAAGAGTCTATGCGTGCTCGTGACGGACTGATTTCAGAACAGTCAGAATCTCAGACAGAACTCAATGGCTTGGAAGACATTTCATTAAGATCGATTAGTGAAGATACCAGTCCAGTGGTCAAGTTTGTGCGTTCCACTTTATACGATGCTCTTAAAGCAGGCGCCAGTGATATTCATATGGAAACTGATCCACACGGTTTAAAAATAAAATACCGTATTGACGGTGTATTAAGCCAGGAGGGCGGAATACAGGGTTTAGCACAAGCGGAACAGGCTATTTCGCGCATCAAAGTCATGTCTGAATTGGATATCGCAGAAAGACGCGTGCCGCAGGATGGACGCTTTAAAGTGTTGGCTTTAGGTCGTGAAGTGGATATGCGGGTCTCTATCATGCCAAGCGTGTTTGGGGAAGATGCCGTCTTGCGTATTCTAGACCGCAAAGCTTTAAGTGATGAAGCCAAAGGCTTGAGTCTGGAAACATTAGGCTTTGAAGAATCCATTAAGGCGCGTTTTAGATTGTTAGCAGAAGAACCGTATGGCATGTTGCTGGTGACAGGCCCCACTGGTAGCGGAAAAACAACTACGTTATACGGCATTATTTCAGAGATAAATCATGGGCAAGACAAGATCATTACCATTGAAGATCCTGTCGAATATCAACTGCCTGGCGTATTACAGATTCCGGTTAACGAAAAAAAAGGCCTGACTTTTGCCCGTGGCCTGCGTTCCATTCTGCGCCACGATCCAGACAAAATCATGGTTGGTGAGATACGTGATGCAGAAACCGCACAAATCGCCGTGCAATCAGCGCTGACAGGGCACTTAGTACTCACAACGGTGCATGCCAATAATGTATTTGATGTGATTGGCCGTTTTACCAATATGAGCGTCGATCCCTACAGTTTTGTTTCTGCCATCAACGGCATTCTTGCACAGCGGTTGGTCCGTATCAATTGCACACATTGCGCAGTGCCAGATATACCGCCTGTTGAACTTATAACTAAATCCGGATTAACTGCTCAGCAAGCATCCAGCTTTAGTTTCAGAAAAGGCCAAGGTTGTGGTCAATGCCACGGTACAGGTTACAAGGGTCGTAAAGCGATTGCAGAATTGCTGTGTTTTAACGATGAGATCCGAGAGCTAATCGTCACACGCGAACCGATACGTAAAGTGAAGGAAGCAGCACATAAAAATGGTACGCGCAGCATGCGTGAGGCAGCGCTGGAATTAGTAAAACGTGGTGAAACCACATTACAGGAGATCAACCGTGTTACTTCGTTGGCTTAGGTCTTTGGTGAGTGATGAGCTGCGTATTTTTGTTCATCCAGACTACATTTTATTGACGCACTTAAAACGCAAATTCAGTGTTAAGTTCAAGCAGCATATTATTCGGCAACAAGTGTTAAGCGTAGATTTATCTGAAAAATCCAATCAATGGGATGCATTAAAAAGCCATCTGGCGAATGCTTTTGACAGCAATCAATGGCAAGACACTGTTAAGCAAGGCATTAGCGCTAACGTAATTATATCCAGTCATTTTGCACGATACGCCATTATTCCGTGGAGTGTTGAATTGGCGGTGGAAAGTGAACGTCAGGCTTTCATGCGCTATCGGTTTAATGCCCTATTTGGCGATATGGTTAAGACTTGGAATTTGCAGATGAGCGAGCCTGATTTTGGTCAGCCAGCCATTGCCAGCGGTATAGACTCCGTATTATTAATTGCGCTGCACGAAGTTCTGGCAGCGGCCAATATAAAAGTGAACAGTATTTCACCTTATTTGATGGTGGCTATCAATCAAAGCATACAGCAAATCAAGCAGCAGAAAGTCCATCCTGATTTCTGGTTTGTGGTGGTTGAGTCCGAGCGCCTATGTTTCGCATTAATCGAAAATGGCGGTTGGCGCTTTGTGAAAAATGTCGCTGTAGAAATGGATTTAAGCGGACAAATTAATACCTTAATACAGCGAGAAATTGTAAATTTCAGTGTCAGTTCTGCACTGCCAGTCGTTATATATCAGGCAGAAGCAGGTGTTAGTCCTATTCCTAAGATTGCGAATTTTCCAACCATTAACATTCAATCAAATGGTTTTGAGAGTGCAGCGAACTCGTCGGAGAAAAGTGTCAATAAATGGCTGGAAGCGCGAGTTTAAAGATGAGAACCATTCAATTAAATCATGCTTTAACTGCAAAAACACACACTTCATCAGCAATGTTCCTGTTGATTACGGGTGCATTGATGTTAGCGGGATCTATTTTTTATTTTCAGCAGATATCCAGTAAAACACAGCGTTTAGAAGCGGATATTGAGCAGTTGATGCACTCAAAAAATCAACGCCCATTACTTAAAGTGAACAGCAAAGAATATATACAAGCACGTGATGAAGCTGTTGCCGTGAATGCGGCGATATCAGAAATCGTGATGCCTTGGGCACCCATATTCAAGACATTAGAGGCGACAGATAGGGCAGATGTAAAGCTGATGTCAGTGGAACCAAATACTAAAAAACAAGCTTTACGCATGAATGCAGTAGCGATGGATGTTGACAGTATGATGCGCTACGTCGACGACTTATCACAACAAAAAATGCTGACAAGTGTGACGTTGGTTACCCAGCAAAGCGCTGATATTAATGGGCAGCCTGCAGTACATTTTGTGGTGGAAGCGCGATGGTAAAACCGATTTTTGGTAAATATTCAAAACTGCATTATAAATTGCGGCAATTGGGCTGGCAGGGCGCAATGGGCTTAAGCTTCATTGCAATTAGCATTTTATTGCTGTTATTCATTGCGTTTCCCAATGCTAAAAAAATGGATGGGCTCGTTACTAGACTCGCTGAATTACAAGCCAAGACTGCTGCGGGACAAGCTGATGCTAAACCAGATAACCAATTTGATGTGATTGCTAAGTTGAATGCTGTAACGCCGTTACAAG
>Ga0160176_108949_pt1 | contig 22902 bp, 27 predicted proteins | sample met4sta_FD_108564 | JGI IMG/M metagenome (GOLD analysis project Ga0160176, IMG submission 108564) | Synthetic bacterial communities of pure cultures from sediment of Lake Washington, USA, under low oxygen conditions - MT... | ecosystem: Engineered > Modeled > Simulated communities (microbial... >...
CATTTACAAAGGTAAAGGAATTCACCATGTTTAATTCAAACAAGCAAGAAGAGTTAAAAAATAAAGCCGCAAATTTGGCTGAAAATGTGAAAGACAACGTTCAGGATGTTGCAAGTGATGTAAGACGTAGTGCCGATAAAATCGGTCAAGACTTGCAAGAAAAAACCCTTGAAACCAAACATGAAGCACTAAGCGTGATTGATAGCTTAAAGTCATTGATTAACCAATACACAAGCTCGGCTAATGTGGCGGATATTAAAAATCAGATCTTAGACAAAGCCTATGAATTAAAAGGCACTGTTAAAGATGAGGTGACACATGCTTATGAAGCTGGCAAAGAACGTACCGTTCATACTGTGCAAGAAAAACCTTTGTTGAGTTTAGGCTTGGCTATTGGTGCAGGCGTGTTACTGGGTTATATTTTGGGTTCTAAACAATCGTCAAAATAATTCTAAGAATCTGAAAGTCACCTATGTGGAACACCGCGCTGAAGTTTATTGCACAATTACTCCTTGCCAAATTCGTACGTGACCGTATGAAAAGTGTGCAGGAAGATTTTAGTAATGATGCAGAAGGCCATTTCGGCGCACTGAAAAAAAACGTAGCGGCGTTGGTTGAAAACCACGCTGCTATATTTAAACAACAACTGAATCAAGACATGAAGCGTGCAGCCAATAGTTTATTCGGCCTCGTTTTCATCTTCTTTGCGCTACTGTGTTCTGTCTTAACGGCATTAATGTGGTTATTTGCAATCGCATGGAACAGCGCTCACCGTGATGTAATTTTAGGAGTAACAATGGCTTTACCGTTATTAATCAGCGTAGGTATCTTTCTTGCTATTCGCCATACCTGGAAAAAACAGCCGCTTTTTTCAAAATCCATGATACAAATTGAGAGTGATTGGCAAGTATTTAAAGATGGATTAGATGGCACGGCAGATACTTCCGATGAAGCTAACCGATAACTTTTTTGATTCAATTCTTGATTGAATCTGTTTATTTAATTTGAATTCTAGGCCCATCTATTCATGAAAAACGTTTTATTGGTTGATGACCACAGTATTGTGCGCCAAGGTTTAAAAAACCTGATCGCCTTGGAAGCGGATTTAACAGTGACAGGCGAAGCTGGATCTGGCCTGGAAGCCATTAAAATGGTGCGTGCCAATCAATATGACATTGTTGTATTGGATATTTCAATGCCAGACAAGAATGGCGTCGATACTTTACATGATTTAAAACATGTCGCACCAAGCCTGCCTGTACTGATATTAAGCGGTTACGGCGAGTCGCAGTATGCGCTTAATTTAATTCGTAACGGCTGCAAAGGTTATCTATCCAAAGATGCTGATTCTGACGAAATTATCAAAGCTATCCGCACCATTGCCAACGGTAAACGTTATATTTCAGCAGAGCTAGCCGAGCTAATGAGTGAGCAGCTTAGCCATCCATCCGAAAAACAATTGCACGAAACCTTAAGTGACCGTGAGTTCCAGGTATTTTTTAAATTGTCTAGCGGCTTAAGCGCCACGGAAATAGGCGAGGAACTGAATATTAGCGTTAAAACGGTAAGCACTTATCGATCGCGTATTTTGGAAAAGATGAGCCTTAAAACCAATGCGGACTTAACTTATTACGCGATTAAAAATGGATTAATCACATGATGGGATGTATGTACTTTGCTAAAAAACCTGTAGCCGTATGTCAGACAAAAGCCGATTGTTTGCACTTTTTGAGTATTGTAAAATGGGTTTTGGTCAATTAAAAGCTAACTAATGCGTAACGATAAACAACATAAAATGTCAGATTTTAAAGATAACCCTCCAAACAAAGCGACATTGAGTACAAGCAATTTGCACAAATCGCAAAGTCAATCTGAGCCGATGAAAATGCTATTGGTAGAAGACTCTACTTTGTTGCGTGAAGTGTTATTTGAAACGATTAACGGCCTTAATAATGTTGCAGTAGATGGTACCGCAGACACGCAGCTTAAAGCGATTGAATTGTTAAATGAAAAACCATTTGATATTTTGTTGCTGGATATAGAGTTGGCCCAAGGTAATGGTTTTGAGGTGATTCGACATATTCAAAAAGAACCCTCTTCTTTCGGCCAGCCAATTCTCATGATGCTGACTAATCATGCCCATCCGCATTATCGTAGCTTGGCCAAAAGTTTAGGCGTGCATTATTTTTTCGATAAATCCATGGACTTTGATTTAGCCATTGAAGCGATTGAACTAGAGGCTAATCGATTTTCAAGTGCACAGCATTAAAGGCTGTATGGTTTATGTGAAGTCTTCATGTTAAAAACTGAAACTTGGGAACTGATTAGTTATATCGTTACAGCCTTTGGCTTGCCACTGGCTATTTTTTCTTTTATTTGGCAGCAACGCAAAGAACGCGAAAACGAAGAAGAAGCTGTTTACCAAATGCTGTCAGATGCTTACACTGATTTTTTGAAATTGGTCATGCAAAATCCCGATCTCAAATTACGTTCGCAATCCGAGATTCTTGACCTGACTGAAGAGCAACGTGAGCGCATTCACGTGATTTTTGAAATCTTGATTTCTTTATTTGAACGCGCTTACTTGCTGGCTTACGAAGACAATATGTCGAATAAGCAACGTCGCAGATGGGCGTCTTGGGATGATTACATGCGCGAGTGGTGCGAACGTGATGACTTTAAATTTAAGCTACCGCGTTTGTTGCAAGGTGAAGATGCGGATTTTGCAGCCTATATTCAAAAAATCGCAAACGAAGAACATATGTAAGCCTTAAAGTTAAATATCAATAGGCATTAAGTATCTGTTAATAATAAAAAATTACTGATTTACTTCTGTTAACTGGAGTTTATATGAATATTTATGAAGCATTAAGAGCAAGCCATGATACACAAAGACAGCTTTGTGAAGAGCTGCTATCCAGTGAACCCAACGCACAATCGCGTAAAGAGCTATTCAAAACATTAAAAGTCGAATTAGAGGCGCACGCTGCCGCTGAAGAGCGATTTTTATATTGCCCCATTATGATGGAAGATGCTGGCCTTTCAATCTCACGCCATGCGTTGGCAGAACATCATGAAATGGAAGAGTTGATGGAAGAATTAACCACCAATGATCCTACTGTGCAAGGTTGGCTAACGCGCGCAAAAGCCTTGTGCGAAAAGGTCAATCATCATTTGGATGAAGAAGAAAAAGCCTTCTTTCAGTTATCAGGCAAATTATTGAGTGATAAACAAAAGAATACTTTAGCCAAAGATTATTTAAGTGATTACGAGCGACTTAAGACAAAATACAGCAGCTGATGTAATTGATAATGCTCAAAAATAACCTGAATTTTCAATCGACCAATAGTAATAAGTTGAAAATCGCTGCCAGAATACTTGTAACCGCTTGGTTTATTATTGGCGGCATTATGCATTTTGCTAATCCTGAACCATTTTTACGCATGATGCCTTCTTATATCCCGTATCACTTGGCGTGCATATATATCAGCGGCGCGCTTGAATTGTTGGGTTCAATTGGCTTATGGATTAAGCCTGTCAGAAGTTTAGCTGGCTATGGTTTGATGACATTAACAGCAATTCTCACGCTGACCAATATCTATATGGCTCAACATGCTAATTTGTTTCCCGGCATTCCAGAATGGCTTTTAATTCTGCGTTTACCTGTGCAGGCTGTGCTGATTTGGCTAATCTGGTGGTGCTCTCGGCCAGAGAAAAACTATTATTTCGCTTAGCTGATTGTTTTAGTTCAATTAGCTATTATTTGTTAATCTGGCTTAATTTAAAGCCCGCTTTTTTAAATGCGTTAATTAAGCCTGTTTCACCCGCCAGATGTGATGCGCCGACCGCCACAAATACTGGTTTTTCACTTGCGGCTTGAATACTGCGCTCGGCCATCACTACATTGCGCTCATCTAATAATTTAGTACGCATCTTTGTCCAGATAGATTTAGGCAACATGCCGCTTGTGATTTTTTCATCCAAGGCGCTAATTCTGTCGGAATCACCATCTAAATAAGCCGTCATCAAACGCTCAAAGTCGGCTTCTTTTTGCGCCTGTGTGCGCTTTAACACAGCGCGCAACATGATTAGTTGCTCTTCACGACTAAAGTCATCCATCACACCAAAATGCGCTGTGCTGGTTTCCAAACCTTCAATATCCTTGGATAAATCTTCCGATTTTGCCATCAGCAAATTATCCTGCGCAAAAGGCGTTTGCGGCTTGGGCAGATCAAATATTACCGCCAGTAACCACGGCTTCATACGCAGCACAACTTCAAAATGCATCACATGAAAATCTGCCAGTTCACGCACTTGGTCAAGCTCTAGTTCTGTCAGCATTTCACGCAAAGTGGCGCCTTGCATCAATAACAGACTTTGGTCTTTATTATCCTGCTTGGTTTCCATGATAAAAGCATCCACGCTATTCAGCGCTTCAATCACATTGGGTGAAAAATCAGTGATGCGATTATCATCGGTATGCATGGTGCCAAATAGATAGCTGACAATGCCAGTGGGCGACTCCATCTTCCAAAACAAGCCTTTTTCGGTTGCCTGCACCATCACAGATGCACATAACAGGAAACTGAAAAGGATTGCTCTAGTGAATGATCGATCGCTGAACATGCGAAAAAACTAAAATCTATTTAACCCGTGCAGGCCTTGCTGCATTTTTCATATTATTAAAAGACTTAGGCAAGCTGCCATATTTCTTAGCAGGTGCAGGCTTGTTCGATTTAAACACACTACCATCAGATTGACGAATAGCGCCCATCACCGCAGGTTGAAATGCTGGCACTAAATGCTTTTTGCTATTGCCAATTAAATCCTCACGGCCCATTTTTTTCAAAGCTTCGCGCAAAATCGGCCAGTTGGCTGGGTCGTGGTAACGAATAAATGCTTTGTGCAGTTTGCGTACCCCTGCCGCTTTAGGGATAGGCACATCATCGGAATCGGCCGTCACTTTGCGTAACGGATTTTTGCCGCTGTGGTACATCGCTGTTGCCATCGCCATTGGCGTGGGCGTAAAGTTTTGCACTTGGTCTAAACGGAAGTCGTATTTTTTTAACCAAAGCGCAAGGTTAAGCATATCTTCATCCGTGGTGCCTGGATGCGCCGCAATAAAATACGGAATTAAATACTGCTTTTTACCCGCTTCGGCACTGAATTTCTCAAACATGGCTTTAAACTCATCATACGCACCCATGCCCGGTTTCATCATCTTGCTGAGAACGTTTTCTTCACTGTGTTCTGGCGCGATTTTTAAATAGCCGCCAACGTGATGCTGCACCAGTTCTTTAACATATTCTGGCGATTTAACCGCCAAATCGTAGCGCAAGCCACTGCTGACTAAAATCTTTTTAACGCCTTTAATGGCACGCGCTTTGCGATATAGCTGAATCAACGCGCTATGGTCTGTATTCAGGTTCTCACAGATACCTGGATAAACACAGCTTAATTTTCGGCATGATTGTTCAATTTTTTCAGACTTACACGCAATGCGATACATATTCGCAGTCGGGCCACCAAGATCGGAAATCACTCCTGTAAAACCATCGACTTTGTCACGAATTTCCTCTACTTCTTTCAAAATAGATTCTTCACTACGACTTTGAATAATACGGCCTTCATGCTCAGTAATACTGCAAAACGTACAGCCGCCAAAACAGCCACGCATGATATTGACTGAAAAACGAATCATCTCCCATGCGGGGATTTTGGCGTTTTTGTAGATTGGATGTGGCGCACGCGCATACGGCATATCGTAGACGTAATCCATTTCCTTGGTGGTGAGCGGAATTGGCGGCGGATTTAGCCATACTTCCCTATCACCATGTTTTTGTACCAACGCCCGCGCATTACCCGGATTAGCCTCTAAATGCAGTACACGCGAGGCATGCGCATACAAAATTGGATCTTTTGAAACTTCTTCGTAATCGGGCAAACGAACTACTTGTTTGCTTCTATCCGCTTTTGGCTTACGCACGATTTCAATTGCTTTGGTACCTTCGGGCAAATCCAGTTTTGGCTTACTCTCATCAGTCGCACAACTGGCGTCCGCTTTGCCCATCTTCATTTCATATGGGTCAACTGGCTTATCAATAGCGCCAGGGCGATCCAGTTTGGTACTTTCAATCTCATCCCAACCTTCAGGAATTTGCTTGCGTAAAAAAGCCGTACCGCGAATATCTTGAATATCCGCGACTTTTTCGCCTTTAGCGATGCGATGGCTCAATTCGACCAATGCTCTTTCTGCATTGCCATACAACAAAATATCAGCTTTAGAATCCACCAAAATACTGCGGCGTACTTTATCCGACCAATAGTCATAATGCGCAATACGGCGCAAACTGGCTTCGATACTGCCCACTACAAGCGGCACATTGGAATAGGCTTCGCGACAACGCTGACTGTAAACCAGAACGGCTCTGTCAGGACGTTTATTAGGTGCGGCATCTGGCGTATAGGCATCATCGCTGCGGATTTTTCTATCAGCGGTATAGCGATTGACCATGCTATCCATATTGCCGGCAGTAATACCAAAATATAGATTAGGCTTACCTAACGCTTTAAATGCACTGGCGTTTTGCCAATCGGGCTGCGCGATAATCCCCACACGAAAACCCTGCGCTTCTAGCAAACGACCGACTAAAGCCATGCCAAAACTGGGGTGATCGATATAAGCATCGCCTGTCACTAAAATAATGTCACAGCTATCCCAACCTAACGCATCCATCTCCGCCCGCGTCATTGGCAACATTTTGGCCGTGCCAAAACGCTTCGCCCAATATGGTCGATAGGTATGAATCGGTTTCGCTAGATTATTGGTGTAGACTTCCATGATAGGCTAAGTAATAGGCCAGACAAATATTAAGCGCGCATTTTACGCTCTAATTGCTTGATTAAAAAGCTAATATTTGTATGATTAATGTAATTTATTGAATGTTTGGCTAATCCATGCAAGTTATAACATTATCTATCCATGAAAAATAAAACCATGAAAACAATTTATTCAATCACAGGTATGACTTGTGGCGGTTGCGTTAACCGCGTTAAAGCGACATTAACACCATTTGCAGAATCTGTTGAAGTAACGCTTGACCCACCACAGGCAACGCTAAAAAGCCCAACAGCAGATTTAGCCACACTAAATGCAACCTTAGAAAAAGCAGGTCATTATGCGCTTCACACAATCGAACAACATAGCTCTACATCAACCCCGGTATCAGAAAACTTAGCCAATAAAAACTTAGAGAAAATCAACTGGTTTAGTACTTACAAACCATTAATACTGGTGTTTACCTATATTCTACTGGTGACTTTAACAGTTGAATACGCACATGGTGAATTTGATCTGCATCGTTTTATGCCCAACTTTATGGCTGGCTTTTTTATAGTCTTTTCATTTTTCAAACTGCTTGATTTATCAGGTTTTGCCAGTAGTTATGCCATGTACGATTTGCTGGCCAAACGCGTATTCAGCTATGGTTTTATTTACCCCTTTATTGAGCTTGGGCTTGGCATTGCCTATTTAATCAACACAAACCCATTATTAATCAATGCAATCACTTTAGTTGTCATGGTTTTTTCTAGCCTGGGTGTCATTAAAGCAGTCATGAACAAACAAAAAATCCGTTGCGCTTGCTTAGGTACGGGCTTTAATCTACCCATGACCACTGTCACCATTATTGAAGATTTATTAATGGCAGCAATGGCGGCCTGGATGTTAATTTGAGCATATTCGTTAATTAGGACTTGCTTAAATTGAGTATCGGCTATTATCAACTTCCGACAGGGAAAGTCGCTGCAATTGAAAACGACTGCCCTTTTCCGCCGTTAAGCCAAGCCTTAACTGAACCTAATGGCTTAATCGCTATTGGTGGTGATTTATCCGCCGCGCGCCTGTTAACTGCATATAGCCAAGGCATATTCCCTTGGTTTAATGCGGGCGAACCTGTGATGTGGTGGAGCCCAAACCCACGCATGGTTTTATTTCCAAATGAATTAAAAATTTCTAGCTCACTTAAAAAAACGCTTAAAAAAGACCTATTTGAAATACGTTTTAATACCGCGTTTCGTGAAGTAATCACCGCTTGCAGCGATATTAAACGGAATCATGAAGTCAGTAACCAGTCACACACATGGATAAGCCAAGATATGATTAATGCTTACTGTGATTTACACAACATTGGCCATGCTATTTGCATGGAAAGCTGGCTCAATAATCAGCTGGTTGGCGGCTGTTATGGCGTATTAATCAACAAGATGTTTTATGGCGAAAGCATGTTTCATACACAAACCGATGCTTCAAAAATTGCTTTTGTTCACATGGTTAATCATTTAAAAAATCAAGGCATCGGCATGATTGATTGTCAAATGAAAACGCCGCTTTTAACCAGCTTTGGTGGGCGCGAAATCGACCGTCAAGAATTCATGCAAAATTTGACCAAGCTGGTAAACTTTTAACATGAGTTTGCCCAATGAACAACCGCTACACAAGCTACAGTTTTACGTCACCACGCCGTATAAATGCGGCTACTTACCAAATAAACTCGCACAAAGTTTAATCGCCTCTCCGCAACATTTAATCGATGCCAATATCTACAACGGATTAATCAGCCAAGGTTTCCGGCGTAGCGGGAAATTTGCCTATAGACCGCATTGCGAGAACTGCCGTGCCTGCATTGCGGTGAGATTAGTATTAAGCACGTTTGCACCAACACGCGGACAAAAACGCGCCAGTAAACAACATACCGATTTAACTGCGCAAGTAATGCCCCTGCACTACAACCAAGAACATTTTGAGCTATACAGCAGCTATCAATCACTACGTCATCACGATGAAAACGCGATCGAAGCAAAAGATGATGATGAAGAGCAATATCGCCAATTTTTATGCCAAAGTAATGTGGAATCTTTAATGATTGAATTTAGAAACGCCGACAATCAAATCAAAATCGTCAGTGTCATTGATGTGGTAAAAGATGGCGTTTCAGCGGTTTATACGTTTTATGATGCGCTTGAAACTAAAGCCAGCTATGGAACATACGCGATTATGTGGTTAGCCGAGTGGACAAAAAGCTTAGATTTGCCCTATTTATACTTGGGCTACTGGATACAAGACAGCCCCAAAATGGCATATAAGCAAAAATTCAATCCTCAAGAAAAGCTTATTGATGGTGAATGGCAGTGAGATAACAAAAGCTATTGCCGGAATAATGCTGCAAAGCCCCGCATGTTACAATCGCGTTTTTGATTTTTAGCACTTACTTAGAACTTCGGAGAGACCTTCGGCATTGAAAAAACTCGTTATATTTGGTGTGGGCCTGATTGGCGGCTCGGTTGCATTGGCTTTGAAGCAAGCACGATTTACTTCGCATATTGTTGGCGTTGGGCGCACAAAATCCAGCTTAGATGAGGCATTAACATTAGGCGTGATTGATAGTGCAGAAACCGATATTGCCAAGGCTTTAGACGGCGCTGATTTAATATTAATTGCTGCACCGGTCGCACAGACAACTGCCATTCTACAAAGCATCAAACCGCATTTAAACAAACAAACCGTCATTACCGATGCAGGTAGCACCAAAGGCGATGTACTGGCAGCAGCGCATACTGTGTTGGGCGCACAGTTCAATCGGTTTGTCGGCGGCCACCCAATTGCAGGCGCAGAAAAATCTGGCGTTTCGGCAGCAAAAGTTGATTTATTTATCGGTAAAAACGTCGTATTAACACCAACCACAGAAACAAATATGGACGCCATTGCCAGCGTTACACAGCTTTGGCAGGCATGTGGTGCAATTGTAAGTGAGATGCCCGCTGAAAATCACGATGGCATTTTTGCCGCAGTGAGCCATTTACCGCATTTATTGGCATTTGCGTTGGTTGATGATATTGCTGCACGACCAAATGCTGCACAACTATTCAGTTTCGCTGCCAGCGGTTTCAGAGACTTCACGCGTATTGCAGGTAGCCATCCTGAAATGTGGCGTGATATCAGTTTAGCCAATAGAGCAGCGCTGCTTAACGAGTTAAGTGCTTACCAATTGGAATTAAATCAATTAAAACAATTGATTGAAAATGAAGATGGCGCTGGACTACAAGCCTTATTTGAACGCGCGAGTGTAGCTAGAAACAATTGGGCAAATAGCAAAACAAGATAAAGAAAACCGTTTATGGAACAATTACACTTAGCTGCTGCCAACCACGCCAAAGGCCAAATTAGACTACCCGGCTCTAAAAGCATTTCCAATCGCACATTATTATTAGCAGCATTGTCCAATGGCATCACTGAAATTCACGATCTATTAGCCTCTGACGATACCAGCCGCATGCTGGAAGCTTTAGAAAAACTCGGTGTAAAAATTGAAAATCTCGGCGGAAACACTTGGCGCGTCACAGGTTGCAATGGAAACTTACCGAATAAAAATACAGCGTTATTTTTAGGCAATGCAGGCACCGCTTTTCGCCCACTCACTGCTGCACTTGCCCTATCTGGCGGACATTACAACCTAAGCGGCGTGCCGCGTATGCACGAAAGGCCGATTGGTGATTTGGTTAATGCGCTGCGCCAGGCAGGCGCTATTATTGATTACACTGGAAATGATGGCTTTCCACCTTTTAACATTTCGCCAGCCACTTTCAATTTAAATGAACCGATTCAAATTCGCGGCGATGTTTCCAGTCAATTTTTAACAGCGCTTTTAATGGCGCTACCATTAACCAAACAGCAAGCCACTATTGAAGTAGTAGGCGAGTTAATTTCCAAGCCCTATATTGAAATCACACTGAACTTAATGGCTAAATTTGGCGTAAAAGTTCAGCGTAAAGGCTGGGAAAGCTTTACGATTGCAACCAATAGCGCCTATACCTCTCCCAAAACAATCCATGTTGAAGGCGACGCCTCAAGTGCCTCATACTTCCTGGCTGCTGGCGCAATTGGCGGCGATGTTCGAGTAGATGGTTTAGGCAAAAGCAGCATTCAAGGTGATGTACGTTTTGCTGAGGCAGTTGAACTCATGGGCGGCAATATTAGCTATGGTGAAAATCATATTCAATCCAAAAAAACCCATCAAATCAAAGAAATTGATTTGGATTGCAACCATATTCCCGACGCTGCAATGACTTTGGCAGTGATGGCTTTATTTGCAGATGGCACAACTACTCTTAGAAACATCGCCAGCTGGCGTGTGAAAGAAACTGATCGGCTCACAGCAATGGCGACCGAGTTACGCAAAGTGGGCGCAATTGTGGAAGAAGGCGCAGATTACTTAACCATTACACCACCCGAAAAATTGACACCGAATGCGGTTATTGATACTTATGATGACCACCGCATGGCGATGTGCTTTTCTTTGGTGAGTTTAGGTGGCGTGCCGATTACCATTAATGATCCTAAATGTGTGAATAAAACATTTCCGGATTACTTTGAAGAATTTAAAAAACTGGTCAGCTTATAGTGTTAAGCATTCAAAACTTAACACTATTTTTAACTAAATTAATGCATATGCAACCAGCCCAATTTCACGGTTTTGGCATATTTTTCGGGGTTGGTTTGCTCGAATTTTTTCCACGCTTTTTCGTGAAAGTAGAAAACAACCGTATTGCAGGCAGGTTCGATAATTGCCAACAAACCACCGACCATTGCGCTACCCGTTAACAAATATCCTACGGTGAATGCAACGGTAAAGTGTAAAATTGCGAATGAAATTGTTTTAGCCATGCTGAACTCCTTAAATGAATGAAACCATTATTGTTCCATTAAGAAATTTAATCCAATTGATTGTCAAAATACCATTGATAAGTTTTACTTATGCATAACACCCTCACCCCCGTTATTACCATTGATGGTCCTTCTGCCAGCGGAAAAGGCACTATTGCCGAGCGTGTAGCAGAAAAACTCGGCTTTCATTATCTGGATTCCGGTGCGTTATATAGAATCGTCGCATTTGCTGCCAAAAGAAATAATATCGCATGGAATCAAGCAGATACACTGGGTGAATTGGCAAAAAAACTCCATATACAATTTACCAAAGGTGAGATTTATTTGGATGGGGAGCGCATTACCGAAGCAGTTAGAAGTGAAGAAATGAGTCGCGGCGCATCAGAAGTCGCCATTCACCCACCCGTTCGTGATGCGTTATTGGGCTTACAGCGCAGTTTTCGCCAGGAACCTGGCTTGGTTGGAGATGGTCGCGATATGGGCTCTGTGATTTTTACAGATGCACCGTTGAAAATATTTTTAACGGCCGATGTAGAAACACGGGCAGAACGTCGCTACAAGCAACTCATCAACAAAGGCTTAACGGCTGACTATTCGCAAATTTTAGCGGATCTGCAAAGTCGTGATTATCGCGACAGCCAGCGCAGTGCTGCGCCGCTTATTCAAACAGCCGATGCGCTATTGCTGGACACCACGCATCGCAACATTGAACAAGCGGTAGCGTTCGTTTTAAATGCTTATCAGAAGCACCAGTAAAAAATCTTAAAAAACACCTAACAATCGCCATTAAAAAAGCATTAAGTCATTGAACTCATGCTATTTTTTGTGTAAGATGTCCGATTCGTGTTAAGTTTAAAACAATTAGTTTAATTTAACGTTTAATAACTGCCCCACTGCTAGGTGGGAACGCTTACGGTAATTTTCAAATTTGAAAAATGGCTTTAAGTAATTTTTTAGGTAACTCTTTTAATGGCTTCTACTTCTAACACTCCATCATCGATGGAATCTTTCGCCGCGCTTTTTGAAGAAAGCTTGGCACGTCAGGAAATGCGTTCTGGTGAAGTAATCACCGCCGAGGTTGTATCAATTGATAGTGACCACGTAATTGTTAACGCTGGCTTAAAATCTGAAAGCGTAATTGACGCTGCGGAATTCAAAAATGCTCAAGGCGAGCTTGAAGTGGCCGTTGGCGACTTTGTAAAAGTATGTATCGAAAAGCTGGAAGATGGCTTTGGTTCAACTCAACTTTCTCGCGAAAAAGCGAAGAAAATGGAAGCTTGGCTTGATCTAGAAGATGCTATGAACGAAGGCCGCGTAGTTAAAGGTTTCGTATCTAGCCGTGTTAAAGGCGGTTTACGCGTTTCTGTTAATGGCATCATGGCTTTCTTGCCAGGTTCATTAGTGGATATTCGTCCAGTTAAAGACACCACTCCTTTTGAAAATAAAGAGTGGGATTTCAAAGTAATTAAACTTGACCGCAAACGTAACAATATCGTGGTTTCTCGCCGTGCGGTAATGGAAGTCAGCATGGGTGCAGACCGTGAAGCGTTGATGAGTACATTGCAAGAAGGCGCAATCATCAAAGGTATTGTTAAAAACATCACTGATTACGGTGCATTCGTTGATTTAGGCGGCATTGATGGCTTGCTGCATATTACTGACTTAGCATGGCGTCGCGTTAAGCACCCATCAGAAGTGCTAACAGTTGGTGAAGAAGTCGAAGCAAAAATCTTGAAATTCGATCAAGAGAAAAACCGTGTTTCATTAGGTATCAAACAATTAGGTGACGACCCATGGGTTGCATTGACTCGTCGTTACCCAGTCAGCACACGCTTGTTCGGTAAAGTTTCTAACATTACTGACTATGGCGCATTCGTTGAAGTAGAGCCAGGTATCGAAGGTTTGGTACACGTTTCAGAAATGGACTGGACTAACAAAAATATCCACCCAGGCAAAATCGCACAATTAGGCGACGAAGTTGAAGTGATGATTCTTGAGATCGATGAGGATCGTCGTCGTTTATCTTTAGGTATGAAACAGTGTAAAGCCAACCCTTGGGATGATTTCTCTGCTACTCACGCAAAAGGTGACAAAGTATCTGGTCAAATCAAATCAATCACTGACTTCGGCGTATTTATCGGCCTAGCTGGTGGCATTGATGGCCTGGTGCATTTGTCTGACCTGTCATGGACACAAACTGGCGAAGAAGCGATTCGTAACTTCAAAAAAGGTGACGAGTTAAGCGCAGTTATTTTAGCGATTGATGTTGAAAAAGAGCGTATCTCTCTAGGTGTTAAGCAACTGACTGAAGATCCATCAGGCGCTACACCTTCATCTACCAGCGAAGATAAAGCAGCTAAGCCAAAAGCTAAAGCAAAAACCAAAGCTGAAGATAGCAGTACTAAAGCTGAAGATGACGCGGCAGCAGCTGGTACAACTAACCTTGGCGCTTTATTAAAAGCAAAAATGGATAGCAAGAAATAAGTTAATTAGTAATAACCAAGCTAGTTTGATGTTAATCGATATTAATTTAAACATATTAAGCTAAACAACAATAAGCTAAATTAAAGGCAACCATAAGCCATGACAAAATCAGAATTAATTAATTTATTAGCAGAGCGTTTTCCACAACTTGTTGTGAAAGACGCTGAGTTATCAGTTAAAGCAATTTTAGACGCAATGACTGATAACTTATCAACTGGTGAGCGTATCGAAATCAGGGGATTTGGTAGTTTTAGTTTGAATTACCGCCCCCCACGTTTAGGTCGCAATCCAAAAACTGGCAGTAAGGTTCAAGTACCTGCAAAACATGTACCACACTTTAAAGCCGGTAAAGAGTTACGCGATCGCGTTGATTCTGCGACTTAAAATTAGCGATTACTATCAGTTATATTAAAAACGGCGCAAAATTTGCGCCGTTTTTTTATTTGCAATCTCTGTTCAGCATTTAGCTTTTTAAATAACTCACTACAATCAATTAGTCATAAAGCTTAAGCTTGGGTAAAATACCCTCTATATAATTGATTCAAGATTGATGATGATAGAATTTGAATATTGGTGGCTGTTAGTTTTACCGCTGTTTTTTACTTTAGGCTGGATTGCCGCGCGTGTCGATATTCGGCAGCTACTCTCAGAATCCACTACCCTCCCCGCCGCTTACTTTAAAGGCTTAAATTTTTTAATCAGCGATCAGCATGATAAAGCCGTGGAAGCTTTTTCTGAAGCCGTGGAAGCTAATACTGACTCTTTAGAGCTACATTTTGCATTAGGTAGTTTGTTTAGGCGCACAGGCGAAACAGACCGCGCCATCAATCTACATGTCAATTTGCTTGATAAAAAAGAATTAACCGAGCCACAAAAAAACGCAGTAAAAGCTGAACTCGCACAAGACTATTTAAAAGCAGGTTTATTTGACCGCGCTGAAGAATTATATAAAGACTTGGAAGATCAACGTTATCGCCAGCCAGCACTACGGGCCTTATTAGAGATTTACGTGCGCGAGCGTGAATGGGCGCAAGCCATTACTACCGCAACTGAACTGGAACGTTTATCTGGCGTACCTTTTAGAAAAGAAATTGCACAATACTATTGTGAAATTGCCATGAATTTCATCATTGCGCAAAATCCAGATGCCGCACAAAAACAATTAGCATTAGCCTTGGATGCCAATAAAAAATGTATTCGTGCCAATGTGTTGCTGGGAGATATTGCAGCTAGCGCACAGCAACACCAAATCGCTATCTCTTATTGGAAACGCATAGAATTTCAGCAGCCAGAATACTTAGGTTTAATTGCCAGCAAAATGCTGAAAAGCTACCGGGCTTTAGACATTAACATTACTGGGGATGCTGAAAATACTGGCATTACAAATAATGGCAGCCATTTAAAAGAAGGTTTGGCACAACTCAATACGTATATTGAAGTCTACAAACTACCTTCGTTAATGTCTGTTCTATACGAAGCCACGCTGGCAGAAGAAGGCGCTGATAAAGCCGCTAAGCTTGCACGCAATGAGTTAATTCGCCAGCCCAGCTTAACTACGCTAGACCAACTGCTACAGGCGCGTGCAATGGCAGATGATATTAACAACCAAGACGTACAATTGATGCAACAAACCGTACGCAACGCAATTGGCAATCGCGCCGCTTATCATTGCAACCAATGTGGTTTCCGCGCCAAACAATATCACTGGCAATGCCCAGCTTGTAATGCTTGGGAATCATTGCCTGCCGAACCCTCTGAGACGGTACAGCGTGAAATGACCGTAAAAAAAACCAATCCGTAATTTAAACTCTAAAAGTTAAAAAAATGATCGATTCTAAAATCATTGTCGCGCTGGATTATGCCGATTCGACTAGCGCACTCAATCTAGTTAATCAATTAGACCCTGGCTTATGCAAGCTTAAGATTGGTAAAGAGTTATTTACTGCCGCTGGCCCACAATTGGTGGAAAAACTAATTGCCAAAAACTTTCAGGTTTTTCTGGATTTAAAATTTCATGACATTCCTAATACCGTGGCAAAAGCTTGTGAGGCAGCGAGCAATTTAGGTGTCTGGATGCTGAACGTGCATGCCAGTGGCGGAACTGCCATGATGCAAGCAGCGCTGGAAGGTGTAGATAAAAGCAAGCAGTCACCTTACTTAATCGCCGTTACAGTATTAACCAGCATGAGCCAAGAAAATTTAAATGAAATCGGCGTCGAAAATAGCATTGAAAATCAAGTGCTTAAACTGGCAAAACTGACCCGGCTTGCTGGCCTGCATGGTGTCGTTTGTTCTGCATTGGAAGCCAAATTATTAAAACAACAGTTGCCTTCAGACTTTTTATTGGTTACTCCCGGCATACGCCCCGCAAGTGCAAGCAAAGACGACCAAACGCGTATATTAACGCCAACGCAAGCCTTAATGGTAGGCGCAAGCTATTTGGTGATTGGTCGCCCAATTACTCAGGCCGCCAACCCTATTGATGCATTAATTGCTATCAACCAAGAAATTCAGGCATTTGCTTAATTAGTTAAATGCGGGATTGTAGCATCTGGTAGTTAATCCACTAAAACAGTACACTAGCGTTGACGACAACGCTCGTCAAAACACTTAAATTTAGGGAGAAACAAATGAAAAAAATACTAATAGCTTTACTCACTAGCCTGACACTTAGTTTTAATGCGTTTGCCGCAGTAAACTTAAATACCGCCACTCAACAGGAACTGGAAACTTTAAATGGCATTGGCCCAGTAAAAGCACAGGCGATTATTGATTATCGCAAAAAAAAATGGTGGTTTTAAATCGGTTGATGAACTTGAAAAAGTAGATGGTGTTGGCGCAATTACACTGCAAAGCGTACGCAAAGACGTTGCAGTGAGCGGCAAAACAACGGTTGTAACACCTGCTGCAAAAGACACCAGTTTAACTAAAGCTGCAGAATCAAAAACAGGTGACGCAAAAGCTAAAAAAGCAAAAGCGGAATCAAAGGCAAAAAGTGATTTAACGAAAGACGCTAAGCCGGCGAAAGAAACTAGCTTAGTTAAATCTGCTGAATCAAAAACCGGTGATGTAAAAGCGACAAAAGCCAAGAAAGAATCTAAAGCTAAAGAATCCAAAGCCGACGTAGCGAAAGAGACTAAAGCAGCTAAAGATACTAGCGCTGCAAAAACGGCCGAAGCAAAAAAAGCAGATCCAGCTAAAGAGAAAAAAACCTGCAAAAGCTAAAAAAGCGGATGCTGAAAAGAAAGAGTAATCTGAATCATTCTTAGATATTTAAGAAGTTCTTCATCATTAAAAAACCCGCTTGCGCGGGTTTTTTAATTTGCTGTAAATTAATCACGATGTCCATTGTGATTATGCTTATTGTGACCTTTGCCACGTTTCTTTTTATGTTTATGGTTGTGATTATTGTTGTTACTTACCTTAGGACTTGGCTCATCAATAACCTTACCAACTATCGCGCCGCCTGCGCCACCTAAGCCAGAACCCACAACCGCACCTGTTGTGCTACCACTCACTTTGCGACCTACATAAGCGCCACCAGCACCGCCGGCTGCACCTCCAATCACTGCACCGGCTTGACCTTCACCCTTGGTAGTGACAGCACCGCCCAAGCCACCACCTACTGCACCACCGATAACTTCGCCAGTGCTACCGCCAACAACACTACCAATCGCAGTGCCAGCAGCAGCGCCTAAACCACCGCCCACAGCTGTTTTAGCATTGCTATCTGCAGCCATCACTTGACCTGAGAATAACAAAGCTAATAAAAATTGAATCGAGATACCTTTCAAAACACACTCCTTTTAAGTACTACAAAGCCACTGCTTTGTCTCACACGTATATTACAAGATAAAAAATACTGATAAATCAGAAAGCGCCGACATTGCAAGTCAGCGTTTTCCTACAAACAAACGGCTGAAAACTATTTAACACGCATACCTGCTTGCGCGCCATTATCTGGGCTTAAAATATAAGGGCCGCCACGCTCATCACTGGCGGCTAGCACCATACCTTCACTCATACCAAACTTCATTTTACGTGGTGCTAAGTTTGCCACCATCACGGTGTTTCGCCCGATTAAAGTTGATGGATCATAGGCAGATTTAATGCCAGCAAATACTTGTCGCGGCTTTTCTTCGCCAATATCAAGCGTCAATTTGAGTAACTTTTCAGCGCCCTCTACATGCTCTGCATTAACGATTTTAGCGATACGCAAATCCACCTTGGTAAAATCATCTATGCTGATATATTCGGCTTCGGGTAATGCAGCGGTATTCGTCACTGATGCTTGCGCAACAGTAGGCGTTGCAGTTAAGTTCTCTTTGTTGGCTTCCGTCATGGCTTCAATCAGTTTTGGGTCAATACGCGTAATCAAGTGGTCATAAGCATTAATCGTATGTTGGTTGGCTAAAGTTGCACCAACACTACGCCAGCTTAACGGTGAAATATTAAGAAATTTTTCAATCTCAGCGGCCAAGTTTGGCAAAACTGGTTTTAGATACAAAGTCAGCAACCTAAACATTTCCAACGCATCAGAACATACTTGCTGCAAAGCAGTATCTTGTCCTTCTTGCTTCGCCATCACCCACGGCGCTTTTTCAGCAACATAACCATTGGCAACATCCGCCAAGCGCATAATTTCACGCAATGCCTTACCGTATTCGCGCTCTTCGTACGCACTGGCAATAAAACTTGCAGCTGATTGCAACTCGGCAATAACAGCATTTTGATTGGATGGCTGTAATTTACCGGCAAAACGCTTGTTAATAAAACCTGCCGTACGGCTGGCAATATTGATGTATTTACCCACCAAATCGCTATTCACGCGCGCAACAAAATCCTCTAGGTTTAAATCGATATCTTCCATCGTGCTATTTAATTTAGCTGCGTAGTAATAGCGCAAATATTCCGGATTTTTAATATGGTCTAAATAGCTGCGAGCAGTAATAAACGTACCGCGCGATTTACTCATTTTTTCGCCGTTAACGGTTAAAAAACCATGTGCGAAAATCTTGGTCGGTTTACGATGTCCGCTGTATTCAAGCGTTGCAGGCCAAAACAAAGCATGGAAATACAAAATATCTTTACCAATAAAGTGGTAAAGCTCTGTAGTGGAATCCGCTTTCCAATATTCGTCAAAATCCAGGCCTTTATCAGCGCATAACTTCTTAAAGCTCGCCATGTAGCCTATCGGCGCATCCAGCCAGACATAAAAATATTTGCCTGGCGCATCTGGGATCTCAAAGCCGAAATAAGGCGCATCGCGTGAAATATCCCAGTCGTTCAGGCCATTCTCAAACCACTCACCCATTTTATTGGCCGCTTCGCCTTGCAGCGTAGCCTTATCTGTACCCGCGCCCTGACGCGTCCACTCTTTTAAAAAGGCTTCACATTCTGAAAGCTTGAAAAAATAATGTTCAGTTTCTTTACGCACCGGCGCTGCGCCAGAGACTGCGGAGTAGGCATTAATCAGCTCGGTTGGATTATAGGTCGCCCCACACACTTCACAGTTGTCGCCATACTGGTCTTTAGCATGACATTTCGGACACTCGCCTTTAATAAAGCGGTCTGGCAGGAACATATTTTTGATGGGGTCATAAAACTGCTCAATCGTTTTTGTCGCGATCTTGCCATTGGCTTTTAGTTTGCGATAAATCGTTTGCGATAACTCTTTATTTTCAGGCGCATTGGTTGAGTAGTAATTATCGAAATCTACCAAAAACTCCGCAAAGTCTGCACCATGCTCTTTATGCACATTATCAATTAAAGCCTCAGGCGTAATGCCCTCTTTTTCAGCACGCAGCATAATCGGTGTGCCATGCGTGTCATCTGCACAAACATAATGCACCGTATGCCCCTGCATTTTTTGAAAACGCACCCAGATATCCGTTTGAATATATTCCACCAAATGCCCAAGATGAATACTGCCATTGGCATAAGGTAAAGCAGAGGTAACCAGGATTTTGCGTGCCATATAATGCTTTGAATTGAGGTAAAACGCTATTTTAGCAAATTAAGCAATGTTTCGCTTTAAGCATGCAAGCTTTAAATACAACCTTGCAGTAAAATAGGTTTTTTTAAATTAATATAGATTCATATCATGGCACTGACAGAGTTAACCATTCAAAACGCCCTAAAAACACTGATTGACCCTAATACTGGCAAAGACTTTATCACCAGCAAATCGGCCAAGAATATTCAAATTAGTGGCAACAACATTAACGTGGATATCGTATTGGGCTATCCCGCTAAAAGCGTGATGGCTGAAGTGCAAACACTAGTCACTCAGCATCTTAAAACGCTAGCTGATGGTGGCGTAGTCACAGTTAATATTGGCAGCAGAATCGTTGCGCACAAAGTACAACAAGGCGTGAATTTATTACCTAATGTTAAAAACATTATCGCTGTGGCTTCTGGCAAGGGTGGTGTAGGAAAATCCACGACTTCAGTCAATTTGGCATTGGCATTAGCTGCCGAAGGCGCAACAGTCGGTTTGCTGGATGCAGATATATACGGCCCCAGCCAACCGCAAATGCTGGGCATTAGCGGACGACCTGAAAGTATGGACGGCAAAAGCATGGAGCCCATGCTGGCACACGGCATACAAGCCATGAGTATTGGATTTTTAGTCGATACCGATACGCCGATGGTTTGGCGCGGTCCAATGGTAACAGGCGCGCTGGAGCAATTATTACGTGACACCAAATGGCGCGATTTAGATTATCTGGTGATTGATTTACCGCCAGGCACAGGTGATATTCAGCTCACTTTAGCGCAGAAAATCCCGGTTACAGGTGCGATTATCGTCACCACGCCGCAAGATATTGCCTTGTTGGATGCACGTAAAGGTTTGAAAATGTTCGAAAAAGTGAACATCCCTATTTTAGGTATCGTAGAAAACATGAGTACGCATATCTGTAGCAACTGCGGCCATGAAGAACACATTTTCGGTGCAGGTGGTGGCGCAAAAATGTGTGCAGATTACAACGTAGATTTGCTAGGCTCATTGCCTTTAGATATGAGTATCCGCGAGCAAACTGATAATGGCAACCCAACCGTCATCAATGCACCGGATTCAAAAATCGCTAATATCTATAAGGAAATTGCACGTAAAGCGGCGATCAAAATCGCCAATGCCAGTCTAGATCACAGCAGTAAATTCCCGAATATTGTGATTCAAAATACTTAAATCGCAAGATGCGTTACCAAGGAAAAATTACGACTTGGAAAGACGATCAAGGCTTTGGTTTCATTACACCGAATGGTGGTGGAAAAGATGTTTTTATTCACATAAAATCTTTTACCCAAAACAAAAAAAGACCAATAGGTAATGAGTTGGTTACTTACGAAGTGCTTACTGGTGTGAATGGTAGATTAAGCGCCCAACAAGTGCGTTACGTAGGTGAAATTAATAACAGACCTGTGACAATTGGAAAAAGTGTTTATCCAATTTACTTCACCATAATATTTCTAGCGCTAATGTGCTTAGCTGTGTATTTAAATACTTTACCCTTGTTTATATTGGCCATTTACGCCATTACTAGCTTGGTCACATTCATTTTGTATTGGACAGATAAACGCGCCGCAAAAAAGAATTTACAAAGAACTCCTGAAAAGACGCTCCAATTATTAAGTCTTCTCGGCGGTTGGCCTGGCGGACTATTTGCACAAAGAGTTTTTCGGCATAAATCCGTTAAGCAATCGTTCCAATTCACCTACTGGACAACTGTTCTTATGAATATTGCCATTTTATTTGTGATTGCTTCACCAGCTGCACGTCGATTACTAAGCAAACTGCTGGGCGTTTAATTTTATTGTCGTGTTTAAAAAATGGATTCCCGCACCCGCGGGAATAACAGGCTACTTGAGCTCTACACCAAAACTATATACATCCACACCATTCTCAGGTGCAATCAAAGTCGCAGGAATCCTCACCCCTTTGCGCCAATTATCCACCGCTTCTTGTTTACCGCTACCCGTGACTAAAAACAACACTTCATGCGTGTTATTTAAACGGTTTTGACTCATGGTCACGCGGTCAGCAGGCGGTTTTGGTGCATCAAAAACAGGTACAGCATCTGCACTGTTATCGACAACCTGATTTGGAAATAAACTGGCGGTGTGGCCATCTTCACCCAAACCTAAAATGACCAAATCAAACGCACGCACGCCATTTAAAGTTTTTGCATAGGCTTTTGCGCCCTCTACATTACCTAATTCAGTTGGAATATCATGAATCTGGTTTTGTGGAATCGCTACCAGATTTAACCAGGCATCACGCGCCATTTTGCTATTGCGCTCTACATGATCTACTGGCAAACAGCGATCATCATTGTGATAAATATGCCAGTTCGCCCAATCGGCTGATTGCTGGCTTAATAATTGATACACACTTTTAGGTGTACTCCCGCCAGCCAACACCACTAAAAAGCTGCCGCGCTTATTAATAGCCTCTTCCGCTGCTGCCAAAATGCGCTTTACAGCAGCTTGGTTAATTGCATCTTGTGAGTTAAATGTATGCCAGCGCGTGTCAGAACTTAAGCCTGTGAGTGAATTATTTTGCATTGTAACCAACCTAATTGAAACTTTAAAAATTGAAATTGAATTAAACCTAAAAAAGAAAAAAGCAGCCTAAAATCGCTCTGCTTTTTTTAAAAGTTTGATTATATTTATTCAGTCCTTCTGCATTTGAG
>Ga0160176_143036_pt1 | contig 21115 bp, 6 predicted proteins | sample met4sta_FD_108564 | JGI IMG/M metagenome (GOLD analysis project Ga0160176, IMG submission 108564) | Synthetic bacterial communities of pure cultures from sediment of Lake Washington, USA, under low oxygen conditions - MT... | ecosystem: Engineered > Modeled > Simulated communities (microbial... >...
TAAAACTAAAAAAGTATAACGGAGTTTTAAAACTTTTTGTTATATTCTTAACACTTTTTTTTATATTTTCCTGTAGTCAGAAAAATTATAATTTAACGAAGATAGAAGGAAAACAGCTTCCAATTACAGAAAAGGGTGCAGAAACTCCTGAAATTGAAAAATTTATAAAGCCATATCGCGATCATATCAACAAAGACCTGGACAGCGTACTTGCTTATTGTCCTGAAACTCTCGATAAAAGTACGGGAAAATGGCAAACAAGTATCGGAAGTTTATTAGCTGATGTTTGTGTAGAACGTGGAAATCTTGTTTTTAAAGCCCGCGAGAAAAAGACCATTGATCTATGTTTATTAAATCATGGTGGAATTCGTGCTATTTTACCTAAAGGTAATGTTACGACAAGAACTGCTTTTGAAATTATGCCTTTTGAAAACAATCTGGTTGTTGTAGCTTTAAAAGGACAACAAATTCTGGATATAGCTGCTTACATTATTAAGGAGAAAAAACCTCAACCATTATCAGGAATGACTTTTACGATTGCAAAAGATAATACTGCAAAAAACATTTTGATTCAGGGAAAACCTCTTGATCTTAATACTGTTTATTATGTTGCAACAAATGATTATCTGGCAAATGGTGGTGACAGCATGACTTTCTTTGCTAAAGGTGTTCAGAAATTTGATTTGAATTATAAATTGAGAGACGTATTGATTGATTATTTTAAAGAAGTTGATACAATTCCGATATCAAAAAATATCAGAATTACAGAAGAATAAAAAGAGTTAGCCACGAATTTCACGAATTTACACGAATTCCAATTGTAAAAATTCATTATGAATTTGAGCGAATTCAAAAAAATCTAATTCGTGTAAATTCGTGAAATTCGTGGCAAAGAAAAAGCATTAGCAAATTACAGTTTTCGTAAAAAAATATAAAATGAAAAGAAGAGAATTTATCGAAAAAACAGCCGCAAGTACAGCCTTATTAAGTTTAGGTTTGTCATTAAGCAGTTTTGAAACTAACGATATAAAACACTTAACGATTCTTCATACTAATGATGTTCACAGCCATATTGATCCTTTTCCAGCTGATGATCCTCGTAATCCTAATAAAGGTGGCGTTTCAAGAAGAGCCGCTCTTATTGAAACAATTCGTAAAGAAAATCCAAATGTGCTGTTATTAGATGCAGGAGATATTTTTCAGGGAACTCCATATTTCAATTATTACGGTGGTGAACTTGAATTTAAGTTGATGAGTATGATGAAATATGACGCATCAACTATTGGAAATCACGATTTTGACAATGGTCTTGATGGTTTGTATGCGCAAATGCCTCATGCTACTTTTGAATTTATCAATTCTAATTATGATTTTAAAAATACGGTCATGAACGGACTTGTAAAACCTTATAAAATTTTCAACAAAAACGGAATTAAGGTTGGTGTTTTTGGTGTAGGAATTGAACTAGCAGGATTGGTTGATAAACAAATGTATAAGGAAACCGTTTATAATGATCCTGTTGAAATTGCTCAGGATATGACGCAATTACTAAAAAAACAGGAAAAATGTGATTTGGTTATTTGTCTTTCGCATTTAGGTTATAAATATAAAGATGACGAATCTAAAATTTCTGATTTAAAATTTGCGGCACAAACTCAGGATATTGACTTGATTATTGGCGGACATACACACACTTTCTTAGACAAACCAACAGTTGTAAAAAATAAAGCGCAACAAGATGTTTTGGTGAATCAAGTAGGTTGTTATGGAATTAATTTAGGAAGAATAGATTTTTACTTTGACAAAGACAAAGCGCATACTAATCAGGGGAAATCAATTGTTGTATAATACTTTCTTCTGAATTCTGGCTTTTTCAAGAAAGTATTCGACCATAAAAAAGTATCCTAAAATTTGTGTTACATCACGAATTAAAACTAAAACTACGGAATAAGAAAAGTATTCATTGAAGATGTAAAAAATATCTGAGAAGATATAACTAATCGCCATTAGCGACATTAACAATGCAAGATGAGTTCCTTTTGTGATGTAACTTATAAAGGAGAAACAGCTTAAAATACTGAGAACGATTCCGTAGAAAGTATAGATTATATTGAATTTTTTCATGCTGTCGAGTTGTAAACTCAGCACTGAAACAAGCAAATAAACAATAAAAATAACGACGATAGAAATTGGCAAAATATCTTTTTTTGCCAATTTTATCCGTTCGTGTTCCCGCATAAAAAGTTTCACTATCAGAAGATAAACTACTAAGAAACTTAATACTCCACCAATTTCCGAAACTTCGATAGCCATTAAATCGAATACCTGACCTACAAAACAAAACAGAAATATTAATCCTTCTGTTTTTCCTATTTTAAATTCGCTGCTAATTAAGTAATAAATAAAAATAGACGGTAGTACAATCGCTTTTGCATAAACACCCAAAAAATCTTGTCCCGTCCAATCAAAGATGATTGTAAACAGTAATGCTAAAAAGAATAAAATCAACGATGGTTTATTCGCTTTCATTTAGTTTGTTTATAAAATCTTGCTCTGACAATATCGGAATATTTAATTTATTCGCTTTTTCTAATTTTGCCGGTCCCATATTATCTCCTGCAACTACAAAATCAGTTTTAGCAGAAATCGAACTTCCTACTTTCCCGCCATTATCTTCAATGGTTTTCTTTAAATCATCTCTTGAGAATTGGGCAAAAACTCCAGAAACTACAAATGTTTTTCCGATAAATTTCTCGGTAGCATTTGGATTTATTTTTTCTACAATTTCAAATTGAACGCCGTGATTTTTCAAACGTTCAATTATTGTTTTATTTTCTTCGTTTTCAAAAAATTCAATTACACTTTTAGCAATTCGTTCTCCAATTTCATCAACCAAAATTAAATCCATTAAAGAAGCTTTGCTTAGAGCATCAATATTTTTGTAATGTTTCGCTAATTTTTTAGCTACGGTTTCTCCAACAAAACGAATTCCAAGCGCAAATAAGACACTTTCGAAAGGAATTTCTTTTGATTTTTCAACTCCTTTTACCAAGTTTTCAGCCGATTTTTGCGCCATTCTTTCCAGATGCAAAATATCTTCGACTTTTAATTCGTATAAATCAGCATAATTGTGAACTAAATCATTTTTGAAAAGTAAAGCTACCGTTTCTCCTCCAAGTCCTTCAATATCCATTGCTTTTCTTGAAATATAATGCTGAATTCGTCCAATAATTTGCGGAGGACATCCGTAAAAATTAGGACAATAATGGTTTGCTTCGCCTTCGTTTCTAACCAATTCGGTTTGACATTCCGGACAATGTGTAATATATTGTGTTGCTTCTGAGTTTTCTGGTCTTTGTGATAAATCTACTGCAATAATCTTAGGAATAATTTCACCTCCTTTTTCAACAAAAACGGTGTCATTTATTCTTATATCCAATTTTTCAATTTGGTCTGCGTTGTGCAAAGAAGCTCTTTTTACAATAGTACCTGCCAATTGTACCGGCTCTAAATTTGCGACCGGAGTAATTGCTCCTGTACGACCAACTTGGTACGAAATTGATTTTAATTTGGTCGAAACTTGTTCTGATTTAAATTTATAAGCAATTGCCCAACGAGGAGATTTTGCTGTATATCCTAATTCTTCCTGATGTTGAATGCTGTTTACTTTTATAACAACTCCATCTGTTTCATAAGGCAAATTATGACGGTGTACATCCCAATAATCAATGAAGTCAAAAACTTCTTGCATATTGTTAACCAATTTTGCTTCGTTTGGCACTTTGAATCCCCAATTTCTGGCTGATTCTAATCCTTCATATTGTGTAGAAAATGGCAAATTATTTCCAGTTACAAAATACAACAAACATTCTAATGGACGTTTTGCAACCTCAGCGCTGTCTTGTAATTTTAAACTTCCTGAAGCTGTATTTCTTGGATTTGAATAAGGTGTTTCTCCTATTTCAATTAGTTCCTGATTCATTTTTTCGAATCCAGCAAATGGCAGAATAATTTCGCCACGAATATCAAATCTCTCCGGATAATTTCCTTTTAACTGTAAAGGAACTGATTTTATGGTTTTGATATTATTGGTTACTTCATCTCCCTGAAAACCGTCTCCGCGTGTTAAAGCCTGAACTAATTTTCCGTTTTCATAGGTTATACTTATTGATGCTCCATCATATTTCAACTCGCAAGTATATTGCAAAGTGACGTTTCCTAATACTTTCTGGATTCGGGTTTCCCAATCCAATAAATCCTCTTTAGAATAAGAATTGTCCAGCGAATACATTCGAGATTGATGCGCGATCGTCTTAAAATTCTTTGTAACGGTTCCTCCTACTCGCTGTGTTGGCGAGTTCTCGTCGAAAAATTCCGGATGTTTGTTTTCTAAATCTTGTAATTCTTTTAGTTTAATATCAAAGTCATAATCAGAAATTGTGGCGTTATCCAACACATAATAGTTGTAATTGTGCTGATTAAGTTCGTTTCGTAATGCCTGGATTGTTTCTTGAATATTCATAAGATAATAAAATGATACTGGTTGTAATTTAGAATAATTGAATATCAAAATTAGGATTTTTTTTTGTTCAAAAACACTAAAAACCTAAAGTTTTATAAAATCAAAAATCAAGCTGCAAAACGATGCAGCCTGATTTTCTTCTTGTCCATTATTCTTAAAAAAGAATTAATAAAAACCAACTTCCAAATGGTTTCTGAGTTCTATACTTTGTTACTGATAATCAGATTATTAGATTGCAAATATAAAACTATTTCTGGATAATAATAAAGTCTGAGCGTCTGTTTACTAAATGTTCGGCTTCGGTACATTTTACACCGTTTTTACATTTATTAATTATTCGGCTTTCACCATAACCTATCGCGCTTTCTATTCTTGAAGGATCTATATCCTGCGAAACGATATAATCACGAGTCGATTTGGCTCTGTTATCAGATAATTTTAAATTATAAGAATCTTTCCCACGAGAATCTGTGTGTGATTCTATCTTGATTCTGATATTTGGAAATTTTTTCATGATAAAAACTACCTTAGTCAATTCTTCAATTGCCAATGGTGTAATATCAAACTTATCGTAATCAAAATAAATTGGGTTAACATCTACTTTTTCAACTCCTTTTTTCTTAACTACCAAATCATCGTAATTGCTAAGTTCGAAGTTTACATCTTTAATTTCGCCTTCGTTTTCCATCGTAGTTTCAACGGTTTTTTCGTCACTGCTATAATTTGGCTTAGCCGCAATCATTTTAACTACTTTCCCGCAAGGCACTACGATTGCATATTTACCATCGTAATTTGTTTTTGTTTCACCAAGAATCTCACTATAAGAGTTGTACGCCATAACGGAAACATCTGTAAGTGGCAATTTTGTTTTTCTGTCAAATGCCGTACCTGAAATGTTTTGATTACAAACCGGTTTTCCTTTTGTGAAAGAATAGATGTCATCATCTCCTTTGCCTTCGGCTCTGTTTGATGAAACATAACCATAACTGTCTGTTTTATCAATTACAAAAGCAAAATCGTCTTTGTTACTATTTATAGGACCTCCTAAATTTTTTGGAGTTGTAAAAGTTCCATCGGCTAAAAAATTGCTTTCATAGACATCTAAATCTCCCCATCCGTAATGCCCGTCTGAAGAAAAATAAAGTACTCCGTTTCGGTAAAAAGGAAAAACTTCGTTACCTATTGTATTAATTTTTGGTCCCAAATTCACCGGAGAACTCATTGTTCCGTCATTGGCAATTTTTACATAATACAAATCGGTTTCACCATAACCTCCGGGCATATCTGATGCAAAGAAAAGATATTGTCCGTCGTCGCTCAAAGAAGGATGACCAACTGAATAATCATCACTATCAAAGAAAACTTTCTGCGGATTATCTAACTTATTATCTGCTATGGTGCCTTTTATGATCTGAAAATTATTGACTTTGTCCTGATCAATAACCAATTTATTTTTCTTTACAATATTGGTAGAATAATAAATTGTTTTTCCGCTGGCATCAAAACTCGCTGTTGCTTCGTGATACTTGGTCATAATATTTGGAAGAAATACTGTTTCGTTAAACAAACTTCCATCTGCAGGATTCCTCTCGGCAACATACAAACTTAGAAACGGCTGATTGTTCCAACTGTATAGTTTTTCACCGAATTTTGTTGTGTCTCTTGCAGATGTAAATACTACTTTGTCTCCAAAAAAAGAAGCTCCAAAATCAGATTTACTGGTATTAATATCTAAATTTTTTATGTTATAAAGAGATTTTGTTTTTGCCAGACTATCCATTTGTGCCTTTTGAGCAACATAACGATTGATCTCATTTTTATCTCCTTTTTTATTCAGATATTCTTTTGTGATTTTATCTGCTTCATCATAATCCATAACGGCTTTCATAGTTTGGATGTAACGCAAATAGTAAATATCAGTTAAGTTGTTGCCTTGTACTTCGTATAATTTTCTATACCATTTTAATGCATTTCTGGCATCTGAAATAAAATAATACGAGTCGGCAGCATTCTTTAACGTTTGAGCGGATGGATTTTTTATGTTTTGTAGAATTTCCTCATATGCTTTTGAAGCATCCAGATAGGAATAATCTCTAAACAAGGCATCCGCTTTCTTTAAATTCGTCTGAGCAAAACCAAATGTAAAACTCAATACGAAACTTAGGATATATATTTTTTTCATAGGTTGTACTTTTAGAAGAATCGAGGAGATTTAATTTTGCTTTCACCCTTATTGAACTGATACTTTAAGATGAATTCATGTGTTCCATCATTGTATTTATTCAATTGACTTACTGTATAATCAAAAGCATATCCAAGATAGAAGCTTTTTGATATTTGAAAACCTGCCAGGATACTTACAGAATCGTCTGTTCTGTAAGAAGCTCCTATTACAAATTTTTCTACAATCATAAAATTCGCCGAAATATCAGCAGAAAGTGGTGCTCCACTAACTGCCTTTACTAAAAATGCCGGTTTAAATTTTAAATTTGGATTCAAATCAAAAACATAACCTCCCATTAAATAATAATGTAACCTGTCGTAATTAATAGATTCCTGAACGTCACTATAATAATCACTTTGAATAAAGCTTGGAATTGAAAATCCTAAATACCATTTATTAGTATAATAGTAAACTCCTGCTCCAACGGCTATTTTTGCTTGGTTATCAATATTTTGATTTAGCAAAACATCATTATTATCATAATATCTCCCTTTTGACCAATCTATGTTCAACATTCTCATACCAGCTTTTAACCCGAAGGCTAATCTTTTTTCGTAACCAAGTGGTATCGAATAAGAGAAGTTTCCGTCAAGATATAATTCGTTTGATGGACCAATTTTGTCATTAACGACGCTTAATCCTAAACCAATTTTCTCATTTCGAAGCGGTGATTGAATGGAGAATGATTGTGTTTCCGGTGCTCCGGAAATACCAACCCATTGTGAACGGTGCAAAAGTGTAGCTTCTAATGCGCCAGTAGACCCAGCATAAGCTGGATTTACGGCCATTGTGTTATACATATACTGTGTGTATTCAGGATCCTGTTGCGCACTGGCGCAAACCGTGATAAAAGAACATATTAAAATAAAATATGTTTCTAATGATTTTATATATAGTTTCATAACGATACTTATTTAGTTTAATTAATTAGATGATTAATAGCACAGTTATCTCATTATAGATAACCATCCTTTTTTAACCGTTCCATCTCCAATGGTTATCACATAAAAATAAGTACCTGTTGGCAACATATCTCCTCTATTAACAACTCCTGATACATTGGCAGTTCCGTCCCAATCATTTTCATAATGTTGTTTACTATATACTAATGAACCGTATCTGTTAAATACTTTCAACTCGTTATTTGGATATGTGTCAATACAATCAATTCTAAAGAGGTCATTTGATCCATCATTATTTGGAGTGAACTCATTATAAACTGTCAAACAAATTGGTTCTACCGTAGCAGACGCCGAGTTATTTGATGTATCAACATCTAATGGAGTTGAAATTTCGACAGTGGCAACATTTGTATAAGTACCGCTTGGTAAAACTTCTGCAGTAATTGTAAGTACAACACTTTGTCCTGAATTCAAATTTGGAATTGTCCATAATCCTGTTTTTGGATCATATGTTCCTAATGTTGTATTAGAACTTACTAAATTGTATCCGCTAGGTAATAAATCACTAACTAGAGTATTGATAAAACTACCTTCTCCAACATTGTTTACTGTAACGGTAAAGGTTACTACATCACCAAAATTTGGTGTTGGGTTGCTAACTGTGTTGGTTATAGTTATATCTGAACATGTGGCAACTGTAACATTCAGTGATTTAGTTGTTGTATCACCGCAGTTATTTATATAAGTTACCTCAACTTTACCCGGTCCAATATCTGACCATGAAACTGTTACAGATCCATCTGTTGTTCCTCCGCCTGAAACTATTGTTCCGTTAGTAATTGACCATACATAATTTGATTTTCCGTTTGCTATAGAATAAGTAACTCCTTTGAAAACACATGGTGTATCGTCTGTAGTTGCTATTTGTACTAAAGCATCGTTCTCAAAATTAATAGTAACTCCCAATCTAGTAGCGCTCGCACAACCATTTGTTGTGTTGCTTAAAGCACTTGCATAATAAGTAGCTGCTATCAATGGTGTATTTGCTGCTAATGGTGTTCCGCCTGTTGCAGTTGCATACCAAACAACGTTAGGTTCGTTTACCAGAATGTTTGCTATAGTTGGCAATGCTGATAAACAGAATGTTTGTGTTGTATTTGGTGTTGTAATAATACCTGGTGTATTTACTTTTACTACAACTGCTAATCTTACAGGATTTTCACAACCTGTAGCGCTTGAAACCACTCCGTAGTATGTTCCGGAAGCTAAAGCTGTCGTTGCAGGAATTGCTGTTCCGCCAGTTGCTGTACTGTACCAAATTACATTTGCTTCGTTTACCTGAATATCAGAAACTTTTGGTGCATTTGTTGAACAAAAGTCTTGAGAAGCATCTGTCGTTGTTGGCGTAGGACTTGGTCCTGAAACTGTAACAGTAACTTTCAAACGAGTTGTGCTTTCACATCCTGATACCGGATCTTTTATGTTTCCGTAATAAACACCAGTTGTTAAAGCAGTTGTCGGTGCAATTGCTGTTCCGCCTGTTAAAGCTGTATACCAAATTACATTAGGTTCGTTTACCTGAATGCTTGCAAATGTTGGTGCACTTACTGTACAGAAGCTTTGAGCTGCATTAGTTGTTGTTGGATTAACTGTGTTTCCAATAGTAATTGTAACTTTTAATCTTGTGTTACTTTCACAACCCGTTACCGGATCTTTTATGGCTCCAAAATAATCTCCATTTGCTAATGCTGTTGTTGGTGCAATCGCTGTTCCGCCTTTTAATGTGGCATACCAAACTACGTTACTTTCATTTACCTTAATATTAGAAACTTTAGGAGAATCACCTGAACAGAAAACCTGAGTTGTTGCTGTTGTTGTAGGTGTTCCAGGATCTTTTATACTAATAGTTACCAGTAAACGAACTGAGCTTTCACAACCTGTAGTTGCATCTTTTAGTGTTGCATAATAATTACCATTTGCCAATGCTGTTGTTGGAGCAATTGCTGTTCCGCCAGTTGCTGCATTGTACCAAACGACATTACTTTGGTTCACCTGAATATTAGCTACTGTTGGCGCATTTACTAAACAGAAATCTTGTGTTGTATCTGTTGTAGTTGGTGTAGCAGGATTTGTTACACTTACTGCGACTCTTAATCTTAATGCACTTTGACAAGTAGTTGCAGGATCTGAAATCGATGCGAAATAATTTCCTGTTGCTAAAGCTGTTGTTGGTGCAATTGCTGTTCCGCCTGTTGCTGTGGCATACCAAACTATACTTCCTGTTGTTGGTGTATCAACTTGAATATTAGCTACAGTTGGAGCATTTACTAAACAGAAATCTTGTGTTGTATCTGTTGTAGTTGGTGTTCCCGGATCAGTTACTTTAATCGTAATCGCTAATCTAACTTTACTTTCACAAGTAGTTGTTGGATTTTTGATTGATGCGTAATAAGTTCCTGTTGTCAATGCTGTTGTTGATGGAATTGCTGTTCCGCCTGTCGCTGCATTGTACCAAACTATATTTGCTGCAACTGCTGGACTTACGTCGATTGTTGCAAAAGTCGGAGCATTTACTAAACAGAAATTCTGAGCTGTTTTTGTAATTACTGGCGTTCCAGGATCTGTTACGTTAATTGTAATCGCTAATCTAACTTTACTTTCACAAGTTGTTGTTGGATTTTTAATTGCTGCATAATAAGTTCCTGAAGTCAATGCTGTGGTTGGAGCAATTGCTGTTCCGCCTGTTGCTGCACTGTACCAAACAATATTTGTCGCTGGACTTACGTCGATTGTTGCAAATGTTGGATTGTTGATCAAACAGAAATCCTGTGTTGTTTTAGTAATTACTGGTGTTCCAGGATCGGTTACGCTAATATTAATCGCTAATCTTACTTTACTTTCACAAGTAGTTGTCGGATTTTTGATCGATGCATAATAAGTTCCTGTTGTCAATGCTGTAGTTGGAGCAATTGCTGTTCCGCCTGTTGCTGCACTGTACCAAACAATATTTGTCGCCGGACTTACGTCGATTGTGGCAAATGTTGGATTGTTGATCAAACAGAAATCCTGTGTAGTTTTTGTAATTACTGGCGTTCCAGGGTCAGTTACGTTAATTATGATCGCTAATCTAACTTTACTTTCACAAGTAGTTGTTGGATTTTTAATCGATGCATAATAGGTTCCTGAAGTCAATGCTGTGGTAGATGGAATTGCTGTTCCGCCTGTTGCTGCATTGAACCAAATAATATTTGTCGCTGGACTTACGTCGATTGTGGCAAATGTTGGATTATTTATCAAACAGAAATCCTGAGTTGTTTTTGTAATTACCGGTGTTCCAGGATCGGTTACGCTAATTGTAATCGCTAATCTAACTTTACTCTCACAAGTTGTTGTTGAATTTTTGATCGCTGCGTAATAAGTTCCTGAAGTCAATGCTGTAGTTGGAGCAATTGCTGTTCCGCCTGTTGCTGCATTGTACCAAACTATACTTCCTGTTGCTGGTGTATTAACTTGAATACTAGCTACAGTTGGAGCATTTACTAAACAGAAATCTTGTGTAGTATCTATTGTGGTTGGTGTTCCAGGATCAGTTACGCTAATTGTAATCGCTAATCTAACTTTACTTTCGCAAGTTGTTGTTGGATTTTTAATTGATGCGTAATAAGTTCCTGATGTCAATGCTGTGGTTGGAGCAATTGCTGTTCCACCAGTTGCCGCACTGTACCAAACTATACTTCCTGTTGCTGGTGTATTTACCTGAATACTAGCTACAGTTGGAGCATTTACTAAACAGAAATCTTGTGTAGTATCTGTTGTAGTTGGTGTTCCAGGATCTGTTACGCTAATTGTAATCGCCAATCTAACTTTACTCTCACAAGTTGTTGTTGGATTTTTAATCGATGCATAATAGGTTCCTGAAGTCAATGCTGTCGTTGGAGCAATTGCTGTTCCGCCTGTCGCTGCACTGTACCAAACAATATTTGCTGCAACTGCTGGACTTGCATCAATCGTTGCAATTGTTGGATTGTTTATCAAACAGAAATCCTGAGTTGTTTTTGTAATTACTGGTGTTCCAGGATCTGTTACGCTAATTGTAATCGCCAATCTAACTTTACTTTCACAAGTTGTCGTTGGATTTTTGATCGACGCATAATAAGTTCCTGTTGTCAATGCTGTTGTAGATGGAATCGCTGTTCCGCCTGTTGCTGCACTGTACCAAACTATATTTGCTGCAACTGCTAGACTTACATCAATCGTTGCAAATGTTGGATTGTTTATCAAACAGAAATCCTGTGTTGTTTTGGTAATTACTGGTGTTCCAGGATCAGTTACGTTAATAGTAATCGCCAATCTAACTTTACTCTCACAAGTTGTTGTTGGATTTTTAATTGATGCGTAATAAGTTCCTGATGTTAATGCTGTAGTTGGAGCAATTGCTGTTCCTCCTGTTGCTGCACTGTACCAAACAATATTTGTCGCTGGACTTACGTCGATTGTGGCAAATGTTGGATTGTTTATCAAACAGAAATCCTGTGTTGTTTTTGTAATTACTGGCGTTCCAGGGTCAGTTACATTAATCGTGATTGCCAATCTAACTTTACTTTCACAAGTTGTTGTTGGATTTTTAATTGATGCGTAATAAGTTCCTGATGTCAATGCTGTCGTTGGAGCAATTGCTGTTCCGCCTGTCGCTGCACTGTACCAAACAATATTTGCTGCAACTGCTGGACTTACATCAATCGTTGCAATTGTTGGATTGTTTATCAAACAGAAATCCTGTGTTGTTTTGGTAATTACTGGTGTTCCAGGATCAGTCACATTAATAGTGATCGCTAATCTAACTTTACTTTCACAAGTTGTTGTTGGATTTTTGATCGATGCGTAATAAGTTCCTGATGTCAATGCTGTTGTTGGTGCAATTGCTGTTCCACCTGTTGCTGCATTGAACCAAATAATATTTGTCGCCGGACTTACGTCGATTGTGGCAAATGTTGGATTATTTATCAAACAGAAATCCTGAGTTGTTTTTGTAATTACTGGTGTTCCAGGGTCAGTTACACTAATTGTGATTGCCAATCTAACTTTACTCTCACAAGTAGTTGTTGGATTTTTGATCGATGCATAATAGGTTCCTGAAGTCAATGCTGTAGTTGGAGCAATTGCTGTTCCACCTGTTGCTGCATTGAACCAAATAATATTTGTCGCTGGACTTACGTCGATTGTGGCAAATGTTGGATTATTTATCAAACAGAAATCCTGTGTTGTTTTTGTAATTACTGGTGTTCCAGGATCAGTTACATTAATCGTGATTGCCAATCTAACTTTACTTTCACAAGTTGTTGTTGGATTTTTGATCGATGCATAATAAGTTCCTGAAGTCAAAGCTGTAGTTGGAGCAATTGCTGTTCCGCCTGTTGCCGCATTGAACCAAATAATATTTGTCGCCGGACTTACGTCGATTGTGGCAAATGTTGGATTGTTTATCAAACAGAAATCCTGTGTTGTTTTTGTAATTACTGGCGTTCCAGGATCAGTCACATTAATTGTGATTGCTAATCTAACTTTACTCTCACAAGTAGTTGTTGGATTTTTGATCGATGCATAATAAGTTCCTGAAGTCAAAGCTGTAGTTGGAGCAATTGCTGTTCCGCCTGTTGCTGCACTGTACCAAACAATATTTGTCGCTGGACTTACGTCGATTGTCGCAAATGTCGGTGCATTTACTAAACAGAAATCCTGTGTTGTTTTTGTAATTATTGGTGTTCCAGGATCAGTTACATTAATTGTAATCGCTAATCTAACTTTACTCTCACAAGTTGTTGTTGGATTTTTGATCGATGCATAATAAGTTCCTGAAGTCAATGCTGTAGTTGGAGCAATTGCTGTTCCGCCTGTTGCTGCATTGAACCAAATAATATTTGTCGCTGGACTTACGTCGATAGTCGCAAATGTTGGATTATTTATCAAACAGAAATCCTGTGTTGTTTTTGTAATTACTGGTGTTCCAGGATCAGTCACATTAATAGTGATCGCTAATCTAACTTTACTCTCACAAGTAGTTGTTGGATTTTTGATTGACGCGTAATAGGTTCCTGATGTCAATGCTGTAGTTGGAGCAATTGCTGTTCCGCCTGTTGCTGCATTGAACCAAATAATATTTGTAGCCGGACTTACGTCGATTGTGGCAAATGTTGGTGCATTTACTAAACAGAAATCCTGTGTTGTTTTTGTAATTACCGGTGTTCCAGGATCAGTCACATTAATTGTAATCGCTAATCTCACTTTACTTTCACAAGTTGTTGTTGGATTTTTGATCGAAGCATAATAAGTTCCTGATGTCAATGCTGTAGTTGGAGCAATTGCTGTTCCGCCTGTTGCCGCATTGAACCAAATAATATTTGTCGCCGGACTTACGTCGATTGTCGCAAATGTCGGTGCATTTACTAAACAGAAATCCTGTGTTGTTTTGGTAATTATTGGCGTTCCAGGATCTGTTACAGTTACAGTTACTAATAATCGAACTGAACTTTCGCAACCAGTAGCTGGATTTTTGATCGCTCCATAATAAGGACCAGTCACTAAGGCAGTTGTTGTTGCTAATGCTGTTCCTCCTGATGATGCTGTGTACCAAACTACATCTGCTTCATTTACCTGAAGACTTGCAACCGTTGGATTATTGATCAAACAAAAATCCTGAGTTGTATCATCAGTTGTTGGTGTAGCAGGATCGTTAACAATTATAGTTGCTGTTTTAAGTTCTCCATTTTTATTAGGACAAGTAGTACTGCTTGAAACAGCTACATAATAAGTAATAGGACTCATCGCAGTTGTTAAACCTGAAGCTGTCAAAACTCCTGTACCACTTATTGTATAAGTTACTCCGCCAATTACTCCATTTGTGATAGGCTGTGTTTTATTGGCATCTAAATACCATAAGAATACAGGACTTGTCAAAGTAGTTGTTGGTGTTAATACAGCATCTGTATCGTGACAAATTGTAGCATTGTCTACTACAATATCAGTTACAAGAGAAGTTGGAAGAATTGTAAATGTTACTAATTTTCTATCTGCAACTGCAGTTTCACAAAATTCATCTGAACTAAGTCCTACATAATAAGTATAGGTTCCGGGAACTAATCCTGTCAATACTAATTTAGAAGTTGTTTCGCCTGCAACCGCAACGCTTGTTGTTCCATTAAATTTATACCAGTGATATACCGGATTAGTAACTGTTGGTGTGGCAGCTAAAACCGCATCTAATGTTACTTTTCCGTCTTCGGCACAAATTATAGTACCATTTCCTCCGTTTATTGTCACATTTGCTATTTTAGCCGCAGGAGTTGTTGCTCTCACTATTACAGTAACTTCACCTCTTTCTAAAGCTGGGCAACCGTAACGAATTGGCTGAACATAATATTTATACGTACCGGCAGCCAATGTTGCAGGAAGTGTAAAAGTTTGACCACTGGCTACTACATTTCCTCCTGTTGGAGAATCATACCATGCATAATTCGCACACGCTTTTGGTGGAACCGTGAGCGTTATATCCGCTCCGGGACAGACTGTGATTTTATTATCAGGATCACCTCCTATGACTTCGGTATTCGTTACACGATCGATCGTATGAACTCTAAGTTGATCTAAAACACTTGCAACTCCTCCAAATGTAATAACAACTTTATCATATGGCTGAGTTTGAGGCGCAACAATTGTCATCGCCATTGTATCTCCTGAAAGTAATTTTAAAGTCAATAAACTGCTTGTGTTTTGTATTGGTGCACCAACCGCAATATTCCCTGAATAAAGCTGAATTGTGAATCCTGTAAGCAAATTAAGATTTAAAATTGTTCCCGGTTTTGAGATTGTAATTCTTAAACTATCACCAACCATAGATGGTGTTCTGAATTTAGTAGTAAGCTCAGCAGCAGCAAGTACTCCAACTCCGCTAAACATTGTAGCATAAGTAGCAACATCGCCATCAGCAACGTTCCAGGCATTAGAAACACCAACAGTAGATGTTAATGCTCCAACTCCCAAATCTCTTACGCCAAAGAAAATATCTTCGATATCACCTTTTCCACAAGCAATTTGAGTTACTTGTTTACTATAATGTGCATCATAAACATTGATATTTTGTGCAAGACTAAGCACAGATCCTAATTGCACTCTAATACCATCATAAGCCTGAGGTCCTGAAGTATTAGAAGGAACAAATGTATATTCAAATGAATTTTGACCTGGCAATAAGTTCAATAATGAACCTGATGCTGATTGTAAAGTTCCAATATCAATTGGATTATTAGAACCATCACGTTTCGTACCTACTACAGATATGCTTTGTCCAACTGCAACTGCACTATTGGCTAAGCCTAATTTTACTGTTACAGGAGTACCTTTTGGAATTGTTGTTGGCCATTGCAAGTTTTGCCATGTAGTTCCAATTCCTAAAAGTCCTAAACCAGTAGTTATAGTAGAGAATGTGCTTGGATCACCATCAACCGCCAAAGGTCCGTTTGTTACACCGCCAGTAAGAACAGATCCTGATAATTCTGTAGTAGCATAAACTCTTTCAAATAAAGGATCACAATCTACCGGATCAATAACACTAACAGTTACTGTCTGACTAGTGGTACAAAGTGCAGCACTAGTAGCAATTACTGTATAAGTATAAACGCCTACAGTATTAAGAATCCCTGTATTATTTGAAGGTAAAGCATTCCCTTGAGGATCATACCAGGTAATAGTTCCGTTTGATGTTGCAGCCAATGCCAGCGAAGATCCTTTTGTAATTACAATAGAACTTGTTACTCCAGTTAATGTTGGCAATGGATTTACTGTCACTACGACCGGTAACTTAACAGATGGACAAGCTGACCCGACTGTTTGAGCCTGAATTGAATACGTTCCGCTAAGTGTGATATTCGCCGCAGCCTGATCTGTTATCGGATTATTTGACGGATCAAAGAAAGTATAAGTTGTATTTCCTGTTGTATCAAAATTTGTAATCGCATCTTTTAGATTTACTTTTGCACAACCACTAAATGGAGTTTGAACTGTTAAAGCTGAACCTGTTGGATAATTTACAACAACTTGTTTTAAAGTTCCGTTTACATTCTCACAAGTTCCTCCGTTAAGAACAGAAACATAATAAGTATAAGGAGCATTAGCAGCAATAAGTCCGCTGATAGTTAATGCATCAGTTGTACCGTCTTTTACATAAGTTACTCCCGCTACAGTTCCTGAAGTAATCTCAGTTGTTTTATTTTGATCAGTATAATATTTAAATCTAGCCCCTGCTAATGCAGATGTTGGAGCCAATACAATACCTCCAGCACAAGAAGCAGTCAAAGGACTAGTAATTGTAATATCCGTATCTGTTGGAATAGGTAAAACATTAACCGTAACAGGTTGACGAACACTATTAATACAAGTTCCGCCACGAGTAGCTTCTAAATAATAAGTTGTAGTCGCACTTAATGGAAGAGTTGGATTAACAGCCACAATATTTCCTCCTGTTGGAGCATCATACCATGTAAAAGTTTCAGTTCCTGTAGACGAAGCCGTTAATGTTGCTGTTTGTCCTGCACAAATTGGAGCCGCTGCTCCAGTTATAATTGCATTTGGAAATCTATAAGAAGCTCCATAAACGTTTAAAGTAGTTAATAAGCCAACTAATGCTCCTAATCTAATGTCAACTCGATCAAATGCAGCATTTGTTGGAAAACTAACTTTAAATCTGTTTCCTGACAATACTTGCAAATTCAATAGACTATTGTTTACTGCAAGTCTCAGAAGATTTTCAGTACCTCCATTAGAAGTTCCTATACTTACAGATCCTAACAATGACAAATCAGCAAGACCTCCAGGTAATTCTAATTCGACATCAATAATATCTCCCGCCTGACCAGGTGTTAGAAAATTTAGTTCTTGTTGTATGTATGAATTAAGTACTCCCGCAGTTATAGTCAAAGAAGCAAAATTATTTGGATTTGCATCAACAGCGTTAGGTCCGTTACTACCATTACATAAAACACATAACAATCCAGGATCAACACTTATTGCTTGTGAACTTGGTTGTAAACAAGTACTAACCCCATTTGTCACCATTACATTAATCGCAGCTCTCGTAGTACTTTTACAATCCGATAATGTATTTACCGCTTCAACATAAAATGTTGTATTAGCAGTCAAAACCGGAGTAGTATAGGTATTACTTCCTGTGCCTTGTAAAAGAGTTCCTGCTGTTGGAGCATCATACCACATATATGTAACTCCCGCACTAGGTGCAACAGACAATATCGTACTCTGACCTGACTGAATAATAACACTTGAATTCGCTGGAACAGGTACCGAAGGTCTTGCATTTACATTTACAGTAACCGGTGTACGCGTTGGACTCAAACAACTTCCAATTACAGCTTCAACATGATAAGTTGTTGTAGCTGTTAAAGCTGGTGTTGCAAAAGCAGTTCCCGTAAACACCAGATTTCCTCCCGAAGCCGCATCATACCAATTATAAGTAGTACCCACAACCGGAGATTGAATCGTTATTGTAGTAGCATCACCAGTACATATATTCAAAGGAGAAGCGACAACTGTTGCCGGAGCTACAGGATTATTTACTGTAACCAGAACAGGATTTCTTTCACTATTCACACAACCATTACGAGTAAGTTCTACATAATAAGTTGTATTTGCAGTTAAAGCCGGAGTTGTATAAGCAGCAGTACTTACCAAAAGATTTCCTCCAGTTAAAGCATCATACCATTTTATAGTTTCTCCTAAAGCTGTTGCAGCCGTTAATGTTGCAGTCTGTGTGCCGCAAATTGGTGTAGCGTTACCAGTTATAGCTGGCGCTTTATATCTGTAAGTTGCCTGATAAATATCTAAATTTGTTATGGCACTTACCAAACCGCCCAATCTTATCTCGACACGATCAAAATTGGCACCCGCAACAATACTGGCTCTAAAACGATTTCCAGATAATAATTGCAAAGTCACCAAAGCATTATTATTAGTAGACACTCTATCATTATTATAAGTTGCCCCATTATAAGTTGCTAAACTAACAGCTCCTAATAACGAAAGATCAGCAATACCACCCGGCAATGCCAATTCTACATCTACGATATCTCCTGTTTTTCCAGGATTATTAAATTGTAATGTTTGTTGAATATAACCATTTAGCAAACCTACCGGAAGTGTAAGTCTTGCCGCAGTAGCACTATTTCCATCTACAGAATTGTTTGGAGTCGTAGAAGCACAAAGCAAACAAAGTCCGTTTTGAGTTGTTTGCTGACTATTTGCTTCCAGACAACCTCCTAATGCAGCAGGTATAACCGTCACTGTCACAGGTACTCTCGTAGCGCTAACACAAGCACCAACAGTACTACGTGATTCAACATAATATATTTTAGTAGCAGTTAAAATTGGAGTTGTAAAAGTGTTTGAATCTCCTAATAGTTTTATTCCTCCAGTAGGTACATCGTACCAATCCAAAGCAACATTCGCCTCAGTTGTTGAAGCGTTAAGAGTTGCATTTTGTCCGGATAATATCGTTACACTTTGCGTTAATATCGTAGCCAATGCAGGAACAGGAGTTGAAGTAACTGTCACCGCAGTTCTCGTTGCCGTTTTACAAGTACCAATCGATGCTTCTACATAAAAATTAGTAGCCCCTGTTGGTACAGTTGGTGTATAAGTAGTTCCCGTTGCAAGTGCTACACCTCCAGTTGGTACACTAAACCAGGAATATACTGTTCCGGGCACCGGACTTATAACTGATAATGTAGTTGCCTGAGTTGCTCCCGAAGAACAAATCGTTGTCCCTGTACTACTTATTGTAGGCAATAGGGGATTGATAACATTTATAGTAACAGGTAATCGTTCACTGCTTTCGCAACCACCCACTCTCGAAGTACTTACATAATAAGTAGTTGTCGCTGTTAAGTTTGGTGTAGTAAATGTACTAAGAGTCGAAAGTGCCGTGGTTGATGTTGGAGAATCATACCACGCAACACTTGTTCCTGCAGCAGGAGTTGCTGTAAGTAATACAGATTGACCATAACATACAGATTGTGTTTCACCTCCCGTAATAGTTGGTTTTGCAAATTGCAGTCGCACATCATAAACTCTCAAATTTACCAATGCAGATAAAAGTCCACCAGACTGAATTTGAATTCGGTCTGCATCTCCCGGCAATGTATATTTTATTACTGCAGAATTAGTAGCAGATAATAATTGGAGATTTAAAAGCGGATTGTTCATAGTAACCTGACCGCCCACAAGCGCCGCACCGTTTTTTGCCTGAATAGTGGCATTTGCCAATACATCAACATCCAACAATCCGTTGCCTTCACCAAAATATATTACTATTTGGTCTCCTGCTTTTGCAGTCTGACTAAAATGTAATGTTTCCTGGGCAAAACAAGCCAATCCAAGCACGTTTGAGATCGTTGCATAAGTTGTCATGCTCGAATCCCATGCATTATCTGGATTCGTTACACTCATTCCTACACATAAAAGACCTCCAGTACTATTCGTCTGAGAGTCCGGTCTACAAAAAGTTTGTGCGAAGTTTTTATTGCAAAAAAGCAATAAAAACAACAAAGCAAATAATCTCTTCTTTACGATGAGATCATAGAAAGTAAATTTTTTTTTCATAATTTGGAAGATTAGAAAATGGACAATAAAATACCTCTTGCGATAAGCACGTATGCTTAGGCAATTCAAAAAAACGTTAAAACTCAAATTAGTTAAACCACAATTTAAACCCCTGACAAGTAGGGTAATAAATTAAAATCTGTAATAAAAAATCATGTTGTATTGAGTATACCGAAGTATACTAAGGAGCTATTTCTATTTATGATAAACAGATAATAACTCGTAACTTTTGAGGAATACTGACCTGAATCAGACTTCCAAGAGGAGTGATTTGTTGCAGGTTTAATTTTCATAAAAGAAAATTTACGTTGAGATAGAACTGAGGGATATTCTATTAAAATATATAGTATGATTCAATATTTATAGATGGGTGATTATTCCGGCCATAAATTTTGTCTATTTAGAATAAATTCTAAAAATTGAATACATTATTTTTCACATCAAGTATTTTGTGAGTTTAAAAATATAAACACAAGAATACTATTCATTAACTCGAACACCGACTGGGTTTTGGAAATGAAAAAATGTTATAATGAAAAAACTTTTGAAAATAACTTACTATAGAAGTAAAATCAAGTTTGGGAATAAACTCAATCTTATTCCAAAGAATAAAAAATAAAGCTAAAATAATATGGATACCTAATGCAAACTCGATGAAGAAAGTAATTGTCAATTCCATAAGCAGACTAATTAAAATATTAGTAAAATTTTCACCTTTAAATTTCCTGACAAAAACACTAAAACTGCAATTTGTATTAATTTCTAAAAAGTAATCAAATAACTTCGTTTCTAGTTGTTTTCAAA
>Ga0160176_108460_pt1 | contig 19491 bp, 23 predicted proteins | sample met4sta_FD_108564 | JGI IMG/M metagenome (GOLD analysis project Ga0160176, IMG submission 108564) | Synthetic bacterial communities of pure cultures from sediment of Lake Washington, USA, under low oxygen conditions - MT... | ecosystem: Engineered > Modeled > Simulated communities (microbial... >...
CGGCTTGGGTTCAGGTTTTGGCGCGTGTTCCGGTTCTACATGAATCGGTGCCGCTTGTCCCGGCAAATACAGCGGACCGGGTTGTCCGCAGCCTACGATGGCCGGATTTAGCAGCAAAAGCGCTAATAATTTATAAGGTTTCATGGCGCATTATCATAAATCATTGTTGGTAAGCATGAGAGCTCATGGCAGGAATCGCCGATATAATAAGCTGAATTGCAAGAAAAGGCATTAGAAATGCAGGACTGTTGCGATTTGCGCTAACCCGGAAAACGGCATAATCTCAAGTCGGTTAATGACCGGATTCCAATTGCTTAATTGTATCGGCTTCGTCTATGGCGAGGATGAAGATAGGTGCTATAGTCCAACTTAACTTGCGAGTCGGCGAAAAAGCACGTATCCATGAGTTAAACGCCCTGACCGAATCCGCATGTCTTTAGACAAAGCTTGCAGGATTTAAATGCTATTTTTTGAAAAACCTAATCAGATAGGCTGCGCCATCATCATGACTGAATCCAAATCCCCACGATTAATCACCATTGAAAATACGCTGCAAACAAACGCGCAGATACTGGACGCTTCGCATTGGGGGGAGGATTTTTCATGGGAGCAGTTGCAAACCATAAGCTATTATTTTAAACCTTATGCCGCATCAAAAGGCACGGCGATTTATAAAGAAGGTGAGCTAGGTTCCTCCATGGGAATTATTGCCAAGGGGGCAATCGGCATTTACAAAAATAATAAACTGATTTCAACCCTGCGCGTCGGACGCACTTTCGGCGAAATGTCCGTTATTGACGCGCAACCCCGATCAGCGACGGCCCGTGCAGAAGGGGAAACCGTTTTTTTGTCATTGGACAAAGCCGGTATGCTGACCTTGGCTGACAAGCATCCTGCTCTGGCATTCAAGATTATCTGGAATATTTCCCGCGGCCTGAGCCAGCGACTCAGGCTTACCAGTGCGCAATTGGCGGAATTTCTGGAATCCAATGTTATCTGATCTGCAGGGCGTCACAGGCATGGCTGATCTTAGCCAATGATGTCGATTTAAGTCGTTTGTGCGAGTTGTTCTGGCACTCGCTCAAGCGGGTCATGTTTTTTACCTCATACCCATCCAGTTAAAGCGCAAAGATTCTACTTTGGCTTCTTTCCCCCGTAATACGTCACCAGCCTATTTAAGTTAAGAGGTCGCAGGGTTGACTAAAATCAATTCTAATATCTTGTAATTAGATACGTGCATCTAATAATGTCGTTTTATTAAATATTAAATCCTCTTTAAACTTCCCTCCAACGTAAACGACAGGTTTTTACCTTCAGGAGCATTGTCATGGCGCTTAAATTGGAACACACACACAGAGAACCGAGGCTGTCTGAAATCGCAACTCAGATTTCCGATATTTTACAAGACATTAGATTTGGTTCGGTTGAAATTATTATTCACGAAGGCAAAGTTGTGCAAATAGAGCGTAAAGAGAAATTACGCTTTGATAATAAATAAAATAATTACCCATTTCTACCGTAAAAAAACGGCGATAAAAATACTATACGAGAGATAGCAGCCTGACCGGACCACCGGATGGTATAGATTTTTTTTGAGGACTAAAACTATGAAACATTTTAAACGCACCGCTTTAGCCAGCGTGATTAATCTGGCTTTATTCGGTATTCCCGATGCCCATGCCGATACCGAAGCCCTGGAGCGGCGCATCCGGGAACTGGAAAGCCGATTGGAAAAACTGGATCAGGCCGGGGCGTTATCCAGCAAGCCGGTTGCAGCAACTCCCGAAGTGGAAAAGCTGACCCGAAAAGTGAACACCTTGGAACGTAAACTGGAAGTGCAGGATGAAGTCACTGCAGGTGCGTTCCAAAAGTTGCCGGTATTCGATGCAGGTGCGGATGGATTCAAGATTACTTCCTCGGATAAGAAACACCAGGTGCGGATACGCGGTGCGGTACAAACCGACGCGCGTTTCTGGCTTAATGACAACACGTCCAGGTCAACCGACAAATTCGAGGTCAAGCAAGCGCGTATCTGGCTGGAAGGTTACTTTTTTAAAGACATTTATTTTAAAATCATGCCCGACTTTGCGGCGAGTAGCAATATTCTGCCGGATGCTTATCTCGACTACGCCTATCATCCTGCGGCCAGCCTGTTGGTCGGCAAGTTCAAGCCCTCAATCAGTCTTGAACGGTTACAGGGCGACTCGGACGGCACATTCCTGGAACGCGGTTTCCCAACTTATTTGGCGAGTAACCGCGACGTAGGCATACAACTGCATGGCGCGTTCTCCAAGCCGGGTTATAAGGCAGAGACCGTAGCCGGGCCTATCGATACCAAGAATACGTTCACCTATCAGATAGGTGTTTCAAACGGCTCCGGGGACGATGGCAGCCCTAACAATAATTCGCCCGATACCGACAACAATAAAGAAGTGGTCGGACGTTTATTTGCCCATCCGTTCCATCACACCGGCTACTCCTGGCTGGAAGGCTTGGGACTTGGTGTGGCGGGTTCTGTTGGTAACCCGGATAAGCAGGGCCTCAAAGCTCAGGCTACGCCAATAGGCAGAACTACGTATCTTGATTATACCAAGCTTAATACCGGTTTCGCCGCGCCGACATCGGATGGCGCTACTTACCGTATTTATCCGCAGGCTTACTGGTTTTCAGGTCCGTTCGGCGCCATTGGCGAATATGTTATTTCATCCCAGCATCTGGTTAGCGGAAGAACGGATGTCAAGCAGGATAATAAAGCCTGGCAGATCCTGGCTTCTTATGTGGTCACCGGAGAAGATAATAGTTTTGCCGGCGTCAAGCCCATTCAGAATTTTGATCCGCTGAAAGGCAAGTGGGGGGCCTTGCAGCTTGCAGCACGCTATAGCGAACTGGATGTCGACGATGCGACTTTCCGAATTGTTGATCCGAACCTGTCCGCTTCAAAGGCCAAAGCCTGGACGCTGGGCGCCAACTGGTATCTTAACAGCAATGCCATCATTCGGGCGGATTATGAAAATGTATCTTTTGACGGCGGTGCGGCCAGAGGCCGTGACATGCCCAACGAATCAATTTTTGCCACACGTTTCCAATTATCGTTCTAAACAACCTGAGCTAAGGAATTTTATTTATGAATAAAAACTTTACCAACATCGTCTTTGCGGCCGTATTGGCCGTATTGGCAGCCAGTGAGGTGCGTGCGGCGGAGATTAATCTGCTCAACGTATCTTATGACCCGACACGCGAGTTGTATAAAGACTACAACACCGCCTTCAGCAAATACTGGAAAGCCAAAACCGGCGATACCGTAACGATCAATCAATCCCATGGCGGATCCGGAAAACAGGCGCGTTCCGTACTGGAAGGCCTGGAAGCCGACGTGGTTACGCTGGCGCTAGGTTATGACGTCGATCAGCTTTACCAGAAGCGCAAACTGATTCCGGAAAACTGGCAAAGCTTGCTGCCTAACAACAGTTCACCTTATACGTCCACTATCGTATTTCTGGTGCGCAAGGGCAATCCGCTGAAAATCAAGGATTGGGATGACATCGTCAAACCCGGCGTCAGCATCGTGACGCCGAATCCGAAAACCTCCGGCGGCGCGCGTTGGAACTATTTGGGCGCTTGGGCCTATGCGCTTAAAGCGAACAATAATGATGAAGCGGCGGCTAAAGCCTTTGTCGGCAAGTTATTCAAAAACGCTGCGGTATTGGACACCGGGGCTCGCGGTTCCACCACTACGTTTATCGAACGGGAAATCGGCGATGTGTTGATTGCCTGGGAAAACGAAGCCTACTTAGCCTTGCGTGAATTCGGCGCGGACAAGTTTGAAATTGTCACACCTTCATTGAGTATTTTGGCTGAGCCGCCAGTCGCCGTAGTTGAGGATGTGACGCGTAAGCACGGCACTACCGAAGTAGCGACCGAGTACCTGAAGTATTTATACAGCAAGGAAGGCCAGGAAATTATAGGCAAAAACTTTTATCGCCCAACCGATCCTGAAATAGCTGCCAAGTACGCCAAGCAATTCCAACCCTTGGAGCTGGTGAAAATCGATAAATTCGGCGGCTGGGATGCGGCGCAGAAAAAGCATTTTGCCGATGACGGTGTGTTTGACCAGATTTACGGACCGGGAAAATAAGTCGCTGTTTGTTTATAGCGAGTAGAAAGGCAGGGTGGGCAGGTTTTTTGTCCGCCCTGCACTGTTTTTGCAAAACTCCCTATCAGTATAGAGAGTGAGGCACAGCACAACATCGGGGTTTTTTCAAATGAGAGAAATTATGCTTACTCATATTTTTAATGCGCGATTTATTCGCCATGCTCTTTATCCGCTGGGTTTACTTGCGCTACTTTTGGCTTTCAATGTGAGTGCTAAAGAATATACGTTACTGAATGTCTCTTATGATGTATCTCGTGAGTTATATCGAGACGTTAACGCCGCATTTGCCGATTACTGGCTAAAGGAAACCGGCGATAAAGTGACGATTCAGCAATCGCACGATGGTTCCACCAAGCAGGCCGCCGCTGTCATAGCCGGTCTGGAAGCGGATGTGGTGACGATGAATCAGCAAACGGATGTCGACAAGCTTGCGTCCAAGGGCTTGGTGAGTAAGGACTGGCGTACCCGTTTCCCTGATAACAGCGCGCCTTACACGTCGACCACGGTATTTTTGGTGCGTAAAGGCAACCCTAAAAATATCAAGGACTGGGACGATCTGGTTAAATCCGATAACGTCGTTATCCTGTCCAATCCTAAAACATCGGGCAATGCCCGTTACAGCTATTTGGCGGCATGGGGTTATGCCTTACGCAAATTGGGCAGTGAAGAAAAAGCACAGGAATTTGTTACTCAACTGTTCAAGCATGTCCCGGTTTTGAGTACCGGAGGACGCGCAGCAACCAATGCCTTTATTCAGAACAATACCGGCGATGTGTTGCTAACGTTCGAAAACGAAGCCTTTTTGATTGCAAATGATCTGGGTGCGGACAAGTTTGATGTGGTTATACCTTCAACCAGTATAGAAGCCGATCATCCGGTCGCGATTATCGATCCGATCGTCAGTAAAAAAGGTAACGAAAAGGTTGCCGAAGCTTATCTTAACTTTCTCTGGACCGATGCCGGCCAGGAAATAATCGCCAAACATCATTATCGTCCGCGCAATCCTGAAATTCTTGCTCGTCACGCCGATGAATTCGCCAAGCTGGAGCTGTTTTCAATTAATGACATCATCCCGGAGGGTTGGGCGGCCGCACAACGCATCCACTTTGCCGATGGAGGATTATTCGATCAAATTTATAAAAAGGAATAAGTTGAGCAAGCTATCCAATCAACAAAAAGGTGGTTAAAGATAAAAAACCATCGATTGGATGGAATTACGATGACCTGTTGGGGGATGGCACCCGACCGACAGGAATTAATTTTTTGAGGGCAACAATGAAATCAACGTTATCTATTGTCGGTTTAGCGACACCGCCGCTTTCGCAAAGCAATCAATCACCCGTGGAGAGCGGCAATGTCACGAAGTAGTATTATGCCGGGTTTTCGTCCGACGATCGGTTTCACCCTGATCTATTTGAGCCTGATCGTTTTAATTCCGCTAAGCACTCTGGTGTTTCAAAGTTTTCAGCTGAATTGGGACGATTACGTCCATATCATAACCAACAAGCGCGTACTGTCGTCGTTTCGGGTCAGTTTTTCCACCGCGCTGGTGGCCGCTTTGATTGCCGGATTCTTCGGCTTTATTGTCGCTTGGGTGCTGGTGCGTTATTCATTTTTCGGCAAACAATTTTTTCATGCCTTGATCGATTTCCCTTTTGCCCTGCCGACAGCCGTTGCCGGTATCGTCTTGGCAACTATTTTCCAGCCGAGCGGATTTCTGGGTAAATTACTGATTGATACCTTTGGCGTACAGGTGGCCTTTAAACCGGTGGGTATCGTGATGGCGCTGATTTTTATCAGCATCCCGTTCGTCGTGCGTACCGTCGAACCGGTACTGCTGGAATTCGAAACATCAATGGAAGAAGCCGCATCAAGTTTGGGCGCTACACGCTGGCAAGTGTTCAGCAAAGTCATTTTCCCGAACGTCCTTCCCGCTTTGCTGACCGGTTTCGCGCTGGCTTTTGCCAGAGGCGTGGGCGAATACGGCTCAGTCATCTTTATTGCCGGCAATATTCCTTATGTATCGGAAATTGTGCCGCTGTTGATTGTGACCAAGCTGGAACAGTTCGACATAGAAGGCGCCACGGCTATCGCCCTGACCATGCTGGTGATCTCTTTCGTGCTGCTGCTGTTGATTAATTTGCTGCAATTTTGGGTGCGTAAGCGCTCCGGACAATTATGAGGAAGATTCGACTATGAGCGCTGTTACCCAACCCATAAACCCGGCCAAATTGGTCGCGCGTCAACAACTGGCTTTGCAAGATGCGGATTGGGTCAGATGGAGCTTGATTGCAATTGCGGTAAGCTTTATCGGCCTGTTTATCTGCCTGCCTCTGGGCCTGGTGATTGTCAAAGCCTTATCTAAAGGCGTCGAGGCCTATTGGGCTGCATTATCTGAGCCCGACACGCTAGCCGCTATCAGGTTGACCTTATTGACCGCATTGATCACCGTGCCGTTGAACACGGTATTCGGCGTTGCCGCCGCCTGGGCAATTACCCGTTTTGAATTTAAAGGCAAAAGTCTGTTGACCACCTTGATCGACCTGCCGTTTTCAGTGTCGCCGGTTATTTCGGGATTGATTTTCGTGCTGTTGTTCGGCGCGGAGGGCTGGTTTGGCGACTGGCTGATAGCGCATGATGTAAAAATCATCTTTGCCGCCTCCGGCATTATCCTGGCTACCGTATTCATTACCTTTCCTTTCGTGGCGCGGCAGCTGATTCCGTTGATGCAGGAAATGGGCAGTCAGGAAGAAGAAGCGGCGCTGTCATTGGGCGCAAGTGGCTGGAAGACTTTTTGCGCGGTGACCCTGCCCAACATTAAATGGGCATTGCTGTACGGCGTGTTGTTGTGTAACGCCAGGGCGATGGGTGAATTCGGCGCGGTTTCCGTGGTTTCCGGTCATATCCGGGGCTTGACCAATACCCTGCCGTTGCATGTCGAAGTCAATTATAACGAATACAACATAGTCGGCGCCTTTGCCGGAGCTTCAATTCTGGCCGGATTGGCGGTTGTGACGTTGGTTTTAAAAACGGTTTTGGAATGGCAGCAAGCCAAACGATGACCACAATGATTTTATTTTTGAGATTCCCACTATGAGCATTTTACTTTCCAATATCAGCAAAAATTTTGGTACGTTTGCCGCACTGGATCATATTAATCTGGAAATCCCGGAAGGCGAGCTGGTGGCCTTATTAGGGCCTTCCGGTTGCGGCAAAACCACGCTGTTGCGCATCATTGCCGGTCTTGAAAGCGCTGATCAGGGGCGGGTATTAATTAGCGGCCAGGACAGGACCGATCATGATGTCAGCCAGCGCGGCATCGGTTTTGTGTTTCAGCATTACGCATTGTTCCGGCACATGACGGTGTTCGAGAACGTGGCGTTCGGCTTAAGAGTCAAGCCCCGCCGCGACCGGCCCAGCAACGATGTAATCACTAAAAAAGTCCATGCGTTGCTGGAGTTGGTGCAACTCGACTGGCTGCATGACCGTTATCCCGATCAACTGTCCGGCGGCCAGCGCCAGCGTATCGCCTTGGCTCGTGCCCTGGCCGTGGAGCCGGCGGTGTTATTGCTGGATGAGCCGTTCGGTGCGCTGGACGCCAGTGTGCGCAAGGATTTGCGGCAATGGCTGCGCAACTTGCATCACGACCTGAACGTCACCAGCATTTTTGTCACCCATGATCAGGAAGAAGCCATGGAAGTCGCCAGCCAGGTTGTGGTGCTCAATCATGGGCGCATCGAACAACAAGGCTCGCCCAGCGATATTTATGATCATCCGGCCAACGCTTTCGTGTCCCGCTTTATCGGGCAGACCAATATTTTTGACATGGAAGATCAAGATACCGATTGGCTGCAAACGGCTGGATTATCAACTGCGCACCAGAAAGGCAAGATTGTGCATGTACGCCCTCATGATATTGTTATTGAAAAATCGTCAGCCAATAGCGATGCCTTTGTAACCTTGAAAGACTGGCAGCATTTGGGCGCGCTGATCCGTATTGAACTGGTCAAGACCGGCGCCAACGGTCCGGCTGCAAGCGTTTATGCAGAAATGCCTAATGACCAGTTCAAGCGCTTGCATCTGAATAAAGGCGACAAAGTTGATTTGCGGATACGCCATGCGCATTGGTTTCATTAATTGACAGCTCAGCGAGTAAGGCATGCCCATCGGAGCGCTCGCCTTTATACACAAGCGTCTGCGGGCTGTCGTTAGGCGAGAAACATGCGATAGTCAGACCTCCCAGGTTTTAAAAACCTGGAAGGTCTGACGTGCAACGTTTTGACACAGAGGGGACGTTTCGAATCGAGCAACATGTTCCATCCTGCTTGATTCGAAAGTTACCCCCTTCGGCTACGCTCAGGACAGGCATGGCGCTGGATAACTATTTCCGGGATGACGACTTTTGGGCGGCGTTGTGTGTAACGATGAGCGCGGCGCGTGGGAACGATAAAATCACCGTATTTTTAATTACATCTTAAAAACTTCGTACCCTTCGTGTCTTCGTGGTTTTATGCTTTAATTTGAAGCCGATGGGGAGTCGTGCCGCCCCACACTACTTGCATATTTTAGACAAGGAACATCCCAAAAAATGAATTTAAGTCAAATTGAACTGCTCCGCGTTCTCCAGGAAAATGATTTCAGCCTTTCCAAAGCGGCGGAAAAAAATGCACATCGTGCAATCGGCGGTCAGTCGGCAATTACAGCTTTTTGAAGCCGAGCTGGGTTCCCCTATCTATGAACGGCAGGGCAAAAAACTGATAGGCTTGACCTCCTTGGGGCTGCGCATCATGGAGGAAGTCGCAACCATCAACCTGGCCAAAAACAATATCCAGACCATAGCCGCCGACTATATCGACAGCAACCAAGGCGTTCTGCATATCGCCACCACGCACACCCAGGCCAAGTATTTTTTGCCGAAACCTATCCTGCGTTTCAGGGAAAAATATCCGGGCGTCAGGATTTACATGATTGAAGCGTCGCCCGAGCAGCTGATTAATAAACTGCACACCCGGAAAGCCGATATTGCCATCTGCACCGAGAAAGTCGGCGAAGATACCGACTTGATCGTCAAGCCCTGCTATGAATGGCATCATGCGGTGGTGGTGCCAAAAAGTCATCCGCTGAGCGAGGGTGAAATTTCTCTTAAGCGACTCGCCTCTTATCCGATACTCACCTACAGCTTCGGTTTTACCGGGCGCTCAAATATCGAGACCGCATTTAAAAACACCGACATGGAACTGGATATTATCCTGGCCGCCGCCGATACCGACGTGATCAAGACTTATGTCCGTCTGGGGATGGGAGTTGGCATTATTGCCGGTATGGCGTATGACCCGGCAATGGATCAAGATCTGGTTGCACGGGATTTATCGCATCTTATTCCCAGTTCAAAAACCAAGATCGCCTATTTAAAGAACAACTACCTGCCTTTATACACGCAGCACTTTATCGACGAGCTGCTGGTTGCGGCTAAAGAGCTTGATCTCCACTAAGGAGCGGGATTCAAATAGCTTAAGGAATGCGCAGCGGTAACCAAATAAAGCACGTGTTTTTAGAGTTCTCATTACGGTTTGTCGTATAGTCGGAGTGCAAGCTTTGCTTGCGCTTGCAGGTAAAGCCTACACTCCATCCTTAAGTTGATGCGTATGACCAAAGAAAAGCCAAGGACTCAATCAAAATCTTTGATCAAGAACAGTATCTGAACTCATAATTTAATTATGTTATGAATAATACAATAATGTTATTATCATAACATGAATTGGATTATTTTAATTATGTCCCTGCCTACTGAAAACGCGACGATTCGTATGCGGGTATGGCGAGCTGTCAAGGCTTCAGGTGCCGCTGTGCTGCGTGATGGCGTTTATCTGTTGCCGGAACGGGATAACTGTCGTTTGTCATTTGAAGCCATAGCTGTCGATGTGCAATCAGGCGGCGGAACTACGAGCCTGATGCGAGTTGAAGCACTGGATGGCAGCGATTTTTCAGGTTTCTTTGATCGTCACGAGGCTTATGCTTTTTTTATTGATTGATGTCGATAAAGTCGGTGATGACTTCGCTGTTACCGGCAACGCTCAAGATGCCCTCAAACAGCTACGAAAGCTACGCAAGACGTTCGCCGGACTTGTTGAAACCGATTTTTTTCCAGGCGAAGCTCAAAAGCAAGCCGATACCGCCTTGCTGGAACTGGAGCTGAAGGCTAACCGAATATTGGCGCCGGATGAGCCCCACTCGATCGATGCGGTCATGCCCGATTTATCCGTTAGCGATTATCAAGCACGGCTTTGGGCAACTCGTCAGCGTCCCTGGGTGGATCGTTTGGCTTCCGCCTGGCTAATCCGCCGCTTTATCGATCCGCAAGCCCGCTTTGTCTGGTTGGAGTCAATCGCCGATTGTCCGGCTGATGCGCTGGGTTTTGATTTTGATGATGCCACCTTTAGTCACATCGGTTCTCGCGTAACGTTCGAGGTGCTGCTGGCGAGTTTTGCGCTGAATCATCCAGGCTTAAAGCGATTGGGGTTGTTGGTGCATTATCTCGATGTCGGCGGCATCCAACCCCTCGAAGCGATTGGTGTTGAAACGGTATTGGCAGGATTGCGCGACACTGTCAGCAATGATGATCAACTGTTAGCTTCCGCCAGTGCTGTTTTTGATAGTTTGTTGGCGGCTTTTGAGAAAGGAGTAACTTCTAATGGCTCGACTTGAAAAAACCTCAACCGATAACACCTTAACCCGACCTGATCCGGTGAGTTTCCGGCAGGCCTTCCGTTTCTGGCTAAAACTCGGCTTTATCAGCTTCGGCGGCCCAGCCGGGCAAATCGCCATCATGCACCAGGAATTGGTCGAGCGGCGGCGCTGGATTTCGGAAAGGCGTTTTCTGCATGCGCTGAATTACTGCATGCTATTGCCGGGGCCTGAAGCGCAGCAACTCGCGGTATATCTCGGCTGGCTGATGCACCGCACCTGGGGCGGCGTGGTCGCAGGGCTGTTGTTTATCCTGCCGTCGCTGTTCCTGTTGATGCTGCTAAGCTGGATCTATCTGGCCTACGGTCATGTACCTGCCATTGCCGGTGTGCTTTACGGTATCAAACCCGCCGTCACAGCTATCGTGCTGTTTGCGGCGTACCGCATCGGCTCGCGGGCTTTAAAAAACGGGCTACTGTGGGTTTTAGCGGCGCTGGCCTTTGTCGCGATCTTCGCATTGCATGCGCCGTTCCCGTTGATCGTATTGATCGCGGCCTGCCTCGGAGCCATTGGCGGACGCATCGCTCCTGACAAATTTGCCGTGGGCGGCGGGCATGGCGCGGTTAAACAAAGCTACGGCCCCGCGTTGATCGATGACGACACGCCGACGCCGGATCATGCCCGGTTCCGTTGGACGCACCTGCTTAAAATCGCAGCGGCAGGATTGGTTTTGTGGGGCGGCGTGATCGGATTCTTGTGCGGACAATACGGCTGGAACGGTGCGTTGACGCAAATGGGCTGGTTTTTCACCAAGGCGGCGCTGCTGACTTTCGGCGGCGCTTATGCGGTCTTGCCTTATGTGTATCAGGGCGCAGTGGAACATTACCATTGGCTGAGCGCCACGCAAATGATCGACGGCTTGGCGCTGGGCGAAACCACGCCCGGTCCGCTAATCATGATCGTCACCTTCGTCGGCTTTCTGGGCGGCTGGAGCCAGTTGCCGTTCGGCCCGGATGCGTTGTTAATGGCCGGCGTGGTCGCGGCGGTCGTAGTCACTTATTTCACCTTCCTGCCCAGTTTTTTGTTTATCCTGGCGGGCGGTCCGTTGGTAGAATCCACGCACGGCAATTTAAAATTCACCGCGCCGCTGTCGGCAATTACCGCGGCCGTGGTGGGCGTGATTCTCAATCTTGCGGTATTTTTTGCATGGCATGTGTTCTGGCCGCAAGGTTTCGCCGGACATTTCGACGGCATTGCCGCACTGATCGGCGTATGCGCTTTGATGGCGCTGTTCCGATACAAGGCGGGCGTTATTCCGGTCATCGCCGCTTGCGGTGCGGCCGGGTTGTTGTTCTTGTTTATCAAACCCTGGCTGGTCCAGTATGGAGTTTTCTTATGAAGTCGTTACGTTGGTCTCAAATAGGTATTATCGTTTTGTCTGTCTGGGTTGCCGGGCAATCCGTTGCACAACAAGCATTCAATAGCCCGGTTGCATTGGATACGGTCAAAATCGAACAGCTCACCGGCATCAAGGGAAAGTTGGATGCGGCCGAGTCTGTTTTTAAGGTCAGTCAGCCCCGCGCCGATCTGAATGCCATCGTCGCAGGCGTCAAAATGACCCCGCCAATGGGATTGACCTCCTGGGCGGGATTTCAGGCGGTAGGCGATCAAGTCATGGTGATGGGCGACATCGTGTTGCAGGAAGACCAGATCAATCCGGTGATGAGCACGGCGCTGGAAAACGGCATTGAGGTCACCGCACTGCACAACCATTTTCTCTGGGATACGCCCAGAATTATGTTCATGCATATCGGCGGCATGGGCAATCTGGAGACGCTCGCTACCGGTGTCGGCAAGGTCTTTGCTAAAGTTCAGGAAACGCGTAGCGGTAAGAAGCCGGCGGCTGCAATCAAACTTGATGCAGCCAAAACGTCGCTTGATCCCAAACCGATTGAAGCCATCATCGGCGCGCCGGTTGAAAAAAACAGGCGAAGTTTATAAAGTGACGCTGGGCCGCACAACCCAAATGAACGACCACAGTGCGGGTAAAGCGATGGGGGTCAATACCTGGGCGGTATTCGCCGGTAGCGACGAGAAAGCTATCGTCGAGGGTGATTTCGCGATGCTCGAATCCGAGCTTCAAGGCGTATTGAAAGCCTTGCGAGGTGCAGGCATCAATATCGCCGCCATTCATCATCACATGGTAAATGAAACGCCGAAGATCGTTTTTTTGCACTATTGGGGGGCAGGCTCTGTCAGCGACTTGGCGAAGGGAATCAAAGCCGCACTCGATACCCAGGCAAAATCATAGAGCCCGCCAGGCCATGATCCGATACGCCCTAAAAATCATCTTTTCAACAGCTATTCTCATAGCCGTTGCCGAGTTGGCTAAGCGCAGCTCTTTTTGGGCTGCTGCTTTGGCCTCTTTGCCGCTCACCTCGCTACTGGCGTTCGTCTGGCTCTATCTTGATACAGGAGATATTGAGAAAGTAGCTGCGCTTTCCGACGGTATTTTCTGGCTAATTTTACCGTCGCTGGTGCTATTTATCGTTTTGCCGCTGTTACTTCGTTACGGTCTTGGATTCTGGTTAAGCTTGGGTGTTGCTTGTTTTGCTACCGCTACCGCCTATTTCGGCATGATTAAAGTTTTAGGGGCGTTTGGTATTCGCATTTAGCCTGGTGGGTAGGTTTTTTATCTTTGCGTCATCGAGAGAGTATCGTACACAACACCATAAATAGTCATAGGGTGATGGTATGACTCTGTTCATCTTATAATTTTTATTTGGCTTGCCCCATATTGGGCTGCTCCCAGATAAGCAAGCCGGACAGAAAAGTTATTTCCTGAAGAAAGCTACAATCTTTTAGTTGATACATTAAAACCTACAATACCGGCAAACTCATTGCCGCTATTTTGTTCCGGTACAGACACGCCCATATATAGTTGAAACCGTGATGTTATGTTCAATAACATATTAACCGTGGCGCCCGACAACGAGTGATGTCCACTGATATAATCCATTTGTAATGACAATCTATCTTGGATCAGTGTAATTTCAGTACCGGTCATAAAACCAATTTGTCGTGATGTTCCGGTCAAAGCAGCGTTAGCGATATAAGGGCCGGCATGTATCAATAGCCATGGCGTAACATCATACCGATTGTCTAAATAAGTATAGTCATACCATAATTGCGGCTGTAGATTCACCATAGCCAGCCCGTTCTGTGAACCGGCGACTATGGAGAGATCATCATTGACAGTGAATGTTTTGGCGACGTTAAAAAATGTATCGCCCTGAAATTGTTTGTTACCGCCTAATATCTGAGTGTTTATCAACGCTAAACTAAAATCCCATCCGTGAATGGCTGAATAGCCAACGACTATATTTTCGAATGTACCGGCCCGGTATACATCTGTTTCTGCATTAGCTGTCCAAGCATCTTCCTTATCGGTAACGGGATTAATTTTTAAGCGTTTTTGTTGGCGATGCGACTTTGTTTTATGTTGGCTATCAGCAGCATAGTCAACACCGCTATACATTAAACCTGCAATTATTAAGATAAGGGCTACCGGATAATTATGCGCAATACCCTTAATGACAATTCCAAGCATGATTATTCTGTCAGTTAAAATATTATATTTTATTATATAACCTCTTAACGCAACGGAAAGAGCTGATTTTCAAGATTCAACCGCTGTTTTTAGAATCATCCTTTAGCGCGGGGGAGATTTAATATATGACGAATAAGCTCATCATCGACGGTTCCCACGGAGAAGGCGGCGGGCAAATCCTGCGCAGCGCGTTGAGTCTGTCCGCCATCACCGGGCGTCCGGTGCGCATCGAGAAGCTCCGCGCGAACAGGAAAAAGCCGGGGCTGGCGGCGCAGCATCTGACTTCGGTACGGGCGGCGGCGATGCTCTGCGACGCCGAAGCGAAGGGCGCGGAACTCGGCTCGCAAACGCTGCAATTCATTCCCCGCAAGCCGGTTCGGGCCGGCGATTATTCTCTGGACGTGGCCCATGCACGGGAAGGCGGCAGCGCCGGCGCGGTCATGCTGGTGCTGCAAACCTTGCTGCCGCCGCTGGCGTTGGCTACGGGCGTATCCAACGTTATGTTGCGCGGAGGCACGCATGTCGACATGAGCCCTTCCTACGATTATGTGCATGATGTCTGGCTGCCCACGCTCGCCCGCATGGGCGTGCGCGCCGAGCTTTTTCTGGTGCGATCCGGCTGGTACCCGGTGGGGCGGGGCGAAGTGAGGCTGCGGATCGAGGGATCAGGAGAATTGCTTCCCTTGCGCCAGGAACATCGCGGCCCGTTGCGAGCGGTTACGGGACGCGCTCTGGTTGCCAACCTGCCCGCCCATATTTGCGAGCGAATGGCTGCCCATGCGCGCGATCTTCTGGAGCAGGCCGGGATGGCGGCGGAAATCGAGGCGGTCGTTATGAAGGCGGCCTGCCCCGGTGCCGGTTTGTATTTGACGGCGCATTACGAAAACAGCTTGGCCGGTTTCGGCGTCCAGGGGAAGCGCGGCAAGCCCGCCGAGCAAGTTGCCGAGGAAGCCTGTTTTGCGCTCCTGCATCACTATCGATCAGGCGCGACTCTGGAACAGCATCTCGCCGACCAGTTGATTTTGCCTGCCGCCTTATGCCGGGGCGAATCAGTGTTCGGCGTCGAGCGCATCAGTCCGCACCTCGTCACCAACGCTTGGGTGGTTGAGCGTTTCGGACTGGCGCGGATAGACATCGCCCCGGCCGCCGACGGAACCGGTTTCGTCAAAATCCTTGCAGGCGGGTAACGCCCTCATGATCCCCATTCAAGACCTTCTCCATCGCATCCGCTGGGACCCGGAATTCGGCCGCGGCGAGTTCGTCATCGGCTACTACGACCGGGTCGAGCACGAAATCATCCGCGTGCCGTTTCGCGAAATCGCATTGCCAAAGGACGGCCCCGGCGTTTTCGAACTGATCGACCATGAGGGACAGGTGCATACCATTCCCTTGCACCGGGTCAGGTCGGTTTACAAGAACGGCGAGTTGATCTGGCATCGGGAGTGAGCGGGGGATGTCCATGCCGTCATGATCAGCAAAGCGTATAAGGTCGCTGCATTGAAGGACAGTCGGAATCGTTTGATTGCTGCCTGATGTACTTATCGCCATAAACCATCCTGATAATTTCCCTCTTGGCTTCCAGCCAGTCGCGCAGTTCATTCCCAGGCTTAAATTCACGTTTTTCCGCTTTGTAATAGGCCGCTTCGGCGATCATCGATTTAAGGTTTACATCCAGCTCGTAGACAGGGACGGGATTCTCCGGAGTAAACCCAAACTTAACAAGGCCTAAAACGGTTTGCGGCGAGCTGTTTTTAATGCCGATTTCCAGAGGTTCCAATTCTGCCAACGTGCCGAAAAGACGATCCCATATCGAAAAGACCGCGCCGTAGTTGGTGTCGTGCTCGTTACGTTCCGTTGAATGGTGCGCACGGTGCAAATAGGGCGCGATGATGACCTGCCCCAAGCGTTTCTCGCCGCGAAATGAAATATTGGTGTGATGAAACATGATGAACAAGGTCAATAGGGTTTCATTGATCAGCACCATCGTTGCGTCTACGCCGAGCAAGATAATGTAAGCCGATTTCAGCGCGGTGATGATTAACAGCTCGACAATATGCAGCCGAAATGCGGTCGAGACATTCAAGTGAGGATCGTTGTGATGCACTTTGTGGAACATCCACAGGCCATCAAAGCGGTGACTGAGTCTGTGCCAGCAATAGAGCATCAAATCGAGCAATACAAACGACAGCAGGGCTTTCCATGCAGGATTGGCGATGTAACTCAGCAGTCCCCGGTCTGAATAGTGTTCGGCGACCATCAACAAGGGGGTTGCCGACAGTAACGAGATAACGAGACTGTTAAAAACAAACAGGCTGACATTGGTTCGATAAGACTGACGCGACTGTTTAAGGGATAAGCCGCGCTTGGGATAGTTAAGCTCAAGAGCCGACAGGACGACAAATGCAATAAGCAGGATCAATGTCGCCAGTTCTCCCGACATGCTTGAGAGTCCTGTTAAATAGGACTCAACAAAGGTGATGAGTGACGTAATTTCGCTGGACATTGTCTTTACCTCGATACAAATTTACGTGAACCTAGTACAACGATATCTTAAGTATAAGCGGTGACAATTTGATGAAAAGGCTGGGTGATAATTCCGATGTGCTCGGGCTCTTTACTTAAGAAAACGTTTTGATTAAATACCAGCAAAATCCACGCCACAAACTGCTTTTTAGCCGAGGAAGGCCGCAAGGTGCAGTCAATGCCTCCCTGCAAGCCATGATTGCCAAAGGTTTGAGGTTTATGAAGAAGAACGGGGATTGCAGAGAGCGTTGGAAGAAGGTTTATGGGTTAGCCGCCGGATTGCATCAGTCCGGTGCAATTGTTCTTTTTTACGCACCTTCGCAACACCAAACCACCAAGCGCCGTTATTATGGCAATCGGGATGCCGCGGGTGGGCCGGATTTTTTTGCCCACCCGTACAAATACGAAATCACCCAAAGTCAGGTAATGCCTTTTTCCAGGCCCCCCAGGCTACTTGTCTAACACACGTATTCTCTCGATTTGAGAGTCGTTACGCATCCGCGCTATTTAGCCAAAGATCGTGCTTATTACATAGACTTAGCGCGTATACCGCGCCGCTGTAGTTTTTAAGCGTAAATGTTGAAACAGCCGCACTGTCCTTGGTTGGGTCAAACAAATGTTCATCGATAAACTTATAGTTCTTATCTAACAGGACATGCTTAACAATGTAATGTTCGTAGCCTTTTATTTCGTGGGGAGTGACAATTTTTACCGTGGTAATGTCTTCGGCTTTGGTAATTTCAATCGTGGGTAAATGGGTGGCGACTTTTCCCGCCCAGCGCCCCGGCGCTTCTTTTGTATAATAAATATCCCTTGATGCCGTTGCCTGCTCATCGCCGGCAGCCAGTGCCAGGGTGGGGGCGATCAGGCTAGCGCCTGCACTTGCTACACTTAAGCGAATAAAATCGCGACGTTCCATAGTAATTCCTTGTTATTGGTTAGTGACTAATAGCGGATTAAATTTGATGCGGTAAAAACTTATGTTTCCTGGTTCTTATGGCTACCTCGCACATTAAATGCACCATTAAATTTCATCCTCATTGCTTGGATTTAAGCTGATTGGGATACCAAAAAGTTGTATGACACTGTTCGCAGGTTTCATCGACTCGGCCTCCGATTTCACGCAAAGCCGCTGGATTCTTTGCCTCTATCGCTGCCAGCGTTTCTTCGGCTGTCGCCTGAAGTTGTTGCGCATACCTGAAAAAAATCTCCGGCTTCGCATCAATTAATTGCTGAATTTCTTCAGGACTTTTTTTGACGCCGGGGATTTCAAATTTCGAGTCCTTTATCGCTACGAGACGACCGCCTTCGCTCAACCGCACGGCCGCGTAAAGCAGCGTGGCGGCGTATTGCCTGGCCGCCGCCCATTCTTGGTCCGTATGCGGCTGTTTCTCTCCTATGCCGGACTTGCTGACTGAGTTCCAAACTCCGTCAGAGGCGGGAGCAATCAACGACAGCATCAGCTCTTGAATCGTGGCTGACGATTCAAGACTTTCCTTCTGGTCGCGGATGACCGATTTCTGCGAACACGCTGAAAATACCGATAGCGCTATTACGATGAGGGCGAACTTTAAGGTTAAGAGCATCTGAATGTTGGGTTATTGATAAAAACGTCAGTTGTTTCCCGCGCATCGGTTAATTCCGGGCCGGTCGACAAATGATGAACATTAATTGATCGCAAAGCAATAGAACAGACCCGCTCCGCCGGTTTTAACCAGGTTTTCCTGCCCGCAGCCTTTGCTGGCATGCGCTGAATTCCAGGACGTATTGCCCCCGCCGGTACGATCGAAATGCCCCACTTGAGCCGAACCGTCTTCAGCGCTGCTGGTGTAATTTTTACAGGTATGGTCGGCTGCATCGGTAAAAGCGGTGCCGTCGGGTTGAGAACCGGTAAGAATATCGTGCTGGTTGGGCTTGTCCCCGGCGCCGTTAACCGTTTCATTTTTCTCAGTGAGCACTGTTGTTCTGCTCAGGTTATTACCGAGTCTTGCGAGCTCCAGCGTGTTGCCATGTAAATGTGCAATGTTTTTAGCTACTTCGGCGCCTTTCGCGTTGTGCCAAGGGCCTGAGCCGATACGGTCGCGAGCATTGATTACGGGCTGACCGTCAGCGGCTTGTGTACTCAAATAGGCGTGCCAAGTCTTATTGACGCTTCCTGCGGCTTCCGCCAGCTTTTGGCAATGTGCATCGGCTCCGGCCAAGCCGCCAAGCTCTGCACCTTTTCCTATCCCTACGCTGGTGACAAAAAAGCTCAGCGGTTCTTTGGGTTTCGTATCAGCGGCAGGAATAGGCACCGCTGTCGGAGCGGGTGCCGGTGCAGCGACGGGCGTCACAGATGCAGGCTGATCCGCGGCTATGGCGAGTGAAGTGCTTAACAGCAGCGAACCCAACAGGATTGTATTTTTCATAGTATTTTTCTTTTTAATATTTAAGTAATGGGCTGGCGGGGTTGCGGTTTTGGAGCTTTAAGCGAATCCAATCGCGTGCCCTGCAAGTCCGGCAACATGACCCTCAAACTGGC
>Ga0160176_106468_pt1 | contig 16819 bp, 20 predicted proteins | sample met4sta_FD_108564 | JGI IMG/M metagenome (GOLD analysis project Ga0160176, IMG submission 108564) | Synthetic bacterial communities of pure cultures from sediment of Lake Washington, USA, under low oxygen conditions - MT... | ecosystem: Engineered > Modeled > Simulated communities (microbial... >...
TCGATAGAATCGCGTGCAGTGAGAAACAGTACCGGGGTCTGCTTGCCGCTACGCCGTAACTCTTTGAGTACAGACCAGCCATCGCGCAACGGCACCATAACATCGAGAATGATCAGGTCGTACTCAATCGTAGTGGCCAGCAGTAAGCCCTCTTCGCCGTCAATGCCAACATCGACGATAAAGCCTTGCTCAGTCAGCCCTTTTTGCAAATAGGCGGCGGTTTTTTTTTCGTCTTCGACAATCAGGATGCGCATGGTAGAACATTTCTACGACCAGCGAATAGGGCAGATTTCCCCAGGAATTTCTCAATCCATCGAAACTGATTGTAATTTTCCACACGTTCACCGCGGCAGGGAGTGCCTGATGGTACAGCCGCGCGACCTATGGCGCCTCCAGCAAGCGTGACATCGACTTCTACTGTGGGATTGCTACGGGAATCGAGAATCTCTCTGGCGTGGACAGATCGGATGTTGGTTTTCATATCTTTTTCCTGATTGGTGTAAAACTCCGTTACGTTACTGTTCCAGCATTGTTAGAAGCACTCATGAGTTTTGAAATCCAATGCTGCGCTAAAGCTATTATAGTCGTTCAGATAAGTCACGTCTTTGATGTTCGGTTAATGTTGGTCGAGTTAGGCGATTGCTCTAATCGACCACTTTAAAATCCTTTTCCTTAGCGCTGTCGCCAATAAATTCCAGTTGCTAATAAAGATAAGAAAAATTTATTTCGCATTCGTGTAAAAAAGATGAAGTGACCAAGCCGCCAGTTTTATACATGTTCCGCCCGCAAAAAACAGCTGCCGCCCGCTTATCGGTACCATGTCATTTGTTTAAACGTACCCCGATTACCACGCATAAAATTAAATTGCCATGATCTCGAGGTTAATGGCATCGGCTGTGTGGCCTCTACTTTTTGTTATATATCTTGAGTACCAATTCATAAAACCATTTTGGACGAAACAACACGACCAAAATTAAAATTATTGAGATGATAGGAATGGGGTTAATCTTAATAATTGAAATAAACGAAAGAATGATAAGAATGATAAGGCAGAGAATACGAATACGCATGGTTTATTTCCGTGATAGCAAACGCATGGAGCATTATAAGATAATTTGATAGGAGGATACCTATAATAATCCCCCTATTCATCCACAAAAAAAGCCGCCGTAGCGGTATAATTTTTGTCTTTCCATTGGCCGTTATTCACTGATAAACCCGATTTGTCCAAACCCTGTCCAATAGATTATAGCCTTGAACTAATCAGGATTAATGAATTGATCGAAAGCGGGCATAGCTTGGGGTCTGCTCACGAAACGAAAAAACCGTACGCTAAGCATTATTGATTTGTCTCTCGTATTTTCATCGTTATCTACCGTAAATAACAAAATAACCGAGACAATCAAGTTATTCGGACGAATATAGTCGATCAATAACAGTCTTGAACCAGATAGGCCTAAATAGAAAAATGTACAGAAAAACAATGGAAGAAACAGGGAATGGACTAAAGTCCAGAATCATCATTACCAGAATTACAATCAACCATTTTAATTGCCAAATAAATGATGGGTGTCTCATTTAGTCTCCTTGTGGCGACCATGTAATAGCACATTCCAGATTCTCATAACGAATCACCAATTTATTATTTTATTTAAGATATAGTCTACTAAAGGACTTGGAAATTACAAACATCCTAATTTAGGATGGATAGTTAAAAACCTCCGGAAAAGCGGGGTTAATTAACCGTTGCGGCCTGGCAATGCTGCATAAACTAGCGGGTGTGATCCCGTCCAGGTAATCGCTATTGGCTCTGGTTAGGTGGTCATCGAGTCCAAGATAAAGTTTGTAAAGCAGAGGATATTTTAATACTATCATTATTGTAATCAGAAAAGTAGCCTCTGGTTAGAGACGGTTTTCGATTTAAGCCTTATTGATTGAGTCATCGAACTTAATAGCAACGGAGAATTTCATGGCAGCTGACATCATGCTTATCGTCGCGGTCACATCTGTCATTCAGTCCCTGTTCGGGGCCGGCATATTACTGTTCGGCACGCCTCTTTTGCTGCTGTTCGGATACGAATTTGTCGATGTACTGATCGTGCTGCTGCCGATTTCGCTCGCCATCAACCTGCTGCAAATCTTCCAGCACCATGCTCATATCGATTTTGCCTTTTACCGGAAAGTATTGCTATTGACGTTACCGCTCATCGCGGTTTTTCTGTTTTTGGTGACCCATCTGCGTATCAACATCGGCCTGATTATCGGCCCGTTTCTGCTGTTGCTTGCCCTGAAGGAATTTTCCACAGCCATAGCCCGAATCATCGACCGGATGATGCAATATGAAACCGCTTACTTCGTGATCATGGGGGTGGTGCATGGGCTCAGCAACCTGGGCGGTTCGTTGTTGACCGCCATCGTCCATCACAAAAATTATGAAAAGGATGTCGCGCGGGTGACCGTGGCGGCCTCTTACGGCACTTTCGCAGTGGTACAGCTGTTGACCTTATGGCTGTTCAACGGGCGACAGATCGATGTGCCTGTCTACGATAACCTTATCTATCTAACCGTTGGTGCGCTGATTTTCGTGCTAAGTGACGAGGTGTTTTACGCGCAGATCAACCGTGAGAAATACCGTCACATTTTCTCGGTGTTTCTGGCGCTCTCCGGTCTTGTGCTGGTATTAAAATCTTTAGGTTGACCCCATGATTTCTAAGGCGCATTCAGGGATGGAAAAACGTATTGCGGCGTTCGAGGCTGAACCCTATGCTGCGGGATGACTTATGAATCAACTGATCGCAATCGCCTTGGGCGGTTCCTTGGGCGCGGTGACGCGCTTTCTCGTGGCGAACGGCATTTATGCCCTATTGGGTCGTGGTTTTCCTTACGGCACTTTGTTCGTGAATGTGTCGGGCTCGTTCATGATGGGTTTTTTAACGGCACTACTTATGCTGCAACGTTTCGTTTACACTGCGGAATACCGTGCGGCGATTCTGATCGGTTTTTTGGGTGCCTACACCACCTTTTCCACCTTTGCCCTGGAAACGTTTTACCTATTCGAAGAAAGCAATCTACTAAAGGCTTTTTTGAACATCTTCTTGAGCGCAGTGCTCTGTCTGGTAGGCGTTTGGTTCGGCCTCGTATGGGGACGGATGATCTTCGCGAATGATGTTTACCCGTGGCTGGGACATGGTATGCCTTATGCCGATATGGCGCTAGGGTTGACCTTTGCTTTTTTGCTGGCAGTTCTGGCGGAGTTCGCATTTATGCGATTGAACTCTGCCCCCGAGCTGCGAGCCGTCATTCTTGTTTTACTGCTCGGTGTGCTGACGATTTCGTCAACGCTGTGGCTGGCGTTCAGGCTGTCCGAAATTCGGCTTGAACTGCATGGTCTGCTGAGCATTTTTGCCATCAATGCCCTGTTTGGTGTAGCGGTGGTTTGGTTAGGTACATTAGTGGGGAATTGGTTATGGCAGCTCAATCTATTACGGTAGCACGGATTTATCTTCGGGAAGCTGAACATCTGCTCACCAAGATCATTGACTTTTTACACAAGGAAGAGAAAGTATCAGGCGTTACGGTATTTCAAGGTATTATGGGTTTTGGGCCAGATGGAACTATCCGTACTAGCCGTTTGCTTGATTTGTCCTTGGATTTACCTTTGGTAGTCGAATTCTACGATTTACCTGAGCGGGTTGAAAGCGTAATCGACCATCTTCAAAATAATATGGGGTTGCCGCATGTAGTGAGCTGGCCAGCAATTAGCCATATCAGAGACATTTGAGCGCTTACCGTGCGTTCTTATTTTGCTGCTCGGCGCCTGACGATTTCGTCAACGCTGTGGCTGGCGTTCAAACTGTCCGAAATCCGGCTGGCTTGAACTGCATGGTCTACTGAGCATTTTCGCCATCAATGCCCTGTTTGGTATAGCGGTGGTCTGGTTAGGTACATTAGTGGGGAATTGGTTATGGCAACTCAAACTATTACGGTAGCGCGAATCTATCTGCGCGAAGCCGAACATCTGCTCAACAAGATCATCAAGTTTTTGCACGAGGACGAGAAAGTCTCGGGTGTTACGGTGTTAAGAGGTATTATGGGTTTTGGCCCAGATGGAGATATTCGTACCGCCTATCTGTTGGACTTGTCCCTAGACTTGCCTCTGATAATCGAGTTCTACGATTTACCTGAACGGGTTGAGAGCGTAATCGATCATCTTCAAAATCATATGGGGTTGTCGCATGTCGTAAGTTGGTCGGCGACTAGCCATCTCAGAAGCCTGTAATCGACGCTCCCATTATCTAAGATGGTAAACAACATGAAAAACGTCATCGAAAAAATAGGCAAAGCCCTGCAAGAGCAGGCGATACCAGCGGCGCAGAAGCTCCAGGCCATCGCTTCGGATGTGCTGACCATGTTAGGCAAAAAGGCCGAAGAAATGGCCAGGGAAATCAACAAGCCCTCGCAACCCATCACGAGGGTGAAAGATACCACAGACCGAGCGGAAAACCATATGTACAGCCCAGTGCCGACCGCTCACGGAGATGAAACCGTTGCGAAGGTCAGTCGGCGGCTATCCGGTCAATCCAATGCTTTTAATTCGGTTGAACTGCTGTTTGTCACTGATACCGATAACAGGCTACAAGGCGTGGTGTCTTTGTCCAAGCTGTTGGGAGCAACACCCAAGACGGTCATTAATGAGCTAATGAACAGTGATATTACCAGTGTCACCCTTGCCGACCATCCAGAACAAGTGGCTGAGGTGGCGTTAACCCATCTAATACCTGCCGTGCCGGTGGTGGACGACCAGGGATGCCTGCTCGGTGCCGTCCCCGCGCACACAGTATTCAAACTCATGCGGGAGGACCATATCCAGGATATGGATCGCTTGGTTGGGATATGGCGGAACTCAGATCAAGCTTTGTCTGCCATCGAGGGAGATCCGCTACGCCGCGTGATGGATCGCTTGCCCTGGTTGGTCGTGGGAACCGTGGGCTGTGTATTAGCAACCGGACTGATGGCAACATTTGAAAATACGCTGAGGGCTGATTTGGCGGTCGCTTTTTTCATCCCTGGTATTGTGTATCTGGCCGATGCCATTGGAACCCAATCAGAAGCGATTGCGGTGCGGGGGCTTTCGTTCAGCAGTACGCCGATTTCGCAGTTGCTAAAGGGGGAGCTTAAAACCGGCTTGTACCTGGGTATCGCATTGACACTGCTTGTTTTTCCGGTCATTTGGTTTACGTTTAACGCGTCGCTGGCGTTTTCGGTGTCGGTTGCCTTGATTTGCGCCAGCAGTGTCGCTACCAGCATCGGCCTTTTGTTGCCTTCGCTTCTGTCCCGACTGGGAAAAGATCCAGCTTACGGAAGTGGTCCGGTCGCCACGATTATTCAGGATTTGCTTAGCCTCCTGATCTATCTCAGTGTGGTCAGCCTACTGGTTTTTTGATAGCGATTCGTTGGATGGAAAACCCAATAGGGTGAATTTGAACAAACGACAGAAATGTTTCATAGGATTTTAAGCGGTGGCAAGGCGAAAACTTCCGGTGTATTGCCGCGCTCTTACTGCCGTTGTTGCACTATTCGATGAATACCGGAAATTCGAGCTTATTCGATAAACATAGATATAGAAATATCAGGCCTTTTTATCTAATCTACCTTAATTGTACTTTGTTGAATATATTGAGAAAGCTATCTTAAGTAAGCAGTATTTCGATCTGTCCCCAATTGCTTGCCGGGAAATAGAAAGGTATCCTGATAGGGTCATTTGGATCTTAGAGTAATTTTTTCAGCGCTTCAAAATCTTTTTTGGCATCTTTCAATTCTTGCTCAGCTTCTTGTAAAGCAGATTCTTTAGCGTGTTTAGTCGCCTCTTTCAATTTTCTAGTAGCTTTTGAGCGTGCATTATTTACTTTATCACCGCCGCTGATTTCCTTGCTTGCATCACTCGCCTGTTTGATAAGCGCAGCAGCCTCTTCGTTACTTGCGCCTCTGTTAATTCCATCAATGGCTGCTTGTATTTTAGCGACTACCCTATCAATTGCTTCAGCAGGTTTGTAGGTAATTTTCATTTTATCAAAGTTCGGTACGCCCAGGCTTATTAATGCCACCTGCATATCAATTGCTTCAGCAGGTTTGAAGGTAATTCTACCTGGATCCACTTTGGCCAAAGCTGAAGTTGAAACAACGCCAATAGAAGCTGCAATAAATAAAGATAGCAAGATTGTTTTCAATGCTTTCATTTCACTAATCCTCAAGTTATTATTATTTCTAGTTATTTTGGTAAAAGGGCTGCTATATTATTTCCGGTGAAAATTCAACCACATTGGCAAATATTTGACCTGTTAAAGCTTGTCGGGTATGTTTTTTATGCACGACATTTCCATGCTTGAATACGTCAATGGCCTTCGGACTTGCCCATCGCCGTGTCTTCATCGAACTCCGGTTCGTCGGGCAACAATAAAGTGTTGCCCGACCTCTAATAAAACTCGTCTTTACTGTCGCTGTTAAACATACGAGGGCACAAAAGTGCCGTTGTTGAGGTGCGATGTGTATATCAATCGTTAAGTTTGATATATTGGATTACTTGAGGCCGCCCTGGCCACTGGCATCAACAGGCCGGAGCAAGGATTTAAAAACCTCAAGAGCTTCTTTTAAAGAATCAGCTGCGCCGGTTGTATTACCTTCCTTCGTTTGACGGCGGGCGTTTGCGATGGCTCTGGAACCGCGTTGTTTTTTTAACTCAAGAGAGCCGCCAAAGATGTCTTTAGAAGATTGCCCAGCGGCTTTAATATGCTCTTGAGCCATTTCCAACTCATTCGCATTTACTGCTTTCAGAGCAGCTTCAAGGTGTGTAATGGTATTGTTAATAGGTTGTGCCATACCTACTGCCGCAACTGTAACATTGCTACCTGCACCTATAGACAGGGCTAAAAAACCAGCAACTAAGAATTTTTTAAAAATATCCATCATGTTATAAAACTCCTCAAAGGTGTTAATTTCTCTAAACTCTTATTCAAGTGACACTGCATCACTTAAGGAAGCGCTGACTAGAACCCCAGTAAGTTATTCGCAACAAATCGGCATACAATAGAGCTAATGTGAAAGTTTGAAACGTCCAACATTATTCGATTAACAATTACTAATGTATTTCTCTACATAATTTAAAAATACAATATTTCGAGCTTAAAATGCAATATGCGTGAATACCTAGGGAAGCGCTGAACAAATCATTTTCGCTCATAGCTCGACAAGCCCACTGCTATGAAATCGATATGTTATCGTTCATCTTGAGCAATCTGAAGGATTTAATCAGCGCTTCCTTAGGTCTTTTATGTTCATGATGGATTTCATTCTCCTATCATGAACGAGCTTTAAGCGTTTGCCAGACTCATTTTCCGTTAGAAATATAGTACTCCTTCAGGACTCATCTAGCATTGGAAGAGGCTGCTGTCAATAGCCCAAAAAGCATGTTAGGATTGCAAAGTTATAATCTCAGCGTCGCGACTAAGCGCAGGGGGTAAGTAAGGAGTTCAAAAGCAAGCCTAATGTCATGGACAAGAATATCGGCTGCCATCAGCGTCTCCACCGCCACACCTTCGCGCTGTGAGACAGCGATAGCGAGTCCGGCTGCTCGAAGCATCAGACGATCATTAAGTCCATTGCCGATTGCGGCGCAAGCTGCGGGGCCAAGCTTTTCCACATAGTGAAGCTTTTCGGTGTCTTGATTGGTAGCGGGCAGGATGATCAGTTCGCAAGGCATCTTTGCTAAGCTTTCCCTCGCCAGCCCGAAGGTATCTCCCGTCAGAATATGGACACGCATTACACCGGACAGATCAATCAGAGCCGAATCGACGCCGTCCAAGAGTTCTCCATCGCATGCCAGCGTACCGTTATAATCCAACACTAGGTGTTCCAACCTCAGGAGGTTATATCCTGGCACATCAATTTCAAGCATTCCGCACCTCTTTCAGTATTATTTGCTTAGCCCAAAATATACGATGTAAAGGCATCAACGAGCTATCATGACGGAACACTGCGCATATATCATCACATGCTTGGCTACTGATCCGATCAGCCAGCGTTCGAACACTCCTCCCCCACGATGCCCCATGATGATCAGTTCCACACCGATCTGCTCCGCGTGATAAATGATTTGTTCAGCGGGATGGCCTACGGCAACTTCGAAATGCGCCTTGATTCCCTTTGCCGACGCCCGTTTTCTGAGCGGCTCCAATATTTTTCGGCAATGCTGGCGTGATTGCTCTATTACCGACTCGGTTTCGACTTCCTGAGCGAAATCCGGTGGCCTTGCAACGGCGAGGACATGCAGTTCGGCATCCTGTTTTTGCGCGAATTCGAGGCCGAAAGCGAATGCTTTGTCGGAGGGTTCCGAGCCGTCATAGGCGACTAGAATCTTATTTAGCATGACGATTACTCCTGGAGTTTCGTTTGGGTTTCATAGACTTTTCAGCCATGACCGGTCGGGGCTTTTCAATTTTTCCGGTTGTCGGCGCAACCTTTTCGTGCAATAGATGATGCGGCAGGAAGAAGGCGTTGGCGATCAGTGTCGGGACGACGGCGCTGCCGATCACTGCGGCGACCAGAGCAGAATACTGGGCCTGATCGATGACTTGATGGCTCAGCCCGAATAGCGCCGAGATGGTGCCAAAGGTCAGTCCGGTGGCCATCAGCAAAGTGGTATAAGCCGCTTCTTTTCCGGAAGAACCGTAAAATTTCGTGACCGGATAAACACCGACTATCTTGGTGACCATCTTCGACACCAAGATGATTACGAATGCAGCGGGCGCGGCAACCAGAGCGGGAATGGAAACCAGGGAGCCGGCACGAATGAAATAGAACGGCGTCAGCAGCCCGAAGGTGAGTGTCCTCAGTCGTCTGATCAGCGCATGATCCTTGCCGACGGTGCCCGCCAGCACCATGCCGGTAACGTAGGCGGGCAGCACGGCTTCGCTATCGGCCCAGGTTGCCAAAGCGCCCATCCCGAACAGGCACAGCAACAGAAACTTCGCCTCCAGTTCAGACGGACGATCTCCGTAACGCTTAAAAAATCGGGGGGTGAGCCAAGGAAGAATGGAGAATACGACGACAGCCACTCCGAAGAAGATGAGCGTCCTGGTCGTGAATGGAGAGAAGACAAACCCCAGCGCCAACACGGTGGCGAGATCGGTAATGAAGCAGGCGGCCAGTACGGTCTTGCCATAATCGGTCACGTTAAAGCCAAACTCCAGCATGACGGCGTAGACCACCGCGACAGATGTCGTCGACATGGCGATGCCGGCTAACCAGCTGGCTTGAGAACTCCAGTGCAGACCGTAAAAGGCAACTGCCGCGCAACCCAGAAACGGTGCCAAAAAACTCACTAAACCGACAGTAGTAGCTTCTTTCCATTTTAAGCGGAATACAGCCGGATCGAGCTCAGCTCCGGCCAGAAATGTCAGCACGATTGCGCCCGCGCCGGAAAGAAATTTTATCCAGGAGGCGTCGGTGCCGAGCGTAATGCCTCCGAGTAAGGCGCCAATTACCAACTGGGCAACAGTGCCGACCACAATTTCCGACAGCGCCGTGGCGATGCGCAGCCAAATGGAAAGCAGCGTCGCGATCAGCGCCAAGCCGAGCCATAATGCCGCGAGCGTCCAAATTTCAGTCATATCCTACCTCGATTTGTGCAAATTGTGTCATACCTAACTAAGCCATCCGATTCACCGTCCACCAAGCCTTCCCGATGTGTTCGCCCCCGGCAAATCCTAGGTGAAACATGTCTTTGCGCACTCTACAACACCTTACAAGTCATGCCCATGTATTTTTTACTTAATACTCTTAAATTGTAGCGCGATCCGGATTAAAGTATAGAAAGTGCTGAACATGTTCATTACATGAGGAAATAACACCAGCTCAATATCGAGACTTTGTAATCTATTGTATTGCCACGCCCGTTTGAGCAGATGGGCATTACACCAAATGTATTGCAGTCTGGTCTTCAGGCAGATGTTGGAGGCAATCTAACGCCAACCAGGTATCCGCCAAAGTAGCAATAGCGCCAGGAGTTCTCCCAAACCCACCGGTCATTGTTTGGCAAGATGCAATATAGTTCCATATTGTGGCGATCCTTTCTCGTGGCATAACTGCGCCGCACAGGTGGAACAATCCGATACCGGCATGCACAGCGGCTAATGAATTTGCTGATCCTGCGGGAACTAGACGAAAACCAAACACCTCATCGCTGCACAGCTCCATAAATTCTAACATTCCGGCGGGTTGTTCCAGGGTTAAGCAATCAACAATTATGGCCGCCCGGTAGGTATCGAGTAGATTCTCAACCGGATTGCCATATCCACCATGATTCCCTTGCAGAAAGTCAATCAATATTGAAATTTCACATCTAAACTCAGGAGATGACATAAATTCCCATTGGTGCATGAGCGTTGATAATCGACTTAATCTGAGTAAAAGTGAAGACCATTCTATCGTCCGCACACGCCAATCAAGGGACAGAAAACGATCATGCTCAGTTTTAAGGAAAGTATCAGGATTTTGCAGCGGCTCAGTATTAAGCAAACGCAACGTTTCCAACGCGAACCAGCCCATCGAAAAACTGGAGTATCCGCCCTGATTGTTCTGCAAACGATGAAGCCAGGCTAACAGCTTGTCCAAATCAGGAATTGGAGCTTGCAAGCTAAGGAGTCCGGCCACTGCGCTATAGGTATCCTTCCCGTTGGACTCTTCGACACCATAGGCACGATAGTAACAGAATCCGCCATCCGGAGTTTGCCGACTCATCAGGTAGCTAAGGCAGGCTGCCTTATTGATGAATGGTGTTGAATGCGTCATACCCAAACCAGCTTTAGCCCGGCGATCATTAGAATTGCCCCCAGAACGCGATAGATTATCCCTACCGGCAGATGCCTGTTGCCCAGTTGCGCACCGATGGCACCACCTAAGACAGCTGCAAGCGCAAACCATGACAACTCGGCTGGCAGTTGGCCAGCAATGGTGAGATGCCCCAAGAGCGCCATCGCGGAATTAACGAAGATAAAAACCGCCGACACGGCAGCGGCCGTCCTTATGGATGTCCAGTTGCAGTACAGCAGCAGAGGGGCGAGAAGTACACCACCACCCATGCCAGTCAACCCGGACAACAGACCGATGACTCCTCCGGCCAAGACCGCAGGAATGCATGGCAGTGGAACGACATGGGGTTCATGCCCAGTTTTGCGCATAAAGAAAGGCAATCCAGCAGCCAGCAGGAGCACGCCGAGAACGAGATTAAAAACACCAGCAGGAAGCGTTAGGTAACCACCAAGGCAGGCGGTCGGGATCGATGCGATCAGGAATGGCCGGAGAACTGGCCAGGAAAAATACCCTGCCCGGCCAAAGCGTAGCGCGACTACGCTAGAAACCAGTACGTTGAGTACTAGCGCGGTTGGTTTGATGACTTCCGGTGCGAAGCCGAACAGGGCCATAACCGCGACGAAGCCGGATGCACCGGCCTGCCCGACACTGGCGTACAAAACTGCGACGAATGCCAACGTTGCACAAAATAGAACCAGCGTCGGTGGCACCAATTCCATCTGACGATTACCGGATGCGCCGCAATGCCAGCGTACCGGTGGTCATCAACAGCGCAGCCAGTCCGAAGCCAAATACCGGCGAAACCGCCGTCCACAGTACGCCGACTGAGGCACTGGAAATGAATTTGGCAACGCCGTTGACCGTTCCGAGTGCGCCGATACTCATGGTCAATGTATCCGCGCTTACCATCTCGGCAGTCACGGTTGATTCCAGTGCTTCCTGTACAGCGACATACAAACCGGCGATAAAGAAAATCACGCCTAACATCACTATGCTATCTATGCTGAACCAAAAAGCCAGCGCGGTGAGAATGGCAGTAAGTGCCCCCAGTACATAGCCGACTACCAGAACCGGCAAGTGGCCGCAACGATCTGCCAGTACCCCGACCGGATAAGACACCGCAACTTGCACGATATTGCGCCCAACGTAGAGCAGTCCCGCTATTTGCGCCGCGTGTATCACGCCCATTGAAGCGGTGAGCAACTGAGTGGCAGCCAGAATCAGCAGGCTGTGCGAGAAATCGCCGATACCGAAGATGCCAATAGCGACCAGATAACGTTTAAATCGTGCAGGCAATCCACGTAGCGAGCTGAAGAATTTCAGCTCCGGGTTGGGCGAGTGCTGAGGGTCTTTTACCAACAGCAAAAACGCCAGCACTGCTAACACACCTGGAATTACGCTCAGCCACAACACAAAACGGAACGGCCCCTCGGAAGCATTCCAGATTGGATTGATAACAACTGAAACATCTAAAAAACTCAACACAAAATTGAACGGCACTGCGGCTGCATCCCAAGGTAAATCTTGCGCCCAACCCAGTAATGCCACGCCCAACAAGGGGCCGGCGACGGCACCGATAGTGTCCGCTGCCCGGTGAAAACCAAAAGCACGTCCGCGCGTTTGCGGGGTAATCGCCTGGATCACAATGGCATCGCGTAACGGGCCACGCAGACCTTTGCCGAACCAGGAAATAATGCGGCCCAACAACAGTAATGGCCAGCCAGCCGCCATTGCGATCAGCGCTTGGCCGACCGGGGTCAGTCCATAACCGATTAACACCAGCAATTTTCGATGCCCCAGTTTGTCGGCAACGTAGCCCGATGCCATTTTGGTAAAACTGGCGACCGCATCGGCAATACCTTCGATAATGCCCAGTGCTGCCGCAGGGATACCAAGTACAGCGAGAAAGCCGGGCAGGATAACCGTGGTAGTCTCGTAGCAAAAAATCACCAAGTGCGCTGGTGATGCCCGCACCCGCGACTGTGCGATTGAGCCAGCGTTCCTGCTGTGCCTCGGTTGTTGCTACTAAGGTAGACTCGTTGTGTTCAGGCATTTCTTGGTCTCTTCGTTGTTGTAATCGTTTTAGGCGGGCATATTCGGCCAGCGTCGGTAGATACATGTTTACACCCCTTGTTCATGGTTAAACCTCGAATGTAGCGAGCACCGGGTAGTGATCGGAAGCCATGTCGGTCACCGGAGAACGGATAACCTCATAGGAGGCGGCATGAGCCGCCAGTGCTTTCGATGCCAGAATGTAATCGCAACGCATGGTGGCAAACTCGGTGCCGGTAAAGTCCGTCGCAGGAACTGTTGCAACGTTGGAGCCGCCCAGTGCATGACCGATATCGACCCAGCCTGCCGCTTCAAGGTGTGCCAGAACGCTACGATCGGCTGTTTGCAAATCTTCCGCCAGATAACGAGCGCGGTGCTGCGCCGGTAACGCGTCGAAACCTTCCGGTTCCGGATCGTGCGGCGAAGCCGAGTTGAAATCGCCGGTCAGTAAGGTGAAGTTATCCGGTGCGGCGTGTACCGCCAGATAAGCGGCCTCGCGGCGGCGTACAGGCGGCCCGTTCGGGCATAAATGCGCACTGATTAACGTGAGAGTCCGGGAGCTGCCCGGCAGTGTCACTTTGACTGTCGCCAAGGCATGATGAAAGTTTGCCCCATCAGCCTCAAACGCCACAGGCCGGAGCGGTTCACGAATAAAAACGGCAAGGTTCTGCCCGGTACGCGGTGCAATGGCGAGGAAGCCGCGCATACCGATGCGCGTCTCCCAGTCATATAGCAAGGCTCCACCGTTAGCATCGAAGCCTTTAGCCTCCTGCATCAAAAACACATCGGGCTTGAGTTGTTCGATCAAACCGATCTGGGCTTGCGCACGGCGGTCATCGCTACCGTCGCGTCCGCCGAACAGCGTGTTGTAAGTTAATACAGTCAGTTTCATACAATCTTCCTTAGTTAGTGGTTTTCGTCGTGGGCTTCGAATACCCGTTGAGCATAGGTATCAAGCAAAGCTTCACAGGCTTTCAGGCGTTGCTCGGATTCCTGCGCCAGCGTCGCACCATAGAAATCGAGTTTGCGGATTTTTTCGAGCCAGCTTTGCAGCTTCTTTAAATCCACATCGTTTTCTTCCAGTTCCGCGTAAGTGAAGTGATTAGCGGCGGTTTCCTTGGAAATCTCGTCCTCGAAATCGGTGCATTTACCAATAAACTCCCGATATTCTTCATCGCGATCCGCTTTGAAACGTGACACCACTTTCTCTTCCTGGGATTTATCCAGCGCGACTGTTTCCAGAATGACCGATTCGCCGTCCATCTCGGTGATGTCATTTGCCAGCATTTTCAGGCGGCGCTGATGGTCGTCGGTCTTGGGAAGCAGGCAAACGCCATTTTGCAAGTAGACAGCCCCCAATCCTTTGAGCTTACGCCAAAGAGCAACCCGTTTCTTGGCGGGTTCGGAAGGGACTTTGTAGGTGAGGAGTAACCAACTTTGTATTGTCATTGGACAATATTAATGTAACGGCGGTTACAAATCAAGAGAAGCGAGTTTGTTTTTAGTGCTTAATCTTTTCTTTCTGGAGGCAATGCAAAAGTGCAGCTATCCATGTTGCCAAATCTTGATAGCTGAAATAACTAGAATTCCCGCCAGCATGGGCAATAAAAGGCTATCGGATACAAAACCAAGCAATAGTCCGCCGAGAAAAGTACCTGCGAACGATCCCGCCGCCATGATTAACAAGAACCTTTTATTTTCACGCAACACAGAAAAACTATTGTCACGGCTATAGCGCATAAAGCCTGTTAGCATAGTTGGTAAACTGACGGCTAACGATAAACTGCCTGCCACCTTAATATCCAGGGCAAAAAGTAAAATCAAGGTGGGGATCAGCAATTCGCCGCCTGCCACACCCAATAGCGAAGCAACGACACCAATCGCAAATCCAGCAATAACCCCCAGCATCGCCCGCATCAGTCCTGTAAATGGCGGGATGCCATCGGTTATGACTTCATGACTCAATAACAGTGCGCAGGAAATAACCAGTAAAAGTATGGCAATAATGCGATAAAGCGTTTGCGATTTGAGTCGTACCGCCCAACTTGCCCCCAGCCAAGCACCAACAAGACTGCCCAGCAAAAGATTTAGGATGACATCTTGATGGTCGATGACACTGTCAAAAGGCACGGTTCGGGTGCGAAAAAACATCGCCGAAGCCACGACTACAAGGCTGGTGGCCTTATTGAGAATAACCGCTTCCAACGCAGAAAAATTAAAAATGCCAATCAGCAAGGGCAAACGGAACTCAGCACCACCTAGACCGATGAGACCTCCTAATGTGCCAATAGCGGTACCGCTGATAAAAGTGACTGTTTTATTCGTTCTCATAAATATTGCGGCGTTTAAAACGATTTGCAGCAAATGCCGCTAAATTAATTGCTCTTTTATATATTTTGCCGTCAGATAGCCCAAGATTGCCCCCCAAATTATCATAAAGATTCCGTGGAGTAGTGTTTCCAATTCAAATCCACTGGTTTGTGTATAGAGATCATAGAGGTAGTCTGTTGTTACAATAAAACCCGTTATATACGCGGTTTTTTTGAAACTCATTGCATGCGCATAAAAAAAACTAATGCCTAGTAGAAAAAATCCAGCCAAAAATCTGATACCGGCATGGATTGACCAATGAAGATCGAGCAGAGGGGTTTTTAATATCGCTATATTCAAAAGATAGAGCAAAACGATACCGGCAATAAAAGAAAAAACGAGCATTTTCATAGCTAGGCTTCCATACATGCAATCATGTATGCTCAAATGGTATATTTCAGCAACACGTTGATTTAAAATTTAAAAATTCAAGAGTTCGGCCTAGGACCACCTTCTGATCCCAAAGCGACGCCTCCCCACCATAGGAAATACCTACTTTCGCTCAACTTGGGAAACGTTTCTCACAGCACCTTTGGCGGCTGAAGTGGTCATGGCGGCATAAGCCCTGAGCGCGGCGGACACCGTCCTTTTACGGTCGACCGGCTTCCAGGCCTGCACGCCTTTAGCTTCCATCCCGGCACGGCGTTGTTCCAGTTCTTCCACTGTTACTGCCAAGTGGATACGGCGGTTGGGAATATCAATCTCGATGGTGTCGCCTTCTTCGACCAATCCAATCGCGCCGCCTTCGGCCGCTTCAGGCGAAGCGTGGCCGATAGAAAGCCCCGAGGTGCCGCCGGAGAAGCGTCCATCGGTCAGCAGGGCGCAGGCTTTGCCCAGACCCTTGGACTTCAGATAGCTGGTCGGGTAGAGCATTTCCTGCATGCCCGGCCCGCCCTTGGGGCCTTCGTAACGGATAACCACGACGTCACCAGCGACGATTTCGTCATTCAAAATACTGGCCACCGCTACATCCTGGCTTTCGAAAATGCGGGCGCGGCCTGTGAACTTGAGGGCGTTGTCATCCACTCCGGCGGTTTTGACAATGCAGCCATCAAGCGCAATGTTGCCGTGCAATACTGCCAAGCCGCCGTCCTGCGAATAGGCATGCGCCTTGTCGCGGATACAGCCCTCGGCGCGGTCGTCGTCCAAGGTCGGGTAGCGCACCGATTGCGAGAAGGCAATGGTGGTTGGGATGCCGCCGGGCGCGGCGCGGAAGAAGTCTTTGACCGTCTCGTCTTGGCTGCGTTGGATGTCCCACTGGTCTAGTGCCGCAGCCATGCTCGGCGCATGCACAGTCGGTACATCGCGGTTGATTACGCCGGCGCGGTCCAGTTCGCCCAGAATACCCATCACGCCGCCGGCGCGGTGTACATCTTCCATGTGGTATTTCTGGCTGGCCGGAGCCACCTTGGACAGGCAAGGCACGCGGCGCGAAATGGCATCGATGTCGGCCATGGTGAAATCCACGCCGGCCTCATGGGCGGCGGCCAACAGGTGCAGTACGGTGTTGGTGGAACCGCCCATCGCAACA
>Ga0160176_143470_pt1 | contig 16741 bp, 23 predicted proteins | sample met4sta_FD_108564 | JGI IMG/M metagenome (GOLD analysis project Ga0160176, IMG submission 108564) | Synthetic bacterial communities of pure cultures from sediment of Lake Washington, USA, under low oxygen conditions - MT... | ecosystem: Engineered > Modeled > Simulated communities (microbial... >...
AAAAAAAGCCGTTGAAGTATTAAAAGCCGGTAAAGAAAAGGTTGAAAGTGCGCCCAAATCCACTAAGGCAGTCAAGAGCAAAGTTAAAGCAAAAGCCGCTGAAAAGGCGCTGGATCTGTTGCGTTAATCTTCGACCAAGGTCGGCTTTATGTCGTGTAAAAAAATGCGTATAAGTCTGTAAATACGCGGCATAAATGATCTTGCTTTCCCTGAATGGCCGCAGCGAAATCTGCGGCCATTTTCATTTTTAAGGCCGTATCGGTATTAGCGGGTATTACGTTTTACTTGCACTTGCAACGGCGTATCTGATCAGAAATTCCGGTATCCGTTGTTCCAGCCAATACTCCGGTTTAAAGGGGATTAACCCTGAGATGAAGCCAACATGGCCGCCGTGTTGGGTCAATTCCAATTGTACACAGGGCGATATTTCATCCGGCTTAGGCAGCACTTCTTGGGTCATAAACGGATCGTCAACGGCCTGGATCACTAACGTGGGCACCGAGATCGATTTGAGATATTGCCTGGAACTGGAACGCCGGTAATAGTCGTGTACATCGTTAAAACCATGCAATCTGGCCACGACCCGATCGTCGTATTGCCAGAACGAGTTGATTGTCGACAAATCGCCCAGTTCCTTGATCTTCATGGCTTCTTGAGCTTGACCTATGCTTTCAAGATGCAGCAGTTTGACGCGCATATAGGCTTTTAACTCTCTCAGTAAATTGAAGCGATAGAAGGTTGAAAAACCGTTATCCAGTTTTGTCGCGCAAATTCCCAACAGCAACGGTACCGAAACCGCGACAGCGGCAAACAGATTTAACCGGTCGCCTTGTTCGCCCAGCCACTTTAAAACCACATTGCCGCCTAATGAAAAACCTACCACGCCTAAAGGCGTTTCGGGTTCGCATTGGCGCAAGGTTTGATACAGAAAATCAATGTCTTCCGTTTCGCCTGAATGGTAACAGCGCGCTTTGTTATTGGATGCGCCGCTACAGCCGCGGAAATTAAGCGCCGCACTGCGAAAGCCTTGTTTGAGCAAGACGCTTTGCAAGCCTTTGATATAGCCCGATTGCGAGCTGCCGGTTAAGCCGTGGATCAGCATAATCAGCGGCTGCTTGCCGGTTCCGCAATAATCGATGTCGATAAAATCATGATCGGGAGTCGTTAACCTTTCGCGGCGATAATCAGGCGGATTAGGCGTTGTTCTTAATAAGGCCGGATAAAGCGTCTGTAAATGGCTATTGCATAACCACCACGCGGGCTTGAAGGTTGTTTTGGTAAGCATGGATTATAGAATTCCGTAACAGGGATGCCTGATTGTAATACCATTCGCGAACAATCAATTAATCTTGGCGGTTACCGATATGAAAAAAGTAGTTATTTACAATCACGGCAAAGACAGCATACCTTGGGGCGAAAAGACCATCCAATTTGCCGAGGTTGCCAAAAGCTACGGCTATGCGTTTGAAAGTCCGAATTACCAAGAACACTCGGATCCTGATAAGCGGGTTGAACAACTGCTGGCGATGGATTTATCCGGCTACGATGAAGTCGTATTAATCGGCTCCAGCATGGGCGCTTATGTTGCAACCGCGGCCTCGGAATCGATTAAACCCACGGGGCTTTTCCTGTTGGCGCCTGCGTTTTATCTGCCCGGCTACCGGCAAACCGAGTTTACACCGATGGCTGAGGATATTAGGGTATTTCACGGCTGGCAGGACGATATTGTTCCACCGGAAAATGCCTTTCGGTTTTGCCGAAAGCATCGCATCCGTTTGAATCTATACGATACCGATCACCGGATGCTCAGTGCGATGCCAGAGTTAATTGATGAATTCAGCCGGTTTTTGGCCGGGTTTGGCGGGTGATGGCTTTATAAAGTTGAGTTTTAGAGCTGACGGCCGCATATCGTCAATAACCAAACTTAACAACAAGGCCTCCCATGACTACTTTGCACATTGTTTGCCCCCACTGCCATGCGGTAAATCGTATAGCGTCCGAGCGCTTGAGCCAACATCCCCGTTGCGGTCAATGCAAAGAGGCTTTGTTTACCGGGCATCCTTTGGAATTAACCGGCCGGAGTTTTCAACAGCACATTGCCCGTAATGATATTCCTGTGGTGGTCGATTTCTGGGCGTCCTGGTGCGGGCCGTGCAAGATGATGGCTCCAGCCTATGCCCAAGCGGCGGCTGCACTTGAACCCAAGGTGCGTTTGGCCAAACTCAATACCGAGCAGGAACAGGATATTGCCGGGCAATTTAATATTCGCAGCATTCCTACGCTGGTGATATTCAAAGCCGGCCGTGAAATAGCCCGCATGTCGGGCGCGATGAGCGCTGCGGATATTGTGCGCTGGGTCAATAGTAATATTTAAACCGGATATACAAGGGTGCGAGGCTGTGACAGTATTCATTTTCAGATCAAATTAAAGAATAACCACGAAGACACGAACGACTGTATGGACGCAGGAGGTAGAGCACCAACAGTAGGCGCTTTAGGCGATGCAGGAGCAATTGCCGAGAGCACGAAGAATAAAACTTCGTACTCTTCGTGTCTTCGTGGTGAAAAATATTTTCATAGCCTCACTCCTTCATCTAATACCGTAAAGTTAGACGAGAACAATGCTGTTGCCTGACCTACAAAACTCCAGATGAAGATCGAACTTCGGCACTTTCGATCTCCTTTAAAAATTGGGCGACCCAGTGTTTGACGCGCGGCAGGCAGCTATTTAGCGAGGCCTGTTTTTCCGGGATAGCGAAGAAATCGGGTTCATGAAGGTAGGGATTTTTGATGCTGCCGACATCGATGGCATCGTGACTGAGATCGACTATGCGCCCGCCGATGATATTGTATTGATGCTGATAGTGGCCGCAGATCGAGCCGCCGAACACCTGATTCATGAACAGGCTGCCGTATTTGCACGATCCGGAAAGATCGGCTGGAGGAAGCACACGCCGCTCGGCAGCCTGCTCGCACCATTTACGAAACACAAAAACCTTGGCTTGCGCGAAACGTTCGTAGGAATAGGCGAGTTGCGCCTCCCGGTCTAAAGTCCAATCTGTCATGTTAAGGGCCTAAGCGAATTACATAGCGGCCCTCCACGATGGATTGGAGGGATAGGGGAGCGGGTTGGGCGGTTTTTTGTCCGCCCTACTTGAGTTCAGTGCGTCTTAACAAACCTCATCATGCGTAAACCTGACTCGCTCTTCAGCGGAGCGTCCCAGGGCTTTGGCAAACCACGGCGGCGGCGCATCGAAGACTTTTTGAAATTCCTTTAACTGATCGACCGCTTCGGTGACATCGGGAATCTTGATCGGGTAAATATCGGCGCGTATCACTTTAGCAGCCGCCGGGCCGCCGATGGATTGCACGAACATCACATGACAGTCTTTGATCAAATTGGCGCGAAACAGGTTTCGGTCCTCGCTGCTGTCGGCTTCGATAGTCGAGCGTATATCAACCAGTTTATAATTATCCTGCGATAACTGATAAACCAGAAAACGGATGCAGGAACCGAAATGTCCGTTAATCAACGCGCCGCTGTTTGAACCGATGGCAACGCGGATAGAATCGGGCATATCGCCGTCTTTATAGGGCAATATTTCCGGCAGGTCTTCATCTTCCGCCTCGTCGCCCCATAGGTAACGCACCGCCAGCTTGATATTGGCAAGACCGATGCCGATGTCCTCGCCGTCCTCTTCGCCGTCCAGGCTGCCTAAACCGGTTTTAAGATTGGTGACGGTGATGGATTTTAATTTTTCATCATCCAAAGGCGAGCCGACCCGCTCGTGTAATATTTCCAGCAGCCTGGGTACGTCGATACCGGGCAGGATGCGTGAGGCTAAGGCAATGCGTAAGGCTAGTTCACGGGGCAATGCTTCCATTTTAATCTCCTGATTTAACAAGCTTGGATAATAATTTGAGTATTTTTCGGGTGGAGGCTAAATCCAACGCAGTGAAATCGTCGTGCGATTTAAGGTCTGGATCGGCGCCGGCTGCCAATAGTTGTTCGACAACTTTTTCCCTGCCGCTGGATGCCGCAAAAATCAAGGCGGTAGCGCCGGAGGCAGAATTTTGATGATTAATATCGACGCCTGCCTGAATCAGGGCATCGATACAGTCGCTGTTATCGGCATAACACGCCGCCCACAATGCGTTATTGCCGTATTGATCGATAACATCCGGCGCGGCATTCTGTTCGATCAAAAAACGGACTACATCGCTACGGCCTTGCTGGCTTGCCAATATCAACGGATAAATGTTGTCACTGTTCTTTAAAACCGGCCGGGCTACAGAGAAATAGTTGTTTTGCAACCAATCCCGTATTTCAGGCTTCATCACGCTTCCTGATGTTTTTCTTTCCAGCCGGAATAACCGCCTTCCAGACTGTAGACATCCTTGAAGCCGAAATCGCTGAAAAACTCGGCAAGGTGCTCGCTGGCATGGCCGTAATAGCAATAAATCAACAGGCTGCGCTGCTTATCGCCGCGTTTAACCAATGAATCTTTTAAGCCTTCATGAACGTGCAGAGCGTCTTCCAAATGTCCCGCCCTGTAATCTTTCATGTCCCTACAGTCCAGAATCATAGGCTTGGACTCTTTAATCAGTTGTTCGGAATCGGCAATGGAGATTGTTTTGTATTTCATGGCAGTTTAATGACTCGGAAGGTCATTCCTCAACAGGATGCGAAGGTTGTAGTAAAACTAACAATAAAATAGATTTTGTTACTATTAAATGTCGTTAGTGGCTCTATTTGTTAGCGTTAAGGGCTATATAGATGCTATACAAATTACTCTAGCAAATTAGTTGCCATAATCTTGAACAGTGCGCGCTTTCTGGGGTTGATGGGATATTTCAGGCAAAAAAAAGCGCCCTAGTCGAGAAAATAGGGCGCGGAAGGTACAACGCTCAGGAAAGGCTATGCAAACGAAACAAACTATGTAAATTATATAAGCAGTAATGGTGCCAATATTTAATTATCTTTTATTTCAATTGGTTGAATAGATTTAAGTAATAACCACTATAACATTTGCACCAAACGCAGCTGTTTGTGTTGGTTAACTGCCCTGATTTAGTGCATTTTCTGCGGACTTTTCCAGATCCATGCCCCGGAATATCGAGCAACGCTTGAATACATCCATGGTCGGCGTTACTTTTTTGTGCTGGCAAAACTTGGCGACCAGTTTGGAAAGCCCTTTGATATCGCGGCCTGTCGCTTCCGGGAAGCTATCCACTAATTGATTAATTAAATCAGCATCAACATCCAGCTCGAATTGCTCGATCATGACCTGCCAGATTCGGCGGCGCGCATCGGTGTCCGGCGGATAATACTTAATCAACGCGATACAACGGGAAACAATGGCTTCATCAATGTCATCCACACGATTGGTGGTCAAAAACAGCAAGCCGTTGAAATATTCAAGCACCCTTAGAAATACCCCGACGACCGCATTCATCGCGATATTATTGTCGCGCCGCTTGATGTAAACATCCGCCTCGTCGATCAGCATCACCGCGCCCCAGCGCTGAGCGCGAGTTAGCACGTCTTTTAAGGCTTTTTCCATCTCGCCGACGTTGAGTCCCAATTGCCCGGAATGCACGCGGTACAACGGGCGCTTGATGATTTCTGAATAGACTTCGGCCGTCAATGTTTTACCCACTCCGGCAGGCCCGGCGCACAGCACCGTGGTGCCGCCCGACTTGCCTTCGATGATGTCATCCATCAGGACATCCATTTCGGCGGTAAGAATATCGATCAGGTCAATCTGTTCTTCGCGCAGAATCAGCTTCTGTTTTAATTCCGGTTGATAGCGATAAGGCTTGATGTCATTCACATGCACCCATAAATGATGATGCAGTTCCAGATGAAACATCAGTAGGTAGCAATGTACCGGCAGCTCGGTAAACAGGCCTTTGGGGATTTCTTTTTCCGACGCTTCAACTTCATTCTCGATCTTGAGGTCATAGCGATTGCTTTTGGCGGCTTTTCGTAAATACTTGGCAAGAATGTCGCCTTTGGCATCCACCGATAAGGCGCGTTCGCTGAGGATGCTTTCGTCATTCACCAGGCGCGCGGTTCCGCCTTCGGTAGACAAAACCACAACATCCTTGCGCGCCCAATCGGTGCTGCGATGCGAAGCGGTGGGGTCTTCCGCGTAAAAGCCGGTGCCTTTGCCTAAAAACTGTGTGCCGGACTGGCCGCACCATTCGAAATAACGTCCGGCGGCATCGTCATAAGTGGCGATAAGTTCAGGCGTTTCTTTAAGAAAACCTTTGGCGACGAAAATTTCCGTGACCGTTTTATCGGCAATGTCCCTGGCACGGATGGTAAGGGTTGAGGTCGCCACTTTGCCTTTGGCATTGGCTTTGAGTTCAAGCGTGACCCGTCCGGTTTCTTCCTCGCCCGAAGGCGTAAAGTCCAGCCGGGTGACTACGTAGGCCATCGGTTTTCCGGCAACGTTGGTCTGGAATAACCAACCGCGTATCGCGTTATTGATAAGATAACGGGCAATTGCGGGCAGCAGCAGTTCCAGGTCGTGTTCTTCAAACTTGACCGTATCGTCGTTCATCGCTTTTTGCAGCGTTGAAAGCAACGCAACATGGCCCTGCATTTCAGTCCCGGCTTTTTTGTAAAGCGACTGCAAGAAACTCAGCTCGGTGTTGGACAGTTGCTTGAATGACACCTCGGCTTTATTGCCGAAACGCAATTGATCATTCAATGCCGCCAGCCCCGGAAACTCACTCACCATGGCTTCAACATACTTGCGCTCAATCTGAAGTTTCATAGGATCTCTCTATCAATGCGTTGAATAATGAAGCGGGGCGGCTGTACAACACTGACAGGCGTTTAAATCCCGGCAGTGTTGTCAGCATCAGTGAAAAGCGGAAAATTATCTTTTAAGCAGGGGGTTCGGAAGGGCAATAATCACAATCTTAAATTGCGCCTACTGCCGCGTCTTTAATCACTTCGATAGTGTTGTCTTCGGCTTCGGCAAATGAAACGAGCGGCGTTTTCGGGTTATACGATTTGGCTGCCGCGTAAGCGATGGCGACCTTATCTTCAGCGGATTGGCCCTTCAGCTCGCTTTTCTCAATATATAATTCTTCGAGCAATTCGTTCCATACCAGGCCTTGTTTGAAAGGCATTAATTTATAGGTAACGCCTTCCAGTTCAACCTGCAAGCCTTTACCGATATTTTCTACATAGATTAAAGCGATGCAGTCTTCCGCAAGATCGGCTTTATATTTTTCGACAAGAACGGGTAGCAAATCGAGCGTAGGCAACAGGCCGTTGATAAATTTGATCTTGTCGTTTTCAACGATCAAGGCTGAATGAATCAACAAAGCCTCGGGCGGTCTGCGGTCGGTTGTTGAGCCTTCGCGTAGCGATCCTTCTTTTAAAACCAGGTCGCCGCGATAAGCATAAACACCCGCAGTGCCGGTTTGACCGTTGACCAAAGTGACAGTTAATAAGCCTTTATCTTGATAGGTTTCTAGTAGCATTGTTTTTTCTCCGGATGGGTAAGGTGTAAATTTTAGTATTAACCTTGATAAAGCAGGGTTTATGCCATGTTGATGTGTTGCTTTGTTTTTCTTTTAAAACAGATGGATGGGCGTTCTTTAGCCGTTTAATCGGGGTGGTTATTGATATTTAATTCAACAACACCAATTGATTTTGTAAGAAATTGTCGGGAACCTTACATTTAGCGGGATGATTAAAGGTGCGTAGTTGCGCGGGTTCGCTGTCTCCAGATTGGGAACCCGGAAGGTGATGCTCTCGGCAACTGCTCCTGCATTCATGCAGTCGCAGCTTCGCGAGACGGGAAGCGGGAAGCGGGAAGCTGGAGCTTCCCACACGGAGTTCCCAAGCCGGAGCTTGGGAACTAGCGCCCACTAAAATCGTTACCTCGTTCCCACGCGCTGCGTGGGAATGCAGTATCGGCGCGCTGCGCCGCGAAGCCGTAGTGTGTGATTTAGCAGTGCTTAGCATTTCAGGACGCAGCGCGTCCTGAAATGCGTTCCCAATTGCTCTACCTCCTGCATAACCCACAAGGACGTGGGGAATGCAGATTTTGCATGGAGCAAAAATCTGTCTATGCAGTCGTTCGTGTCTTCGTGGTGAAAAATTTTTCAGCTTGCGTTAATTTGATTTGGAAGCGCGTTGCTATGGACATCCCACAGCCGTTTATAACTGCTATCCATACGCGAAAGTTTGGTCGTTATCCGATTGAGCCGGTTAAATTCAGGAAACCGTCCTTTGTTACCGGTGCTGTACCATTGCTCCATCGCTAGGTTTAGTTGCTGTCTGTCTGTATAGTCCTGAGCTATCTGGCTCTTCAACCACATCATGCTGTTACCGGGCGTTAAATCGACAATCCGGTAACGCACTGCGTCGTCAAAAATACGCACGCCGCCGCCTTCAGCCGCAGTTTGATGCAGCTTTACCGGATCGACAATTTCAACACCGGCCAGATAATCGATAGCGAATTCATGCAGTTCCGGCAACCACGGCACGGTCGGACCCATCAATACGGTGGTGGCGTGTTGAGCAAGCTCGGCCAGGCGCGGGAAGGTTTTATTGGTAATGGAACTGGCCGTTAAAAATACCCAGTCGGCATCGGGCAATAAAAACTCGCAGGCGGGATCGGGATAATCGCCCTGCATGGTCTGCCGTTCGATGATGCTGAGATTGACCTGGTCGGCATAGCGTTCAATGCCCGGATAACGGCCGATGACAACGACTTTTTTGCCTTGCAGCCGGGGCAGGAAATGATCGAAAACAGCCAGATTGGCGCTGTCGGGAGCTGGCAACAGGGTTATGCCTGACGGCAGTTCATAGCGGTTTAAGCTGCAATTAATAGCCGCCATGGCAACCGTCGCCTTGTAAGATTCCCAATCGGTAATCCATCCGGCCAATTCCGCCAATGTTCTACCGGCCAAGGTACCCGGCCACGATAAGGTGCGGGTGGGAATGCCGGGGCTCATTGCCAAGCCGGTATGCTGGGCTTTACAAACCGTCCAAACCGGACCGATGCTTAATGCGGTAACTTGCGTATCGCTACCGGCATAATCCAGCAACAGCTCATAAATTCGCGCCGGATTTTCCATAGCGGCTATTCGGGCATTTCCAACAACTTGGCTTCGGATTTAATCTGTTCGGCTTTGCCCCAAGCGGTGACACCCTCGACAAAGCGACGGGTCTTGGTCGGATGCGGCTTGACGACATCGTACTCTGCGTAAAAGGTGCCGTCGCTATTGAACTGAAGCCTGCCGATGCGCTGTTTTTTAGGCTCATCGTACCAATAGCAGGCTAGGTTATCCGCTCCGGCATAAGGATCTTTGATCAGTACAAAATCGGCATCATCGTAGCGCGGATAGTGACGAATGTCCGCTTCAGTAAAACCCAGTTCGTTGATTTCTTCAGTCAGCCGCTGACATACACATTCAGCCAGCGGACGGTTTATAGCGATGTGGTCGGATAAATTCATGACTCGGTAATCCCCGCGGCTAAATCCATAATGACCGACGCGCCCGAAAGATCTTTGGGGTCCAGTTGTTGCAGGTGCGACAAAACAAGCTGCGCGTCAGTGGTAAAACCTTGCCTGAGCTTGATAAATGCTAAGGCCTTCAGTGTGTACAAATAAAACAAGGTGCTGTCATTGGCATACAAGTTCCATTTTGGCCGGCTTTGAACCAGTCTACGATAGTCGTTGGGAAAGCCGCCTTGTTTGGCGGCTTCCTCCAGGCCTGCCAATACAATCCGTTCCGCATCAACGAGACGTTTTTGATAAAAATAAAACTTATACAGCGCAAAATAGGTTTGCAAACAATGGCTGTCCAGCGTTTGCGCTTGTAAGAACAGGTTTTCCGCGCGGCTTTGGTCAACCGAGCTTGCGGCTACAGCCGCTTGCAGCAGACTATTAACTTCGGCGGGCATGTTCGGGCTGAACATCACCCGTTCTTCTACAAACGCAACTGAAGCCATTACCAGATCTCGGCAGGAACCATCAGGTCGGCAACCGGCTCGCCGCCGAGCAGATGCTGTTCGATGATGGTTTTTACGTCATCTTTTTTCAGCTTGCCGTACATAATCCCTTCAGGGTAAACCAGCACGCTGGGACCCATCATGCAAGGCCCCATGCAGCCGGTGTTGGTCAGGGCGATTCTTTCGAACAGGTTGCGGGCTTGAATTTCGTTCATGAATTCATTCATGATTTCGGCGCAACCGCTGCTGGCGCAGGAACCCCTGGGATGTCCTTGCGGACGGTTTTGGGTGCATACGAATACGTGTTTTTCGGGTCTGGGCATGGTTTTGTTCCTTAATTGTAAATTGTAGAAAAGCTCACCACAAAGCCAAAAGTAGGCGCCTCTAGGCGACACGAAGAAAATAAAATTTCGTATCTACTGTCATTCCCATGTGCTACATGGGAATGCAGGTAAGGCGCGCTGCACGGTGAGTCACCAGCGTCTGGGACGATGTGAAAAATCTTCGTGTTCTTCGTGGTGAATAATTATCCTATTTCGTGTCTTTCTTGTTACGCAGCTTGCTTATGTTCGTGGGTAAAACAGCTTTTCGGGCACACTTTGGAGCACGCTTCGCAGCCGATACAATCGAGTTTGTTTTTGAGGCTCATGACCATGCTGTTGTCGTCATCGTCTTCAAAATCGCCGTAATCATCATCAAAGTCATCCGGATCAAGCGCTTCGGATTTTTCCACCAAATCGAACACATCGCGCGGGCAGACTTTAAAGCAGCGGCCGCAACCGATGCAGGTTTTTTGATTGATGTCGGTGACGTAAGCGGGCGTCCACTCCGTGCCGCCAAAGGTAACGCCGGTTACAAAATCAGACATGGCTATTCTCCTGCTCAGGCCGCTTCAGTTTGCGCGGCAATTAGTTTTTGGTTGGCTTCATCCCAGGCTTTACAGGCATCGTAAGTCGCTTGAGCGATACCCAGCAGATCACCGTACCCTTCGGGCAAGCTGTCTTCAATGAGGTCATGCAATACCATCGCTTGCTCATTAGCCAAGCGTTTGGTCTTTTTGACTTCTTTTTCCAGTTTTTTCAATTCTTCAGACATGCGAACCTCCTTAGTCGGTTGCAGCCGCATTGTATTTTTCGATTAATCCCAGCGCTTTTTCGATGGTTTGGTCGCTTTTTTCGCGCAGCTCTTCCAGGCTTGAGAAGCCGAAACGATGGGTATCGCGCAAGATTTTATCGACCACAATCAGCTTGCCGACCATGATTAACGCGCGACCGAAGCCTTCGTGGCTGATATGAACCATCGGTGCAGCCATCAGGCCGGTTTTTTTCTCAATCAGCGTCGCCAGTGAGTTGTAATAGGCTTTTAAGCGGGCAATGGTGATTTCATCGGGATCGCCGATCACCGGGATGTTCTTTTTGCGTTCTTTGGTCAGCACGATAGGGTCGATGATTTTTGCTTCCGACCAACCTTCATAGGTATCGTAAGTATCAATCGCGCGTAATTGTTTGATCATGTCTTTGACGATGTCGGAACCTAGATTGGTATCGTCTTCTTGTACGACTAATGCTGCAATGGCCATGTTGTTTTCTCCGTTAGATAGTTACTTTTCTGGTTCCCAAGCTCCTGCTTGGGAATCCGGTTTTGGATGCTCTCGGCAACCGCTCCCTGCGTCCTGCATCCATGCAGTCGTAGCTTCCAGTCACGCGAAGCTAGAGCTTCACGGACTGCGTTCCCAAGCTGGAGCTTGGGAACGAGCGGAAACGCGTAAAATGTCATTCATTCCAACCCTCATCCCCTAGGCGGGACGGGGTTTGCAACCCCGTTCCTAACGTTTCCGCAAAGTGGTTACGCTAAACGTTTCGGACGGGGCAACATGCCCCGTCCGGCGTTGATGAAATATCACTCATCCCAGCCTTCATCTTCCATTTGATTAAAGCGCTGAGGGTCGGGCGACTTATGTTGATTAATCGCCTTTGCCAGCCAACTGGACGGCCCGGCTTTCATCTCATTTTGCAGGTCAACGATCAGGTCTTTAATCTTGCCGCCTTCATGCACCTTGACCGGCTGTATGTTTTTGGTGATTAGCTGGTTAATCGCCGAACCGCCAATGGCTTGGCAATACACCGCCGCACAGCCGTCCAGTAATTCGATCTTGACCGACAGCTTATCTTCATTGCCGTCTTGGCTGAGCTCGCCGAATTGGGCGGCTTCCAGCAATTGCGCGTCGTCCATGTCCACCGCATAAATCGCGAAGGACTTGGCTGAGCCGAAATGTTGGTTTACCGTTTCCATATCGGTTGTGGCAAACGCTATTTTTAATGCGGTTTCCATAAACTTCCTCTCATCAGTGCTTTGCACTATGTGCATGCGTCTTGTTAATGACATGACAGCGGGTAGTCTGTTATTTCGCTGGCGGGTTTTTGGCCGTATATCGAGCGGTAGACCGGAATTTCTTCATGCGAAAAATTGATAACCAGGTTGGCCAGATCAAACAGCGTTTGCCGTGAGCCGCGATAGCCGATCCAGGTTTTCTGGTAGCCGCCGATGATGTCGTATAACGGAAATCCGGCTCGCAAAATGGGCGTACCCAGCCGTTCGGCGGTATCGACCGCATGGGAATTGCCGATAACCAGTTGCACTTTGTTGGCCTTGCCGATCAGTTCCATATCTTCAAGGTCGCCGATTTTGATGCTGTCGACGGGGATTCGCGCCAACAGCGGCACGTTGCAGGAGGTGACGGCGGCAACGACTTCCGCGCCCATTTCCTGAACCTGATCGACAAATGCATTCAGTAAATCCGCATCGGCGGCAATGGCGATACGCAATTGGCCGAGCATGAAATGCGTGTCGAGCATCGCATCCTGTAACTGCGAGCGCTGCCGCTCTATACGCTCGGGAACGTCATGGCCGCTGATTTCAGCCAATGCCGACATCAATGCATCATTGGCTTTCAAGCCGTAAAGATGATCGAGGGCATAGGTCGGCACGCCGGTTTTTTGTTCCAGCAATTCCGCCGCTTTGATTAGCGACGGGCCGATAACCACTGTCGCCAGCGCATCGCCGAGCGTCGCCATTTCAGATATCAGGGTGCCGCCGATAGTGACAGGGCTGAAATCTTCATCGGTCAAACAGCCGTCCAGCGAATCGGAAATATCCGGCACGAAAACAGGCCTGAGCTGGAATTGCTCGAAAATATCCCGAAGCGCTTCCAGGTCGCCGGGGGTCAGCATGTAATTGACCAGGACATTAACCTGGCGCTTTCGTTTGCCGGGATAGGTTCCCGCCTCCTTGGCATCCGGTACCAACGCGCGAATAATTTCAGTCAGAGTCGCCGCAAAACCGGTTTCGACGCTGCCGGTAAAGTCGGGGGTATTGACCGCGACGACGGCGACATCGGCAAATTCCGGGTTAGCTTCCCTGAACTCCCTGACGTTTCGATGCACATCGGCGCCTTGCGTTTCCGCAAGGCCGGTGGTCAAAATAGTAATCAGAGCAGGGCGGGATTTTTCGGCAATGGTAAGAATTCCCTCGCGTACATTTTCGTCCGCACCCATCACCGAACTGCCCTGATCCATCGCCGTGCTTTGCAACGGAATAGGTTCCCTGAAGTGGCGCACGAAAAACACTTTGGCGAAAGCGGTGCAGCCTTGCGAGCCGTGCAGCATCGGCATGGCCCGGTTAAAACCCAGCGTAGCCAGCGAGCCGCCTATCGGTTGGCTGGCTTTCAGCGGATTGACCGAGAGCGCTTTGTTTCTTTTCAGGATGTCAGCCATTGTTCACCTCTTTGATCGCACCCCCCCTTTGGCAAAGGGGGGTAGGGGGGATTTGCTTTTCCACGGCGCAGGCGCTCTAACCGCCTCCCATACCGGGCTTTCAATCGTCAATGCCAGTTGGCGCACCAGCTCCAGCATGCCTTGGTAGCCTTCATAACCGAATTCGCGTTCCTGGTTAATATCCAAAAACGGAACCTTGGCTTTCAACGCGGTGTACATGTTGCGGCCGCCGGCGATCAGGATGTCGGCCTTGTAGTCATGGACGATTTTCAGCAATGCTCTTGGGCTGCCGTCGTCGATCATCACCGTATCTTCGCCCATCAATTCACGGATTCTGGCCTTGTCTTCTTCGGTGGATTTCTTGGTGCCGGTCGCAACGACCACCATGCCCAAATCCTGTAACGCGGAAATCACCGACCAGCTTTTTACGCCGCCGGTAAACAGCAACACCCGCTTGCCTTTCAGGCGCACTTTCCACGGCTCCAGTTCTTTCCTGATCCGGGCTTCTTCGCGCAGTATCAGCGCCTCGGTGCGTTCGGTTAAGTCAGCATCGTTAAGCACTTTGGCGAAATCCCGTAACGATTGGCTGGTGTCGGTAATACCGTAGTAACTGCCTTCAAACCACGGCGTGCCGTACTTTTGTTGTAATTTACGAGCGACATTGACCATCGCTTTCGAGCAAACCATCATATTGACTTCGGCTTTGTGCATGGTTTGAACCTCGCGGAACCGCGCATCGCCGGATAGTGTGCATAAGATGCGCAGACCCAGTTCATCAAACAGCGGCAACACATGCCAGAACTCACCGGCGATGTTGTATTCGCCGATCAGGTTAACGTCATGGATCTTTATTTCCGCGCGTTGAACGGTTAACGGCAAGGGGGCGGGATCGCGGGTGCCGATCACATGATTGACCATCGCATCACCGGCAATGCGGTTGCCCAGATTCTTGGTGCCGTAAAATCCGGCAGAATCAATCGGCACCACCGGAACGCCCCAGCGCTCTTGGGCGGACTTGCACACCGCATTTATGTCATCGCCGACCAAGGCCGGAACGCAGGTGTTATAAATAAACACGGCGGGCGGATGATAGCTGTCAATCGCCTGCTTGATCGCATGGAACAAGCGTTTTTCCGAGCGCCCCATCACGATGTCCTGCTCGGTCAAATCGGTGGTCATGCCGATGCGGTATAAATCCGCCCCGGAAGACCGAGTGCCACGGTTGTCCCAGGAACTGCCCGCACAGGCAATCGGCCCGTGGACGATATGCGCGACATCGGCAATCGGCAGCAGCGCGATCTGCGCACCGTCAAAAGCGCAGCCGCCTGCAGAAGCGCCGGGTTTGGGTTTGGCGCAACCGGACTTTTCCTTCTTGTTATGCTCACAGGCAGGTTCGTCCAGCAGCGCGGCAATGTCTTTAGTTGATTTCATCGGCTTGACCAATAGCGTTGTTTGTTTAAGCTAAAGCAATCGTTGTGCCATTTTTTATGGCTTTGAAATTATTGAACTTTGTTGGAGTTTGGTTTGTAGGAAAGCTTACAAAATGGAGAAGAGGTATTACAAAGGCAATAACGACGATGTACGGTAAACATAGAGGCCGAAGCATACATTGCGCTGCACAAATGTACATTTGTGGTTTTGTTGTTTTCAATGTTATGCTGTTTAAACCACGAAGTCTGGAAGGAGAAATTTATGCGCCTATCTATCGAAGTAACTCAGGAACAACATCAACGACTCAAAGCTGTATCGGCTTTGCGGGGGCAGAGCATCAAAGACTATGTCTTGGAACGTGTCTTTCAGCCGTTGCCGGAAATAAATGCAGCAAGCGAGGAAGACGCATTGCGCCAACTGGAAGCGTTCCTGAAGCCGCGTATCGAGGCAGCAGAGCAAGGGGGAGTCGTCAACAAGTCCGTACAGCAGATTTTCGAGGAAACTCATCAAGAAGAAATGCAGTAACCAAATGCCGCCTTATGAGTTAACTCCTTCAGCAGAAGATGACCTCAAAGACATCGCCCGTTATACGTTGAAGCAGTGGGGTAAAAAGCAGTCTTTGCAATATGCGGGGCTGCTTGAGCGACGTTTTCTCGAAATTGCCGACAGATTGTCTTTTTCGCGTTCCTTCTCTGAACGCTACCCTCAAATACAGGTAACGCGGTGCGAGCATCACTACATTTTTTATATTCATCCTGAAGGGAAGCGGCCTTGCATTATCGCAGTTCTTCATGAGCGGATGAATAAGGTTGCGAAGCTTGAAAACCGTTTGGATTGAAATAACGATGGATTTTGAAAACGTTTCTTGCTATGCCCAAAGCGGCATAATCCGGGACAACAGAAAACAGGGTTGAAGACGATCTGCAATCGTAAATCAGAGGTATAGTATGACAAAGGAAAAATTTCAACGTGTTAACGCGAGGATTGCAACAAGCCAACAAGATATTCGAGAAATAAAAGAACGTCTGAGACCCAAGAAAGAACGGGAAGCAATCAAATGTAAAGGTAGGAATATTGTTGTTCGGAAGCCCAAAATAGTAGCAGATTTACCTAGTAAAATTGTACTTACAGACTCAACTTGGCAGTTTGTTGAGATATATCTACGCTCAGAAGGTCAAGATGCTGCTCTTTTTTACTGGGAGCAAGCCAAAAACTTCTATGAATCCACTAAAACCTTAACTTTAGTTTCCAAACCACTAACTGCATATTACTGTTTCCTAAATGCAACTAAAGCGTTGCTTGAAGTCAAAAAGGTTGGCTATGACTTATCGCATGGAGTAACGGGCAAAAGAGATGACGGTCACATTAATATAGCTAATGAACTTGTTAAGTTTCAACCTGCCGGAGTAGTTTCTGCCTTGGGCACTTATTTAGGGAAGCGCTGAACAAATTGCATTTCAGCCACAATTGCCGGGCAAGCTGATTTTTTCAAAAATCACCGCATTGGCAACGCGCAATAAATGGCATTTTTAACCATTTTTCCCGATTTTTC